>Ga0302324_100000802_pt1 | contig 79265 bp, 68 predicted proteins | sample Palsa_T0_1_FD_201949 | JGI IMG/M metagenome (GOLD analysis project Ga0302324, IMG submission 201949) | Peat permafrost microbial communities from Stordalen Mire near Abisko, Sweden - Palsa_T0_1 | ecosystem: Environmental > Terrestrial > Soil > Palsa > Peat permafrost | place: Sweden: Abisko...
GTCAAACCGGTGGAGTATAGGTGTGGGAACGGGAAAAGTGATACACCACGCTCAGTGACGCTTTTAGCGAACCACGTGGTACGATTTTCGCGCAATGGAGCAGCCGAAGGTAATTATCGAGAGACGAGTCCTGCACGATTCAGGCGAACTCGGAATGCAGCGAATTGCGCTCGTTTATTTAGGCACCCAAGAACACCGCGTCTACGCGCCGCCCCGGGCCATATCACATGGCCGGTTTTGAAGTGACCCCGTATGGCCGGTTTTGCACTGACCCCTGAGGACTCCGTCTGCTGAGTTCAGCTTTTCTACACCAAGCGCTCCTCCTTCGACCTGTACATTCAAACTAATCGGGAACTGGAACGCCGGCCTCATTTGTGTGGCCAAAAACTGACTCAGCGAAAGATAAAGCATGAAGGTTCCTGGAAAGGAATGTGAACATCCGTGAATCCACTCCCATACTCAGCTCCTCGGATCACTATCGACAATTGCAGACGATGAGCGTGATGTCATCTTGCTGTTCGTGACTGCTGTACCGGTGAACTTCGCCAAGAAGCGCTTCGATGCAGCCTTCCGGCGACACATCGCCGTGCCTTTGCAAGGCCACGCTCAGGCGTCGTTCCCCGAACTCTTCGAGTGCTTCGTTGAGGGATTCCGTAATGCCATCCGTGTAGAGGAGGAGTGTTTCTCCCGGGCACAATTGCCTCTGCTCGATATCGCAATTCCAATCCGGGAATAACCCTAACACCGTGGCTGTTGCGCCTAGGCGCTCAACAGTTCCATCACGGTGCAACAGCAACGCGGGTGGATGTCCGCAGTTCGCATATCGTAGTTTCCGCGTTTCGTCGTCGTACTCGGCATGAAAAAATGTTGCGTAGTCCTCGTCTGATGTATTTTCGTAAAATAATTGATTCACTAACCGAAGGAACCTCTCAGGTTCATCCGCCGCAGTAGCACATTGGCTGCGAATATTGGCCTGTAGATTCGCCATCATGAGCGCCGCGGGCACGCCCTTTCCGGCAATATCCCCAATCACCAGACCGAGCTTTCCTCGACCCAGATTCAGAAAATCGTAATAGTCTCCTCCCACTTGTCGCGCCTGTGAGCAAAGTCCGGCATACTCCAGGGTCTTGGCAAGCGGTTTTGTCTGCGGGAAGAGTCTCGCCTGAACTTGCCAGGCAATCTTTCGTTCCTGTTCCGTCTTACGCTCCGCCTCAAGAATTTCTTCCGCTTGCCGGCGTTGTTCTTCGACGACCCGAGTTGCCTGATCGACTTCGATCAAGGAGAATCGATTCCCGTCCGGGTCCTGAAAGTGCGCCACCAGAACACCGAACTGGGCCGTTTCTGGCGGTCGTTCAAAGTTAACCCCACGCTCCTTCCATTCGGTATATTTGGCGATTATGTTTTCGGTCATAAATACTAACTGTCGGGCCTTGCCAATCTGCGCGTAGTCTTCTGAAGCGGGATCCGGTGCAACCAGAGCCAGCCTTGTAGTTCCATCAGGTGGTGCGACCATCAGCCAGCGTCCGTATTCGGGTGAGTTGTAGTCCAAAGCCACGCTGAAGCCTAAGCGGTCCACGAAGAACCGCAAGCTTCGCTCCTGGTCACGGACAAACAAGGTTACCTGCTGCAGCAGTAGGTACGGATCCTTCCGATTCAAACGGGTAACAGGATTGAAGTTCCAAAGAGGCGATCGCGCGTCGCTCATCACGTGATTATACGTCTCAATTCGGATGCTCCAATCATCGCCGCTACAGTGATGAGATTTCGGTCTCGCCGATCACATCCAGACCGATGTAATACATAGGTTGCATGGGGGAGCCTCCTTGGTGTTTCTGAATCAGCGTCCGCTGAGTTCAGCTTTTCTACACCAAGCGCTCCTCCTTTGACCTATACATTCAGACTAACCGGGACTTAGTGGGCAGTCCTCTGTAGTCCTTGCCCTGAGCTGATTGCATGAGACTACCCAGTTAGCGGGTCCTCGCCAAAAGATCATTCAAAACAGCTAGCAAGCTAGAACTTCTCGCCATCAGCCAGATAAGGTGCTGTCGGAATTTCCTCAAGAACTAAGCCAGCACGGTCAGATTCACGCCGCTGTTCCTCGTATCTGACACTGATGTCTAAGCAGATGAGAGCAGTCCCCCGGCTGACTCGACCGCTCCTAGTGCAAATTTGCTATCAGCGGGCGCACGTCGACAGCCTGCATATTGGCGCGTTTCGCCGCCTCCAGGCCTTCATCGGTGTCCTCGAAGACCAGGCACAGTGTCGAATCCATGTGCACACGCTTGGCAGCCTCCAGAAAAAGGGCCGGGGAAGGTTTTCCTTCTTGAACATCGTCGATCGTGACGATCGCGTCGAACAGATCAAACAGGCCACTGGCCTTCAACGCAGCTTCCGCCAGGAAACGCTGTCCGCCGGACGCAACCGCCATCGGAACTCTCCGGTGATGCCCGCGCGCGATCGACGCGACCTGGGGAATCTCCTGCACTTCATGAACGATCGAAGCGAAAGTTGACTCACTCAAAGTTTCGGCGGCTCGGTAGTCAATCGTCACTCCGAATTCGCGCTCGAACGCTTCGAACAGCGGCGTCCTCGATAAACCAAGACGATTGCGATACCACGATTCGGTAATCTCTAGTCCCTGAGATGCGAAAGCACGCTGTAGGGATCGGAAATGCAACGGCGCGGTGTTCACCAACGTGCCGTCGCAGTCAAAGATGAGCGCTTCAAAACGATAGGTTGTCAGGTCGATGAGAATCCCCACTTTCGGGCCGCCGGCGGATAAGTTTGACGACCCAACTTATTCGGTACAACGGTGAAACAAGGATACTATTTCAGGTTCATTCGTTGGTCCGAGAGTCATAGGAAAGTGGTAAAATAAGCAAGAAAAACGAGCCTGCCGCCTGTTAGAGCAGAAGGCAAGCCCTAACCACCAAAGAGATACAGACTCCTATATTCGGAATCCGCATCTGAGGGTCGATCTCATCGCGAACAGGTGGTGGCGTTTGATCAACTCGATTGATGCTGGATATTTTTCCCAGCCAATTAACGCCTGCAATAAACTCGAACTCAGGCGACAGCCCTGAGCCGATTTCATGCATACGTGTAGAAACCCCCTCAATTATTTCAGAATGATGATCAAGGTTCCCGGGCATAGCTGGGCCCTGTGCAAACGAGGTCTCTTGTGACCGATCACGCGCGTTTCAGATGATTGCGGGGACCTGACGAACTAGCGCCCAAAATTTTACCAATATCATTTAGCCAGTTGATTTGAATGCGTCAAGAAAGTTGAATTACCGGAATCGGGAGACATGCTGTGTTCTCGTCGACTTGTCCGGTGAGCGTTTATCAGGCTGAGATTGCGAAGCGGTTTTCCGTCTGATGACGAGGGCTTCCGCGCACTGATACACTCGACCCGTGGGGACCGCACGAAAACTTGTGTTCTTGTTCAGCTTCTTGTTTCCGGTGTGCGCCCCTACCACTCCAAGCGGACTTGGTGCGCGGATTGAGGGCACAGTTTTGGACCGGGCGGGTGCGGACATATCCGGCGCCCTCGTGAGACTGTTCTCGTTAGAGAGAGTTCTAGAGACAAAAACAGACGGCAGGGGCCGATTCGAATTTTCTGCCCTATCACCGGGCAGCTACGACCTCCAGGTCGAACTCCAAGGTTTCGAGACTGGAACTGTTGCCAATATGCAGATCGCAGACAACATCATTCAGCAACTCTCGATTGCTCTGCAAATGGAGAATCCCACGTGTAACACGAGGCCCACTGTTTCTTTTGAAAGGCGGCCCGACAAACCGAATTTGAAGGGCAGTGTCAGCGATCTTTTCGATGGTCCGTTGAAAAATGCCAAACTCACGATTAAATCTTCGGAATCCGGACAAATTCATGTTGCGAGCTCGAATGACAGAGGCGAATTTCAATTCATCGACCTAGAGCCCGGCAAGTATGTGTTGAGAGCAGCACACGCTGACTTCCTGGACGGTTTGGGGACAGATTTGAGGATTACGCGCGAAAATCTAACCAACCTCAGCCCGATTTATCTGGTCCGAAAACACGAGCATAGACTACTCGTCTGTCAGTAACCGAATCGAGTTTGAAGCATTCCAGAATAGCAGCAGAAGCGTCAGGCAGAGCGCGGGATTGTCGATGATAGAAGGGCAAGTCAACGAATAGCGCGGCTTGCGGTCAACTCCTTGCATGGGAAGGGCCGGTATGATCGCGCAACCAAAGGTCGACAATCAGGTAGCAGCACCTACTGAATGGCTCGCCTCTTTCGACGCAAGCTGGGCCAGGAGTTAGGCGCAGTCACCTGATCTCGGCGGTTGGGCTCGGTTCTTCGGATCCAACTCTATGCCACAGCGCTCGTCACTTTGTGGTTGTTTCCGCAAGGGTTTATAGACTTCTCCGCTCACCCACAACTTGTGCAGCAATACCGCTAACTTCCTTGCTGATGTGCACCCGGGATTCATTCACTTGCATTAATCTAATATATTAAGTATGGTTAATCAGTGGAAATAGTCTACTTGAATAACCTGCACGAATAAACATGAGGCGCCGACTTATTTTCGCGGTTGGGATTGTTGGATCGTTTATCTTTCTCTTTCCCGACGCAGCTTTCTGTCAGGGTGAAACCACCAGCGCCATCGTAGGGCAGGTGCGTGACGCCACCGCTTATGCCGTGCCCGGCGCCGTCGTGACCATTACTGATAGGGATACCGGATTAAAGCGCAGCGCCACGACCGATAATTCCGGCCGATTCAACTTCCCGCAGCTCAAGCCCGGCACTTACTCGGTCAGGGTGGAGGCCGAGGGTTTCGCTCCGCAATACGCCGCCGCCGTATCATCCAGCCTGGGCCAAAAGCAAACGGTCGATTTCGTATTAAACGTAGCCGAAGCCAAGCAGAGCATTGAAATCAGCGCCGAAGCTCCACTGCTCAACCCCGAGAACGCTAATACCTCGATGACCGTGACTGCGAAGGCCCTGGAAAACGTGCCCAATCCAGGAGGTGACCTGACTTACCCACTTCAATTTGCCGCAGGCGCGCTGGTGAACACGGCTGGCAGTGGAAATGACTTCGTAGGCGGTACGAACGGGTATGGGAACGTCGAATTCAACGGGCTTCCCGCGCTTTCGAATGGCTATATCGTTGATGGACTGGAAACAAACGACCCGTTGACCAACCTGAACAGTGGACTCTCCACAAACCTGGTCCTTGGGTTGAACTCCATATCTGAAGTGACGGTCAATACGCTCTCTTACGCAGTCGACCAAGGACGTTATGGGGCGTCGCAGATCAACTACGTTACAAAATCGGGCGCGAACCAGTTCCATGGAAATCTTTATGAGTTGTGGAACGGATCAAACTTCAATGCTGCCAATTATTTTACGAACGCTACACCAGGAAATCACAAGCCGCGCTCGACGGTGAACCATTTCGGTGGAAGTGTTGGAGGGCGGATCATCCGGGACAAGCTATTCTTCTTTTTCGACAGCGAATGGGTTCGGATTGCATTACCCATTGTGACCGCAACGACCGTTCCTACTCCTGCATTCCAAAATTACGTTTTGCAGCAACTTCCGTTGGGTGGCACCGATTCCGTTAACGGTTCGATCTACCAGCCTGCGCCGCAATTGGTGCCGTTTTATCGGAGGATGTTTTCGCTGTACGGAAACACCAACGGAACACCACTCATAGTGCTCGGTTGCCCCCTTGTTGTTGGCGGAGGTTCCCCGGCGGCCACGAATGACGGAAACGGCTGCGCCAATCGCCAGAGCATTTCACATTCCAGCGACGACCACGAACAAGTCCAGACCGTTCGCATCGATTACAACATCAACGAGAGCAACAGCACCTGGTTCCGGTTCCAGACCGACAACGGGCTCCAGGCTGCGTATACCGATCCCATCAACCCCATCTTCGATGCGATTTCTCCTCAGCCGCTTTACTCCTTCGCGGCCGGTTATACCCACGTTTTTTCTCAGAATCTGGTGAATTATTTCAACCCGGCATTTTCCTGGTACGCAAGTTTGTTCGGCCCCAGTGATTTTCAGAAGACATTGGCTGCGTTCCCCATCACACTGCAGGGCCTGGGCGCGAATGCTCCGTTCACGACCGTCGGCGGCCTGGACAATACCTGGGTTCAGGGAAGAAAAGCTTCGCGCTTCTTCATCAACGACAATGTCGCGTGGAGCCATGGAGCCCACGAGCTTCGCTTTGGAACGAATAGTCGGATCTTCCGCTTGAATGACTACGACTTCGGCGAAGGTTCGGTTCCGACGGTGACCTACACGACTCTGCCGCAGTACATCCACGGAGTCGCATCGACCGCAACAGAGACTTTCCCCACGTCAGCCAACGAACCTTTCCGCTTTCTCAATCTTGATCTGTATGCACAAGACACCTGGAAAGTGACCCGCAAGCTGACCTGGACCTTCGGCGTTCGCGATACGTTCAATTCCAATCCGCTAAACCCGCACGAACAAATTGCACGTCTCGACGGTTCATTCGATTCCATTTCGCACGATGTCAATCAACCGTTAGCCACCGCCATCCGCACCGGACTGGGTAATGTATTTTCCTCGACGCCCCTCGCGATTCTGCAACCGCGAACCGCGCTCGCCTGGCAATTTGAACCCAACTCCGTGCTGCGGGCTGGGTTCGGCCTGTTCAGCGACCTGTTGCCCGGCAGCATTGCCGACGTGGTTGGTGTCAATCCGCCCTATGTGCAGACTTTCCAGGGCGGCCTTCTCGGGACTGCCGGGGGCACAGCCATTGCCCCCGGCGTACCTAACAGCGCGGTTGACGCCACCGTCGCCGCCAGTCAGACCTTCACCGCAGGATTTCCGCAGGGCCAACTTTCCTGCGCCTCGCTGCAAGCGAATCCCGCAACGTGTCTTCCGCCGGTCGCCATCACCGCGGTACCCGAAGGAAAGCTTCACGCGCCCTACTTCATGGAGTGGAGTCTCGGCCTCGAGCATCAACTCGGAGCCACCGGAAGCGTTCACGCGCAATACGTCGGCACGCGCGCGGTGAATCAGCCGTATTTGACGCAAGTGAACGGCTACCAAACCGTCTGCGATGGATGTTTCGCACCATTTCCTTTCGCGCAGCCCACCGACCCCCGATTTGCAGGAGTCACGCAGTTTTCCACGGGTGCCAACAGTCACTACGGTGGGTTGCAGCTAACTGCCATGAAGCGCCTTGGCCATGGTTTCGCGGGACAACTGAACTACACCTGGAGCCGTTGCATGGACACCGTCTCAAACGGCGGATTCCTGCAATTCTCCGCGGGAGGAATTCTGTCGCCTCTTCCGGGAAATTTGCCGCGAGACTATGGGCCATGCGATTACGACATCCGGCAGAATTTGAACGCCCAATACGTTTATCAATTGCCGCTCAAGATTGAAAACCGCGCTCTCGGCTCCGCCCTGAACGGCTGGCAGGTTTCGGGCACCGTCTTTTGGCATAGCGGAATTCCGTTCTCCGTTTTGAGCACGCCATATTCGGCAAACGGAAAAGGCATCGTCAACGGCAGCGGTCCGCAATTCGCCAGCGAGGTTCCGGGCGTGCCCCTTTACGAACACAACCCGATTCCGGGTGTGACCCAGCCGGGAACGGTTCAGTGGCTCAATCCCAATGCTTTTGTCTCAACCGTTGATCCCAGTACCGGCGCATGCTTAGGAGGGAATAGTCCAGAAACGTGTCAATTCGGAAACCTAGGCCGCAACGCTCTGCGTGGTCCCGATTTTCTGTGGAGCGATTTGTACATCACCAAATGGTTTCCGTTGACCGAGCGCGTGAAGTTGCGGTTCGACACCCAGTTCTTCAACGTCTTCAATCATCCGAATTTTGCACTTCCGAGCATGGTGCTTGCCGGTATACCCGGGAAGCCTGCCACGCAAACGGGCTTTGGCGCGATTACCTACGCCACATCTCCTCCGACCGGGCTGCTCGGCGTTGGCCTAGGCGGTGACAGCACCGTGCGGATGATCGCGTTTCAACTGCGTCTCGAATTCTGAGAAGGCTGACCAACTTTACAACATCGATAAGCACAGAAGAATCCATGTTCACGCAAGTGTCGTCGATTTCAAGCTGCCCGATTTTCGAACCAGAGCGCCGAAGACAGCGAAGTTGGGGACTCGTGCTGTCAGCACGGTCATAACCCGGGCGGCTCTGAAAAGAATCGTCACCATGCGATTTCGTGCTGTCCAACAGAGACGGCGCTGATTCAAAGACAAAATCTGACTCCCCATACGCTAAACCACTTTTTCGTAGTCGTGTTGACGCTGGCCAACTTCCGCGCGTCCAGTTTTGTTTTTGCCAGGGCGAGCGCGGGCCCTTCCGATCTTGAGCAGTCCGGCCGGAATATTCTTCTTCAAGTTCACGTTCTCCGAATTTAGAAATCGCGGGCAGCCGCAGGTTTTTTCGCGCGGATGTTTCCGTCCGTCCGCCTCAAACTCTTTCCGCTTCTAAAGGAGAAGACTATGAAGACGTTAAAAGTAGCGTTGTTGATGGCTGTTATCGCACTGGGAACGACCGGAACGGCTAAAGCGACGCAGACAGGTTGCTGCGCTTCTGCCGACTGCTGCTCCTCGTGTTCCGGCTGCAAGTAAAAGCGGGTAAGTGAGGGCAGGGGTGTGGTCCGTCGTCCACGCCCCTCTTTCTTTTGTGCCCGTCGATTGTCAGAGAGGCTTGACCCATACCTATATTTCTGCAAATATAGAAATACTATGGCGAACAAAAAGAACGCGGTGCAAGTGACAAAGTTTGCCGACATGTTTTCGGCGATGGGGACGGAAGCGCGGCTGAGGATTATGCAGCTGCTGCTGTCGGCACACCCGCAGGGAATGGTCGTGGGTGAACTGCAGGAGGAACTGGACATTCCGAACTCCACACTGTCACACCATCTGGACAAACTTCGGAATGAAGGGCTAGTGCTTGTTCGCCGGGAGAGCACGTTTCTGCGGTACACCGCGAATCATGAGGCGCTGCAGGGGGTCCTGCGATTTCTGTACGCGGAGTGCTGCACGAGGAACAAGGTGGTGCAGCCACGCGATGTCGTGTCGATATCAACTTGTGCCTAAGGAGCTGCCATGAGCGATATAAACATTAAGGAAGTGGTTAAAGAGAAATACGGGAACGCGGCACTGCGGGTCGGTGCGGGCGGGAGCTCGTGCTGCGGCGCTTCGCCGGCGGGGCCGTCGTGCGATCCGATTACTTCGGATTTGTACGACGCCGCGCAAGCGGGCCAGGTTCCGGGAGAAGCGATGCTCGCTTCCCTTGGATGCGGAAATCCGACGGCGCTGGCGAAGCTGAATGCTGGTGAGACGGTTCTGGACTTGGGATCGGGCGGCGGAGTTGATGTACTGCTCTCAGCGCGTCGCGTCGGCCCCACGGGCAAAGCGTACGGGCTGGACATGACCGATGAGATGCTGGCGCTGGCGAATGCGAACAAGGTCAAAGCGGGCGTAACGAACGTGGAATTTCTCAAAGGGGAGATCGAGCACATTCCGCTGCCGGACAATTCGGTTGACGTGATCATCTCGAACTGCGTGATCAATCTTTCGGCGGATAAGGATGCGGTGCTGCGCGAGGCGTTTCGCGTTTTGAAACCGGGCGGACGGTTCGCGGTGTCAGACGTTGTGACCCGCGGGGAAATGTTGCCGGAAATCCGCGACAGCGTACTGCTGTGGGTCGGTTGTATCGCCGGAGCGTTGGAGGAAACGGATTATGTGATCAAGCTGGGGGCGGCTGGATTTGGGGATGTCGAGGTGCAGCCTACGCGCGTCTACAAGGTCGAGGACGCGCGGGAGTTTCTGTCGGGCCAGGGTCTGGACGTGGACGCGATCGCGCCGCAGGTGGACGGCAAGTTTCTGAGCGCGTTTATCCGCGCGGTGAAGCCGGCAAGTGCGTCGTGCTGCGGTCCGGACTGCTGTGACTGAGGAGGGCGTGACGGCGCAGCGCTACAACGTTCTGTTTCTGTGCACGGGAAACTCCGCGCGATCGATCATGGCGGAGGGGATTCTGAACGGAAAAAAGAATCCACACTTTACGGCGTACAGCGCGGGAAGTTTCCCTCGGGCAAGGTGCGGCCAGAAGCGCTGAGGGAACTGGAATTGGCAAAGCTGCCCACGGAGGGGGCGCGGAGCAAGAGCTGGAACGAGTTCGCGAAGCCGGGAGCGCCGGTGATGAGCTTTGTATTCACGGTTTGCGACAGCGCGGCGAAGGAGGTTTGTCCGATCTGGCCGGGGCAACCGATGATGGCGCACTGGAGAGTCGCGGATCCCGCGGCCGTTGAAGGAACCCCAGAAGAGATTGAGCGGGCGTTCCGAGATGCGTTTGTAACGCTGGGGCGGAGAATCAATCTGTTTCTGAGCTTGCCGCTGGCGAGCCTGGACACACTGGCCATCAAAAAAGAAGTCGATCGCATCGGGCAGCAATGATGCCAACACTTTTGCGGCGAAGCGTTTCGGAGTTTCTGGGCACGGGGTTTCTGGTGTCTGCGGTGGTTGGCTCGGGAATCATGGGTTCCCGTTAATTAAGCATCGCATTCGGACGATTTACCGCGAGACGAGGAGAGCGAAATGAGTTTACCGAGTTGCGCCAGTGCCCACGAAGCCCGACGAGGGCACGCCAACCTAAATCTGAAATCAAGCACGCTAATATAAGCCGGGAATCAGACGCCTGGTGTGCTGACTGTAGGCGCGATACTGGTCGCCGAACGCGGCGTTCAATGCGACTTCCTCTACATGAATGCGGTAGAGAAGTCCGGCGGTGGTCGGCAGGAACACTACGGCCAGAGCAATCCAGTTGCGTGAATGCAGGCCGATCGCAAGAAAGACCAGCAACAATCCCAGATAGGAAGGATGCCGCACGAAACGGAATAGCCCACTTTTCTCGATTGTCTGCGAATCCTGAATCGCCACATTCGAGCTGAAGGATTTCCCCAAGGTGAAGATAGCGGTCCATCGAACCGCCAGGCCGGTCAATATCACCATCACGCCGGCAGTCTTTAACCACGGTGCGCCGCCAAACATCGTCTTGGGAGCGGTGTCACCGATCCATTGGGACGCTGTCACTGCAGCGCTAATGACCACCCACAGCAGGACCAAGGAACCTCGGTCGCGCACCGTGCCACTGCTTTGTTTGGTGCGAGTTACAACGCCGACGATAATTTCCGAAAGAAACCAGCCCCAGAAAAGAACGTGCCACATTACCCCGAGCATTATTTCTCACCAGATCGCAAGGTTGCTCCATGGAGGACTCTGTCGGTCGGCCCGTACGGGGCTACTTTTGCATCTGACCGCCTGGAAAGCTACCTGGCGGGACCGTTCTCGGGACCTCAGTGTTGGTCGTCGTGAGATGGCGGGCCGCCGGGGCCACGCATGCGCCCGGTCGCAGCCGGAGTGGCTGTCGGGTCTACGTAGGCAACCAAGTCAGCATGAAAGCCGGAGTCGCCGGTGCGCACCAATGGAATTTGGGCTACAGAAAGATCACCGTGCTGGTCGTTGAAGATGTCGTCCTCGGACGACGTCACCCGGTGAATGGTATGTAGGCTGTACGGCTCATGCTTCATTAGTTCGGCAGCAATTTCCTCGGGAAAGAAAATCTGCCCGATGTGGGATGTGTGGCCGGCCTCATAGGATTTTCCGTCAGTGTTGCCACCCACGCGAACTTTGAAGTGAATGTGGTTGGTGCGTCCCATGTAGAAACCCGGAAAAACCGTTTGGAAATTCACCGATCCATCCGCACCGGTGAACTGAATCCCGCGAAGGAAAGTCAGCTTGTCAGTCGGATGATTTTCTGGCGGCGGGCCCATATTTTCCGGAGGTCCCGACCGATTGCGGGGATGTTGCGGATCGAAGTCAGGCGGCGGACCTCCTGGCCCAGTGGGATTCTGCTTGGTAAATCCCGAGTAAAGCCCTAGCGCATCGCAATGCCAGATATCGATAGCCGCGTTCGCAAGCGGCTTGCAGCTGCGCGAATCCATCACCACCACACGGAGAGCGAGAGGGACGCCGGGTTTGCCCTCGGTGATATCAGACCGCAAAAATTCGTTCGCAAGGTAATAAGGGCCGACCTCCTGTTCGGGAACCAGCTTGCAAATCGGAGGATTGGGCGTCAAACCAAACGCGCTGAGCGCATGCGGGAATTGCAGTGCCGCGGCGACACCAACGCTCGAGCCAATGAAGCGTCGGCGGGTGAAGCCAGAATATTTTTTTTTCATATGGTCGCGGACCCGATGAGGATGGTCCTTTCTCCGGCCTCCTCGGGACCGAGTATACGGCCCAGAGTCAGTCCGAGATGCATACACCACTGTTCCAGCTAAACGACGGACTAGTTCCTCATCGAAGTCTTCGCGGACGGTAAAAGAAGTTCAATTACGCGTCATTGAGCTTGTGCAGATATTCGTAGTCCACCTTAATCGCGTCCATCACCGGCATATCTTCGTAAGGCGGTTCTTGCTCGACGTAGAACCATTCCACTTCCGTCTTCTTTGCTGCAGCGAAAATCGGTGGATATTCGATGTGACCGCGGCCCAGCTCCGCCGGCTTGGGTCGCGAGCCGGAATCCAGCCCTACGGAAACCCCGGTACCTGCCTGGAAATCCTTGATGTGCAGCAGACGATAGCGCTTTGGATATTTGGTTAGATATTCGACCGGGCTGTGTCCAGCCGCCACCATCCAGCCGCAGTCGAGTTCAAACTTAACCAAGCTAGGATCCGTCGAGCTCAGCAGCACGTCGTAGCCAAACCCACCGTCAGGAAACGGTTTGAACTCGAAATTGTGATTATGATAGCCAAATTGCAGCCCAGCTTTTTTCGCTTGCTCGCCCATTTCGTTGCAGCGTTGCGCCATCAGTTTGTAATCGTCCTGGGTGAAGCTGGCGATCTGCGCCATGAAGCCTTTCATATCTGTTTTGCCGCTGGGGGGCTTCGGCAGCGTTACCGAAGAAATCACATACTTGGCACCCACCTCTTGGGCATAGGAGATGGTTTCTTCAATTCCGCCCATGCCGATGTGCATGCTGCCGCAGTGCAGGCCCGCATCTGCCAGCGATTTCTTCACTTCCGCGGGCTTCTTGTCAAAGAATCCAGCGGTCTCCACTTCCTTGTATCCCACGGCGGCAACTTGCTTCAAAGTTCCATCGAAATCTTTCTGCATTTGCTCTTTGACGGTATAAAGTTGCAGCCCGATCGGCTTTCCCAGAGGATTCGCAAACAACCGCGAAGGATGAGCAAGCAGAACAGTACCTGCTGCCAGCGCGCCGCCCGTTTCCATCAAGAATTCTCGTCTCGATTTACTCATTTGGTTCCTCCTGGTGGTTGTTGCTTTCTCGTATCCGAATCATTGCCACGTGCAATAAAATCGTCGGCCATCCGCGCGGCCAGCTTGCTCTTCGACGGCTGCATAAAATCTAAGACGAATTCCTCGCGGGATATGACCAAGCAGCGTTGCGCTGGCCTTGATTGCCGGCTGCCGTCGATCCCGGGCGCGGCCTATTATCGCACCGGTAGCGTAAGGCGGGAAGGGTGATGAGAGAGAAATCGGATTTGCTTACCGACGCGCAATCATCACCGGTGCAGGGGTTGTACCGCCGGAGTCACTTGCGGAATTGAGACCTCACGCTCAGACCAATGCTCGACTAAATCGCGCACTACCTTATCGCCCACTGCATACGCTGCTTCCAGCGATGGCAAAAACGCCGGATAGCCGCCACTTGCGAGACTTTTCAGACTGTCGGCCGCGGTCAAGCCTGGAGGCTCGACCACGTAATTGCTGACCGTGCGCAACACCAAGACGCGCCTGATATCAACGCGCCCCGCCTGATTCAGAAAAGTGAGCGCCTGCATGGTACCGGAGTCTTCCATGGCGGAAACCATGAAGTTTCCCTGAACACCGGTGAAGTAGCGGGTCCAGGCGTTCGCCCAAGCGTTCATACGCGCGCCATGCCAAAAGGTGCTTGCAGACATGGTGTCGCCGCGAGTGACAAACGGCGGCTTGGTGGCATTGGGTAAACCTGCAAAGCGGGAACGAAACGCCCGCATCTTGTCGTTGTCAGCCAAGGGCACGTCCTGGGTTAAATGCAATGCCCAGCCAACCAGATCGGCATTCAGCGTGTAGACCTCGCCGTCGTTGTACATGGGTTGCTCATAAGGTGTGGCCTTGCGCAGCGGCACGTACCCGGTGGGCCAGTCCGCGGGAATGTCTCGTGCGTCCAGTTCGAACGCGAGATCGCCATCGATCACATGGTCTGCCCAGATCGCCGAGCCTAGCGAAACGTCAGCGGGATCGCCGCCGCCAATTCCCGCGACCAGCCAATAGGCCTTGGAAAGATCAAAACGCGGATCAAGTCCTATCGCCATGATCGACGCCGCGGCCCGAATGTTCCCCACCCCGGTGAGCACGCCGAGAACGCCGTCCTTGTTACTGCGCACATGGTGATAGCCGGCGGGCATGGAGATTACCTGATCCAGTTGCTCGCGCTCGACCCAGAATTGGAATTCCCCGGGTGCGTCGCCGGTGTCTTCTCCGCGTTCGAACATGGTCACCACCACTACTTTGACGTGCAGAGGATGCGCGGCATTCGGAAGCTGCGCGCGGAGTCCAGCTACACACAGAGCCAACAGCGCCAATATTCGAACCACATACCCAGTCAGAGGAGCCACCGGACCTCCCGCAGCGATACCGCGCTATTCTTGGCGATTCGCGATGCCGATCATACCTCGCGGTGTAAAACTTTCGACAAATCCAAATTTCCTCTGCCATCGAATCGCCGAATGAATAGCGAGATGTCGCAGTCTTGCTTGCGGCCACTAGGTGCGGCCTGTATTGTAGGCCGCAATTCTTTGAGCGCGTCGCAGAGGAGCCCCAGCGCATGGAAATAGCCGCACCAGCAGCGGCCATGAACAGCGCCGATTACGGTTTACGGCGCGGCGTTCTATCGCCCATGGAAACGCTGGCACAATCGGTATCCACGATTGCGCCGACAACCACACCGGTAGCGACGATTCCGCTGGTTTGCGCGCTGGCCGGAAATGGCACGTGGCTCGCTTACGTCCTTGCAACCGTCGCGATTTTGCTAGTTGGAATCTGCATCGCACGTTTTGCGGGATTTTCGTCGTCTCCCGGATCGTTGTACACCTACGCAAGCATGACCCTTCCGCCGTGGCTGGGTGCGGTGGCCGCATGGAGCTTGCTGCTGGCCTACGTAGCCACCGGGTCGAGCGTGATTGGTGGCTTCTATCAATACGCCAATCTACTGCTGCACGACGCCACCGGGCACGTCTTCTCTACCACGCTGCTAGCGGTGCTCGTGACGCTCACAGCGATGGCCGTCGCGTGGCACGACGTAAAAGTCTCCGCGCGCATCATGCTCTGGATTGAAGCCGTGTCGGTGACCCTCATTTTGATTTTGATTGCGCTGGTTTTATTCCGCCATGGGCCCCATTTGGATTGGGAGCAACTCCGGCTGCGCGGAATGACCGGCAGCGGCCTGCGCCTCGGATTGGTTTTGGCGTTGTTCAGCTTTGTGGGATTTGAGAGCGCAACCACTCTAGGCGCAGAAGCACAGAATCCACTGAAAACCATCCCTCGCGCGGTCATCCAGAGTGCCATCCTGGCCGGCGGCATTTTTATTTTTTGCGCTTACGCCGAAGTTCTTGGCTTTCGGATGGCTGGCCAAAATCTTGGCGCGAGCCAAGCCCCGATGCGAGTGCTCGCGACCGTCGGTGGCTTCCGCCCGCTGGGCGTGCTCATCGACGTTGGCGCACTGGTCAGCTTATTTGCGGGAACCCTGGCGTGCATCACGGCCGCGGCGCGGGTATTGCTGCTGATGTCTCATAATGGCCTGGCGCATGCTTCGCTCCGCAGCACTCACGTGAAGCATGAAACGCCTGGCCCGGCCATCGTGGTCACCGGGATCGCCGCGGTACTCCCGGTTGCGATCCTGGCGATGCGCGGCGCCACCGGCCTGGACGTCTACGGCTGGATGGGTTCGCTTGCGACCTATGGATTTATCGTTACCTACGGGCTGGTTTGCCTAGCGCTGCCTCGGTACTTGCGGGAACGAGGCGCATTCCGGCCCGGCGCACAACTCATTCCCTGGCTGGCAGGACTGGCCATGCTTCTAGCGCTACTTGGCAATTTGTATCCAGTGCCGGAGGGGCCGTACGGAAAACTGCCGTACATCTATCTGGTCTACCTGATTGTCGGGGTGATCTGGTTCTTCGTCAGGAGTACAAAAGCGCGTATCACAGCCTCCTAAACACTCGGCTTTAACCTCACGGCTGCATGTCGGAATCCGGCTGGGACACCAGCAAAAGGACGAGGCCCACAACCGTGAACAGACGAAACGCAGGCTCCTGCCCGTTCCAGGTTTTCGATTGCCACATCAAAAACCATTCGGCTCCCACACTGAGAAACGCCACCAGCCACATCATTAAGCTAAATGTCAGGGCCACAATGGCCATGCGTTTTGCCGCCTGAAACGCCGCTGCCGATCCACGCAAAGCCCTTAGCATCGCCGCCGCGCCCCACCAGCACAAAAGCATCGTGAGGCACTCCCAAACGATGATGGAAATGTAGAAAATGGTGTGCACCCGCGGCTGGTTGATGGCTCTCCACATCCCCTGATTTCCAGGAAACGTGGAATCCATCATCATCACGTGGCGAATGAACTGAAAATTCGAGTTGTAGTCACTGAAGTTGTTGAACACCACCAGCGAATAAAAGATCGCGACACCAAAAACCAGGGAGACCTTGGCAATCCGCAAACTCATTGGGGGTCCTTAGGAATGAAGGTCTGGAAGTAGCTGGTAATGGCCTTTAGCGTGACGTCGTCATATTCCGGATTCGCAGGCATCTGCGAGCTTGGATTTTTCGATTTCGGATCTCGCACGTACGCCGCAAATGCATCCGGCGCACTATTGGCCCAGGCGGAAAGTATCAGCCACGTCCGTCCGGCTTTGCCTCCACCCTCGGTGCCCATGTTATGGCAGCGAAAGCAATTTTGCTGTGCGATCGCGTAGCCTTGTTGCACTGCTGGTTCGGATGCGCGCGGCCCGCGCGGCGCGATCGCGCCGAAAACGACTTTTTCGTCGCGGAACTCGATTTCTACGACCCCCCAAGGTCTCTGCGGCTCCTCGGGCTGCGCCAGAATCTTGGACTTGGACGTAAAGTTCGGGTGGGTGATCAAGAACGGGCCCATGCCGGGGCCAAGACCTTCCGCGTTTTTGGGCCATTCCGCAGGGTCTTTACCGTCAATTTTCAGAACTAGCGCCGGGTGGTGCGACGTGACGTAGGCCGGGGTGTAGTGCGCGTGATACCGATCGGCGCAAATGGCGACGATCAGATCGGAATCGGGGGCGGACGCTAGTTGCCGGGCCAACTCCGCTAGGGTCACGCCCGCAATCTGCGTAGCTGCCGTGAAGTTGGAGTCGCCGGTGACGGTGAATACCGATTGGGGCATCGCCAGCAATTGTTCGCGGGTGACGAATCGCGTTGCGCCCGGCTCCAGACTCGCCAGGTCACCGCTCACTTCCAAATCGAGAGGGGATCCTCGCTCCTTAGCAAGCCTAAGAGCTCTCGCCTCCGCAGCTTGCGGGGTCGCTGGGATCTGATGTGCTCCCAGACGCCTAGGTCGAAGGCCAAGTCCGGCAACGATGATCAGCAGTACAACCCCGAACAGAAAGCGGCGCGGACTTACCATGCCGCACATGCTAACGCAGCTCAACGCATCCGCGCACAAAACTTACCCTGGTGGTTCTCCGAACTCATTCTTGAAGGCGAGGCGGCTCCTTTGCATCAAGGAAAAGTGGACCCATGCTAGGCAACGCTCCACAGGAAATCAACAGATAGAAAAATCGAATCTAGCTCAATCAAAGAATTCGTTTCGATTCTTAGTTGAAGTGGCATAGTTTGCTCCAAATCATTCGGGGATGCCCTAAACCAGCGACGCAAGGCCAAGCCACCGCGTCTTTGGGCCAACTTCATGGTGCTAACAGCGGCGATGAAACGTATTTTCTATTGATCTATTTTTCGGAAGCCTTTTGGAGGGCGCGCGAAATGATGGGAACAATCAGGCTCTCGATTCTGGTACTGCTTTGCTGCGCCGCGCTCGGCGGTGTCGCGGTGATGGACGCGCAAACCCTGGGCGGCATCGTGGGGACGGTTATGGATAGCTCGGGGGCGGTGCTGCCGGGAACCACCGTGACGCTGGTGAATGATCAAACCACGCTGACCCGCACTCAACAAACCAACGAGACCGGCGCGTACGACTTCGTCAGCCTGCCCATCGGCACCTACACCCTGACAATTGCCCATGACGGTTTCGAAACTCAGAAGATTCCGGCCATCACCGTGCAGGCCGACCGCACCGCAACCGTCAATGCTACTCTCAAAATCGGTCAGGTCGGCACCACCATTACTGTGGAAGAGAGTCCGTTGCTCAATGCGGTGGACACCACCAACGGCTACATTTTGGAAAAGATGCAGATTGAATCGATCCCTCTATCGACCGGAAGCTTTACCGGTCTAGCCATCTTGTCTCCCGGCGTGAACGCTGAGCTTCCCAGCGGTACCGGCGCGAACGCCGGCTTGGGCAATCAGCCGATCTGGGCGAATGGCCAGCGCGACACCAGTAATTCCTTTCTTCTGAATGGCGTGGACGCTAGCAATCTCTTCAACGGTAAAAGCACCAGTGAAGTGGCATCCGCCCGGGTGGTCAACAACACCGGTGTCAGCGGCGCCGCCAGCACCAGCGCGGCAGTGATTCAAAGCACGGCATCGCCGTACCTGGCTATCGGCCAGGCCCTACCCACACCAGCACCGGAGACCATCCAGGAATTGCGCGTCAACACCTCCATGTACGACGCACAGCAGGGATCCACTAGCGGCGCTCACATCGACATGAGCACCGCATCGGGCAGCAATGAACTCCATGGAAGTTTGTATGGCCACCGCGGAACGGATGCATGGAATGCGGCGCCCTTCTTTTTCAACGCCGATCCGAATATTCCCGCGAGTGACAAGGTCCCGGAACTCCATCGTTACACCGCCGGGGGTACTCTCGGGGGAGCCATCAAGAAAGACAAGTTGTTCGGGTTCGTAAGCTATCAGCACATTCACAGCTCGGATCAGGAGATTGGACTGTCGCGGGTCACCGTGCCGCACGGCTTGACCGACGACCGCTCCCCTGCGGCCATCGCGGCGGTAAGCAACGCCGACTTTGGCACCACGCTTACCGGTAACGGCGATCTAAGTCCAGTCGCTCTGGCGTTGCTCCAATACAAGCTTCCCAACGGGCAGTATTTAATTCCCTCAGACGACGGCAATACCCCCACAGTAAATTTCCCGGAGAACGCCATCGTTCCGGGCACGGCCTACTTCATAGCCGATCAGGCGGTGGCCAACCTGGACTGGAACGCCAATGCCAAGAACACCGTGTCGTTGAAATATTATTACCAGCACGACCCTACGGTTGCGCCGTACGCCTACTCCAGCGTAGCCGGATTTGACCAGCACCTGGATGCCGGAAGCCAAGTAATTTCCCTGAGTGATACCCAGGTTCTCAAGCCTAATTTGAGCGTCACTGAGGTATTCGGCTTTTTGCGGGAGAAAGTTTACAGCACGGTGTCCCAGCCGTTCACGCCGCAACAGTTGGGTATTCAGACTTTCGGCTCCAACGTCTTTCCGGGAATCACCATTGTCGATGACTTTGGAAATGCATCGCCTTTCAACACCGGGTGCCCCAACTCCAATCCAAACTGTGCCTCACCAACGCCGGTCGCCAACGCCGCCTTGACGATCGGCGAGGGCGCCGCCGCGCAAGGCGCTTTTACCGGCGTGTTCCAAAATCGCTTCCAGCCGTCCGCTAACGCCATTTGGACCCTCGGCCGCCATACCATCACTTTTGGGGGAAGCTATGCCTACACCCAACTCAACACTCGCGACCAGCGCACCAATAGCGGAATCATCGGTACCGCCGATTTTTCTCAGTTTATTCAGGGTTTGATAACCCCGTACACCTCGGACGGTTTCGTCACCTCCGCGTACTTGCAAGGCGATGCCAACCGCTACTACCGCGCAGGCCAGACCGGGCTCTATTTGCAGGATAAGTATCAGCTCCGGCCTAACCTGAGCATCACTCTCGGCCTGCGTTATGACTGGAATGGTGGCCTGACCGAGAAATACGGACGCCTTTACAACTTTGATCCGTCGCAATACTCCTTCGACGACACCACCGGCACGGTCACATCCAGCGGATTTGTGGTGGCCGGCAATAACAAACAGTTCCCCACCAAGGGCGTCAGCGACACCACCCTCAACGGTCGGCAGTGGGGCTTGGCTCCACGCATCGGCGTGGCCTGGAGTCCCGCGATGTTCCATAACAAAGTTGTGGTTCGCGCCGGCGCCGGGCTCTATTACGACCGCGGCGAATTATTCACCTATCTATCGCCCGGCTTCGCATCCGGCGTCATCACCGGGGGACCCTTCGGCGTTAACCAAGCGCCGCCGTTCGTCAGCTCTCAGGTATGCCAGACCGTCGGTTCGTTCTATCAAGGTTATATCCCTACCTGCGATAACACTGCCAACGCTAACGGAACTCTTGTGAACCCCACCGGCGGCTCCTTAGCCTACCCATGGGGTTCGTCGTTGGGTCCGGGTCCCACGGGAAATCCCGCCAGCATCACGAACTTTCTACCTTCCGTGACACAGATCGAAAACGGTGCGCAGCTCTTCTCTTTTGGTGTCTACAATCCAGCCAATAAACTGCCCTACTCGATCAACGACACCCTGGACATTCAGTGGCAGCCGCGCAAGGACCTGTCGATTCAAATTGGCTACGTCGGAAATCTTGGGCGACACCAAGTGATCCCGGTGCCGTTCAACCAGGCGCAGATTGCGACACCGTCTAATCCCATTCACGGACAGAGCTACTCCTATGGCTATCAGGTGCTAGACCCCGCCACTGGCTTTAGCCCTGCGCTTTTGCCGAACGGAACGCCCTTCTTGGACACCTATGAAGGCGGCAACATCGACCTTCGGGTTCCCTACGTGGGCTACTCGGCCGAGTCGGAAAGTTACACTGCTGCCGGAATCTCCGCGTACAACGCGCTTCAGGCCCACGTTGAAAAGCGTTTGAGCCACGGGCTTCAAGTAGGATTTTCGTACACCTATTCCCATGCCACTGACGAGCAGAGCGCTCTCGGTCTTTTCTACAATGGCAACAATCCGCTCAACCTTCGCGACGCCTACGGCTCCTCAGACTTCGACCGCACCCATGTCTTTAACTTTACCTACTTGTATCAATTCCCCAGTCTCTTCCGTGCCTCCTCCTTCGCCGGTAAAGTCGCAGATGGTTGGGCGATCGAAGGCCTCGCGGTGCTGCAGAGCGGGCAGCCGTTCAGCGTGATTGATTATTCAGGAGCGGTGGGTAGCGTTTATTACGGAGTGTCCGACGGCATCACCAACCCAATCGTGCCGCTGGGAAATGGATGCACACCGAAAACTGCGGTTACCGGGGCCAGCGGCGCGACGCCCGGCCTGCCTGCGCTCAATGCCGCGTGCTTCACGGTGCCGCTACTTGCCGAAGGCGCGCTGAACGGTGCGATCCCCGCCGGAGACACCTTCGAAACCGGCTTCACCAGCGGTCAGCGTAACATTTTCCGTCAATCCTGGCAGAAGCGGACCGACCTATCTTTTGTCAAGGACACCAAACTCACAGAGCGCTTGTCCGCAAAGTTCACCGTCGACATATTCAATTTAACCAACACGCCCAGCTTTGACATACCCATCGACGACGTCACGCAAAACCAGTACTACGACGGCTTCCCGGCCAAGGGCACGACCCCGCTGCCTACGGGTTGCGGAACCAGCAATTTCACCAACAACTTTTACAATTGCCCTTTCGGTCTGGGCAATGTAAACAAGACCATCGGTAGCCCGCGACAGATTCAGTTGTCGCTGCGGATTTTGTTCTAGCCATCTTCATTTTGGCGACCGTTCTCAAATCCCTTTGGGGGTTTCGAGCCGCGGCACCATTGCAGTTAGAATGCCCGAGTGTCTCGAGGACCTAGTCCGATCGAGCAGCTCCGCGCCGCGCTTGCTGCCGGGGAAACCAGCCCGCGGGAGCTAGCCGAGCAAGCCCTTTCCCGCGCGAATAGCAACGCCGGCCATAATGTATTTTTCTCGCTCGACGTGCAGCGCACCCTGCGCGAGGCAGAGAATTTACCCGCGCGCTTCTCGGGCGCCGATAAACCGCTGTTGTATGGTCTGCCGGTTTCGCTGAAAGATTGCTTTGATCTACAAGATTTCCCGACCACCTGCGGCTCAAGATTTTATGCGCAGCGCAACGGGATAGCCCGCGAAGATTCCGCTGTGGCCGCGCGATTGCGCGCCGCGGGCGCCGTCATCGTCGGCAAGACTCATATGCATCCGCTAGCATATGGAATCACCGGCGAAAATCCCGAATACGGCGATTGTCTGCAACCTCTCAATCCTCAAAAGCTCACCGGCGGATCTTCCAGCGGAGCTGCCGCCAGCCTTCAAGAACATTCCTCCGTGGCCGGAATCGGCACCGACACTGGCGGATCGATCCGTGTCCCTGCGGCGCTGTGCGGCCTGGCCGGCTATCGCGCCTCCATCGAACTCGCTCAGCAATGCGAGCTGTGGCGCGGAGGTATGCATCTAGCTCCGTCGTTCGACACGCTTGGCTGGCTGTTTGCCGATTTGCGCGACGCGCCGCTCCTGGCAGCCGCGCTGTTCGGCCTGCATTACCCTCCGGCGATGAAGCCACCTGTGCGCATCGGATGCCTAGCCCCGGAATTTTTATGGGATTGCGACCCCGCGGTCCTCACCGGCCTAGATGAGTGGAAAGGTCGACTGCAAGAAAATAACGCGGAGATCCGCACCATCGATACCGCCTTCTGGGAAGACGCTATGGCCATCTACGCTCCGATCCAGGCCTTCGAAGCAGCCGCGATTCACGGCCCTGCCACCAGCGGAGATTTTTTGTGTTTTGAGCGGTCCATCGCGGAGCGGCTTGCGTGGGGCGCCACCATTCCGGCGTCGGAAGTAGCGGGAGTGCGGAAGCTTCATGAACGGTTTTGCGACCGCATGGACGTTTTGCTGCGCGAACACGACTTCCTCATTGCGCCGTGTGCTCCGACCGCTTTTCTGGCAGCCGCAGCAGACCACAGCAACACCCGTGGTGCGATCCTGCGCTACACCACGCCAGTCAGTCTCGCAGGTGTGCCGGTGGTTACCCTCCCGGCAAAGTCAGGGGCGGGAGTGCAACTGGTGGCCGCTCGTGGAGCGGACGCGCGGCTGGTATCCTATGCGGCGAATATGGGAATGCGAATGGAAGGCTGACACGCCTCAGTGGCTGGACTCAAAGGCGTGGAACCTGCGTTCCAGTTCCAGTTGCTGCTGAGCTTTTTCGCTGCCTGCCAGAAATTGCGTGCACCCATCCGACATTTTCCCGCCCGCCAGCAAATCATGGGCGCAACTAGGATGCATCTGCTGGAAGCGATCTTGGTCTAGCCAGAGGCTTTTTCCCGGCAGGAAGCTGTATTCCAGCCCGGTGCGCACCAGTTGCTTCAGGTCCCGGTAGTGGAGTTCGTAGGTTTGCACCGCGCGCACATATTCATTGGTTAAGTCGATGCGGGAAACGCCTTCATCGTCGGTGGAAAGTGCGATCGGTACGGCAAATCGCCGGTAAATCGAAAATGGATGCGATTTCCCGGTCACACCTAAAATCACATCTTCACTCGTCAGGTTGATCTCCACCATCACGTGCTTTTGCGCCATCTCTTCCAATAATTCGTACGGCCGGTCCTCGTACATCACGTCCACACCATGGCCGATGCGTTCGGCGTGACCCTGCTCAACCGCGAGTCGGATATGGCAGCACAGTCCTTCGTAAGGGACCAGGCCCGGAGCGATCTCTCCGGCATGCAGGGTGATATGCACATGGGGGTACAGGCCGTGAAGAAACTCTACCATGCGCATCTGCACTGCATAGTCGGACATGGCGATGAAGCCATCTTCGGGCATGACGAAATTAATGCCGACGAAACGCGAATCCGCAGCAACGGTTTCAAATCCTGCCAAGGTTTGCGCGAAAACCTGTTCCTTGGGGAAACCTCGCAGAATCTGGTACAGGTAGCGAACCTGGAGCTGGCAAGCGTTGGTTTCCTTGGCTTCGCCGCAGTGCTCGCGCTCGCGGCGCACCTTTTCCATCTCGTTGAGTTGCGCACGAGCCGAAGCCACCGAATCTCGAAGCCCGTGAGCCAGAAGCTTGTCACGAAACGCTGCCAGATCATCCTGCCAGCCAATTTCTCGAGCGAGTGCCGCTGCTTGCGAGAAATCCGGCGTGTGCATCAGCTCCACGTATTGTTCGTTTTGCTTCGCGGCGCGTGCCGCCACTTCATCGACATATTCGCCCAGGTGCCGCGGGTCGGTGCCGTCGAATTTACGGAAGGTACTAAAAAATTTGTCATGCCCGGTCACCCCGGGTGTGGGTACGTACCCTCGCATGGAAAATGCATCCACCAGCGCATCGTAGAGGACCTGATCACGATACGCTTGAACGGCCGGAACACTGCCTTCCCCGCAGGGCTTCCCCTTTACGCCGACGTCTACATCTTGATGCGTTTTCACAAACGAAAGCGTCGTAGTGTTCACGCACAACTGATCTTCCACACCTGCTCGTAGGAGCGATTCCGCATACACGGCGCCAAACAAATGGTTATGCAGGTCGGTAGCTTTCGGCATTTCCAACAACAACGCACGCAGGTCCAGCACATTATTGCGAGCCGCCTGCAGCGCGTGCTCCACCCGAGCTTCGCCGGAGGCCTGTTTCAGCGGGCCCGACGTGCGTTGCGGTGTGGGTGGTGAGGTGTTTTGCGACGGGCCGCCTGGTGTGCGATCGGTGGTGCGATCCGCGGAATGAGCCGAGAGGTGACCAGCGGTCTGATCCGATGCGCGTTCGGTCTGAGCGAAGACCGGCGCACCCAAGGATGCAAGAAGAAATACGACCTGGCAGCTCCAGGAAACGCACCACCGGGACGACCGGTTCATGGCCATACTTTCCAAAGTAAAATGACCCCCATGAATAACCCTTATCACGTAACGCCAATGCCAGGCTAACGCGAAAATTAACGCTTACCGTTAGGACCTGTCGATAGTTGCACGCTGAGAAATGGCCGATGCCAAGGGCCGCCTAGCAAGTCGACGACCGTCTTCGGTGCGGCCCTCATTCAGAACAGAAATTTGGCGGCTAGCTGGATTAGGCGGGGCGGGGTGGCACTTAGGACCTGGCCGAATGTGGAGCTGTCGATGTTGCCGTCGACGGCTTGCGGTCCAAAGAATTGCGCGTGGTTGAAGACGTTGAAGCCTTCTACCCGGAATTGGAGAGACTTCGCTTCCGTTAGACGCACATTTTTGAGCAGGGCCATATCGTAGTTGTCGAGGCCAGGTCCGTAGAAAAAACGCCGCCGGGCGTTGCCAGGTGTGCCCAGACTATTTTCACTGAATTGCGAAGTGTTGAAGAAGGGCAGGCCATTGCGGGGATTGTGATTGAGATGAAGGTCGCCACCGTTGTAGTCCGGTTGATCCACACCAAAGTTGTTGATGCCATTCGGCTCGGAACCGAGTAAAGAATTATCGCCGAAGTTGACCAGCGTTACCGGAAGACCCGAACTGAAATGAGTGATTCCGGATAGCTCCCAGCCCTGAGTCCAGCGATTTGCGGCACGGAACAGATGTTCCAATGGGATTTGATAGTTATAGCTCACCACAAAGTTGTGTTTCACATCGAAAGCGGACAATGCCTTGCTAAGAGAAGGATCCAGAGGATTCACTTCCTCGCCGATATTTGAAGATTGATCCTGGGACTTGCTGAAGGTGTATCCGGCCAGCACCGTTAGATGTTTGCCGGCGTGACGCAGGGTGATCTGCAATGCGTTGTAATTGGAATTTCCGATGGTGGCCTGGTTGGCGTTGCTGCCAAAGTTCGATCCCAGCGGACCTCGCGTTCCGTTGTAAACCCGACCTGTTGAGGTGGTATAGGTGCTATCTTCTCCAAAAGGCCCACAGGGAACCTGACCGGCGGCGAGATTCGCGGGATTATTCAAGAACAAGCAGAGTGATGGGTCCCCTGGGTTGGCTTCTTCTAGTACCAAGAGTCGATGCCCTTGGGTGCCCACGTAATTGAAGCTGAGGACGGTAGTGGCTCCCAATCCGCGTTCGAGTGACATCATATATTCCTCGGTGTATGGAATACGATTGGTCTTCGGATAGTTTGGAAGCCCGGTAATTGGCTCGAACTGCGACCAGTCGACGCTGGAGTCGGGATGACTCGCACTGGAATTCAGAGGAGCAAGCGTCACCGGGAACGCCTGGCCGAGGTCCTGCCCGCTGGCGGCAGTGACAAACGGCGTGGCGAATAGCGGCGGAGCGGGACTCGTGTAGGTCGTCCCATACGGCGCGTTGGCACTCATTACCCCGATCGTCAGCGCCTCGATCGCGGTGTAAAACATCCCGTAGCTAGCGCGGATGCTGGTTTGGCCGGGTCCGCCCAATAGGCTCGCGAGCAAACCATCTCCGGAAACGTTTGGTGAATAGGCCAGGCCTACCCGCGGCGCGAAATCCCGATTTCCCGGGGGAGCGAGCGTGCGAGACACTCCCGGATCGGTAGGATAGAGGATACCGGCAGGGGCGCCCGGGAAAACCACAGACTGCTGACCGGGCGCAAAGGTCGCGATCTGATTGTACTTCTCATACCAGGGCTCAATGCGATCCCATCGCAAACCGTAATTGAACGTAAAGCTGCGCGACACGCGCCAACTGTCCTGCCCATAGAGGCCGACATATTTGTTACGTCCGTAAAAGGGCTGCAGCTGGCTCTGATTGTATTGACTGGGAATACCCAACAGGAAATCGGCGAAATCGGAACCGGTCTCACTGCCAAAGAACAGAAAGCTACCATTAAACTGGGCGATCGCGTTTACATTTACTTCATCGTAATGAAATTCGCCACCCGTCTTGAATGTGTGCTTTCCGATGACCTTGGAAAAATTATCCAGCCATTGAAAAGTGTTACCGACCTGGTTTAGCTCGTTGGTATTGGTGCCAATCGTAAAGCTGTTGAAGCCAACGCTCTCCACTCCTTCGGTTTTTGGCGATAGCGGTACGATGCCTGAAGTCCCCGGCCCGACCGTGAAACCTTGGGAGGCAAGACTTACGCCAACTCCCCCGACGGGTTTGCCAAGATCATTGGCATTGCGCAAGTAGCTGAAGTGCAATTCATTCACCGCAGTCGCGCTGAGCGTTTTTGTGTCCCCCAGGCTCAGCAGCTGGGCGCGACCCAGGTACAGCGCGTTGAATCCGGGAACGTTTGCACCTCCCTGAGCAATCGGATAGGGATTGTCTTGCGACCAATCGTCCAGGAAATAGTAAGCGGAGACCAGTCCCCAGCGGGTATCGGCATCGAGACGGTACGCGCCTTTATCGTCCCGAAGCGTCAGGTTGGAGGCCGAGGTGGAAAAGGTACCGTTGGCACCGTTTGGCGTGGGGATATACTTCAGCAAATTCGCCGCCGGAGTTGACCACGCACTCTGCGGAATCGCCGCATTGGGAAAAACGCATGTGCTAGTTGTGCATCCGGGCGTGTAATAGGCCTCGCCGGCGGTAACCGTGCGGCCGAGCTTTTGAGAAAGCAGGCTAGCAAAATATGGCCCGCTTACCGTGGTGGGCACGCTATTTCCGTTTGCGTTGGTGGTCACAAAGGAGCTTGCCAAATCGGCTAGATCGCCGGCGCGGTCCTGCGCCGAGGGAACCGGAATCTGGCCGGTGTCCACACCCTGGGTCGAACGCGTCCCCTGATAATCGGCAAAGAAGAAAATCTTATCCTTCCGGATCGGACCGCCAAACGTTCCGCCGAACTGGTTTTGGTCAAATGCGCCGCGCGTGGGCGAAAAATAATTGCGCGCATCGAGGTTGGTATTGCGGAAAAATTCAAAAACATCGCCATGAAAAGCATTGGAGCCGGATTTGGTGACCACGTTGATCTGGCCGCCACTGAATTCGCCGTACTCCGCATCGAAATTATTCGTAAGAATTCGGAATTCGGCGATGGAATCGAGGTTGGGGATAATCGCTGCCCCCATGTTCACGTCTTCTTCGCCATCGCTTCCGTTCACGATAAAACTGTTCGCAAATTCGCGCTGGCCGTTAATCGAGATGGTTCCAGGGTTCAAGCTTCCGGAAGGAGAAAGAACGCTTGCACCCACATCCTGCACGGTCTCGGACGTGATGGTAGTCACCGGAACAACGCCTGGTTGCAGGGCTAGCAGGTCCGTGAAGCTGCGGCCGTTGAGAGGCACAGCGGTCATCTGCGCTCCGCTGATGACCTCGCCCATCTGCGTGCTGGTCGTTTCTACCTGAAGGCCATTCTCCATGACGGTAACCGCGTCCGACCGCTCGCCGACTTCCAGAACTGCATCGACGGTGAGGGCGCTGTTGGCATCGATGTTCACACCAGTACGCCGATAGGGCCGGAAAGCTGCGGCTGTGAATTCCAGAACGTAGTGGCCTATCGGCAGGCTGGGAAACGAGTAAAAACCTCTATCGTCGGTTACCTGCGCTTGCCGAATTCCGGTGTCGGTGTTCATCACCGTGACACCGACCCTGGCCACCACTGCTCCACTCTGATCCGTCACCGTACCTGAGACGCTACCACCCACCCCGGCCCTGGCCTCGCCGGCAAACAGCAGAAGCGATGCAGACAGCAGGCACATCACCAGAAACTGAAGTCGTCTTGCGACGCGGGGAGATAAACTGGTTCGATCGATGGATCGGCCGCCAAACACGCTGCTGTTCTCCGTGACGATCGTGAGACTCAAATCAAAGGAACATTCAAAGATCAGGTCTCGCGAGGCTTGTTGCAACCCGGTTGCAAGTCCAATATGCGACACGTTTGGTCCTAATTCAACCGGTCCTCACTCAACGGCGGTTATTCGCGGTCCGACGGTCGTCGGGGGTAGCCAGAACGCTTTTCAGCCCGAAGCTCAGATCGCTCGGTCCGAGGTGGCTAACGTTCCCTATCGAGGCCAACAGGGAAGGGCATCTGCCCTGGGAGTTCAAAATGTTTGCGGAGAGCAAAGCCTCGTTAAAAGTTGCGGGTCCTCGGATGGCGGGCCTCGGTGATACCACACCAGGTGCTTTGATACGCGATTGAGTCTCAGTACCCGCGTCGCCCGGATTTTCATATGACCGTAAAGACTTGGATACCAGGGTGCGTTAAATTGGTAGAATCCGAGTTCAACATTTGTGATTTCAGCACCTTAACCGTGAGTTGTTCAGTCGATTTGCGGTTTCACGAGAGTTATGGGTTTGAGACTTCCCGGCACGACCACTCGTCATTCCATTTTTCCTTTATCCGCGCACTGGAGGGTTCTCGCCCACTTGGGGAAGGTGCGTGTCTTTTGTGGAGTGACCGGCATTTTGTGCTGGAGCTGAAGACTCAGCTGGAAGGTAATAATGGCCGGACACTGTTTGACTTAGACGAGCTGACACGTGTGGATGCTGGCGTGGTGAGGTTCTTGCGTGGATGCCAGGGCTCGGGGATCGAGCTGTTGAATTGTCCTCCGTACATCCGCGAGTGGATGAAGAGGGACAAAGCTGAGGGATGAGAGGGGGAAAGGCAAATGCAAGCGGGTCGAGTGATGATGGGTGGTAATCAAAGCGCGGCGGGCCGGTATTCGAAGGCGGCTGCGGGTAGCGTGGGGCTGGATTACGACGATCTTCTGACGGTTGCGAAAACAGGAGGAAGAGCGGCGTTCGAACGACTTGTGGAAAGCGCCGTGCCGCGAGTGTTCCAATCGCTTTGCCGAATTACCAAGAATCGCGAGGATGCGGAGGACGCTCTGCAGGACGCGCTTATGAGCGCATTCGTGAATCTTCACAACTTTGACGGCCGATCGAGCTTCTCCACCTGGCTTACGAGAATCGCGATCAATGCGGCGCTTATGATTCTTCGCAAGAAGCGTGTGCATCGCGAAGTTTCGATCGAAGGTCCGACAACCCCCGATGGGGAACAATCCTATTGGGAGATCGCCGATCACGCTCCGAATCCGGAAAGGGTGTACATGCTAGAAGAGCAAGGCCGCGCGCTTCGAGGAGCGGTGCACTCGCTTCGGCCAGCGATACGCGAAGTGGTTGAGCTTCAGCAGTTGCAAGAGCATTCCATGAAGGAGACCGCAGCGATGATGGGCATCTCCGTAGGCGCTGCGAAGGCGCGACTGTTTCATGCGAGGGCGGCACTGCGCAAATCGCGGAGGTTGAAATCGATGCGACGGGGCCGGACTCTTGCGAACGTGCGTCTAGCCCACGGCGCGCTGCGAGGTCGAAGAGCCGTTGGTATGCGTTGAACTGGGCCGCGTTCGGCGTCGGGCGCAAAAGCCAGTCAGAGATGCACGGGAATCGCAAGGAGCCACCGACTATGGGAACCAAGCAGGTTACGGTGCAGCGATTCAGCAGGATTTCTTCGAAGTCTTTCGAGGAAGTCCTAGCCGGGCTTGCAAGGCTTGTCGGTCATCCGGACTTGCGGGCGTTTGGCAGGGACATCAGCGCAGCGAAAACGTATCCGGATGTGGAGAAGATTGTGACTGCGGCGATCGGATCTTCGGGGTTCATGGAATTTGCACATTACGATCTCGGCGAGATTCTGCGCAAGGAGCTTGGAGACCAAGCGCCACGGTGCGTGCGTTTGGTGATTGGCAATCCCCTGATCATGAAACAGATGGTAGAACATGTACCGGACGCCGGTTCTTACGCGCCGGTGACAATCTTGGTGGACGAGCGACCCGATGGAGTTCATCTTTCCTACGACACCATGGTCGGCTACTTGGCTCCTTACGGGAACGCGGCGGCCAAGAAAGTGGCGCAGGAGCTAGACGCTAAAGTGGAGGCATTACTGGCCGCGGCTACCGGATGAATGACGAATTCTCATTGGAAATATTCTGAGTAGCAACCAACAGCGGTATTTCTTCGGGTAGGATCAAGTTGAGCTTTATCAGGATTCCAATCAAGAGGAGATAGAACATGACGATGGTAACGATGAAAGATGGCACCGGGATTTATTATAAGGATTGGGGCACAGGGCAGCCGGTGGTTTTTAGCCACGGTTGGCCGTTGAGTGCGGACGCCTTCGAAGACCAAATGCTGTTTCTGGCGGAGCGCGGGTACCGTTGCATCGCGCACGACCGTCGAGGCCACGGGCGCTCCAGCCAGCCGTGGAACGGCAACGAAATGGATACATATGCCGATGACCTGGCCACGCTGGTGGAACAGCTCGATTTGAAAGATGCGATACACGTCGGGCACTCGACCGGCGGCGGCGAAGTTGCGCGCTACATTGGCCGCCATGGCACCAAGCGCGTTGCTAAAACGGTGTTGATCAGCGCAGTACCGCCATTGATGTTGAAAACCGCCGATAATCCTGCAGGTCTGCCGATCGACGCATTCGACCAACTGCGCACCGCTTCGCACAATGATCGCTCACAGTTCTGCAAGGAACTCAGTGCACCGTTCTATGGGGCGAACCGCGCAGGCTCGAGGGTTTCGCAAGGTTTGCGGGACTCGTTCTGGCTCCAAGGAATGATGTGCGGATTCAAAGGGTTTTACGATTGCATCAAGGCTTTTTCAGAGACGGATTTCACCGAAGACCTGAAAAAGTTTGATGTTCCCACGCTGATTCTGCACGGCGATGACGACCAGATTGTGCCGATTGTGGCCGCGGGTTTGCTGTCGGCGAAGATTGTGAAAGGGGCGGTTCTGAAGGTGATTCCAGGGGCGCCGCACGGAATGTGCTCGACGCTGAAGGACCAGATCAACGCTGAGTTGCTCGCTTTCCTGAAGGGCGCGGAGAAGACCGCGACGGCGTAAAGCAGCGCACGCGGTTTCTATGCCGGCAGCGGTAAGCAGAAACAGATCACGGTCCGCTGGGTTCTGGGCCTCTCCAATGGACCCCGAAGGGGTCGAAGCTAGGAGCTTAATCGCAATGGGATGGGCACCAGATCAGGGTACCCGTTCCTACGTTTGGAGCGCTTTCTCTCGAACTAGGTAATAGTGAATTGCGGGAGTGAACACCAGCGACAGAACCATGGAGCTCAGCAGCCCTCCCACGACACAAACCGCAAGTGGTTGCAGCATTTGCGAACCCGAACCAATCGCGAAGGCCAGTGGCAACATACCGGCGATGGTGGCAAGCGCGGTCATGGCGATGGGACGCAAACGCCGCCGTCCCGCTTGGATCATTGCTTGCTGCTGCGAAAATCCCAGACCGCGAAAACGATGCTCGGCATCGATCAGCAGGATGCCGTTCTTCGCCACGATGCCTATCACCATGATCATGCCCATAAAAGAAGCCACGTTGAAGGTCGTCCTCGTAACCAGTAGCGCGACAAAACCGCCAAACGTTGACAGCAACGCCGAAGCAAGAATGGCGGTCGGCGCTGAGAAGGTTTGGAATTCGAACAGCAGCACCGCGAAGAGCAATAGCAGCGCCAGGAGCAAGACCATCAGCAAATCGTGGAAGGACTTTTGCTGTTCTTCGTATTGGCCGCCGTATTCGACACGGATCGTCAAGGGCAGACGCAAATTGCTGACGGCCTTCTGCACCGCGGCGATGCCGCTTCCCAAATCCACTCCCTCCAAGCGGCCGGTCACTTGAACGAGCCGCTGAAGATTTTCCCGTCGAATCTCGGTCTCACCCGGGCTGGTGGTGATGTTCGCGAGCGAACCAAGGGTCGCGGTATGTCCTGAAGCGCTCACCAGTAGGGTGTTGGTCATTCGGTCTAGAGTCTTCCGACTTGCATCCGGGAAGCGCACGCGAATGGTATAGGCGCGGTCATTCGAAATTAAAGGTGTCGCCGCAGGTTCGCCTTCAAGAATCGCAGACGCGTCGACCGCCAATTCCTCCGGGGTGAACCCCGATCGCGCGGCCACGGCGGGATTAATCTGAAACGTCACCGCGGGCCCGCTGACTGCGTCTTCCACCCCATTCAAAACGTCCACCACGCCGGGAATCTTGCCGATGGCCTCGGCCACCCGGGGTCCCGCTTCATTCAGCAGCTTTCCGTCTTGCGAGAACAATTGGATCACGATGGGCTCTGGCTGATTGCTCAAGTCTCCAATCATATCCTGCAGAATCTGAACGAACTCCACTTTGGTGGCCGGCTCTTGCTCTTCAATTTGCGCGCGAAGGTCAGAGATAACTTCGTCAATCCCGCGCTTTCGGTTGGTTTTCAGCTTCACCGTAAAGTCGCCTCGATTCGCCTCCGTCACCGCCGCAAGTCCCAGCTGCAGTCCGGTTCGCCGCGAGGTGTTTTCTATTTCCGGTGTCGCCTTTAGAATCTTCTCAATGTGCAAGAGAATGCGATTCGACTCCGCCAGAGAACTTCCCGGCGGCGTGAAGTAGTCCAGGATGAACCCCCCTTCGTCCATCTCCGGCAGCAGGTCGCTTCCCAACAATCGGTAGCTTCCATAAGAAAGAATCGCGATGACGATAAAACTCGTAGCTAGAATCCACGGCCGTTTCAAAACCGCTTGCATAATCCGCGCATAAAAGCTCACCACGCGCCCGAAAACACCTTGCAGATGAGCTTCTTCTGCAGCCCTCAATGCCGCAGCTTCTGGTCCGTTATTCAATAGCGGCGGGAGCATCAATTCTAGTCCGAGTTCTTGGTATTCAAAGGCCTGCTTGTTGCGCCGTACAAAGTACTGGCTCAGGGTCGGGGTCCAGGTCAATGCCAAAAGTAGCGACGTAAACAGCGAAACGGTCATGGTGATGGCCAGAGCGCGGAAAAAGCTTCCGGTGACGCCAGTGATCGAAATGAGCGGAACAAAGACCACCATCGGCGTAACGGTCGAGCCAATCAGCGGGACGGTTAATTCTTGCAGTGCGCTCCGAATCGCCCGAAATCGGTCCTGTCCCGCGTCGCGATGCAGGACGATGTTCTCGAGCACGACGATGGCGTCATCGATGACCAAACCGACGGCCGCCGCTAATCCCCCCAGGGTCATTAAATTGAAGCTTTGACCCGTCAGCTTGAGCACGATGCATGTGATCAGCAGCGTCACCGGAATAACCAGGCCCGCCACCAGCGAGGTCCCCCAGTCGCTGAGAAACAGCACGAGAACGATCGAGGCCAACACGATTCCCAATAGCACCGCGTCGCGAACGCTCGAAATGGAATCGTGAACGATCGTCGATTGATCGTAGAAAGGTTCGAGATGCACGCCTGGCGGGAGCGTTGACTCCAATTGGCCAACGAGATCGTGGACTTCATTGGCGACCTCCAGCGTGTTGCTGTCTGGCTGCCGGCTAACGTTCAAAAGAACGGCGGGCTTTCCGTTAGCGGTGACCATGGTATAGACCGGCGCGACCGACGATGAAACCGTTGCCAGGTCTCCAACACGGACCGGAACTCCAGCCGCAGTCGTTTTCACTACAATTTGCTCGATCTCTTCGGCGGAGTGCACTTGCCCACTTACCAGGCCGAGCACCAAATGGTGATCACTCTCAATCAGTCCAGGCGAGTCAATCAGGTTGGTGCGACGAATCGCCTCCAGAATGTCCGTCACCGTGATTGCGGAGGCAGGGAGTCTGGCCGGGTCCGGCGTGACCTGGAATTCCGGGACTCTTCCGCCTTGTACGACGACCGTGGCTACTCCATCCAGTCGATTAAGCCGCGGTTTGATGTCGTAGGTTGCGATCTCCCACAGCTTGTCCGGCTGTACGGTTTCCGACGTCAAGCTGTACCCGATAATTGGGAACGCAGCGAACGTCAACCGGTGAGTTTCGACCCTGGCGGTTGCTGGCAGCTCCGACTGGAGCCGAGCGACGACTGCATCCACCCGCTGCAGCGTAAGCACCATGTCGGACTTCCAGTCGAAAAACAAATCAACTTCCGCCGAACCGCGGCTGGTAATCGAGCGAACATCCTGCAGCCCGGGAACACTATTCACTGCTTCTTCGATCGGCCGGGTCACCGTCACCAGCATCTGGTTGATGGGAGCGACTCCGTTATCCACGCCAATCACGATGCGGGGGAAATCGGTACTGGGGAAAACGCTAACAGGGATCGTAAGCGCCATGTAAGCCCCGACGAACGCGAGGCCGATGATGAAAAACAGTGTGGGCCGCGAAAAGCGCTGGAACCACATTCGCTCTGGTGGAATTGAGGTACCGCTACGCGAATCTCCGGAAGGGCGATCCACGCGGTGTCAGACCTTGCCCTTTTCCGCGGGAGCTTCGATCTTGATCGGCGTTTTGTCCGGCAGCCCATATCCACCTGAGGTGATAACTCTCTCGCCTTCTTTGACGCCGCGGGTGATCTGAACGAAGTCGGAGTTGCGAATTCCGGTTTGCACGGTCTTTAGTTGCGCATGATCGTCGGCCCCTGCAACGGCAACGTAGTCCGCCCCTTCATCGTTTTTGAAGACTGCTGATGCTGGAACCACCAGCGCATCTTGGTCCGAACGACCGGTGATCGAGAGTTGAATGGTCATGCCAGGCTTTATGGCCGGGTCAGGTTTCTTCGCCTGAACCCAGACTTCGATGGTTGTGCTTCCGGAATCGAGCGCTGGACTCACCAGAGTCACCACACCATCGAGTAGACCATCCACACCCGTGACCCGAAGCCCCGCTTTGCTCCCGACTTTCAAGTGAGCGGCTTCTGACTGTGCGACATGCGCCTTGGCGATCAGCTGGGACGTATCCATGACCGTGAGAAGCGGTTGGTTAGCGGTTGCCAGTTCTCCTGCGTACTGCGGCCGGTCGGTGACCACACCATCTATCGGACTTCGAATTTCTGAATAGCTTAGTTGCGCTGTTGCCCCGCGGTACTTCCCGCGTGCCGCGGCCAACTGTCCTGACGCAGACTTTAGAGTTTCTCGCTCTCCAATGCGCTTCAAGTCCTCTAGCTGTTTTTGTGCCACTTCCGATTGGCTGCGAGCCTGCGCCAAAGCAACTTCGGCGGAATCCAGGTCGCGGCGGGGCAGTGCCCCTTGCTGAAACAGTTCCTTTCGGCTGTTGTACGCTTTTTGTTGGGCTTCGAAAGCTACCTTCGCCGCGGCTGCATCCAGTTCCGCCTTTTGAATTGCCTGCGGGACGCTCGACCCCGCCGTGCTCGCGTAACCTGCTTCGGCCTGTTCGAATTCGCCTTTGTTTTGTTCCGCAGCAGCAGATAAGTCGGAATTCTCCAGAACCGCGAGTAGCTGACCTTTGCGGACGCGGCTGCCACGCTGAACTAAAAATTCCTTGATGGTGGAAGTGATCTTCGGCGTGATGACCGCTTGCCGGGCTGGAAATACGACCGCCTCCGCCGGTATGGTCTCTTCGATTGAAGCTTTCTCGGCCGGGGTGACTTGGACCGAAACTAGTGGAGCCTTTTCTTGCTCCGGTGTTCGGCAGCCTAGAGTGGACATCGTTAACAGCGAGGCCCCGCACAGCCACACCACCACCGGTCCTGGTAACCGGTAACGCTGGATCAGCGGTTTCATGGTGTGGTCAACGCTCCGGTAAGCGTTTGCAGGTTCGCCAGCGCCACACGATACCGAACGGCGCCGTCCTGATAAGCGGCGTCCGCCAGAGTTGCCGTAGTCTGCGCGTCCACAACCTCCAGGACCGTGGCCTCGCCATCCTTGTAGCGCAGCGTGATGAGCCGCAGGCTTTCCTTCGACAAATCAGCGGATCGGTTGAGACTGGTCAGCTCCATCGCGGCGGTATCCGCTTCGGCGTAAAGCGAGTGCAACTGGGCAAGCAGAGTACGTTGAGCCAGGGAAAGTTCCCGCCGCACTTGATCCCTGCGCAACTCCGCCTGTTTCACGCGGCTTTGCGTTGCGCCCCAATTCCAGATGGGGATATCAACCGTTGCTACCGCCGACGAACCAAGGTTCGAAACACCATCGGTCCGAGTAGCGAAGTGGGTCGCGTCGATTCCATAGAAATAATCGAAACTTAAGGACGGCAAATACGCTGCCCGCGAAGCGGTCACTTCATGACCAGCGGCCTTCAGCGATTCGAGCGCGGCGCGAAGATCCGGGTTGTCGCGTGCCGCTCGTTGCTGCACTTCCGCAAGCGTCGGAAGCGGGACCCCTCGGTGAAGATCCTCGGCCAATTCGAAGCTGTCATTGAAGTCTGGAAAGACAAGCACCGCAAGGTCCAGTCGCGTGTTCAACCTTGCTAGCGTGGCTTCTTGAAACTGCCGCCGGCGGTCGTTAGTCTGCAGTTCCGCCTTGATGACGTCGGAATGCGCCACTTCACCGCCGCGCTCGAGATCCTGTGTCAACTTAAAGAAACGATCACCTTCCTCGGCCGCGCGTTGCGAAGATTCCACTTTCTGCTGTGCGGCCAGCGCTGCGTAATAAGCCTGCACCACGGTAACCAGGAGTCCCCGTGAAGCAATTTCGGCACGAGCTTTGGCCACCGCGGCGAGCGCACCGGCGCGCCGCAAATCTGCAATTGCTGCCGCATCCAGAGCGCTGTGCACGTTCCCTTGGCTGATGTATTCATGTACTGCGTTGTTGGCAATAAATTTCACCGGGCTATTGGCCGGCCCGTTTCCCTGGGTATAGATGGCGGAATTGTTGTAACTCAGGCTGGGAAGCAGCATGTCGCGTGCTTGCTTTTTATCTTCGCGCGCCACTTGGGCGTCGGTTAACGCCGACTGATAGGTGATGCTATTACTTCGGGCACGGTTCAGAGCGTCCTCGAGCGTGAGACGCACCGGCCCGGTGGATGTGGCCGCGCTCTGTTGACCCGTGGCCGGTATCGTCAACAAAAACGCGGCTAGCACCGACCCACACAAGCGCGCGCGAACGGAGATGTTAATGACCGTCATAACCTTGTTCCGCCATAACTTCGACGCAACAATAGTGTCAGCAGATCAAGGCTAGCGATCGGAAGATAAACGCGGGATTAACGGTTGGGCCGCTCTTTTAGGAACAGAGGCAGTGAATGTGCTTCCGCCGGAATTCGAACTCGTTAATTCCAGCGCTCCGCCATGGACTTCAGCAATCCACCGGCTGATGGACAGTCCTAAGCCGGCGCCGCCTCCGTCACTTTCGGTGCGAGACCGAACCACATCCACGCGGAAAAAACGCTCGAAGATCCGCGGTTGCAATTGCCCAGCTATGCCGACGCCCGTGTCTCGAACCGCCACGGTGTATAGCGAATTTGTTTCGCCGCAGGAAATGAGCACGTCGCCACCGGATGGGGTGTACTTAATAGCATTATCCACGAGGTTCAACACCATCCGTCGGAGCAGCGACTCGTCCGCGTGGATCAGCATTTCCCCGGAGCCCTCGCAACGCAGCCCAATCTGCTTTGCGACTCCTAGAGTCCGCATGTTGCGCACGCACTCGGTTACCAGCTCGTCCAAATAGAAATCGGAGAGTACCAGGGGGTGCTTGCCCGCATCCGCCCGCGCCAGCGTGAACAGGTCCTCCACAATGCGCTTGAGCCTGCCGGCCTCGGTGCGAAGAATCGTCAACGACTCTCGGTACTCTTCCGGGGCCCGGCTCGATTGCGACAACGCCACATCTGCCTCTCCGCATAAAATCGCTACCGGCGTGCGGAGCTCATGCGACGCATCGGCAACAAATCGCCGCTGCTGTTCGAACGACTGATCAAGTCTGTCGAGCAGACGGTTGAAGGACCCCGCCAACTTTCCGAGTTCATCCTTCGGGTTTCGCACCGAAAGCCGTTGGTGCAGATTATCCGCACCGATCCGGCCAGCCTGCGAGCCCATGGCAGCGACGGGTGAGAGACTTCTCCACGCTAGCAAGTAGCCACCCGAGGCCGCGAGAAGGAGTGCCAGAGGAATCAGCAGCCCAAACGTCCCGGTCAGCGTTTCTAGAAATTCCTCCTGCGGATGTAAAGACTGCAGAACTACCAGCGCACAATCCTTCCGATCAACGGAAAAGTTCCGGACGTAGCTCCGGTACGAGCGTCTCCCCACGCGTACCGTCTGGAAAGGCCGTTTGTCCTGGGTAATCCGCCGCACCGAGTCCTGCAACGATTCTTGAGCATCATCATTTGATCTGTTCTGCGGCACAGAATTCTCGGACCAGGCCAAAATCTGTCCGGACTGATCGAGCACAACAAACAAAATGTCGCGAAACTTGTGTTCGGAAATTGCTGATTCCACGCCATCCCGCAGACTTTCTGGGCCCGACGCGTCGTGCATCTCCGCCTGAACGGTGTTTAGAAACGAATCGGCCTGCTCCACGACGGCAGCATCGGTCCGCCGCATAGCGTTCTTTTGCAGGATGAAATACGTAACCAGAGCGAGCACGACCAAAACAGCGGCCATCACCGCCGTATACCACAGCGTCAATCGGACACGGACCGAGCTAAACATCACCATCAGTACGCCAGCTTCCAGTTTTGGAGTCATCCAATTTCGTTTGCGGTAAGTACGTAGCCCGCACCCCGGCGGGTATGCAGCAAAGGCTTGGCAAAACCGGAGTCCACCTTTCTGCGGATCCGGTTGACATAAACCTCAATGAGATTGGAAAACGGGTCGAACTCTTCATCCCAAACATGCTCGGCGATTTCCGCGCGACCTACGACGCGGCCAGCATTCCTCGCAAGGAATTCCAGCAACGCGTATTCCTTTGCCGTCAGCGGGATGGCTTGACCTCCGCGGGAGACATTCTGTCCGACGGTATCGACAATCAAGTCGGCGACAACCAGCTGGGCGGATTGCAAGCTTCCGGTTCGGCGAATCAACGCGCGCAATCGCGCCAGTAATTCGCGAAATTCGAAGGGTTTCGTCAAGTAGTCATCGGCCCCGCCGTCAAGGCCTGCGATTCGATCCTCCACTGCGTCTCGCGCCGTAAGCATTAAGATCGGCATGCGATGCCCGGACTTCCGTAGTTCCCGGCAGACCGCGAAACCGTCGGGCGCGGGAATCATTACGTCCAGAATAACCAAATCGTAAGTGTTGATTGCCGTTTGATAAAGAGCTAGTTCGCCGGAGTTGGCTACATCGAGCGCATAGGATTTTTCGCGCAAGCCCTTGGCGATGAATCGCGCGATTCTCGGATCGTCTTCCACCAGCAACAGCCGCATGGGTGCATCATAAGCCCTTTCCTACCATCCGACCGTCTTCGGCTGCGCCGATATTCTGGCTCGGCCTGTTGAAATTCACCCTCTGTTTATCTTTCGCTCAGTAAAACTTGTGGGTCGCACAAATTTGCTCGCTTAGAAGGGTTGATTTACCACCATGAAGATCCCCAAGCTTTTTCTGTTGGTCATCAGTTCACTCACTTTGTCCGGGCTGGCGTTCGCCGTCGTTCGCTCTCACCCAGCGACCTCCGGAACCGGCTCCAACGGATATCGTGTGACCAAGACTATAGCTGTCGGTGGCGACGAGGGATGGGACTATGTCGCGGTGGATAGCGCAGCGCGTCACGTTTATGTTTCGCACGGGACCCACGTCGTGGTTCTCGACGCCGACAGTGGCGCGGTCGCCGGAGACATTCCTGATACCCAAGGTGTTCACGGCATCGCTATCGCTTCGGATCTCGGCCGCGGATTCACCAGCAATGGTCGCGCAAATACGGTCACGATCTTCGACCTGAAGACGCTCAGGACTTTGGGCTCCGTGAAGGCTGGAACCAATCCCGACGCCATCGTTTACGATCAGCAAACCAAACGGGTCTTCACCATGAACGGACGTAGCCAGGACACCACGGCAATCGACGCGGCCGACGGCACCGTCGCGGGCACGCTCGCGTTGGGTGGCAAGCCGGAATTCGCGGTCGCTGATGGCCAGGGTAGCATTTTTGTGAACATCGAGGACAAATCGGAACTTGTGCAGTTCGACCCGCAAAAGCTCACCGTTCTGAACCGTTGGCCCCTGGCTCCTTGCGAAGAACCGTCCGGCTTGGCCATGGACCGAAAGTCTCGCCGCCTCTTTGCCGGCTGCGGCAACAAAATGATGGCCATCCTTAACGCCGACACCGGAAAGATCGTGGCGACTCCCGCCATCGGTGACGGGGTAGACGCCAATGCTTTCGACCCGGAGACAAACTTCGCGTTTGCATCAAACGGCGAAGGCACCATCACTGTAGTTCACGAGGACTCCGCTGATAAATATAGTGTCGTCGAAACCGTCCCCACCAAGAAAAGTGCCCGCACCATGGGCCTGGACTTGAAGACTCACAACATCTTCTTGCCCGCAGCAGACTTTGACGCACCGGCCCCCGGGGAACGTCGCGGTAAGATAAAGCCCGGTTCGTTCGTGGTTCTCTTTGCGTCCTCCAATTAGCCGGAGTTTCCTTGGCGCTAATTGCCCGCAGCCCGTCGTTTCAGTTCGACTCCTCGAACTCGCGACGTTCTTGATGCCGTCAGCATCGACATGCCAGTCCCATCATGAGATCTAGGCAGAGTCTTTCGTCCAGAGTCGATGCCAAGCGCGGAAATCACTTCCTACAAGCCGAACTTCTCGTTACCGATTGAGACTCTTCTCTCGACAAAATCGGAGCCGGATGCATCGGGTCGAAAGTTGGGTCCAACTGCCATTCACCCAGAAAGGGTTCTATACGATGCGCGTGGATCGCAGTCATCTAGGACGTGATCGTGAGGTCACCTGTCCTTCGTAGGAGGTACTTTCTGCGCGGGACGAATGGTTATGCCCATAAAGTGTTTCGGAACGCCATTCTCCGCTGGGGTTCTCTCAAGAAACGCCTTTGCCGAGGCATCGTGTTTCAGGTCGGCATTCAGGAAGTTCAACGTGTAGAGCGCAACCCAGGCATGACTCGTGTTGGCGTCATCCCGTCCGTAATCGGCTACCTGATTTTCCGTAAAGCGCTGCGCGCTCTCTCTGCGTTGAAACATCGAACTGAACTCTGGGTGTGTCATGCCCAGCATATTCACGGTGAGGAGATCGCCGTGTATCCAGGCGCTCAGAACGTTTGGACCCACCATGTCTGCCGGGGAACCATCATAATATTTGTCAAGATCTTCAAGAAAGTTCGCATCTTCTGCAGTGAAGAAAAGAAGCGGTATGGTCATCTGCTCTGGATGAACATCGCCCGCCATCCTCATGAGGCCTGGGTGATAGCGCATGCTGCCGTCCATGGAGACCAGAGCATCGATGCGGGGGTCTCGTGCTGCCGCAAACAGGCTCGAAGCTCCGCCCCAGCTCCAACTCACCACGGCAACCTGGGATAAATCCGCATCGGGAAGCGTTTGGGCATACGTGATGAGAAACAAGATGTCGCGAGCCTGCGCGTTGGTCCCGTCCAGATCGTCCGTCATGTCGCGTGTGGATACCCCCATGGACGGGCTCGCAAGAATGACGTAGCCATAACTCGCAAGATACTCACAAAGATCGGCATTCTCCCACGAAACGGAAGAATCGCTGGGGGCGTAAATCAGAACCGGATAATGCCCTTTCGCCGGCCTCGCATCCCGCACCGCCCACAACGGAATCTCGGACGAAGTCTTCAACAGCGAACGCCATCGATTCTGTTCAGGATGGGGCGCGTCGAAGCGGATCTCCGTGTCGGCTAGCTGGGTATAGTCGCCAACCGTCATCGGCTTGCCTGTGCTTCTCAGCGATGGATACCAGATCAGTGTTTGCAGGGGACGGGCATCATCGCCCAGAGAGGACTCTGACAAGTTCTTGGAGGAAGCAGGGTAGGCGCGGGAGTGATCATACTGATCGACGACCTTCAACCCTACCGGATACGGTCCAGGCTTTTGCAGGAATTGAAATGAGGATGTTTGTGAAACCGCGAATACTGAACCAAAGCAAATACACAATGAAAGACAAGCAATCAAGATTCGTGTTTTCAATCTGGCGCTCCTCCGAGCTCATATATGGTATGGCTCGCGAAGCCAAGAGGTCCGAAACGCAAACAAGCATCCGCACCGACTCGCTATATCAGTCCTCAGAAACGCTAGTGCAAACGCGCTTGTATTGACCTGCTTTGCCAACTTCGGGCTGGTCGGTTACATGGAATCGCCCACCTATGACCCTTGACCTCGCGGGCCGCCCAGGCTGCGAGTCGGATCAGTCCAACCTAAAGGGCGGCACTAAACGCAGCGATTCGCGGTTCTCAAGGATTCCTTCTGTCAGGCAAAGGGGTTGGAGATCGTGACGCTTCCAATCTGCTGTCCATCCTGAAAGTCTTCACTGTAAAGAACTCCACACTGACCTTCGATTGCAGAAGCGACGATCAACGAATCGTACCAAGGCAACTGAAACCTAGCTCCAATTCGTAGCGCCTCTCCATACAAAGCTTGCGAAGAGTGCACCGAAAGGAGTGGACGAAACGTCGTCGACAAATATTGTTCTGCGTCGACGCTACTCATGGGCTTTGAGAAACGGCGCAGTGCAACGTTAAAGAATTCTTGCACCACTTGATAGCTGACAATGCCGCCGCCCGTCTCGATTGCACTTCTAATCAGCTTCCTGGCTTGCGTAGACTTCTTCGGTGAACTTGCGTCAAAGGAATATACGAAGATGTTTGTATCGAGAAAGAACCTACCGTTCATTCATCTCGTCCCGACTAAAGCGCCGCCCGGCCTGTATATGCTTCAGTCGTTTCATCAGAGCATCGAACTCCTGCGTGCCGCCGCTTCGGGCCGTAAATTGTTCCAGCCATTCGCGGAACATAGCATTAAGCGTCTTATGCTGCGATTTGGCCAGCAGGCGCGCTTGCTCAATCAGTTGCTCATCCGCACTGAGGGTAATATTCTTCATACGAAAAAAGTGTACACGATTGTCGTGCAACTGACAAGCGCCCTCCTCAGGCGAATCTTGGCCGCGCTTGGTGTCCGGCACTCATTCAGTGCGTGGGAAACATCTGGCCAGGAACTCAAAACCCGGAAACACCGCTTAAGTCGCATAGAATCAACGGGCCATGTCTAAGTTAACGCGCTCATAACCCGAAGGTCGTCAGTTCAAATCTGCCCTCCGCAACCAGAAACTATTCTGCCGCAATAAGTTCCGAACACCCTGCAACCATCCGAATTGACGGTCCGCACTACCGCAACATCGTCGAGGCCCCGACCGTAGGGCATCGCGAGGAGCGCGACTCAGTATATCTTTCGAAAGTTCCGAAATAGGCCGGCTGTGGGAAGCAATCGATGCCTTCCGACAAGCCGGTACTAATCTCCGCGATGAGTGGATTGGCGACTTACCACTCATCGCGGCGGTCGTAGCAAGCCAATTGGCAAAGATCACTTGCCCAACGAGCCGGCAATACATCGAGAACAGGTTCCAACGGCAATCCGCATCCCCCGGTCCTGATGCCAGGGCCTCCGCCCTGACGGCTCGCGCTCCTGCGCAGGTTGCGTAGCACTCTAATCGTCGGATTAATCACAAATTGCTCAAGAACGCCTATTTGTTAAACCATGCACCCAGCTGCGATACGCGGCGCATGGGGAAGCAAAAATTAGCGCAGGTGTCAGTGTTCAGAGATGAGGAAACAGAAATCGGGAACTCCAAAATCCACACTTGACATCCACGAATAATTCACTACCATATGGTTGTGGATAAGTTGGATACAACATTTGCGGCTCTGTCTGATCCAACCCGCCGGGCGATGATCGAACGACTCTCCCATGGGCCTGCCTCTGTGCATGGATTGACGGAACCGTTTGCACTCTCGCAGCAGATGATTTCAAAACATATTGCCTACCTGGTGCGGGCGCGGATTGTGATCAAGACGAAGCGTGGAAGAGAGAGCGTTTGCACGCTTAGGCCAGAGGCGATAAAGACAGTCAGCGACTGGGCGATTAGCTATCGCCGATTCTGGGAAGAGAGTTTCGACAAGTTGGATGCGGTTTTGAATCAAATGAAAAAAGCGGAGGTCAGAGATGACAAAAAGCACGGTTAACGAGAAAGAGCGGATGGTTATCACTAGAGTTTTTGATGCCCCACGCGCATTGGTTTGGGAAGCGTGGACAAACCCGAAATATGTGATGCAGTGGTGGGGGCCGAAGGGTTTTACAGCGCCTTTTTGCAAGATCGATTTTCGCGTAGGAGGAAAATTTCTCTGCTGCATGAAATCGCCGGATGGGCAGGAGGGCTGGAATGGTGGGGAATACCACGAAATTGTTCTGCACGAGAAGATCGTTTACTCCCTGTACTTTGCCGACTCGAAGGGAAACAAGGTTGAGCCTGCACAGTATGGAATTGAACATGAGGCCATAGACGATGCGCGCGACGTGGTTATTTTTGAGGATTTTGGAAACGGCCAGACGAAACTCACCATGATTGGAAATGAAACCATGGAAGAGGCGAAAAACAGCGGGCAACTAGAGGGATGGAACGAGATACTCGATAAAGTTGCCGCAGTTGTTGCGGGGCTAGCGCAGGCGAAATAAGAAGTTGAAGTTTTGATGATCGTCATGCGCGAGATACAGCTAAGGCTGGCGGCGGAGGCTTAGTTAGAACGGGCTTCTCGTCGCCTGGCCGAATAGTCGTATTTCCGGCAAAGTGACCCTTGGCTCAACTGTCGCCTTCAGGCCAATGCGCTCAGCGACCAGTGTTCACCGAACTCAACATTAGTCCTGTGAAACGTCAGTGCTCTATCGGAGGCGCGTTTTCACGAATGAGTTAAGGTAGGCACGGTGGTCTGCGCGTGTTCAAACGCCCTTGTGTTGACTCGCGTCGCCAAGTTCGGACTGGTCGGTTGCACGGAATCGCCCGCTTATGACCGTTGACCTTCGCGGTGCCGCCTACGCCGCGAGCCGGATCAGCTCCACGCTAAAAGGCAGTACTAAACAATTCGGCTGGTTGCGGGCCGCCGCAACCAAAGTTTCTTCGCTTTCAATCACTTCCGCAGACCCTGCAACCATCCGGTCCTCGTGGAAGCACCTAGCAGATAATTCCGAGTTGCCCCCAGGTCCAATCATCTGATCGCAAAGACACTGCTTGTGTCGGGTGGATGTCATCTGGATGTTGAACGGAGCCCTGGCGATGCCTCCCAGGGCTGAGACGCCTCGTGCGATTGTAACTAAGGTATGTGAAAACAGAGTATGGTGGGCGGTCTGTCCCAGTCAGCAGCGCAGTCCGTCTGGCAAGGATCTCAGATGGCGGCTGGCGTCCCGCCCTAACGTCAGGATAGTAGAGCGGGGCTGCCGCAATAGTTTGCACGCGTTGGCTTTTGGATAGATTTCGTGAGCGGGCGGCGAATGATCGAGACTGGCTGGGTTTACACCGAAAAATTCGCTTCAGCAAAGGCTTGCCAATATGGACCTTGGCACTGCCCGCACGAATTCCTAGCATGCAAACCTATGAACCCACGTTTGAAAGACCTGACGGCGCAAAGCGGTGCGATTCTTTCGTGGTTGCGGCAACGTGAGGACGAGATAGCGGCACTGTTGGCGGACCTTGTGGCTATTCCCACGGAAAATCCTCCAGGCAGAAACTATCGCGCTTGTGTGGATTTTTTGGAGACCCACCTGAGGCAAGTGGGTCTTGATTGTGAGCGTTTGGGGCTAGGCGTTTCGAGAGATGATGCTGAGAATTCTCCCGAGAGTCTGCTCGCCTCACACGGCAGCGGAGAACGAGCCCTCTATTTTCACGGACACTACGACGTTGTTCCGCCGCAAACATCGGCACAATTTCAGCCGTTGCGGAAAGAACACTTTTTGTTTGGGCGCGGCTCCGCGGACATGAAAGGCGGAATCGTAGCAATGCTCTATGCAATTCGGGCCCTGAAACAAATCGGGGTGGAATTGAAAGGCAGAATTGGATTGACGCTGGTTCCCGATGAAGAAACGGGCGGAATGGAGGGCACCGCGTGGCTGGCGCGAAAAGGATTGCTTGGCCGGGACGGCATCGGCATGCTCTTGGCGGAACCAACCAGCGGCGTTGTATGGAATGCGAATCGTGGCGCGATTTCCCTACGGGTGCGGGTGTTTGGTAAGCCTGCGCACGTGGGTTTGCAACATCGGGGCGAGAACGCTTTTGAAAGGATGCACGCCCTTGTTGAAAAACTGCAGCAACTGAAGCGCGAAGTGGAACAGAGAACGACGAGATTCAATATTGGTTCGGAGCAAGCGCCTAACTCCATACTGATGCTGGGCGGAGAGAGCGGTGGCGGCACAAACTTCAACGTTGTACCGGAGGAATGCTGGTTCACGATAGATCGCCGGATTAACCCCGAAGAAGACCTGACCGCGGAAAAAATCAGATTGCTAGGCATTTTAGAGCGGTGCAAACAAGACGGTATGCCTCTTGAATGGGAAATCTTGCAGGAAGGTACATCAACCTCTTGCGAGGAAGGCGGTCCGCTCGGCGAAGCATTGTCCCGCAGCGTCTACACCGTCACCGGGGAAGGCCCGCGCTTTGAGATGTGCCCCGGACTGCTAGAGACTCGTTTCTACGCTGCGCAGGGAATGCCGGCCTTTGCGTATGGTCCTGGATTGCTCTCCGTGGCGCATGGCCCAAACGAATACGTCGACCTGAGAAGAATTGTCGACACGGCCGCCATCTATGCGCTGACGGCGATAGAAATGCTCAATGCGTAGGCCGGGTCCTCAGCCGTAGCGCGACAGATATCTCTCACTGGGCAATGCCCCAATTCCAAGAGAATTTACGCGACATTGGTGTTGGCTTCGATTGCATCCCAATCGCCTTAGTCGAGCGTCTGTGGTTTGCGAAATGCGGAACGCCAGGTCCCGCACTTCTGTAGCGACGTACCGCAGTTTGTGGCGAAGACAGCGAGCTCATTCTAGAGAATTGCAATCTGTCTGCTTTTCACTTCGGTCCAATGTCGTTTAGCGTAACACCCGAGTTGACTTGACAGAATGTTGTAAGCGTTCTATCAATGAAGGTCGCGAGACCGCTCGATCTGCTCGCGGATAGAGGTCACGGATGAAGCCCTCCCGGCGAGACTTCTTTAAACTTACCGCAGTAGGCGGAACAGCAGCGGCAGTCTTTGGTTTCGACCTGCAGCCCGCCTATGCGCAGTTACGCGTCCTTAAGATCGCCCGCGCAAATGAAACCCGCTCCACGTGTCCCTACTGCTCAGTAAGCTGCGGCGTCATTATCTATACGATCGGCGACCGCGCCAAGAACGTTACGCCGCAAGTCGTGCACGTCGAGGGCGATCCCGATCACCCCATCAACCGCGGTACGCTCTGTCCGAAGGGCTCTTCCCTGCAACAAGACATTTTGAACGAACGGCGCATCGTGAAGCCGCAGGTCCGCCGTCCAGGAGGGACCGACTGGGAAGATATCTCGTGGGACGATGCGTTGAACGAAATCGCCACGCGCGTCAAGAAAACCCGTGACGATGCCTTCATCGAAAAGGACGCAGCGGGGCACACCGTGAATCGCTGTGAGTCCATCGCTTTCACCGGTGGCTGCACGGACACCAACGAATTCAACTATCTGGTCGTAAAGTCGATGCGCGCCCTGGGGGTCGTGCATCTGGAAAATCAGGCCAGAGTTTGACACGGCCCCACGGTCTCAAGTTTGGGACCAACGTTCGGACGCGGGGCAATGACCAACGGCTGGGTCGATATCAAGAACACCGACATGATGCTCATCATGGGCGGTAACCCGGCGGAGAACCATCCTTGCGGCTTCAAGTGGCCCATCGAAGCCAAGCGCACGCGTAACGCCAAAATGATCGTAGTAGATCCGCGCTTCACGCGTACCGCGTCGGTCGCCGATTTGTTCTGCCAGATTCGCGCAGGATCGGATATCGCTTTTCTGGGCGGCATGATTCACTATGCGATCGAAAACAATCGCATCGCTAAGGATTACCTGGTCAACTACACGAACGCTGCTTTTCTCGTCAAACCGGACTTCAAACTTCCCGCCGACACGGACGGCGTTTTCTCCGGCTTCGACGCCCAGAAACAGACCTACGACCGCGCCACCTGGAATTACACCGGCAGCGGCGGTAGCCCCCCGAAAAACGCTGCCGGCATGCAGACTGGACAAGGTTCTGCGCCCGCTCCGCTCCCGCCCATGCCGGAAAAGGTCGACTACGACCTGACCCTGCAGAATCCGCTGTGCGTCTATCAACTTCTGAAAAAGCACTATTCGCGTTACACGCCAGAGATGGTCGAGCGCATCACCGGCATTCCCAAGGAGCAATTCATCAAGGCTGCCAACCTGTTTACCTCGGTCCGCAAAGATGGGGACACGAAGAAAGTTGCCACGATCATCTACGCCGTCGGCTGGACACATCACAGCTTCGGCACGCAGATCATTCGCACCGCGGCGATGCTGCAGCTAATTATGGGCAATGTGGGACGCGCCGGGGGCGGCGTCAACGCTCTCCGCGGTCACTCCAACATCCAAGGCGCCACCGATATGGCTGGCATCTTCGACAACCTACCCGGCTACTTAAAGGTTCCCATTCCCGCGGACACGTCCTTCGACGACTGGATGAAGCGCATCACTCCCAAGCCATCCAAACCCGCGCCGTGGGATTCTTTCAATTATTACGGCAACACGCCGAAGTTTGCTGCCAGCTTACTGAAGGCCTTCTACGGCGACGCGGCCACCAAGCAAAACGGCTGGGCGTTCGACTATCTGCCGAAGGTCGACCGCAATTTCTCCTGGGTACAGATGTGGGACAACATGTACAACGGCATCGTCAAAGGCATCTTTGCCTTTGGCATGAACGGTGTCGCCATCGGGCCAGACTCCCGGAAAAATATCGATGCGCTCAAAAAGGCCGACTGGCTGGTGGTGGGCGAAATCTACGAAGACGAAACCAGCGAGTTCTGGAAGTCTCCGGGCATAACCACCGACGAGATGAAGCAAATTCAGACCACCGTGTACCGGTTGCCCTGCGCTGGTTTCGCCGAAAAAGATGGCACGTTCACCAATTCCGCCCGCTGGCTGCAGTGGAAAAACGCCGCGCTTCCGATGCCGGGGGATTGCCGGCTCGATCAAGCCATCGTCGCCCAGATTTTTCTGAAGGTTCGCGAACTTTACAAGAAAGACCCTGGAAAATTCCCCGATCCGATCTTGAAGCTTACCTGGGCCTACACCGATCCATCGAACCCGTCGCTCTCCGAAGTTTTGAAGGAAATTAACGGCAAAGCACTTGCTGATCTCGAGGATCCGGCCACCAAGCAACAGATTAAAATGGGTCAGCAGTTGCCCGGCTTTGCCTGGCTCAAAGACGACGGCACGACCGCCTGCGGCAACTGGATTTATTCCGGCGCGTTCACGGAAGCCGGGAATCTCACAGCGCGTCGCGATCCTTCCGATCCTTCCAATATGGGCGTGCACCAGAATTGGGCGTGGTCCTGGCCTGCGAATCGCCGCGTCCTTTACAACCGAGCCTCATGCGATGTGGACGGAAAGCCGTGGGATCCAACGCGGCGTCAGGTGTGGTGGAACGAAGCGTCGCAAAAATGGGTTGGCAACGATGTTCCCGATTTTAAGCCTGACTCGAAACCGAAAGACCACATGGGTCCGTTCATCATGAACGCTGAAGGCGTGGGCCGCATCTTCGCGCCGCTAAGCGCATTCGCCGACGGCCCGTTCCCTGAGTTCTACGAGCCGATGGAAAGTCCCATCGATAATCCACTGCACCCCAAGCAAACGCACAATCCCGTGGTGAAACGTTTCAAGACTCCCGACGACAAGTACGGCACAGTGCAAGACGGCTACACCGTCATTTGCACTACCTATCGGCTCACCGAGCACTACCACTATTGGACAAAGAACAATCCGATGAACGTGCAGCTTGTCCCCGAACCTTTCATCGAAATCTCCGCAGACATGGCCGAAGAAATGGGCATCATCGGCGGCGAAAAATTAAAAGTCTCCAGCGCGCGTGGCTATTACATCGCCAAAGCGATGGTTACCAAGCGCATCAAGGCGATGATGATCGATGGCAAAAAAACCTATCAGATTGGCATCCCCATTCACTGGGGATATCGCGGAATCGCCGAGGACGAAGGCAAGACTGCGAAGACACTGACTAATTCGTTGTCTCCGACAGTCATCGATCCCAATGCTTACACGCCCGAGTTCAAGGGCTTCCTAGTCAAGGTTGAGAAGGTGTAGGGAGTGCCATGAGCCAGGCTACACTACGTGTTCAGAAAATTTCGGGTCACGCCGGTACCGTTCCTGGCGAAGACACCCAACGCCAGTACACCGTTTGCAAACTCATCGATACCACCACCTGCATCGGTTGCAAGGCCTGCGAAGTCGCATGCATGGAGTGGAACGATCTTCCCTTTGGCGAAACCGTCTTCGGGAACACCTACCAGACGATGCCGGAGACCCGCTGGAATTATTGGAACTTGATCCTTTTCAACGAGCATGAGCGCGAGGATGGCACGCTCATGTGGCTCATGCGCAAGAATCAGTGCATGCACTGTGCCGATCCCGGGTGCCTCAAAGCGTGCCCCGCCGATGGCGCCATCATCCAGTACACCAACGGCATCGTCGACTTCCAGCAAGCCAACTGCATCGGCTGCGGCTACTGCATTACTGGCTGCCCGTTCAATATTCCAAAATTCAATCCCGAGACCAAGCGTGTTTTCAAATGCACTCTGTGCACCGACCGTGTCAGCGAGGGCCTTGAACCCGCTTGTATCAAGTCCTGCCCCACCGGCTGCCTACACTTTGGCAGCAAGGACGACATGAAGGAACTTGCGGAAACGCGCGCCAAGCAGCTCCGCGAGCATTCGAATTTTCCGAATGCCGGCGTCTACGATCCAGCCGGCGTCGGTGGTACCGGAGTCATTTATGTTCTACATGACGCGACGCAGCCCGAACTGTATGGCGGTTTGCCGAAATACCCTGTAATTCCGTGGACCGTAAAACTGTGGAAGGGTCCACTGAAGTGGCTCGGTAACGCCGCGATGATAGGCGGCTTAATCGGCCTGTTCGTCCACTACCTGCGCTTTGGTCCCAAGACGCGCGAGGAAGATTTGGAAATCCCGCACGAAGGAGCGCAACCGTGACAGCGTCCGCACCCCCCGGGCAGGTTTCCGACCAGGTTCTACCCGGGCATGTTTTGCGTTACACATTTCGCGAGCGTCTCGTGCACTGGCTCGCCGCATTCTCCTACATTTATTTGCTGCTCACCGGCCTGGCCTTCTGGTCGCCATGGCTCTTCTGGCTGGCGGTCATTCTCGGCGGTGCGCCCGTGTCGCGCATGCTTCATCCCTGGATCGGCTTAATCTTTTTCGCCGGTATCATGCAGATGTTTGCGCTCTGGGCGTCACAGATGGGGCTTACTGCCGTCGATTGGGAGTGGTTTGGGGCTATTGGTCATTACATCCGCAACGAAGACGAGGATATGCCGCCGGCCGGACGCTACAATGCCGGGCAAAAACTTCTCTTCTGGGGTTTCATTCTGTTCGGCGTGCTGCTGCTTCTCAGCGGCGTGGTTTTGTGGTTTCCTGAAAAAATTCCCTGGAGCTTGCGCTATCTTCGTTATATCGCCGTGCTGGTCCACGCTTCGTCTGCGCTAGCCACCATCGGTCTCTTCCTGATTCACGTCTACATGGGCGTGTTCGCGGAGCGCGGCGCGATCGACTCTGTCATTCATGGCGACGTCACCGAAGAGTTTGTTCGCCGCTATCATCCCGGATGGTATAAGGAGCTGGTGGGTTCCTCCGCGCCTAGAAAATGAAGTTGGCAAGAACCGGTGGGCCCGATTTCGATGCGCGCCTTCAGCGCGCGCAGCATCTGGCTGCGGTCCATTCCTTCTCCGCCGAAATACTGAACTTTTACGGACACCTCGCGCAATTTCAAAAGTCGCTCCACGCCCAGTTGCAACCCAGTATTCAACATCCCGTCCCTGCATCGGCCACGGACTTCCGTTCGAATCTCGACCTGGCTTCCCTTGTGCAGAATTTCCCGACGTTTCTCTCGCTGCTTCAGCACGTTGGTACTTCGCCGGTCATCGAAGCTGCCCGGCAGCTCGCTCTCCAGGACCCCGACGCGTGGATAACGTTGGTCACGGAATATTGGGCCACCGCCGGAAGGCCCGGCGACATGCGTTCTAGTACCCAGGCTTCCGAGCAACTGCCACATGCCGCTGCGGGGGCCCTCACCGAATTCATCGTCCGCGCTTTCCTCCAACCGTACGCCGAATTTCTGGCCGCGCATTATGCTGCGCCACCAGCCATCGCCACGCACCGGGTATGCCCCCTGTGCGCTTCTTCCCCGATGCTCGGGGTATTGAGAATTGAAGGCGACGGCGGCAAACGTTTTCTCCTGTGTTCCCTGTGCCTACACGAATGGGAATTCCGCCGCATCCTCTGTCCCACCTGCGGAGAAGAAACCGAAAACAAACTTCCTGTCTATGTCGCCGAGCAATTTCCGCACATCCGCGTAGAAGCCTGCGACACCTGCAGGTACTACCTCCGTACCATCGACCTGACCAAAGACGGCCGCGCTGTCCCCATTGTCGACGACTTAAGCGCCCTTCCCCTGACGCTCTGGGCCGACGAACATCATTATTCTCGTCTTAGTCCAAATCTCCTCAGTACCTGATCCTCGTCTCGCGAATCCGAGGTCTCTAGACTCACTTTGTGAAAACCTAGTGAACTATTGGATGAGCTTCGAATCACCTACACGGCGCGGCGAAGCAGCTGCCGGCCCGCGCACGTCGGTGTTACCGAATATGGAGTGAGTCGCCCACTCGCAGAATCTTGCCGGCTTCGGACGAAGGTACGCGGGTATTGGTGGCGAGGTAGTAGAAATGCTTGAATCGTTGGAGCTCGGACCACTGCGGTAGGTTCTGGCGCCGCAATTCGCTCAGGCGGTTTTGAAAGCCAATTAGATTTTCGCCGGTCTGGGGATTGCGCGCCGGAACGACGCAGCGCTCGCACGGATGACTGCCCTCGAACTGAACTTCACCGATACGGAAGCGAACCGGGTAATCGTCGTTGGGGCCGAAGAGATGGTCTTCCCAGAAGGGAGGGACACCGTCGATTTCCAGGTTGGTGCGAAAGCGTCGGCGGGCTTGTTCCATGTCGAAGTCAGGGAACCATTCGCACACGGCTTGCAGGCTAGCAGTGGAAATGATGGTAGGGCCGGAGGCGATGGCGTCGTCGGGCAAACCCTCACGCAAGTACCGGACGATGATTTTTTTACCTAGATATGCGCTAAACCATTCGGCAGCAGCTTCAGTGTCGGCGGGAAATGCGAAGCGACGAGGTGGCAGATCATGGTCGCCACCCAGCGTCGATAGCGTAACCTGCCCGAGACCCGGGGCGAATTCGAAGCGGATCCGATGCATGGCGGGGTTACGGTCGGCGTTCACGATTCGCCCGTCTACCGAGTAGAGCGCCCAGACGCGATCCAGCTCCAAAGCGCCACCGGGGCCGATGGCGGCCACCGACACTGGGCAAGGGTCAAGCGACTTGATGGGATGGATCGCGATGCGAACCAGTCGCGGGATAACAGTTGAGATCACTGCACTGAGTCTAGAGGGGCGCGGCCGGACTCAGTGAGAAAAGTTGAATTTATGGTCGGGGAGACCCAAGTAAGCTCGCGATTCAGCAGAACCACGCCGTGCAGGACTTACTCAGTGCGCCGGATAGTCCTTGAGTTCGGACGGGTTGGGGCGGCTGGCGGGCGGAACGATTCCGTTGAGGCGCAGGTACATCACGATTTGGCCGTAGTGATCGGCGACGTGCCAGATGGCGACACCAGCGAGGCCCAGACGGGTGTTGGGCGTAGCGTACACGCCGGCGATTGGGTCGTACATATTTTTTGCCGTGACAGCGTTGAGCGAATTGTTTAGGGCGGCGAACGAATCGCGTAAATAGGTGAGCAGCTCGGCCCGCGTCTTCGCCGGGCTGGGTCCGCCCTTGTCGCAGGCATCGGGTGGCTGCTTGCCGTCCAGTTCGGCGGAAAAAGCAAAGTTGGAACAAGCTACGTGCTTGATCTGGTCGGCGAAAGTGCGCAGTTGGGTGGGGCCAAACGGAGCGGCTTGGGTGAATTGGCCCTGCACTAAAGGGCGAAAGCCATATTTGTCTTCGGGCATGGCCTCAGCGGCGGAGCGGAATTCGTACTCCTGGCTGCCGAACGTGCGCATTAGGGCGGTGCCGACGGTTTCGTTGTGGCTAAGCTCAGCGGAGGTTGGCTCGTGCGCCGGAACCGTCTGCGGCGAGGCTTCCTGGGATGTAGGCGCTGCGTCGGTCGTGCCCTGCTGTGCGAGAATGCGTGATGGGTAAGCGAGAATCAAAAGAGTAGAGATCAACAGCGAAGAGCGGATGAGATTGCGCATCTAGAATCTCCAGAGATTCAGCATACGTGGGATGACGAACCTCGCCAAGTGAAGTGGCTTTGCACCAACTCCTCGAACGGACCGACGACCTTCCCAATTGCGAAATTCGATGACAAAAATTCTTTGTAAGTTGCAAAGGGTGAACGAATGGGGAAAATCCGCGGTTAGATCAAGCATTAGTCCAACCGGGAATTCACCACCACCAGGGAGGCTCGGTGCCAGGTTCTTTCGTACCATCGCGGCTTAAGAACAGGTATCCGAAGAAAACCAAAAGAATCGAACTGCATATGCGATCTGGTAGGACGTAAGTTCTGGAAGCGGTCAACACGACCGCGTTGACGGCGGATAATGATAGGCCGATGCCAGACGCAATTTGGCGCCAATTGTTCATGCGAAACCTGCTGTGGCGAATCGGAGGACCAAGCAGCAGCGACAGCTAGCGCAGCCTGTGACCCTGACAAGAGCTTAACTAGTCAGGAACCGCAGCGGCAGAACTTTTTATGAGTAAGGTACGAATTTGGTTATAGGGGATGTCGGGCGCTGATGGCTGGAGCCGTAACTTCAGTCCCAATCGTAAAGGTCGTGCATTCACGACAGATCGCACTCAGCTCGCGTGTTCGAGCCCAACTCTTCTCGGGTGACATAGTGAGTGCCGAGGTGATCGCCGTAGTCAAACGGCAATCAGAGCGAAACGTTCCGTTAGAGCGTCGCGCGCCTCCTGCAGTCTGAACCGGGTTTCGAAGTGGTTGCTCATTGCAGTTCCGGTACCGAAGCCATGCAGATCCTATCGTCATCCAAGATCCAAGGAAATCGACGTGGTATTGCTAGACTTGGACCGGGGAAAAGAGAAGGGTTCTACTTTTGTCGATCGGCTTCGCCATGTCCGCTTCGCAGACAACATACCCCTCGTAACGGCTGACGTGCGCGATAGTAAAGTTCCTAGTTGGATCCGAAAAGGAATGTCAGGAGTCTTTATGAAGCACGGATTTCACGCCTTGTTGCTTCAGGGAATTCGCGAGACGATCCAAGGAAAGCTCTATTTGCGCAAGCAAGTTGCGATGAACCCAAACTCGCGTACGGGCAAGTACATGTGCAGAAAAACTGTTCGCTGTGCGGTCGCCCACGTGTGTGAGCTCCCTAGGTATAAGCAGGTTCTGTCGTTTCTTACCGGCTTCGCGTTTTTCTGTTCATTCGCGAACGCACAAGCGCCTGTCAAGGAGGCGGTGCCTTTCGATTTGCTGATAACTGGTGCGACGATCGTCTCGATGGACTCAGATCGCCGCGTAATCGAGAACGGGTTCCTTGCAGTGCGCGGTGACGAGATCGTCGCCATCGGCCAAGATGCCACCCTGCACTACCCAAGGGGCGTCATCGCCACGACGCACATTGATGCTTCCGGAAAGCTAATCATCCCCGGCCTGATCAATGGCCACACGCATATACCGATGACGCTGATGCGCGGCCTGAAGGACGACGTGGTACTCGATGACTGGCTGCACAAATTCATCTTTCCCGCCGAAGCCCGCAACGTGACCGAAGATTTCGTGCGCTGGGGTTCTCGCCTGGGTCTAGCGGAAATGATCCGCAGCGGGACTACCACCTTTGCGGATATGTATTACTTCGAGGACGCTGTCGCCGAGGAAACAAAAGCGGCGGGGCTTCGGGGCGTGCTGGGCGAAACCTGGATCGACTTTCCTGCGCCCGATAACAAGAACGAGGCGGCGATGACCGCTTACACGGAAAAGTTCCTCAAGAAGTGGCATGATGACCCGCTGATCCGTCCAGCGGTAGCGCCTCATTCCATCTATACCTGCTCGGCAAGAACCTTACGGGATGCAGCAGCACTGGCGCGCAAGTACCACGCGCCGATTCTGATTCACTTAGCGGAGATGCGCAAAGAGTTTGTAGACAGTCTTGAAAAAAATGGTACAACGCCGGTGCAATATCTTGAACGTATCGAGGTTCTCGGTCCCGACATGCTCGCCGCGCACTGCACCTGGACGGATAACACGGATATGAAAATCCTCGCCGATCGTCAGGTCGGATGCGTGCACAATCCATCGAGTAACATGATGCTGGCCAGCGGTGTCGCTCCGGTGGTGGATCAACGCGCCGCTGGAATGCGCGTCGGCCTCGGCACGGACGGCCCTGCGGGAAGCAACAATGACTTGAATATGATGGAGGAGATGGATTTGGCGGCAAAACTGCAAAAAACCTATCGTGTCGATCCCCGAGCATTGGGCGCGAAAGGAGCCCTTGAAATGGCTACCATCGATGGCGCGCGGGCGCTACATATGGAAAACGCAATTGGCTCGCTGGAGGTAGGAAAGAAAGCAGACTTCGTAGTCCTGAGCCTTAACGCCCCTAATGCCGTACCGATGTACGACGTCTATTCAGAGATCGTCTATGCGTTGAAAGGAAGTGATATCGAAACGGTAGTGGTCGGAGGCAAAACGTTGTTGAAGGACGGCAAAGTGCTGACCGTAGATGAAGCTCAGGTGGTCGTTAAAGCACGCGAGTACGGCAAGAAGGTTGCGGCTTCGCTAAAGTAGCCGTTGGGTACGGTCCGCCCTCCTACTTGTAATGATTGATTCCGGAAGCCGACAGGAAGGAACGACATGGCCATCGGCCCAGGCGCACTGGCCATCGCTAAGCAGATCCTGTGCGCCGACCGTAACTTTAATGAGACCAATACCCAGACCTGAGAGAAGAAGGAGATACCAAGGCCCGGGAGGGTCTGCCTTTAGCCTCGCTTCCCGGGGGCCAAACTGGTCCCATTGGCCGGTAGCAACAGGCCTCGACCGGGGATGTGGGACGGCGTATCCACCCCCAAGCATTGACCGAGGAGCGGGAAGCCTCACTCACGATCGTCTCAGCGTTCTAAGCGCGCTTTCCAACCGTTCCTGTTCAGTGCGCCTCTGTAAGGATTCGGATTTCTTCGGTCGAATTTTGATGCTGTGGTCGGCGGGTTTTGCTGGGTATGGAAGTCCCAGGTAGACGGATTGCGAAAGTCGGCGGCGTCCTGCGAAGCAGTAGCGGCTTTCAATCAGATTTGCATACATTGCCACCCCCGTTCCCGCGGCTTAGAGAATAATGATGGCCCGGGTCGGGTTCTGAATGGGACAGCTTTGCCGCTAATTTTGTTGCACCATACGACGATCCGCGACCTGACGGCCAGGTCGAAGAATGGCGGCTGGTTGTACCGCGTGCGCATCCCGCGAGTCCAAAATGGAAACACCGGACACCTATGACCAAGCTTCCAAAGTTTGGCGCTGTCAAAACGCTCGTGATGCGGACACTCCGCCCTAGCACCAAGTTAGGTCGCATCACGCTTTGGCTTGGCGGATTAAGTGTCTTCAGCGTCGCTCTGCGCTGGATCTATGGATCGACGCTGATTCGCTGGACGATGTTTGTTACTGTTGTTTTCGCATTTTGTGCATGGTTGCTTGCTTTCGGTTGGGCCCGGCGGACCCTCCACCCAAACACCAAGTTAGGTCGCACTACACTTTGGTTTGGTGGATTGACCGTCCTCTTGATCGTTCTTCGGTTGATCACTGATTCTGCTTCGCGATTGAAGTTGGGTAGCTGGGCGGCGTTCGTTATGGTTATTTTCGTTTTCTGTGCCTTGTCGATTTGCTTCCGCCGGGCCAAACGGCATCTGATGTGGCAGCTGCGCACCCGACTGATCATCACCTATATCTTCATTGGTGTCATTCCCATCATGCTGCTGTTGCTGATGTCCGGTGTCGGCAGCTACCTGCTTGCCGGGCAATTTGCCACCTATATCGCCAGCTCGAATTTGCAGTCAGAGTTACAGCATCTGGAAGCGGCAAATGGTGCCCTGGCAGGGCAATTAAGCACCCTGGAGCGTTCCGGCGTACTAACCGAACAGATCGCCGGGGAGCTCACCTCCGCTTCGGGGGAGAATTTCCCTCAACGGACTGTCACCGTGTGGCGAGGCGCAACGGGTTTCGTGCTCTCCACTAGAGGGGCGGTCCTCGAGGCTCGTCCCGGAAAGGTGCCTGATGTAATCAAAGGAAATTTTGGCGGTTTCGTCATTGATCGCGACAGCTTCCATCTGCGCGCGGTGAAGCGCTACGATGAGGGTGGCCTACGGCTCACGGTGACCTCCAACGTTCCCATCACACGGGAGCTGCTCCAGGTGACAGCGTCACGCCTGGGCTCCGTGGTTTTGCTTCTGCCCGATCGGCAAGGCAACGCCCAAGTCCTCGTGGATTCCGGGCACGTTCCACCAGCTTCCAACCGGTTCGACCCGACAGTTCGCTTCTATACATTTTTCGATGCAGTTGACTGGGAAAGTGGGGAATCGCAAACCGGAGGGATTGGTGTCGTCACCCGGCCATCGATGCTTTACACCACCTTGTTCGCGACGCTGGGCGACAAGGCGGAGCTTTTGCGGAAAGTACTACTCGGCATCGGCTTTTTCTTCGCCCTGATTGAGTTGGTAGCGTTGTACATCGGCGTAAGGCTCTCGCGCAGCATGACTCTCTCTGTAGCGGAACTCTATAGCGCCACGGAGCATGTAAATCGTGGCGATCTTACCCACCGCATTCAGGTCCACAGCCGTGACCAAATGGCGGATCTGCAACAGTCGTTCAACTCCATGACTGAATCACTGGCCAAGCTGGTTGCTGAACAGAAGGAGAAGCAGCGACTAGAGAGCGAACTCGCTGTCGCTCATGAAGTTCAGGACTCACTGTTTCCTCACCAGTTCACCGACCTTGACTCATTGGAAGTTTACGGCGTCTGCCGACCTGCGCGCTCGGTAAGCGGCGACTACTACGACTTCATTCCCCTCGGCACTCACGGATTGGTCCTGGCGCTGGGCGATGTTAGTGGAAAAGGGATTTCAGCTGCTCTTTTGATGGCGACTGTACATGCGTTCATTCGCGCCTATTCGCTGGAGCCTGACATGGTTCTGCCTCCTGTGTTTGGGGTTCCAGCATTCTCCGATGGGGATCCCCGCATCTACTACCGGGGAGACGGCATCACCCAATCACAACTCGCTCCGGGCATACTAATGACAACCTTGAACTATCAGCTTTTTCGCAGCACGCCGGAGGATAAGTACGTGACCATGTTTCTGGGCTGTTATGACGCGACAGCACGCGAGTTGAAATATTGCATTGCTGGCCACCCGCCGCCAATCATGGTTAGGAGCGACGGAACAGCTTCTCGCCTCGAAACGTCCGGCACCGTCGTCGGTCTTTTTGATGGTGCGACCTATGACCAGTCCACGATCACGATGCAACCTGGCGATCTCCTCGTCGCATTCAGCGATGGGGTCACCGAAGCCGAGAACGAATCCGGCGAATTCGGCGCGCAGCGCCTGATCGAACTGATTCAGGCGCACCACCGCCAGCCGCTCACCCAAATCGGTGAAGTGATCGTTGACTCGGTGGCGGACTGGATCGGCGGTGCCGAACAACCTGATGACGTGACCGTCCTTCTCGCCCGCGCTCATTGAGCCCTCATTTCGGATTCATCAATTCACATGGTGCGAGCTTTTTTCTTCAAAAGTGATCATCCAGCGTAACGATCCAACATCAAATTTCGGTGAGTCCTTTTGCTATCTTCGACCGTTGCGGCCGCTTTGGCAGGAGTGACGCTACTCCTCCGGTTAATCAGACGCTGCAGTCGGGTGGCTTACTTTTGCATAATCGCTTCTGTGCTAGAGCGGGCGCACGGCTCATTTGGCATGCCACGTTCGATCGAAGCGCGCCGGCCTTCGACAATCCGGATCACGTCGCCATCGTGATCCACAACTACCGCTGGCGGATTGGTCTGGCGGAAGGCGAGGTGAAATATGATGAACTACCTTCTCCAAACGGTCATCCACTCGCCACTTTTCTACGGTGAAGGCTGTTCTCTCTATGGGCGCATCTCACGGGCAGGCCAGATGCTTATCGTGCTTTTGATTTGGATTCTACAAATTGCGCTTTCAAACCTGTGGTTCAGGTTCTATCGCATGGGCCCGCTCGAAACTCTTTGGAGATCTCTGACCTACTGGAAGTTGCAGTCCTTTAGGCGGAACGCGGCTGGCACGCGTCATTTATCGTCCTGCCTAACGCAGACGCCTGTTGCAAGCCAAACATTAAAAGCCGCAAATTCCGGTTGGCTTCATCTCTATGCCTAAATGATGTCTTAACGAGGTCGGCCTCGCGACGGCCCGAGTAGATTGTTAGGTATTCACCCTACAGAGCTCGGAACGAAGGAGGCCGAGATGCGAATTATAGGATGTGATTTACACGCTCGCGAGCAAACGTCGGCGATGAGCCGAAATCCGATCAGTCGGGAATAGCCGAAAGTGAAATTAGCGAAAATAAATAAAGGGTAACTCCACTGAAGATCAGCAGGCCGCCAACAGCTACGAAAATGATGAAGGCGATGGGTTTGGCCGAGAGTAAACAAAAGGCTTCAACCACCAGACCAATGATCAGGAGGATGCCTGCCAGTTGCAGACGTTTTCCTAGCGGGTCGGCGTTAGACATCAGTTGCTCTCCTTCCAGAATTTAGCCTCTTTCAGGTGTGCGATATCATGGATGACGTCGTGGCATCCGCTCGAGAGGCACGACAACTTGTTTGATTTGATTGCGATCATGGTGGCCGGGTCGGCGGTATGCGTGGCGCCCTCTTCAAAGGAGCGAGCGCCTAAATGACAGTGCAAACAGTTGTCATTGTTAAACTGTTGGTACAGTTTGATATTTTCCGGCGCCGGCGGCGTTCCGAAATAATAGACGTAGACATGCCGCAGGCCGCCAATTTTCACTTTTAATGTGCCGAACATCGCGTAATCCGTATGGCAGGTATAACAAGCGGTTTCTGGCGGCACGCGATGATTCTGGAAATGGGCAGCGGGGATATGGTTGGGATCGTCGATATGGAGGCTCTGTCCCCACGATTCCATGGTGTGGCAGGACAAACAGAAGGCCGTGGTGGTCGAGCGTTCCATGTCGGTGGAGACGCCCATAGCTCCGCATAGCACCGGCAGAAGAAACAAGACAATGAAAGCAAGAATTTTTCCACCGGGCGTTTTCACCATGCCCGGACGCACCACGACGACGGCAACCAGCGCGACAGTCACGAGCACCAGGATCGCGGTAAGGGTTGTGGCGGGAAGAATCGATAATTTTGCCGCAAACATGGGAGGTTCTAAGCGCATTACCGCAGCTGGGTCTTACTTACTTGCGATCGATCGGATGTAGGCGACCAGAGAGGTCACCTGTTCTGGCTTCAAACTCTTGCCGTAACCCGGCATCTTGTCTTTCCCATTTGTGATGATGGCGTTCAGCTGGGCATCGGTTTGCCCCTGAACGTCAGCCGAGCTTAAATCGCGAATACTGTCGGCCTTTCCGACCGCCGTTGCACCTTTGCCATCAGCGCCATGGCACGCGGCGCATTTCGTTTTATAGAGGGCCGCATCGGCGCCCGGCGCAGCGGCGGAACCGTCTGCCAAGCCAAATGCTAGTAACGCCGTGAGACTGATTGTCATGCATACGGTTCGTATCGATTGAGTTTTCAAGGCTTGACTCTCTCTGGGCCGCGCGAGGCTAGCGCCGGGTTCGTATTATCGAACCGGTGCGACCCATCATAAACTCGGCAATAAATGGAGGCTGTTCTCTTTTGCACACTTCCCCATCTCGTGAGCAAGGCCGCAATCGGAGCCGGCTCCTCTTCTCGGCTCCATCTGAACCGTTCCGAAAAGGACTGTAAGACTCGCCTGTGCGATATACGGGCGGGTGGAGAATTCTTGTGCCAGACGACAAATCCATGCCGCTGCCCGGACAACCACCAAAGATCTGGCTGGAGCGAGATGGGAAGGCGGGTGCAAGCTACTGCGCGTTCCAGGAGCAGCCCAGCGATGGTGTTCACAGCAACGGAAGAGGTGCTCAGGACGGCAGGGCTGATTCCTTCGCCAAGGCCGCACGAAGCGGGAACCACGCCGATGATGAGCAATTCGGACGGACCATGACCAGTCACATCAGGACCCCGGAACCTTTAAGTTCTATGTCAGTACTTCAGAACGTATAGCGAAAAGCGAATTCGGCGGTGCTGCCGTCAAAATCCTGGATCGGAATCGGCGCCAGCCCCGCTATGGCGTTCGAAGCTTGCCCCCTGCCGTTGTAGCCGTAGTAGTTCCAGGTCATCCGGTAACTGAGGCCTTTGTAGAGATCGAAAACGGTGCGCACATAGGGTTTTTGATAATTGAAAGCTAGCGTGCCGGGTACCTGGAGCGCATCGATCCCGAGCGTGCTGCCACCGACAAACGTGCCCGCATAGCCGAGTCCGAGCGTGACCCGCTTGACCGGCTTCCACACGATGCCGGCATATGCAAAGTGCTGTTTGCTGGAGTATGCACCCAGGCCGGAATTGGCCGCCGGGGTGTAGCCCAAACTTGCGGGACACTGGGTGACCGGTGGCGGCCCGAAGGCATTCGCGTAGTAGCAGATTTGTGCTGCGGAATATATGTCCGTGTAGGTATAGCCGAGGTCGAAGAATAACTTGGAGCCAGGCATGAGCGTGGTTACGAAACTGTAGCTTCGGCCATGCTCCAGGTCGTTTATCGTGGCGACGTTGTCGCGATTTTCGTGGATATCGAGGGCGCCATCGAAGTTGATCCACGTTCGCGGTTTATAGCTCGCGTGGATCTTGTAACTTTGCACTTGCCGCGGGCTAATTCGCGTAAATGAGTAATCGTTGTAACCAAACTGGAAGTCCCCGGTGATTCGCAGGGCGTCCGAAGGAATGGCGGTAAACCCGAGTAACCCGGTCTGCTCGCGGATTCCGGTGATGTTGCGAGTGGTGTCATTACCAGCGGCGGGGCCGGAAAACGTCAGCGAGATCAAATCGCCGGTGGTGGGGTCCATGTTCGCGGTACAGGCAGCGGGAATTGCGCAGGCGCCACGCGCAGCCAGAAAATCGTTCGCTTCCGTACCGCCGGTACCGCCCGCAAAATAGGTTTCGGCCGAGTAGAACGTGGCGCTGAAATCGGCAACGCTGCGGTCGGTGTAGACATATCCAATGCGAGCACCGAAGCGCGGAGTGAAATCGTACTGGAGTTCGAGGGTGTCTGATCGGAGGTTTTGGCCGAGGAAAGTTGAGGTCGGGCCATCGACCGAGTCCGCCGCGGAACTTGCGGTGTGAGCAGGGCAGGTAGCTGCGATGTACGGTGGGGGACACTGCGCGAGAAACGTCGCGGTATTGAAGACCGCCTGAGGTTGAGCCAGACCCATTAACCCGGGCTGCATTTGGCCGAAGACATTAGTCTCCGAGGTATCCCAGAGGCCGGGAGTGCGCCAGTTGTCGTAGCGAAAGAAGTCTACGATTCGGAACCTTTCAGTGATCGAATAAACCCCCGACCAGTCTGCGTTCACGGAAACGCGCTTGGTGTCTGCCGGGCCGCCCGCAGTGCTACCGCGCGAGCCGCTTCGTGCCGTGTAGTCATTTACGATTTCGTCGAAGTCCGGAACCGAATTGTTGGCGGTGCTGTAGCCGATGGAACCGGCGGTCTCGAAATTCTTGAAATAGGTTGATTGGAAGCTCAGATGCTCGGTAGGCATGAAATTTCGGGGATTGGCGGCTTGGCTGTAGGAGAGGTAACCGTTGCACGCAGGATTGACGATGTTTGGTGCCGTGACGATCGGCGCGGCACAAGGCAAAATTTCCACCGGTCCGACAGTGCTCCAGATAATGCCCAGGTCCACCGGTGTGCCGTTGGCGAGCTGGAAACCAGAGTTCTGCGGGTTGTCGGTGATGATGTTGTCCTGCTTGTAGTAGCTCAGGAACTGGTCGTAGGAGATGGTGGTTCGCGGCAGGATTCGGAAGTCTACGCCTGCACGGTAGGAGTTGGTGGTGTAACTGTAGGTTTGGTTGAACTGCGAGATAGTACCGCCGTCGGTGGTGAAGAACCCAGGGCCTTCATCACGATTGCGCGAAAAACCTAGCCGGAAGCGAACCCGTGACTGCGGGAGTAGCGTCAGGTTGTAGTCTTGCATGCGCCGCGTCAGGTCCATCGCGTGTGGCGATGTTGCGATGGCGATCGATGGATTCGAAACGGCGGGATTTAGCGGATTGGCCAGCAAATTGTAATCCCAGAAATTTTTGTCTCGGCGGAACAGCACGCGAAAGTCGTATAACTTGTTTTTGTTGATGCGGAGCCGTGTTACGTCGTTTGGGTCGCCCCCGTAGCCAAAGTTGCTGAAGCTAAGGTTGTCGAAGAGCAAACCGTTGTGGTCCTTCGAACGCATGTCCAGCGTGTAATCAAACAGCCGAAACCCCGAACCCAGGTTTATGAAAGTGTCGTAGGTATTGATATTCCCGTTGATGTACGTGCTCCGGTAGCCGGCCTCAATGGACTGTTGGATATTGTAGTTTCCCGAATCCATTCCCTTCGTTTCTTCGGTAGCATTCTGCGCACGCGATAAAGGGCAACCTGCTGCAAGCGCCACGAGCGTGACCAAGACCGTAAGACGATGGCCCATGACGATGGTCCCCGCCCCCGGCAACCTGCGCTCCAATCTGGCGCTACCTCGAAGACTCTGGTTCTGCAATAACAAGGTTGGTTTCATAGCCGTTTCTATTTGAAAAATGTCTGGTCGAAGTTCGAACCGTGAATCTGGATATGGCACACCGTGCAGGCCTTGAAGAAGGTTTCCTGACTGTGGAATGACGGTGTACCGCTGGCCGCGCCTGCTTTTGCGTTGGCCAGCAAATTGGTGTGGCATTGCAGGCACAACAAATTCACATTACTGACGCGAAGCATGTGGACATTCGCGCCGCCGTGCGGTAAATGGCAAGATTGGCAGCCTTCGATCTTTACCGGCGCGTGCTCGAACACAAACGGACCCTGCTTATCGGTGTGGCAGGTGAAGCAGATGGTGTCCTGAGTTGAAGACGTGCGTACCTGCTTAGGGCCCGAGGTGCCGTGTGGGTTGTGGCAATCGGAGCACTTGACCAGGCCTTCATTCACGCGGTGGTGAAACGGCATCTCGAATTGGGATTTCTGTTGCAAGTGGCACGTGTAGCAGAGCTGCGGCTGCGCTTTGGCCAGAAGAAACTCTTTTGTTTCAGAATGGTGCGGCGAATGGCAGGAAATGCAACTGACGTTATTTTGCGTGTGTACCGAGTTGATGGCGTTCATGTGCTGCGGGCCCCCGGCGTGGCACGTCATGCAGCGCGCATTGATTTCCTTGGCCGAAGCGTTCTTGAAGGTGAAGATTTTGGTTACGTCCCCGCCGCCCGCTACGTGGTCGGCACCGGGGCCGTGGCAACCTTCGCAACCTTGGTGCGACGGACCGCCTTTGGTATCGAGAGTAGTCTTCCAGTGAGGCGTTTTTTCCCAGCCATCGTAGATTTTCTCGTGGCAGGTCTTGCAGGTCTCCGCACCCACATACTTCGACGGGTCCGTGGATTGAGCGCTGGCCGAGGACGAGCCGCTAGCTGCAGGCACCGGTGGGGAAGGCGTAACCGAGGATTGCGTGCGCGGGTCTGAAGTCTTTTCGGAAGTCTGACTTAGCGCTAAGGCGACCACAAGGGAAAGCGAAACACTCGAAAACAGTACTACTACTCGACAGGTTCTGTGGCCCAGGGGCATCAGCGCTTCCGCCTCGCCTCCTTCGGTCTGGCACGTATACCCGAAGGCACCCGATGCTACTTAAAATTCCCGACCACGTACTGTTCAATATTGCACACCATCGAAATATAAAGGCTCATTAATCAATCTCAGCCGCCCGTCAACCATCTCACGGAACAATCACGGCAGAACCGTCCGCCGTCTCCTCCTTCACCGCGAGCAGCGCTCGGTTGGCATCCTCCAGTGGAAACACCGCAACTTCGGGCCGAAGTCGCGCATCGTGCGCAATCTGTAGAAAGTCCCGCGCATCCTGTCGCGTCATGTTTGCTACGCTGCGAATCTGCCGCTCGCCCCACAAAAGTTTGTCGTAATCAAATGCCGGCATCTGATCCAGATGAATGGCGTTGATGGCCACCACGCCGCCCTTGCGCAAACTGGCCAGGGCGCTTACCACGACCTTTCCGCTGGGGGCAAATGTCACCGCCCGGTCGAGTTCCACGGGAGGCTTCTCGTCTTCTTTACCAACCCACGTCGCACCGACCGCGCGAGCACGCTTGCGATGGGATTCGCCTCTGGTCACCACGTAGACTTCGCACTTCCACGATTGCAAGATGGCAATCGCTAAACCCGCGGAGCTGCCAAATCCGAAAAGTCCCACGCGCTCGCCAGGTGCCACTCCCGCGACCCGCAAACTTCGAAAGCCGATAATTCCGGCGCACAGCAAGGGGGCCACATGCACGTCATCCAAACCGGCAGGCAACGCATAGACAAAATCCGAATGCACCAAAGCATATTCGGCGTAGCCGCCATCTACGGTGTAGCCGGTGAAAGTTGGGTGGTCGCACAGATTTTCCATTTGATGCCTACAGTACCAGCAATCGCCATCGACACCGCCCATCCAGGAAACACCTACGCGTGTCTTGAGCGGAAACTCGGTTGTCGCACCCTCCACCACCTCTCCCACGATTTGGTGGCCGGGAATCAGGCGCGGTTTTAGCGCTGGCAAGTCTGCTTCAACGATATGCAAATCCGTGCGACAGACTCCACAAGCGACCACGCGCAACAAAAGTTGACCAGTTCCCGCCTTCGGTCGTCCGACGTCTTCAATTGTAAGGAATACCGGCGCCTTATGCGTCGAACTAAAAATGCCAGCTTTCATTGGAACCTCTCGCCGCACTAACGCAACTTCTGGAGATCGAAGCTCGCGCGGATAGTCTTGCAGTCTGGCGTGACTATTTCGATTGTGGTCTCTTTAGACGCCACATCTTTGGCATCAAACTCGAGCAATATGGTCGCGCCATCCAAGACCGCGGCGGCATCTTTAGTCCCCGTTGAGTAGACGGGCTTTTGACGGATTGATCGAGCGGACAGTATCTTTGTATTCTGTTTCACGATGAATCTGAAGTTTTGCCAGAAGTTTTCCGGCCGCAGCACAGTGTTTTCGCACGGAGCGGTTGCCGGGTCCGATCCCGACTGTTCCCTCGGGTAAACCCCGGGCAACAGCAGAGCCACACGCACGACAACGATGTCTCCGCTCCGGCGATAATCATCACGTGCTTGCCGCTCGCTATAACTACTCGAGCCCTCTGTGGCGCGATCTACCACCTGTGAGAACGGCGTTAAGATTTGAATGTCCGCGCGGTGGGGGCCATCTACCCCCATCACCGTGACCTGCCTGGTGTAGGGAGCAACAAAATCTGCGGTGGCTTTGTCACTTCGCTGGCCCAGTATGTACGCCTCGCGAACTGATTCGGAACTCAAGGAGACTTCGTAGGCATTCAGCGGTTGGCCTAGGAGGAAAAACACCGCGAGGTAACCTGCCGCGAGGTGCACGCAACCGAAGAACGACCGGTCCGAGTGAATCCTCTTAGCCGGAATCGCGTTGGCTGCATTTGTTGTATTCACTTAGTCCTCTGTCTGGGCCCTTGCTTACACTTCAACCCTTTCAGCGATGAGACGCATTTAAGTAGTCTGACGGCAGTCAAATCCCGTAGCGCGATAGACAGCTACACTTTTCGGGGTGGGACACGGCTTCGACGGGCACTTTGGCGTGCATGGCCTTGGGTTGAGAGGCCTAGGCGCACCGATTTGGCCATCCTGGGCATCGCCATTTCTTTCTTAATATCGTCAACCCGACGGGAACCAGATTTTTGCTTTGGCTTGGTTTTCCGCACTCCCGAATCCTACACATTGCCACATGGAAGCGCTGGTCAATTCGGATCATCGACGGAAATGTCTGATATTCCGACTCAGGTAATCTTGGCTCACGGTTGCCCACCCCATAGGTGCGAACAGTTTCGAAGCCCGACCCGCGCCAACGCACACAACACTTTGATGCTGGCCCAGGTTTTGCACAGGGCTGTAAAGCACTGCCACTGCACCACTTATATTACTTAAATAATTAATATTATATATCTGTACATCAGCGGCGAACGCGCCCATGGTTAGTCTGTAATCAATTACTGAGGAGAATCACATGAGAGCAATGAATCGTTTTGAACAACCTTTCCGCGGGGCTACGACCCTGCAGGAACAGATCAATCGCATGTTTGGCGAAAACGTAGGACGTACGGGCGACGAGTCGAACTTGACCCCCTGGGCCCCGGCCGTTGACATCTACGAGACCGAAAATGAACTGGTGGTTAAGGCAGACCTGCCGGATGTGAATCCGCAGAATCTGGACATCAGAGTGGAGAATAATATCCTCACGATTCGCGGCGAACGCAAGTTCGAGAGCAAGGTGAACGAAGACAACTATCTGCGCATCGAACGCGCCTATGGCTCGTTCAGCCGGAGCTTCTCGTTGGCGAACTCCGTTAAATCGGATGCAATTAAGGCCGATTATCAGAATGGCGTGCTGACGCTGAGCCTTCCGAAACGCGAGGAAGCGAAGCCGAAGCAGATCAAGGTGACGGTAGGAACGCCCGCGGTGGGAACACACGTAATGGCAGCGGCAGCTGGCGCTCGCTAAGAGAGCTAAACAAACACGAAGCATTTGGGCGGGTGGCTATTAGTTTCGGCCACCCGCCCTCACTTTTGAATGCACCGTCAGGGCACTCTTTTATCTCGATAAAATTCACCTACCTGTTTCAATGGCTCAGCATCAGATGGCCCTACGCGATTGCGACAGCACTCGCCCTCCTTTTCGTAATTTCAAAGGGATTTCCTGTACTTAAGAGGTGGTTCGATCGCCGCACGCAAAAGTTGATGAAAATCGGCCTTGAGATAAATAAGCTGCAGGTTGAGCCTCAACTGGTCACCGACGCGGACGACATTGGTATGTACGATCCTGAGAGGAAGCGACTCCTCCAGAAGACCGCTCAGCAACTAGGAGGCACCGAGAGTGGCCATGGTTGGCCGTTTGTAATCGGTATATTCAGTATCTCCGCTTGGTTCGCAGTGTTGGTGGTTTGGTTTCTGAAGCACTAGCTATCCTCATCTTGCGGCCGACCCGGACGGTCTATGCTTAATCCCAATGGCCCTCAGCGTACCCGTCCTGATCGTTGTTCTCTATGTGCTGGTGCCTCTCTCTAACGACAATCGCTGCCCTGAGTGTGGAGGAATGACGCGGAGAAGCGAATCGTTAACGTGTAGATGCCGCATAGGCGACAGCGGCGCCGTGATTTCCGGTGCTGCCTGGTGACCACGCCGGGGAGTTTGCCGTTCGACTGTTTTTGGCACACGTCAACAGCTTGATAGGCGCCGCGCACTTTAAACGAACCTGTGGGGCCTTCGCTCTCCAGTTTGAGAAAGACCTGGCCATCCTCTTGCGTGCATAGGCTGTTTGTCTTCACAAGGCGGCTTTCCGGCGCTACTTGGCGCAGCAGGGACTGCGCATACGCGTTCCATCGTCAATGGCGACTCAGCAACCGAGTCAGCCATTACACCGCTCCGAAATTATTTTTTCCAGAACACGAAGTTGAAGTCGCTGTCGGCGACCCACAGACATGACGTGCGTCGCTGTCATGAGCCCCAAAGCGAACGAAGATCTCCCGCAACGCGCGTCCGAACGCAGGCTGAGATCTCCTGTCTGGAATATTATGGTTAAGGACTCAAAAAAATAGGTTGGGGATTAGGAAAATTCATAGACGGCAAGCCCGTGGACAGGCCCAGCACAAAACATGCTTCGCCCGCCACGCGGCACTTCTGAAAAAGGCACGACTTCGTCTTACCCGTTAGGTTTACTTTGCACGAAGACGCTACTGCGGGAAGCCAGGAGCACTAATACGGCCACGAGGATATTGTTCGCGCGATCTCCCGGGCCCCAACACCTGCGGTGTTTGCATCCTCAGCTTTGTCAGTGTCTCACTAATTCTCTATTTTTCTTTCCAATCGGAAACCCGCTTCGCGTCGCCCGCAATTTCCGTTCCAGGTGTCGGCGCAGATGGCGCCTGGCGTGGAAGCTACGAGCCTTGACCGCGCCGACAGACAGACCGAGGCGTTCGGCGGTTTCCGAGCTGGTGAGCCCTTGTAATTCGCGAAGAAGAACCACGGTTCGCAAACTTTCCCGGAGACGTGAAATCGCCTGAGTTACAGCGGCGCGGAGTTCATTCTTGCCCAGAATTTCTTCCGGGCTGGGCCCATCGTCCCGGAGATCAAAGGAGGGAGACTCTTCATCGCCATGGCGGTTGCACTCTGAGAGCGATGGGTTTGAGCGCCGCTGGCGCAGGAGCATCAGCGCTTCATTAATAGCGATGCGGGTCACCCAAGTTGAAAAAGTCGAGTCTTCGCGAAATCTCCCCAGGTTTGTGAACGCACGCTGAAACGATCTCTGAGCAGAATCTTCCGCATCTTCCTGATTGCGAAGTATCCGCAAGGCAGTGCGATAGACTTTCAGTCGATGACGCTCGTATAGTTCTCCGAAAGCGCTCGTGCGTCCCGCTTTGGCTTGTGCAACCAGCAATCGCTCGTCGGTTGATGCGGCTTCGGCAGTGGTCTGGGGCACGCCTTCCCGTCGCTCCGTAACTGGTGTGACCTCTTGAAGATCCATCGCTTCTTGTTTCCTTTCTCACACTCGCTCAAGCACTCAATCAACACTCGCGATTAAGCCAGCAGAGCAGAGGGGAAACAATTGGACGAAAGTATCGACGATACCTTTGTATCAGCGGCTGTGAATGTCAACGTCAGCGGTTGCATTTTCCATCAACGGTCAGACTTCCCAAGAATTCGTCCGAACGATTCGACAGCCGGTGAAATGGTATTCACGAAAACCGCATCCTTTCGCGGCGAGATGGTGACGAGCATGGCAGGCTGAGAGTAACCGAGGTGCGACGATGCACCCGCGATGCTCGAGATTGGCAAAAGTCAGCTTAGTGTTCCTACGGCTCGCCCTCGGGGTGTCTTTCCAGTCTGTTGTTGAAATGCTTGCAAAGCCAGCTAAGTTCGAGGACCTGAGTTCGCGAACCCGACTTTCAACTCAAACATGCATCACCAACCATGTTGATGCGCAGATTCTGAAGGCTGACGGAGCCGTTTTGCAGGAAAACGTTTAAAATGACCAAGCTAGAAGTATCAGGATTTCAGGCCGAGCCTCGCGGCCATTCTTACCAAGTCTGCGAGTGAGTCGGCCTTCATTTTTTGCATCACCTGGCCCCGGTGTGCCTTCACCGTGATCTCGCTGATGCCGAGTTCCCCACCGGCTTGTTTGTTTAACAGGCCGGAGACCACCAACGCCATGACCTCCCGTTCGCGAGGTGAGAGTGAAGCGTAACACTCCCGCAGCCCCAGCATCTCAGCCTCACGGGCTAGTGCGGTGCGGCTGCGCTCAAGAGCATGCCGGATGGCGCTCAGCAAGATCTCGTCGCCAAATGGCTTGGTCAGGAACTCCACAGCGCCCGCCTTCATGGCTTGCACCGTCATCGGCACATCACCGTGGCCGGTGATGAAGATTATTGGCGTGTCAATTCGTTCGATGGCGACGCGTTTCTGCAGATCGAGACCGTTAAGTCCCGGAAGAGAAACATCAAGCACGAGGCAAGTGGGTACAAAGACTCGTGGACGCGCAAGGAACTCCTGTGCCGACGCGAACGTTTCGGACTGCCAGCCTTCGGTACGGATCAGCAATTCCAGTGATTCACGTATCGAGATGTCATCGTCGACAACGAACACGATTGGAGTGACGGCGTGCAACACAGGCGATGACCCCATCTCATGACCTAGTGCGATCGTTAAATTCATCTTACACCCCCAAACCAAGGAAAGGCCTTACTCCGGATCTTTCAACTGACGCGTAGCGCAGCATCGACTGCCTTCAGCAGAGCCGCTTCGCTGAATGGCTTGAACAGGCACTCCACGGCGCCCTCTTCGAGCAGACGTGGACGAATAGTCTCATCTCCGTGAGCAGTGATAAAGATGATGGGAGTCCGTTCCCCGCGACGGGACAGTTCCCGTTGGAGATCGGGTCCGGACATGCCTGGCGGCATAGCGATGTCAAGTATCAGACATCTGGTCCGGCTGACGTAGTCGGATGCGAGGAACGCCTCCGCCGATGAGAACGTTTGGACTGCATAGCCGAACTCCTTAAGCAGGTCGGGCAGCGACTCCCGCACAGACTCGTCGTCGTCAACCACTGATACTAGTAAACGTCCGGCCATCACGGGTTCTTCATGACACGCTGTCGATCCTTTGCGGCAGGCGCTCGAATCACGCCCTCATACTCTGTCTGGTCAAGCCGTTTCCGCCAGCATGATGCGGCTCGTTCGCCATCACGGTGCTTTTCTTGGCCAGACTCCATCGATTGAGCATGCGCCGCTCCCCGTGAAACGTCTATTGTACTTTGGTATTGGTTGCTCCCTCGAAGCACTGAAGGCGTACAGCCTCGGTATGAAGGTCCTTCGCGAAAGGAAGGCGGAATGTCTTGGCCTCGGCCAATGGCACATCATATCTCTGCAACCGGGCCGATCCGAATTCAGGACGACCTTCTCTTAGCTTGACGCGCTAGTTTGTCAATGAACGAATCCAAAATAAACTTGGCCGATTACGGCGATTGGTCGTACATTCTCCATGGATGGTTGAACGCTGCCCCGTTTCTTGGCTGCGTTTAGGGACGAATTGACTACGGTGCTGATGAGTGGCCCAGATAGCGGCGAGATTCAAAGCTCCAGGAACGAGAACCGGCATCATCTACGGAATTCGATTATGGATTCTCCGTTCGTTCAGGCTGGTCCCGGCGGTGGCATCGGTTTTGCTGGCATCGGTTTCGTTCGGGTGTCGAAAACCGGCGGAGCCGGTGACGCTCACCTTTCTTGATCCCCAAGGATTGCTGGATTTGGGGGACCACCGCATGGTATCCGATGGGGCGGTAAAGGAATTTACCCAGGAAACGGGAATTCGGGTCAGCCACCTTCCCACCCCTCAAGATAATCGAGCGCAGCTCCAGCTCATTCGAGACCTGCTGCAAAGAGGAATTTCTACGCCGGACGTTTACGGTGTGGACACGATCTGGTCCGGTGCTCTGGCCGACTATCTCGTCGACCTCAAACCATATTTTTCTTCCGACATGCCAACGGTAGATCCGGAAGTGCTTGCATCCTACACCGTGCAGGGCAAATTGATGGCCATGCCGTATCACCCCAATTCGAGCGTCTTGTATTACCGGACGGACCTGCTTCGCAAATACGGATACAGCTTGCCGCCGAGGACCTGGGACGAGCTGGAGACCATGGCTGGCCGCATCCAGAAAGGCGAGCGCGACAGCGGAAAGAAAGACTTCTGGGGGTACGTATGGCCCGGGACGGTCAGGGAATCCCTTTCGCATATCGCGCTGGAGTGGCAGGTGAGTGAAGGAGGTGGCCGGGTCATCGAGGCTGACAGGACAATCACCGTCAATAATCCCATCACTGTCCGTGCCTGGGAACGGGGTGCACACTGGCTAGGTTGGATCACAACACCCGGGGTAATTTCCTACTCAGAATGGGATGCGAGCAATGCGTTCTGGATCGCAGGCAATGCCGCATTTGCGCGTGGATGGGCCGACTACTTTCAGCGCCACCTGCCCGACGAACCATTCCGACAAGATGCCGGCGTAACTAGCGTTCCGGCGGGAAAGGCTGCCCGCGTATCTGCCTTAGGAGGATGGGCTTTGGCGGTTTCCTCGTCCTCCGCTCACCGCGCTGAAGCGATCAGACTGGTAGAGTTTCTTGTGAAAAAAGAAGCCGAAGTCGAGTCAGTTTCACGCTCAAAACCACAGTGGCAACTTCAGTTCTATGATCTTCCCGTGATGTTGGCGAAGCAATATCCTTGGGCTGCGAGAGCCGGTGACCTGTCAGGTGCAACCATAGTGTCGCGCCCTTCCAACGTTTCGGGGGCACACTATGACGAGGTGTCTCGCGCCTATTCCGAGGCAGTGCATTCCGTGTTGGCGCGCCAGTCCACAGCGCCCGAGGCGGCGAGCAACCTGGAGAAGGAACTCGTTCGAATTACAGGCTTTGAAACGGCGCATAAGTAAAAAAGCAGGGCAGGATTGCGACTCAATATTGGTCCACGTCTAATACTGTGCTTCGTGCTCATCATCCTGTCGATGTTCGCAGGCGACGCCGTCGTTCTCTGGCAATTCCAGATCGCTCAAATGCAAGCAGAGCGCCTGAAGGATTACAACGAGGAACTGGTCTCGGTGTTGCGCGTAAATACGAATCTTCTGGGATTTCACGACACCCTAGAAGCGGTGGCGAATGATGAAGACGTTGGGCGGCTCATTTCAGAGGCTAAAAGCCTCACGAGTGCATTTATGGAGGATAGCCAGCGCGTCAGGAATGCGTTAAGCGCCTTACCTGTCGGCGCTCAGCAGGACCCGATTCTGCCTACTCTTGAAATCGTCCAGCGAACGTTGGCATCGCAGATGGAAGAGATCACCGACCTGGCTACTCTGGGTGAATGGAGCGCTGTGCGTCTGCGAATCGCCAGCCAGGTGCGCCCGCTCGAATTCCTGACCTCAGCTCTGGCTGAGAAGGTCGACCACCAGGTCAGTGAAGAGCAGGCGCGAGCTGCGCTGAATACCAGGCGCGTGCAGGGTCGCGTGTTCGTCGTACTGTCGTTAACGGTTATTTTCACCTTACTGATCGCCGGTACCTTGGGTCTGGCGATCACCCGCAGCATCACGCAACCGCTCGCGCGGCTTGTGGAAGGCTCCCGAATGTTGGCGCGCGGGGAGTTCAAATATGAAGTGCCCATCCGCGGAGAAGATGAGCTATCCCATCTCGGGCAGGTATTCAACGACACCGCGCGGCAACTGCAGGAGCTTTATGCAAGCTTGCAAAACAGTGAAGATCGGCTCCGCCGGGTCATCAATACCGTTCCGGCTTATGTATGGAGCACGCTCCCGGACGGGTCCGTCGATTTCGTCAACCAGCGACTATCGGACAGCACGGGACTATCGGCGGAACAGCTATCGAATTCAGGTTGGAGTTCCATCGTTCACCCGGACGACCTCGCAAAATATATTTGCCAGGGGCAAGCAGCACTGGCGGCTGGAGAGCCTACGGAAAGCGAGGTGCGAATACGAACCGGAGATCGCGCCTATCGCTGGATGCTCGTCCGCAACGTGCCGCTGCGCGATGGCGTGGGCAAAATCATCAAGTGGTATGGTACCGGCATCGACATCGAGGACCGCAAGCGCGCGGAAGAGCAACTGCGCCGCAGCGAAGCCTACCTATCGGAAGCGCAGCGCTTAAGCCGGACCGGGAGCTTTGGCTGGCAGGTCGCGACAGGCGAGATTCTTTGGTCCGAGGAAACCTACCAGATCTTCGGATATGACGATTCGGCGAAGCCTTCGTTGAAATTGGTGATCGATCGCACCCATCCCGACGACAGGCACCGCGTCCGACAACTCCTGGAACAGGTATCAACGGACGGCGGAAGCTTTGATACTAAGCATCGTTTGCTGACGCCGGACGGCGCGGTGAAGTACCTTCACGTCGTAGCCCATGCGATGAGGGATTCGTCGGGTGTCGTTGAGTTTATAGGGGCAGTGACGGACATCACGCCTGCGAAAAAAGCCGACGAATCGCTGCGTAGAGCGCAAGCAGATCTTGCCCACGTCAACCGCGTGACCACCCTGGGACAGCTGGCCGCATCACTGGCTCACGAAATAAATCAACCCATTGCCGGTGCGTCCATAAATGCACATGCCTGCCTTCGCTACCTCAAGCGCGATCAACCCGATTTGGATGCGGCTGGTCAAGCCGCTTCGAGAATGATCCGTGACGTTAACCGTGCAGCTGATATCATAAGCCGCATCCGTCGATTCTTTCGTAAGGGCGCTCCCACCCAGGAGTCGGTCGATGTTAATGAAGTCATCCGAGAGATGGTCGTTCTTCTGAGTAACGAAATTACCCAACACTCAATCTCCGTCCGGACGGAGCTGGCTGCAAATCTTCCTGTGGTTGTTGGCGACCGCGTGCAATTGCAACAGGTGTTGATGAACCTCATGATCAATAGCATCGACGCGATGAAGGATGTTGAAGGGACTCGGGAACTAGCCCTCAATTCTGAGCTAGGCGATGATCGCCAGCTTTTGGTTTCGGTCCACGATACCGGCTCCGGCCTCCCTATTGACCAGCCGGACCAGATCTTCACTGCGTTCTTCACCACCAAGAGTTATGGTACCGGCATGGGCCTGCCAATCAGCCGCTCGATCGTCGAATCTCACGGTGGTCGCCTGTGGGCTATCAACAACTCCGGGCGGGGCGCATGCTTTAAGTTCTCACTGCCCGCCGCGGTCGCCGAGCCCGCATGACTTCTGTCGACGCTGCAACCGGTGCTCATTCTTGATGATGATGCGGACATGTGCGCAGCGATCGAAGGGCTGCTGAAATCAGCGGGGCTGCGGATTCTCGTGCTCATAACCATCACAACGACTCACTCCCGAGCTTAAGCCAGGTTTCACCAGATCTGGCCTTCGCAAGCCACAAATCCGCAGCTGAGCACTCGCGACAAATCGTTCCTGTGACAGTGCGCTACCAGCAGAGCGTGGCCGACAGAAAATGCACAGACGTGCTCAAGTACTGAGAGGCATCTCGCACTCTCACCTCTTGAACCTTAGCGCTTCCCGTGCGAAACGAACCGCGTAAACCGATACCAACGTATCGCCGATACCATAGTCCAATTGCGCGCCTTCCATGCTTCTGGTCTGATCGCTTATGTCACCCGATTCCATCGATGTGCATGACGAAGAGCAAAGGGGAAGGAATATGAAAAATAGTGATGGTGCTCACATCGCACGACATACTTGGCAACACTGGGCTTAAAACCGGCTTCTGGCTTCTGTCGATCGAGCGGTCTGTACTGCGACCATTGAGGGAGGACGTATGGCAAATGAGAAAACAGGAAGCGCCACCACTGCGAGTCGAGCGATGCAGCCCGCGGAACCAAATCCTCTCGATTTTGTGCCCGACAAAATTCCTTTCGACACTCCGTATGGCCCACCGATATCACTAGACCGAGCCCAGGCGGTTATACACGCGGCGGTGGCAGGGGCGAAGAAGCGGAATTGGAAGATGAACGTAGCAGTGGTCGATTCCGGCGGCAATCTCGTGGCCTTCCAACGAATGGACGGTGCGATGCTTGCCTCCATTCAGATTGCCGAGCACAAAGCTCGAGCAGCCGCGACCTTCCGGCGCGAAACCAAGCAGTTCGAGGACGGTATCCAGCTTATGCATCTCAACTATCTGCTCGCGTTCGATGGAATCATTGCCTCTCGAGGCGGCATCCCACTGATCGAACAAGGGATGATCATCGGTGCAATCGGTTGTTCGGGAGGCACGGATTCCCAGGACGAGATCGTCAGCAAGGCAGGCGCGGCAGTAATCAACCAACCGTCGGTAGGGAACAAATGATCCAAATCTCAAGAAAGTGTTGGGGACAATCAATCGGTTTTCGCAACAAACAAATAGACAGGAGAATGCCATGACAACAACTGCAAGCGCACTTACGAAGCCCGCACAGATTCACGTTGCCCGACGGTCGCCCGCCTATTGGCGTGTCACGATCGACAACCCGCCGATCAACGTCATGGGCCCGGAAATGGTCCGGCAGTTCCAGGAAGTCATCGGCGCTCTCGAGGCCGACGAGCAGGTCAGGGTCGTGGTCTTCGACAGCGCGGTCGAAGATTACTTCCTGAATCACTCTGATTTCCTGGCCAAGCTTGAGGACCTGACCGCACTGCCGCCCGGTCCCACAGGCTTACCGCCTTGGCCGGACTTTCTCGCGCGTCTGACCCGCTTGCCAGTCGCATCGATCGCCCTCATCCGCGGCCGTGCGACCGGCAACGGCAGCGAGATCACACTGGCCTGCGACATGAGTTTTGCCAGTCGCGAGAAGACTATCATCTCGCAATGGGAGGTGGGCGTGGGGATGGTCCCCGGAGGCGGCCCCATGGCTCGGCTGCCCGGACTCATCGGCCGAAACCG
>Ga0302324_100000804_pt1 | contig 79126 bp, 57 predicted proteins | sample Palsa_T0_1_FD_201949 | JGI IMG/M metagenome (GOLD analysis project Ga0302324, IMG submission 201949) | Peat permafrost microbial communities from Stordalen Mire near Abisko, Sweden - Palsa_T0_1 | ecosystem: Environmental > Terrestrial > Soil > Palsa > Peat permafrost | place: Sweden: Abisko...
GAGAGCCAGCATGGCCAAGGGAGTACATTTCACTTCACCATCCATCTAGCAGTTCAGGACACCGCTTTCGCCCCGCCCATTCATCTTTAGCCAGAGCGCGATTGACGCAATCACCTGCAAAAATCACAATTTGTTTCCGAGATAGTAGCCGTGGCGGCGGATTTCTTCGAGATTATGCATCGATAGAGACGCCATGGTGCGATACTGCGCGAGCTTGTTTCAATAAACAGTCCTTTTTGAGCATGCCGCCCAGGGATGCGCTTTTCATGAAGGATCTGCGTTTTACATGCGGAGAATTCCCTGTTAAATCCCTGTTCATTCCCTGTTATTTTGTGCGATTGGCTGTGCTTAGTTTGTGCAAACTCCGGGTCAGTGTGGGTTTACGCCGCGTTGAACCGAGCCAGGTCGTAAAATTCCCTGTAAATTTCCCTGTTAATTGCGGGAGAGGAAGTTCGCTCTCGACTGCGTCCTCCGCCAGCCAGTCTTGGCATTTCTCTCTGTTGGTGCCCTTAGGTCAAAAATGTCGAGTTCGCGGGCCAAAAGGCTCGAATGCTATGCGCATCACGTCTTCCGCAAACGGCTCGACTATCCGGATTTGAAGCGTGCGGTGCTAGACCAAGCGGAGGCGTTTAGGCCGGAAGTCATTCTTATCGAAGATAAGGCGTCGGGCACGCAACTGATCCAAGAGTTGGTCAGTAAGGGAATGCATGCGATCCAGAAATACGAGCCGACGATGGACAAGACGATGCGGATGCATTCGGTCACGACCCCGATTGAGAATGGTTTCGTTCACCTACCAGACAGGGCAGCGTGGTTAGGGGACTATCTGCACGAACTCGCGAGTTTCCCGAAGGGCAAGTACGACGATCAAGCCGACTCAACATCTCAGGCTCTCGATTGGTACAAGCAACAAAGCATGAATCAAGTACTTGGAGTCGTCGAGTTGGTGAAGGCAGAGGCGGCGAGAATAAGGGCAGGGACCTCGACCCTTTTTCCGCCACCGCCTGAGGACTTTCCTACCATTCCGGAGTCGATGCCTGTACTGGGTGCAACGGCGTAATGAGCCAACTCATTCCTGGCGGCTTGAATGCAATGTGGAGAGCAATGGCCACTGCCTGGCGCTCGGCGGAGCGTGCCACTCTTCACTCGAGCCGATGCCCTGGAAGGAATGAGCTTCTGATAGTTTGCGACTCAAACTAAGGGACGAGAAGTAAGCTGAACTAGGGCATGCCAAAAGCGGGTTATTCGTTAGGGTATGATTCGGTATGGTATGCCTGCTCAGCTGTCTACTCCCCTTGAGGATTTGGTGTAGGGGAAGTGCACTGGACGCTGGCGCTATAATCACAGTCGTAGAGTTCGCAATGTCATCTCAACTACGTGTTGCAATTTATCCCGGCTTGCTCCCCCCGCTGCCTGGACTGCCATTCCGTAGATGATCGTTGCCAAGTAGCGCGCAAGATCAGCCGGATCTGTATCGGCCGAAAGGTCATTTTCTGATTTCGCACGCTGGAAGCGCCGGCGCAAGGCAGCCTCACCAGCCGTCCGGCACGCGACCAGTTCCTGCCGAATAGAATTGCCCGCCTCGCCACAAACAAGCGCACCTTGCACCATGAGGCATCCACCCGGATTGCGCGGCGCCGCGTTCAAATCGGCCGCACCCCGCAACAATCGTTCAATAACTGCGCGCGCGGTCGGCTCCTTCAATGCCTCTTGGGTGTAAGCTGCCGGCCCTGTCAAATAACGACCGAGCGCCTTGCGGAACAACGCTTTCTTGTCGCCGAAGGCGGCATAGAGGCTCGGGCGGTTGACGCCCACAGCGTTGGTCAGGTCCGACAAAGACGTGCCCTCATATCCTTTCCGCCAGAATACCTGCAACGCACGGTCCAGGGCTCGGTCGATATCGAAGGAGCGGGGACGTCCCATTCGTCCTGAGGATTTGTTTTGTTCCATGCCTACCTTTGATGCTCCTTCCGTACCGTTCGATACACAATTGTTGCAACCCTTCACCGGCTGCGACATCCATACTGTATGGTACAGAAGTGTCACCCGACAGGAGATCAAAGAGGAGAAAGATCATGAGCAAACTGGAAGGAAAAGTGGCCGTCATCACGGGAGGCAATAGCGGAATCGGCCTCGCCACGGCGCAACGCTTCGTTGCCGAGGGCGCTTACGTCTTTATCACGGGCCGTCGTCAAAACGAACTCGACACGGCAGTGAAACAAATCGGCAAGAACGTTACCGCGGTGCCGGGCGACGTTTCCAATCTCGCCGATCTTGACCGGTTATACGACACCGTAAAGCAGGACAAGGGGCATATCGACATTCTATTCGCCAATGCCGGCACTGGGGAATTTGGCCCACTCGGCACTATCACTGAAGAGCATTTCGATAAGACGTTCAACGCCAACGTCAAAGGTGTTCTGTTCACCGTACAGAAGGCGCTTCCGCTGCTAAAAGATGGAAGCTCGATCATTCTGAATGCTTCAATCGTTTCCGTCACAGGGCCCCCTGCGCTCAGCGTATACAGCGCATCCAAAGCGGCGGTGCGGTCCTTCGCGCGCACCTTCACTGCGGATCTCAAAGACCGCAAAATCCGCGTGAACGCTGTTAGTCCTGGCGTGATTCCTTCTCCGGGCTACCGCAATTCCCTGGGCCTGACTGACGAACAAATCAAACAATACGCAGACAGCGCCGTGGTCAACATACCCCTCGGTCGCACGGGAACTTTGGACGAAGTTGCTAAAGTGGCCTCCTTCCTTGCTTCCGACGAAAGCAGCTACGTCACGGGCATCGAACTCTTCGTCGACGGCGGCATGGCCCAAATCTGACCTTCCATGGGCGGGACAAAGTTCATCGATCACTATTACAATCGATGCCGTTTACATTCAGCTCTAGGCCACCACCGGAAGAGTTCGAAGAAGAATCAGGACAGCGACACGCTGAGGCGAGTTTGGCGGCCTCGACACTGACCTTTGTTGGAGGATCGCCGAAGCTTTGCGCGGATCGAGAGCGCTACACGCGGTTTCTTCAATGACGCGAATCGCTTTTCCCGATCAGCAATTCTCCCTCTGATGCGCTATTCTGGCACGGGAAAACAGTGCGGCCATCATGAGTAGAGGCACGGATGCGTCCGATCGCGGTGGTGCAGAAACCTTCCGCCGGAACGAACTTAATGGCGATTACGACGACGAGGAGTTTGCGGCGGACGAAGAATGGTTCCTATTTCTTGACGAGACCCATCAATTGCACTTGGTGGATGCGCAGCAACAGCAGTATTGAAGTGAGGACGAACCAGAAACTCAAGGCGTCGGCCGCATGAGGGTGGATGAGCATACAGGTTGCTCTCAATCACTGGACGAGGTACCGCTACGAGAAGGCGGTCTCAGTCGGTCCACAGGTTATACGGTTGCGTCCCGCCCCGCACTGTCGAACGCCGATCCTCAGCTACTCGCTTAGCGTCACTCCCGACGGGCACCTTCTCAAATGGCAGTTCGATCTCCACAACAACCATCTGGCGCGCGTTCTTTTCCCGGAGAAGACTAACGAGTTTGTGGTTGAGGTGGACCTGGTCGCGGAGCTATCCCCGTTCAATCCCTTCGATTTCTTTCTGGAACCAGAAGTCGAAGACTACCCTTTCGAGTACGCTCCGGAGCTGGCTAAGGATCTCGAACCCTATCGTTCGGCTGCGCCAGCCGGACCTCGACTCCAGACTTTTCTTGGGAAGACGCCCCGCGAGACGCGAGGAACTATCCGCTTTTTGGTTGACTTGAATCGCAGGGTGCGAAACGAAATTGAATATGTGACGCGGCTCGATCCGGGCGTTCAGACATGTGAGCAGACGCTTGAAAAGTGCACGGGGTCCTGCCGTGACTCTGCATGGTTGCTCGTGCAGATTCTCCGACATTTGGGAATCGCGGCACGCTTCGTCTCCGGGTATCTGATTCAGTTGGCGGCGGACGAGAGCGCGACGGAAGGTCCGAGCGGTCCGCAGACCGACTCGGCGGATTTCCATGCCTGGGCAGAAGCGTTTTTGCCGGGTGCGGGCTGGATTGGGATGGATCCGACCTCGGGCCTGTTCGCCGGCGAGGGTCACGTCCCGCTCGTCTGCACCCCGAACACTTACAAGGCCGCGCCCATCGAGGGCACGGTCGAGCGGGCCAACGTGGACTTCGGCTACTCCATCTCTGTTCGCCGATTGAATGACGCACCACGGTCGTCCAAGCCCTTCACCGAAGAGGCTTGGCTCCAGGTCGAACAGGTGGCGCATCGCGTCGACGCGGACCTCGAAGCACAGGATGTGCGTTTGACCATGGGCGGCGAGCCGACGTTCGTCGGCGTCGACGAGCCCGAGAGCCCGCAATGGAACATCGATGCTCTGGGATCAATGAAGCGAACCCGCGGCTTGGCTCTCATCCAATGCCTCCGCGAGAAGGTGGCGCCCGGCGCACTGCTTCACTACGGACAAGGCAAATGGTATCCAGGCGAGCCGCTGCCGCGGTGGGCGCTGAACTGCTATTGGCGCGTCGACGGCGTCCCGGTTTGGGAGAATATCGATCTCATCGCTCGCGAAATCGCGGGCGCAAATCAGGGCTATAACTTCGGCGCGGCCGATGCTTTCAAGTTCATGAAAGCGCTCACTCGTCGCCTTCAGGTGAGCTTCGAAAACATGCTGCCGGCCTACAACGGCGAAGCTGAGTCGACGGAGCCGGCCGGGTATGTTTTGCCAATTCGCCGCCGTCAACCGGCGGGCCGGTTGTGCTGGTCGAGTCAGTTGTGGTTCCCTCGCCCGGAACGTCTGTTGCTGTCGCCAGGCGATTCCCCCATCGGCTACCGCATACCGACCGAGTCGATGCCATGGGTGGCGCCTGATGAGCTCGAGTACGAGTGCGAGGCCGCGCCGTTCGAAGATCGGGTCAAGCTCCCCTCCCGCCCGAACCGGCTGATGGATCTCTTCCAGAAAAATCCTTTGGCCGATCCGCTGTCCGCTCTCTCGAGCACAGCTGAAACTGCACCAGAGCTGATCCGTCCATCGCTGTGCGTGCAGGCTCGAGAAGGCCGCCTGCACGTGTTTTTGCCGTATGCGTCCAAGCTCGCGGACTATCTCGACTTGGTCTCCGCCGTCGAGGATACCTGCCAGCATTTGCACATGCCGGTGTGGCTGGAGGGTTACCCTCCTCCTTCCGATCCGCGGTTGCGATCAATCAGCATCACTCCCGATCCCGGTGTTCTGGAAGTAAACCTGCCACCCGCGAGCAATTGGGACGAACTCGAACAGATCAACACACTGCTCTTCGAGGAAGCGCGCCGTAATCGGTTAACCGCTGAAAAATTCGCGTATAACGGCGGCCATCTCGCTACCGGCGGCGGCAGCCATATCGTGATCGGCGGAGCGACCGTGCTGGACAGCCCTTTCCTGCGCCGTCCAGAGCTGCTGCGCAGCATGCTGGCATTCTGGCAGAACCATCCGTCGCTATCGTATCTGTTTTCCGGCATGTATGTCGGCCCGACGAGCCAGTCTCCGCGCGTAGACGAGGCGCGCATGGAGGCCTTGTATGAACTGGAGATCGCCTTTAGTAATTTGCCTGCGAGCGACTGCCCGCCCGACATTGTGGATGGATTGTTCCGCAACCTGCTCGTCGATGTCACTGGAAACGCGCATCGCGCCGAGTTTTGTGTCGACAAGCTTTATCCGCCCGAGGGTCTCGGGTTGCGCCTTGGCTTGCTCGAATTGCGTGCCTTTGAAATGGCTCCTCATGTCAGAATGGGTCTTATAGCTGTGCTGCTCATCCGCGCCTTGATATGCATGTTTTGGAAAAGGCCATTCGACGGCGGCCTGGTCCGTTGGGGCACAGCGCTCCATGACCGTTTTATGCTACCGCATTTTGTCAGCCGCGACTTTTCCGATGTGCTCAGCTACTTGCGCGGGTCTGACTATAAGTTCGAGGAGAAGTGGTTTGCTTCGCACTTTGAGTTTCGCTTCCCGAAGATCGGGTCGATCGCTGCGGAGGGAGTCGAACTCGAGCTGCGTGCGGCCCTCGAGCCTTGGAACGTGCTCGCGGAAGATACTACTTCCGGCCGCACCGCCCGCACTGTGGACTCATCGTTCGAGCGGATTCAGGTGAAGCTGTCCGGGTTCACCACGGAATCCCGCTACGTAGTTGCGTGTAACGGTCGCAGAGTGCCACTCCACGATACTGGTTTGCGTGTTAGCGGGGCTGTGCCCCGATGGGACGGGGCGGAGCCTCGTCACGACATGGTCGCTGGCGTACGTTATCGCGCCCGCCAATTATCGGAAATGTTACATCCGACAACTCCTGTGCACGCGCCTCTGATCTTTGACATCATTGATTGCTCGAAAGAGCGTTCGATAGGCCGATGCATTTACCATGTGGGATCGCCCGACGGTCGCACCTACACAGCCCTTCCAGTAAATGCAGCGGAGGCCGCGAACCGCCGTCGGCAGCGCTTCCAAAAATCCGAGCCTACGCCCGGGCTGATAGCGGCGCCGGAGGAAGAGACCAATCCGATTTTTCCCATGACTCTGGACCTGCGGTTGCCTCCGCCCGGAAAACAGACCCACATAAGGAAGTCGGGGCTTGTTTCATGACTGTGGATTTATATCAACCGCCGCTCCGCTACGGAGATGCCTATGACGAGTCATCGGCCGATGGCGTAACTCCCCGCCCGCACTGGGCACACCTGATGCAGTCGTTGCAGGCGATCGGCCCCGAGGAACTGGGACGACGCTGGGGCCGTGCCGAGCGCCGCATTCGCGAGAACGGGATCACGTACAACATTTACGGCGATCCGCTCGGGGCAAGTCGGGCTTGGCGGATCGATATCGTTCCGCTATTGATTCAGGCGAACGAGTGGCGATTCATCGAAGCGGGCATCATTCAGCGGGCCCAGTTGCTCAATCTGCTCCTCGAGGATCTCTACGGGGCGCAAGTTTTGGTGGCGCACGGCCACTTTCCTGCCGCACTTCTCTACGCCAATCCGGCGTTTCTCCGGCCGCTCGTGGGCGTGCGTGTTCCCGTGCACAGCTATCTGCACATGCTGGCCGTCGATCTTGCCCGTTCGCCCGACGGCCAGTGGTGGGTGCTCGCCGATCGCACGCAAGCGCCTTCGGGCAGCGGCTATGCGCTGGAGAACCGCACCATCGTCTCCGATGTTCTACCCGATCTCTTCCGTATGTCGAACGTATTGCGCCTCGCCCCATTTTTCCGTGCGCAACGCGAAGCGCTTACCAACCTCGCCCAGTGCGACAATCCGCGAATTGTATTGCTTACCCCCGGACCGCTCAATGAGACGTACTTTGAACACTCCTATATCGCGCGCTATTTGGGATTCACTCTAGTTCAGGGAGCGGACTTAACAGTGCGCAAACGCCGCGTGTATCTCAAGACCGTCGACGGACTGGAGAAGGTGGATGTGATTTTGCGTCGTGTGGACGATAGCTTTTGCGATCCTCTCGAATTGCGGGGCGATTCGCTGTTGGGCGTGCCCGGCCTCGTGGACGCTATCGTCGCTGGAAATGTGAAGGTGGCAAACGCATTGGGAAGCGGTCTGATCGAGACGGCCGCGATCATGCCCTTTCTACCTAGCCTCTGCACCCAACTGCTGGGCGAGAAGCTCAAACTTCCGTCCGTCGCGACTTGGTGGTGCGGGCAGACGTATGCGCTCGATTGGGTGCTCGACCATCTCGACTCGGTGGTGGTGAAACCGGCGTTTCCCTCACGCAATATGGAACCGGTGTTCGGGGCCGAAATCCCGCACGCCGAGAAGGGCAAGTTTGCCGAGCAATTGCGATCTCGTCCGCACGAGTATGTCGCGCAGGAACAGGTCGCTTTGTCCACGGCGCCGGTGTGGGAAAACGGATGTCTCAACTCGCGGAGCGTAGTGCTGCGCACTTACGTGCTCAATACCGGCAGCGGGTGGATTGCGATTCCGGGAGGGCTGGTTCGTGTTGCCGAAGCGGAAGGATCGGTCGTCTCCATGCAGCGTGGCGGCCACAGCAAGGACGCATGGGTCCTCTGGGACAGCCCCGTCGATACTTTCAGCATGCTGCGTCCTCGGAATGAGCCCGTGGAGTTGCGCCGTGTCTCGCGGGTTGTGCCGAGCAGTGTTGCTGACAATTGCTTCTGGCTGGGCCGATATGTCGAGCGCGCCGAAAACATCGCCCGGATCTTGCGCGCCATGATCCCTCGAGTACGGCGCGCCGAGGAAGCAGAGCTTGGCTGCCTCATCCGCCTGCACCGGTGCCTGGAGTCGCGGGACAGCAGGTTGCCCAAGCCTAAACACAGGCGGCCGACCTCGGTTGATCTTGAACAGGAAATGACTTCATTGTTGACCGATGCCAAGCGGCCCGACAGCCTGGCTCGCACTCTGGCGGAAGTATCCCGGACTGGAGGCAATATCCGTGAGCGATTGTCGGGCGATATGATTTTTCTTATCGGCCAGCTGCGGGATTCAATTTCGAACGGCCGTGGCACACCATTCCTCGAGTATCCGGCGATGCTGACCGATTGTCTGGAACTGCTTTCCGCATTTTCCGGAATGGAGCGGGAAAACATCAACCGTGGATTGGGCTGGTTGTTCATGACCACGGGCCGGCGTCTGGAGCGAGCCATGTATCTGACCCGGCAACTGCGCGAGATCACTACGCCCCTGACTGAGCAGGACTGGTTACTTTTGGAATGTTTGCTCGAAATTGCAGATAGCTCCATGACCTACCGCGCTCGCTACTACACCACCCTGCAACCCTTAGCCGTGTTGGATGTGCTCATGTCGGATGAGACGAATCCCCGCTCATTGGAATTTCAGCTCAGCCACCTCGCGGATCTCTATCAAAAGCTTCCGCGTCACCTTCCGGTTGACTTACAGGCGATGCAGGCCGCGCTCGTATCGCTACGCAGTTTCGATTTGCGAAAGCTAAAGTACCCATTGCCGGGCGACGTGACGGCGAATGGTTCCGCTGGGCTCTCGCGGCTCGCGAGTTTCCTGCGGGAGCTGGAAGGATTGCTGCCTTCGTGGTCGAATAACTTATCGAGCAGATATTTCAGCCACGCACGCACCTTGCCGATCACGATAGGCCAATGATCTGCGTAGCACAATGATCTATAAAATCGTTCACCGGACCACGTACAAATACAAATATCCCGTCTCGGTCGGAACCCACGTGGCGTGCCTGAAGCCGCGGGCTTTGCCGCACCACCACTTGGCGCACAGCGAGCTGCGCATCCAGCCGCGCCCGGCCACGCGCACCGAGCGTGTGGACTTTTTTGGGAACCGTCTCTGCTTTTTCACCATTCAAGAGCCGCACAGGGAATTGGTGGTAGAGGCGCGGAGCGAAGTGATATTGGACGGGAACGGGACGCCCTGGCCGCAACTGCCGCTGCCTTGGGAAGAAGCAGTCAAAGCGGTTCCCAACGATCACAGCCCAGCCGGCCTCGAAGCCTACCAGTTTGGATTTGAGTCGCCGCGCATCCGGGTACGGCCGGAGTTTGCCTCCTATGCGCTTCAGTCGTTCACGCCCCGGCGGCCAATGCCGGAGGCGCTTCTGGACCTGACCGCACGCATCCACAAGGACTTTCGCTTCGATTCGAAAGCGACCAGCGTTCGGACGCCAATCGAAGAGGTCTTCAAGAAACGGCGGGGCGTGTGCCAGGATTTCGCACACTTGCAAATCGCCTGCCTCCGCTCCCTGAATCTCGCGGCGCGCTATGTAAGCGGATACCTTCGAACCTATCCACCTCCCGGGCAGCCGAGGCTGGTGGGCGCCGATGCATCCCACGCCTGGGTGTCTGCCTATTGTCCGGGAATGGGCTGGTTTGACGTGGACCCCACGAACAATCTTGTCCCCTCGAACGGCCACGTGACGCTTGCCTGGGGTCGGGACTACGGTGATGTAAGTCCTCTGCGCGGCTTAATCCTGGGCGGTGGCGCTCATAAGCTCCAAGTCGGCGTTGACATGGAGCCGTTCGATTCCTAGCGCAAATCTCGATTTGCTGCAGAGGGAAGGCCTGAGCGGGAAGGGCATGTCTTCAGCCGTACCGCCAAGGGCCCCAGCGCTTTCCGGCTTAGCCGCTGAGGGCACGCGCTGTACACCATCACGAGAAATGCCCTAACCGAGCTGCTGCAAATTTTTCCCGATTTCATCTGTCCAGACTTTAAAGCTCTCCAACGTATTTTGGCCGAACGTGGTCGCGATGGCGACATCGGCCGCGTCGCGGCCTCGCGCGATGAGCACTCGTCCAATCCGGGGCACGTTGTTCCGTGGATCGAACGTGTGCCAGGCGCCACCAAGATAGACTTCAATCCACGCTGCAAAATCCATCTGGCCGTAAGGCGGTAGCGTCCCCATGTCTCCAAGGTATCCAGTGCAGTACCGCGCCGGAATATTCACACAGCGGCAGAGCGCGATCGCCAAGTGCGTGTAGTCGCGACAGACGCCCACACCTTCGTTGAACCCCTCCCAAGCTGTCCGCGTGGGGCGCGCTTTCTGATAGTCGAACGCGATATGGTTGTGGACAAAATCGCATATCGCCTGAACGCGCGACCATCCCGGCGTGGTCTGACCGAATCGCGACCACGCCTCCCATGACAGCAGATCGGTCTCGCAATACCGACTGCCCAACAGAAAGACCAGCGTATCTTCTGGCAAATCTTGTAAAGAATGCTGTTGAGCGGAAGTCGTTACCGCGTCGGTTTCTCCCGAGTCTCGAACGACCCCGGTGCTTTTCAGGCGAATCCTTCCGACGGGCGCCACAATCCGGGTACACCAGTTTCCGAAGCCGTCCCGATACGCCGTGATTGGCGTTTCCGGATCGGTGGTCAGGCAATCGGGAACGACGATATCCGAGGCACGGGAGTAATGGACGTTGACCATGAGGATCATCGGCGTCGTTTGTCGACAGTTAAAGACTAATTCATAGCCGACCTGAATCAACATGCAGGTTTCCTTCCTCCAACGATCTCAGGACTCTCCGTTATCGAAGACCGAATGGCGCACTAACCAAGTTTTCAACCGAACAGCCTCGTCCAAGCAAGCCGCTACGGTGGCCACTCCGACCGTTGCCACAATCAGCTTCGTTGCTTCAACTTCCAGCCACGACCCTAACCCTATTCTACAGAGCTCAGATCCCGACTATGACCAAGTGGCCTAGTCCGGACCGACTTTTCGCCCATCCTTTATAGGTGTGCGCTCGCTTCACGCACACTCGGGTTCCTGCCCCCGGAGTCTTCGCGCTCTATCGAAACGATGATCGTTATTCAGGGCCACTCTGCCCAGAACCGGCCCGTTTTGGTCCCAGATGGGGTTTTGGCGAACCACATGTCCGCGACTCTAGCGCGCTCGGCTGACGCGCGCGCCGCCGGAGCAGCCTCACGTAGTCCTATGGTACTACTGCTATGCTACCTGGCGCCCATTGGCGCCGGTGCTCCTCCTCTTTATCCTTTGTCTGGTCAGAAGGGGGGATTTCTCATCATGGCTATAACTACTACAGACGGCCCGCCGACCGTACGAGTCGAGATGGGCGAACAACTCGGGCGGGCTACCGGTACTCTGACGGTCCTATTCGTCGACGCGCTGAGCGCCGCTTTTGCGGAGGGCCGGAACGACGCTTCCAACCGGGCAAAGAGCAATTCCCAATTCGCAGAAACCATCAACATCCTTCAGCGCCATCAGGGCACGGTGGTGAAAACCATTGGCAGCTCGTTGATGGTGGAGTTCTCCGATCCGGTTCCTGCCGTGCGCGCGGGGATTGAGATCCAGCGTGAGTTGCAGCAAGCAAACCTACTGTGCATGCGAGGCGAGCAATTCGAGGCGCGGATTGGTATCCACTGCGATGGTTCCTCGAACGGAATTGGCGCTTTCGCCGGCGTTGTAAATGAAGCTGTGAGTATCACGAAGCGTGCGGCAGCCGGACAAATTCTCGTTTCCCGCTCTGTGTACGAACCGGCCGCTGGAGAATCCGATTTGCATTGCCAATGGCTCGACAAGTTGGCCGTTGATGGCCGCGAAGAAGACATTTTTGAGGTGAGTTGGACCGAAGCACCTTCAAACGTGCCGGCGCGTTACGAAGTTCTCTCTCACATCGGCACGGGCGGCATGGGGATGGTCTACAAAGTTCGAGACCTGCAAACCAATGAAATCGTGGCCTTGAAAGTCCTGAAGCCCGGCATGGCGTCCGACCCTGCGATGCAAGAGATGCTTCGGAAAGAAGTCTGCCTGGCGCGGAAAGTCACACACAGGAATGTCTGCCGAATCTACGAATTCAATCGCTCGAACGGAACTGCCTCTATCTCCATGGAATTCGTCGAGGGCGAGAGCCTATCGTCGAGATTGCGGCGCCTCGGACCGATTCCAGTGGATGAAGCACTTGAGATCGGCCGCCAGATTTGCGCGGGCCTTCGCGAAGCCCACCTGCAGGCAATCGTTCACAGGGATCTGAAACCCGCGAACATCATTGTGGACCGGAGCAGCAGCGTGAAGATCATGGACTTCGGAATCGCGCGCGTGGTTCGCGGCGATTCTCAGATGACCGGCACTATCGCCGGCACGCCCGCCTACATGGCCCCGGAGCAAGTCGGGCAACAGCATGTGGACGCGCGCACCGATATCTATGCCGTCGGCCTCCTGCTCTACGAAATGGTTACAGGCACCCCGGCGTTCTCCGGCGAGAATCCGATTGCGACGGCGGTGATGCAGCTTCGTGAACTTCCGAAGCGTCCTCGCGAAATCATGCCAGCACTCACGGCCGATGTTGAAGCCGTCATCTTGAAGTGCTTGCAAAAAGAACCTGAGAGGCGTTTCCAGTCGGTGGATGAACTCGAATCGGCTCTGAGAATGGAAGAGAGAACGAGTCCCGTGGCCGGCAGATGGGCTTCGATCGTTCCTAAACTTCAGGAGGCAGGATTCGCCGTTCAGGAAATTCTGAGCCACGGCGTAGAACGGGTTAAGCCCGCGTTTCCGTGGTGCGCATCGAAGCTTCGGCAAGCAGCCATCCGAAGCAAGCAAATTGCACTCGACGCCGCCCGGAGAATTAGAGTTTTCATCCAGGAGCGCGATTGGGGAGCGATGACGGCGGTCCGCTTTCAGCAAGCGCTCGCAGGGCTTGGCCTGGTGATCCTCGTTGGATGTGCAATTGCTTTTGGCCTGGGCCGCAGCGGGAATAGCAAATTGGCATCCGTTCACTCATCGGGCCTCGCGACAGTCCAGAACCCAATTGCCGAGCAAGGTACGGAATCAGGACAGGGAACAGCAGCTGTAGCTAATGGAGCTGCTGCGCCACCAACGCATCCGGTGGGCCTGAATAACGGCTCAGATTCGCGGTCAGTCAGTACATCGCCGTTAAGCCGATCAACGTCTCGAACGAATTCGGCTCAAAGCAAGAACTCCCGATCGCGGTCGTCCAACGCAAAGCAGCCGACTGGCGTCCGGGCGTCAAGCACTGCAACCGCAACTGCCGACGAAATACAGACGGCGGACGTCAAGCTCGATACGTCGCTGGCCGCCCCAGAAGCGGCGACTCCAACAGCCAAGCCGGCGGATAGCGGTAACTTTGTTGTCGGTGCGCCCGGATCGACCCTTACTTACCTGGAAGTTGGGTCGTCCAAGGATTCGGCTTGGGCAGACAGCGCCGTGGAAAAGCTCTCCGAGTTGGGATTCCATGCCGTTTCCCAGCACAAAGGGCACCTGTGGGTTCAGGCTTACCATGTTGAGGTGGGGCCTTATGCGGATCCCAAGGAACTTGAAGCCGCTCAGCAGAATCTTGCGGTGCATGGCTTCAAGTCGCACCCCGTAAAGTAAGCGCCGATAGCGTTTGGCTAAATCTCAATCGCGATAATGAAATTCAAGCTTGATACCGGCGACTTCTATCACGTCGCCGGTTTCGAGTTTCACCGGGCGCTTGACCGGCTTGCCATTGACCTTGGGGAGCCTTCCGGCTGCGCCGATGTAATATGAATTGTCGTCCCGCCGATTGATTTGTGCTGCTGCCTTTGGCGCAAACCAGCCCTGCAATTTCACCGTGGCCATTGCGGATTTCCCTATTACCGTAAGCTTGTTGGACAGAGTGTATTCGCTCTGGTCTGTCTTGCCCTTGATCACCACGAGCGTCGCCAGCTTCAGGCGTCCCGGAGCCAGCTGCGATCGCTCGCCTTCAGCAGCGAGCTTTTGGACGAACTCACGCCGCTCTTTCGTGTCGAGCATGATCGTTTCATTGATCTGCGGAGCGACAGGAAGCGGCTTAGTCCTGGGAGCCCATACGGCAAAGCCATCCAGCTCGTGAGTACCTTCGACAAGAATGGTGTGCTTTCCGATTGTCACGGCATCGCCCGGGTTCAGCGACGCAGACTTTACTCGCTGCCCATTCACGAAAGTGCCGTTCAGGCTGCCGAAATCTTCAAGCATCAAGTGCTCGTCCTGACTGAATACTCGCGCATGGCGATTCGACACCGCCGGATTATCAATGACAAGGCCATTATTCGGCGACCGGCCGATGCTCACTTCCTTTCGGCCCACCTGCAATTCCTTCAAGACCGAATCTCCAAATTTCAGCACTAGTTTCGGCATAGCGTTGCCTCTTATGACTGATCTCCAAGACTTCGAAGCCATTTCCCGAGGCGCCCTGCCCGGGAAAATGCTCCGGGCCGCTGCGAAAATGGGCGAACCACGATGGCCGTGATGTTGTCGCGGCCTCCGGCCTGGTTCGCAGCGTCCACCAATTGATCCGCGGCTTGTTGCGCGCCTGAGGCGCTTCGCAGGATCGATTCGATCTGACCATCTGGCACTTCGTGTGTCAGTCCGTCCGTGCACAAGAGAATGACGTCGCCTTCGACCAAGAGCTCGTCAGTGACGTCCACTTCCACCTCGGCCTCGATTCCCAAACCGCGGAGCAGGACATTTTGAAGCTCGCTCGCGCTTCCTTCCTCCTCGGTCAATTCTCCGTGCCGCACTTGTTCCGCGACCAAGGAATGATCCCGCGTGAGTTGCTCGAGTTCGTTGTCGCGGAGACGATAGGCGCGGCTGTCTCCCACGTGCGCGACGCTCATTCGTTCACCTTCGCAGCGAACCGCCACAATCGTAGCGCCCATTCCTCGCCGCGCCGCACTTTCGCGCGCTGCCTGCTGGATCGCTTGATTGGCCGATCGGATCCCGCTGGCCAAGCGATTGGAAGCCTCGGAAATACCCGCAATGCGTTCGCCAACGAACGGGGAGGTCGAATTTGAGCCGCTCTCGAAACAATGCGCTAGGACTGTCTCCACGGCAAGGCGACTCGCGATTTCGCCCGATGCCTGGCCGCCCATCCCATCGGAGACGACGAACAGATTCATCTCACGCGATACGGCAAAGTAGTCCTCGTTGTTTTTGCGAATGCGCCCTACCTCGCTGCGCGCGCCAAATTCCATGCTCGCCCCATTTCAAGATTCCCACACCACTCGTCGATTGACTCCGTTTCAGCAAGTGCACTGGCGGCGACAAGGACCCGACTCGTCCTATGCAAGGGAATTCGCCCGTCAATAAAAAGCTATCACCCAGAGTCATAAGCGTCGAGAAGTACCGGCAGATGCGTTTTCACAATAGTCACTTCAGCGCCAATTAATGCGGGTAAATCTATCGATCGAGGAGAGGCCGAAGCAACGCGCCCAAACTTAGCGCTGTATCGCGATGTGCTGCCGCTCGTGCACGAAGAGAATCTGATCGTATTCGCCTACGGGCCTCTCTGCCAAGGTCTCTTGACCGGGAAAATGCAGCCAGACACGAAGTTCACCGGCGACGATCTCCGCCAATCCGATCCGAAATTTCAGCCGCCGTACTTCGTGCAATATCTGAATGCAGTTCACCAACTGGATGATTTAGCGCGAAAAACATTTGGAAAGAACGTGATGGATCTTGCCGTTCGTTGGGTGCTAGACCAGCCTGGAATCGCCGCGGCGCTGTGGGCCGCGCGCCATCCGAACTTGATGCTGTGGCGCGTGCCCTCGACTGGAACCTCAACGAGGACACGCGCGGCGGTCGATCAGATTCTGCGGCAGACGATCGCCAATCCGTCGGTCCCGATTTCATGTCGCCGCCGGCAAGAAAGACCGTCGCCGCCTAGACTGGTGAAGTTACCAGTCGTATTGTGTTTGTAAATGACGTTAAATAAAAGCCGGCAAAAGCTGCTGACGAACTTGTTCAGCTGCCGGCGAAAGGAGAATCCGGTATGAATGCAATCACACCAGAAAATAAGAAACTTGGATTTGTCGGAATCGGTTACATGGGCCGTCCGATCGCGCGGAGGTTGCTTGAGGCGGGCTTCAAGGTTACGGCTTACGACCGAAACCGCAGCAAAGCTAATGGCCTGGTTCAGTTTGGCGGCACGGTTGCAGAGAGCATTGCGGAACTTGCCTCGAGCTGTGACGTCGTGCTGTCGTCGCTTCCAAATGATGAAGTTGTTCTGGACGTTTACAAAGGGCCGGACGGCGTGTTCGCGAATGCGCGTCGCGGCTCGCTGGTCATCGAACTGAGCACTGTGTATCCGGAAACCTCACAGACTCTCTCGCGGCTAGGTTTAGAGCGTGGCGTTGACGTCCTAGATGTGACGATATCGGGAAGCGTTCCAGTCGCCGAGCAGGGAGCGCTGACTCTGTTCGGGGGCGGAGACGAAGAATGGTTCGACGCTGCAGATTCCATCTTCCGCGCGATCGCCCGAAAATGGTTTCATCTGGGGTCCAACGGTTCCGGGGCGACGATGAAGCTTGTTGTGAACAGCCTGCTGGGAATCGGCATGCAGGCGATTGCCGAGGCCGTTGCACTCGGCGAGAAAGCTGGTCTCAATCGAAGTCGTGTGCTCGATGTGCTGTCCCAAACCGCAGTCGTTGCTCCGGCGCACGCGGGAAAGCTCCAGAGAGCCACCAATAACGACTACACCCCTCAGTTTCCACTACGACTTATGAACAAGGATTTCGGCCTGATTCTAAAACTCGCGACGGCAGTTGGTGCGCGGATGCCCGCGGCAGAAGCGTCTTTTGAGGTTAATGCGGCACAATTGGCGGAAGGAACCGAACAAGATTTCTCTGCCGTAATTCTGCAGATGGAAAAGCAAGCTCATTTGGGTTCCACAAACAATGGGCAGACTCGAGTCGCCGTAGCTTCGACGAAAAATCAGGTCTAGTTGGATGAAGTTCATCGCTTCTGCACCTATCGGTGGGGATGTGCGAAAGCGGTCCAACCAAAGGTATACGGAATTGAACAGCCGTTTGGCGGCGAACCGGTGCGAGAAAATCGTTTGTGAAGATTTTCAAACACTGAGGAAAGGAGCAAAGCTATGGTCAAGATAGAATGGCTGGGTTGCGTAATAGCTTTGATTGGGATCGTCGGCTTGACAGGGTATTCCCCGGAGCAGGCAAGTGAATATGTCAGCCCGTCGGAAGCCGTTCCCAGGGGTAAGGCTCCGGGGATGCAGGTGCAATTGCTGAATCCTGGAGAACCGGCGAAACAATATGCGGTCATCTTCTACCAAGGAGACGAAGCTTTTTCCGGACTTCTGGAGTTCGCGGAGAAGTATCACGTCACGAGCGCTCATTTCACTGCGATTGGAGCAGTGAATGGAGCAACGTTAGGGTGGTTCGATCCACAGCGCAAAATGTACAAGAAGATTCCCGTCAACGGTCAGCACGAAGTGATTGGGATGAGTGGCGACGTCGCGCTCTATCAAGGAAAGCCCGTTGTCCATACTCACATGGTCGTGGGGAGTCCAGACGGAACAACGCACGGCGGGCATGTTCTCGCTGCGTACGTGTCGCCGACCCTGGAAGTAATGGTCACAGTCGATCCAGTAACGACTCAAAAGCGGTTTGATCCGGCGACGGATCTGACGTTGATTGATCCAGCCCTGAAGTAGCATCACTATGTGCCTCAATTGCAAAGCAACCGCGAATGCGGGAAGTTGGCAAGCACTTGACCCAGCCAAACGGCGTCGGAAAATCGCCAATAGAACGATCAGGATGCTGCGGCGACCCAGGGGCCTGACGGCATGATCAGAGCGAGATGGGCTCGAGCGGCAAAGCGCGATGGAGGACCTAAACATGAACAGCGATAAACGTGCCATTGGAGAGGAGGCTGGGCGCCGGAAATGGCACAAACCACAGGGCGAGCACGGCGCACCGGTCAGTCGCAGGCAATTCTTGGAAACTGCTGCTGGAGCCGCGATCCTTGCCAACTTCCCTTCGCACAACCCCGTGGTAGAAGCCAAAGGAGAGGTTCCTCGCCGCAAGCTCGGCCGGACGGGAGAAAAAATTTCGGCGATAGGGCTCGGGGGATATCATCTTGGCAAACCGGACCTCCAGGAGTTGGAGAGTATCCGCATCATCCGTTCCGCAATCGACAACGGAATTACTCTTCTCGATAATTGCTGGGACTACAACGGCGGCGAGAGCGAAATTCGCGTGGGTAAAGCACTCCTGGACGGCTATCGCCAGCGAGCGTTTCTGATGACCAAAATCGACGGGCGCGACAAACAATCAGCTGCGCGGCAGATAGAAGAATCGCTTCGCAGATTGCAAACCGATCGGATCGATCTCCTCCAATTTCACGAAATTATTCGCATGGACGATCCGGATCGCGTCTTCGCGCCGGGTGGAGCAATTGAAGCTGCCCTCGAGGCAAAGAAAGCTGGGAAAATCCGTTACATCGGATTCACCGGGCACAAAAGCCCGGACATCCATTTGAAGATGCTCGACACAGCCACGAGCCATCAATTCCGTTTCGATACCGTTCAAATGCCTCTGAACGTGATGGACGCTCACTACGACAGCTTTGAAAATAAAGTTTTGCCGGCGCTCGTGAAGGACGATATCGGCGTGCTCGGGATGAAGCCGATGGGCGATCACATCATCCTGGAAAGCAAGACGGCGACTCCCATCGAATGCCTCCACTACGCAATGAACTTGCCCACGAGCGTGGTGATCACTGGTTGCGATTCGATGCAGATACTCAGCCAGGCACTGAGCGCAGCGCGGAACTTTCGGCCAATGAACTCAAACGAAGTTGCAGCACTACTCGCAAAAACAGCTCAGGCAGCGCAGTCCGGAAGATACGAGTTGTACAAGACTACGCATACCTTCGATGGGACATACCAAAATCCGCAATGGCTTGGATGAAAGCGCATTTTGGAATTAGAGGCGCACCATGAGCAAGTTCCTAGGAAGCCACGATCTCCTCTGCCTCGGGGACACTTTCGGCGGACTGGCGGTGGCGTGCCTCCAGCACTGTGAGCGCACTCTGCGAATCAGGGAACAGGCTTTCCGGAAGTTAGCCTCCGTCGGAACATCGATCATGTTCTCGGAGAATTCTCAATCGCCGCCGCAGCCGAGTCCTTTGCGACCGATCCATACTCCTATGTTTCGAAACCTGCTGATCGCCGATTTGGTTTTGCGCGATCGAATCGCCAGGACGCAATGGACTCTCGAATACCCCCACCTGATTGGAGACAAGCCCTAGTCCTGACGCAACACTCGGAGGGCGATTACGCACTGCGCAAATACTCTTGCATTCCAAATCCACAAGGTGATAGGGACTCCGAATGCCACATAAACTTACGAACATACTTGCCGCAGTTCCCAGCGATATTGTGATCGCGCAGGCCGCGACTCCCATCCCGATCAGCCGAATCGCCAGCGACGTAGGGATCCTTTCAGAAGAACTGGAGCCGTATGGGAGCACCAAGGCCAAAGTGCACCTCTCAGTTCGCGATCGCTTAAAGCACGTCACAAACGGCAAATACATTGTGGTTACCGCAATCACTCCCACCCCTTTGGGCGAAGGCAAGACAACCACCACCGTCGGCCTGAGCCAAGCCATCGGGGCACACTTAGGCAAGCGCGTATTTACGTGCATCCGTCAGCCCAGTCAGGGACCGACCTTTGGGATCAAGGGTGGAGCAGCCGGCGGCGGCTACAGTCAGATTATTCCGATGGAAGAATTTAATCTCCATCTTACCGGAGACATCCACGCCATCACGGCTGCGAACAACTTGCTGGCTGCCGCCATTGACGCACGTATTTTTCATGAAAAATCGAAAAAAGACGAAGCGCTCTTCGAGCGGCTGTGCCCGCCCAACAAGTACGGCAATCGCACCTTTTCCCCGGTAATGTTGCGCCGGCTACATAAGCTCGGAATCGCGAAGTCTGATCCGGATGATTTGACATCCGAGGAGCGTAGCCGCTTCGCGCGCTTGGACATCGACCCTGAGAGTATCGCCTGGCGGCGCGTGATCGACACCAACGACCGCATGCTGCGCCGGATCACGATTGGCCAGGGCGCTGAAGAAAAGGGATTCACGCGCACGACTGGTTTCGACATAACTGTTGCCAGCGAAGTAATGGCGATTCTCGCGCTGACCACCGGGTTGAACGATATGCGCGAACGCCTTGGGCGCATGATGGTCGCGATCAGCAGGGCTGGTGAGCCGGTCACGGCCGACGATGTCGGAGTCGGTGGCGCTCTGACAGTCTTGATGAAAGACGCCATCATGCCAAATCTCATGCAAACGCTCGAGGGAACGCCGGCGTTTGTCCACGCAGGACCCTTTGCAAACATCGCTCACGGTAATTCATCGATCGTGGCGGACCAAATTGCCTTGAAGCTCGTCGGGCCCGATGGCTACGTCCTAACCGAGGCAGGTTTCGGCGCGGACATAGGGATGGAGAAGTTTTTCAACATCAAGTGCCGTTATAGCGGGCTGATTCCGAGCTGCGTCGTTTTGGTTGCGACAATTCGAGCTTTGAAGATGCATGGCGGTGGCCCCAAGGTCACAGCTGGCCAGCCACTGGCCACCGAGTATTCGCAGGAGAATCTGGAGTTGCTGGAGAAGGGCTGCGCCAATCTGGTAAAGATGGTCCAGAACGCCCGGGCGTTCGGAATCCCTGTCGTCGTGGCGGTGAATCGCTTTAAGGACGACACGGCAGCCGAAATCGACCTTGTTCGACGCATCGGCGTGAATGCCGGGGCCGAAGACGGGGTCATGAGCAATCACTGGGCGCAGGGCGGAGCCGGAGCGATTGAGTTGGGCAAGGCTGTGATCGCGGCCTGCGAGAAACCAAGAGATTTTCAATTTCTCTACCCGCTCGACATGAGTATCAAAGAAAAAATCGAAACGATCGTTCGCGAGATGTACGGCGGTGCGAGAGTCGAATACTCGCCGGAGGCGGAGAAGAAGATTGAGCTGTACACGCGTCATGGTTTCGACAAATTGCCGGTCTGCATGGCCAAGACCCATTTGAGCTTAAGCCACGATCCCAGCCTCAAAGGCGTTCCGACTGGATTCACCGTGCCCGTACGAGACGTCCGCGCGAGCGTCGGAGCGGGGTTTGTTTATCCGCTACTCGGTGCGATGAGCACGATGCCGGGACTTCCGACACGACCGGCATATTACGATGTGGATCTGGACCCGCAAACTGGCCGCGTGGTCGGACTCTCCTAAATCCTGTCGGTGGGACTTGGAACAGGAGCCGCTAGCGAGAGAAGGATCGCTCCAGAGCTGCAAGAAGTCTTGCGAGTTTTGCGTGTTCCTTACTAGATAACTAAGCACGTTATGTTACAGGTAGTATTGAAAGGCCAAAAAAAGAACGGGTGATGGAGCCGTGCGGATGGCTCGCCAGGTCCATTTCTCTCCGAAGAGATGTCGAGTAGTGCCTTTTCACGGAACAAAGCGTAACACCGGTGCGAATTAGCCGCCCACCGCGAGCCGGCGCCAGGCTAATTCTCTGTTCTCGGCATTTCAGCCGAAACATCGTTTTTCCCGCCCAATTGGCAATCGATACGCCAAACTTATCCATCAGCAATTCGCTCGGGTCTACTCCATCCTATCTTTCCGTTGCGCGCGCCGAATGCGTTCTCCGGACTATTTACGTGCCACAATCCAACGGCTCATCTTGATTCGTTGCACCGCGCTTGGTAAAATGTCCCGTAATGAGTAAACGTATACTCGCTATTCGGCTGTTCCTGTCTGGCCCTCTCTTGCTCTGCGCGGCCTACGCCTCCGCTCAGGATCGTGTTCCAGTCCAGGTCGACTTGGTTCGGGCGATCGACGCCGCGCGGGTAAAGGCCGGCGATCCCATCTTCGCTAAGGTGGCGGTGAAATGGCAGGGATCCCAGTGCACTCTTGTGCAGGGAGCCGTTCTCCAAGGTCGAATCGTGGCCCAGACCGCCCATTCGAAAACGAAGAACACCTCGGAGATTGCGCTGCTGTTCGACAGTGGTCAGTGCGGCGGTCGGGACATGAAGCCTCTGCCTTTGACGGTGGCAGCCGTGCTCTCAGTGGATCCCCGCGAGGAACAGAACGCGTATGAGAACCAGCCGCTGAGCGACGCAGTCGGCCTCAGCGTAGGAGGCTTAAGCGGCGGTCCGTCTGGCGCTAGCCTGAATACCTCACATGGCTTGCGAAGTGTTTCGGCCGCAGCGGCGACCGTCGAGCTCTCACCTCCCGTATATGCCGGCCCGACTGCGGTCATGCCGGGACAGGTCCTCGGCCTCAAAGGAGTGAAGTTGAATGTCGGCGGTGGTCCAGAAGGCAGTTCGGTACTCACTTCGTTAGGACACAACGTGCGTCTTGAATACAGAGCTCAACTCGTGCTCGTGCCGAATCTGAACGTCGCGACGCCCGTTGCCACGAGCGCACCATCGCCAGAAAGCGCATCGCCGCCGGCGACCTTACTTGCTCCTGGCGGCGCGAAGGAGTCCGAGGCGCCCGCCGAGGAGGATGAAAGCGAAGTCTGCACACCGCCGCGGTGTAGTGTCGCGGTCGAATGGAACGAAGCGAAAATCAGAGCCACGAATAGTTGGGCGACCTTGTCGGTAAAAGATTTGGGCTATGCACCGGTCCGAGCGGACCACGGAATGTACAGCTTCGATTATAGTTCGGCCATCTCCTACCTTGGTCCACAGGAAATTTTGTTTACCTTCAATCCGCACGTGTTAGTCCAGCGCAGCGTCACGGAATCGAAACTCTCGGGCCTGCGCACGATTCGTGCCGTCTTGATTAACGTGCAGAACAGAAAGGTAGAGAAGACCGTCGATTGGAAAGTGCCCGACGCGCAGCAATATCAGTGGCCGATTGGCCAGGACCAAGTGTTGGTCCACGTAGGCCGAGAATTGAGGCTCTACGGTCCGGGGTTGAAACTCGAGCGGCGGTTTTCGCTCAATGGCCCCTTAGCCTTTGTACGCACCTCGCCTTCCTCCGCATATTTGGCAGTTGCGGTGATCCAGGAGCGTCACTCCGAATTCGTGCACCGGCAATTGCAAGAGGCCGAAGGCCGGGAACCCGAAGAAGACGTGGAGGTCAGAGTTCTTGACGGCGACTTTCACGTTCTGGCGTCGGTAGTGCGCTCGTCGCGAGCAGCACCGCCCGTTCTGTCCGACAACGGAGAAATCCGCCTGGCGAGAACTGGCAAGAACCGCTGGCAAATAGTTGAGGATGCGTGGGGCGGACAAAAGCATTCTTTTGCCGAGGTGAACTCCACTTGCACGCCAGAAGTGACGACCTTGCCGCCGAATTTGCTCTTCGTCGTCGGTTGCGACCGTCAGACCACTGGTAAGTGGTATCGCGTTATAGAATCCGACGGCAAACCCGTTCTGAAAGGGTGGTCTCCTTCTGCCGAAATCGAACACACGGTGACAGGCGATGCCGCCGGTACCGGTTTCGCGGTTGGGATTGCGGAGTCGACAAACACAATTCCTGCCGACTCAGCTTTTCAGGCCTCCGATCTTTCGGGCGAACGTATCGTTGTGTACCGCGCGGAAAATGGAGAAAGACTGTTCGCAGTTAGCATTTCTTCTCCCGCGCCAACGGTGCAACCGTTCGCCCTTTCTCCCGATGGCAACTCACTCGCTGTGTTGCGGGGAGATCAGATCGCGTTCTATAAGGTTCCAACCGCCAACGGGCGATAGTCTCCAGGATTTCGTTATTTTCTTCAGAACCGCTTAGCGATTTCGGTGTCCGTTAGGCTGGCATCGCGCCGCGTCTGTACTCCAGCTCTGCACGAATCCGTCTATGAGGGCGCGCCGAGAGTTAACCCGCCGCGAGCCAAATTGATAAGCGTGGGCAAGACGTCGCCGAACTTCCCGTCCCGCGGCTGTCCAAAACCGAAATAGATTTTTTGATAGAGGGGATACAACGAGCGATATACCTTCTCTGCTTCCGGTTCCGGTGTGAAAACCGTGTGCGGCGGGCAAACTTTATCCTGGGCTTCTTCCACGGTTTTGAAAGTCCCTGCCGCGAGGAAAGCAAAAATCGCCGAACCCAGACTAATCACACTCTTACTCGGCACCAGAACTGGCCTTCCCAGCACGTTGGCGTAAACCTGATTGAGCACGTTATTCTTTTGTGGAATGCCGCCCGCATTAATCACTCGCTTGATTTCTACGCCATGTTCAGCCATTCGATCCAAAATAACTCGCGTGTGAAATGCGGTGCCTTCTATCGCGGCGAAGAGTTCATCCTGAGCGGTGCTCTGTAGGTTCCACCCAAGGGTCATTCCGCGCAAATTGGGATTCACGAGCACAGTTCGGTCGCCGTTGTCCCAGGTCATTCGAAGCAGGCCGGCTTGTCCTGCCTTATAGTTCTCAAGTCCCTCGCTCAGCGTACCGACGTCCGTTCCAGCGCGTCTCGCAATGGCATCAAAAATATCTCCGACAGCCGAAAGGCCGGCCTCAATCCCGGTGCGGTGCGGATGCACGCTTCCCTCTACGACTCCGCAAACACCGGGTACGAGGTTAATGGCCGGAGTGATTCCAATGATGCAGGTTGAAGTCCCGATAACGTTGACCATGTCATCGGTGCGGCAACCCGCGCCAATCGCATCCCAATGCGCATCGAACGCTCCTACCGGTATGGGAATTCCCGCCTTCAGCCCAAGCTTTTCGGCCCAGAAAGTAGAAAGCGTTCCGGCAATTTGGTCGGAAGCGAGATATTCTCCCTGAAGTTTCTCCCTGACTCCCGCCAACAACGGATCCACTTTGACGAGGAATTCCTCCGAAGGCAGCCCGCCCAACTGCGGATTCCATAGCCACTTGTGTCCCATCGCGCAGACGCTGCGTTTCACCTGACGGGGATCAGTTATGCCGCATAGCGTGGCGGCAACCATGTCGCAGTGCTCAAACGCAGACACGAATTCGGCGCGCTTCGCCGAATTGTGACGCAGCCAATGCAGCAGCTTCGAAAAGCCCCACTCGGATGAATACACGCCGCCGCACCATTGAATGGCTTGGAGTCCTTCGCGGTGGGCCGCTTCCGTGATCTCTGCAGCCTCTGCTTTGGACCGGTGATCGCACCAAAGATAGTATTCGTCCAGCGGTTCCATATTCTTTCCGGCTGGAATCACGGACGATCCAGTGGTATCCGCGGCGAGCGCTAGCACCTCATCGCCGGAGATGCCTGCTTTTTTAACCGCCTCGCGCGTGGCTACAGCCAGGGCGCGCATCTGATCGTGATGCGACTGCGTGGCATGCTCCGGATCCTCGCGCTTCCGGTGCAAAGGATATTCCGCAAGCGCTGTCGCCAGCAGGCCGCGCTCGCTGTCGACGATTGAAACACGCACGCTGAGGGTGCCGAAATCAACTCCCGCTACGATTGACATGGAATGAGCTCACCTAAAAGAAATAAGGGACTAGGCGGTGTGTGCGTGCATTTCCCAGCCCAAATAGCGAGTGGCTGCTTCGTGTACCGCGGAGTCTACGCTCGAAAAGTTCGCGGCCACGTGATGTTCAAATCCGTTCTCGCAGATGAAGTGCAGTAGTTTTTGCAATCCCGGTATCTCCACCACGCCCGCGCCGCCGAACGTTTGCAACGGGTCGTCGGTAAATCTTCCGTTACCCGTATAGCCCCGGATTTTTCCGTGAACGTCGTCGGTCGAGAATCGGGCGAAGCTCATCGCGCCTGCTTTCACTTGTCCTACGCACGTGCCAAATGTGTTTTCCATCCCAACTGTGCCCGCGATGATGGCTTGGAAATCCATCTTCACATTATTGAAGAAATGTTTCGGCAGGTTGCTGCAATGGAAGCACACAGCTTTATTCGGATCGCTCCCGTAGTTGTTATTCCAATCGAGCAGCGCGCTAGGAGTTTCCGAGGCTAATTGCAAGGCATGCATGGCCAGCACGCCGCACACGTCAACTTCGCAAGCGCTCGAGAGCAGTGAGTCGCTCATCATGCTCATCACCGTGCACGGCACCACGCCCAAATTCTCTTCAAGCGAAGTCCAGCACTGCACCGCGCTAATCGCCACGTTCGCGGCTTTCATCCAATCATCCACAACAGCACCCAGCTTCGCCATTTTGATCAGCGCGGTCTGCGGGATGCCGCTGGTCGTCACGTAGCTCTCGATCGATTTCAACTTCTGTGCGACTCCTTCATCGGTATCCCTTATTCGGCTGATGCGCCCCAAGACCTCGCTCAAATCCAGCGTCTCCACGGAAATCCCGCTGGCCTCGAGCAATTTCTCGCTGTAGCGCACCGTATTGAACGCTGCCGGCCGCGCGCCGATAGCTCCGATGCGCAAATTGCGCAAGCCTCTCACCACGCGGCACACACCCGCGAACCATTCCAAATCTTTCGAAAACTCCGCGGAGTCCGGCGTCTCGGTGTGCACCGTAGTTAATGAATAGGGAATGCCGTACTGGCGCAGATTATTGCAGGCCGACATTTTCCCGCAGAAACTATCCCGTCGATGCGTGATCGCCATTTTCCCGGGAGTGTCGGGCGTCGCCTGTACCAGCACCGGCACGCTCAGATGTGAAAGCCGCAACGTGTCGGCAATGGCGCGTTCATCGCCGAAATTCGGCAGCGTGACGATGACTCCATCAATTACATCGCGCCTCGATTGAAACAGCTCCGCGCAGCGCTTTGCTTCTTCATAAGTTTCCACCGCGCCGTACTTGCTCTTCTCCGGGCCCAGGACGACGGCATCCATCCCCGCTTTTTGCAGTGCCTGGATCATTTCCTCCCGGCCGGTCTTCGCCAGATGATCGGGAAAAAATCCGCGGTTCCCCACGATCACGCCCATCGTCATTTTTCGCTTGTTCGCCATGGCCCGTTCCGTCGCTTCCCCTGTCAAATGTCAGACGCGTCCCTTACCCGGCGCGAAATAAATGCAGTAAATCGCTCCGATCACCGCCAAGATGCCGCCCCACCAAACGTTGGCGTGCAACTGGAACAAAACAACTTTCTCCATCGGCGGATGAAAGACTTGGTACACGCCCGCGCCAAAAATCAATACGCCGTTGACCAGCAAGGAGAATCCGATGAAAAGCCAAATGGAGAGCGATCCGCCCGTTTTCATTTCTTCTCACCAGAAAAATATATTCACAGCCACAAGAGACGCGCCGACGACGCTAGCCCAGAACCACGGCCGCTGAAATACGCTCACATCGCCCTCGGACGGAATCTCCGTCACGCCGTATACCAATCCCTTCAATTCAGACTCCGGCTTGGGCGCCGTCAGCATGCTCACCACGACGGTCACCAGCACGCAAATCACCCACGACCACAGCGCGCGGTACATGTTCTCCGCCATATCCCGCGCGTGCGGGGAAAGCGCTACGTAACGTAACGCGGTCGGATCAACTTTGACCCACGCCCACATTCCGATGGAAGACAACGTCCCCGCCAACAATCCCCAAAATCCGCCCTGGGACGTCGCTCGCTTCCACAGCATTCCCAAAATGACGGTGCCAAACAAAGGCGCGATGAAAAAGCTAAAGAGCGCCTGCACGTAGTCCATGATGCTTTTGAAATCCATCACCAAATACGCCGTGCCTACGCTGATGATCACGCCGACGACGGTTGACCATCGGCCCATGTTCACGTAGTGCCCATCGCTGCCGTTTTTCTTGATCAGCGCCCGATAAATGTCATAAGTCCATACAGTCGTAAACGCGCTCACATTGCCGGCCATCCCCGACATAAATCCCGCAATCAGCGCCGTAATTCCAAGTCCTAGCAATCCGGGACCGCAGTAACGCGCAAGCATCAGAGGCAGCACTTCGTTGTAGCTGTGGCCGCCGGTCGCAATCGCTTGCGCTTCCCCGGTTAGCTTCATGGGCAGAACTGCGATGGCCAGCAGCCCGGGCAGAATCACGATGAATGGCACAATCATCTTGAATCCCGCTCCGATAATCGGCGCCATCTTCGCGGAGCGAAGATCCTTCGCCGCCAGAACGCGCTGCACAACCAGAAAATCCGTGGTCCAGTAGCCGAACGAAATAATCGCGCCGAGTCCGAAGACGATCCCCGTCCAATGAATCCCCATCGGATTGCCATCGAATCTTCCGAGTGTGCTCCAAAGGTGCGTATATTCTGCCGACGCATTGGTAGCGATCCGCGCCTTCAATCCAGACCATCCGCCGGCATCAATCAATCCGAGGATTGGAATCAGCAACGCCCCTGCCCAGATCAGAATAAACTGCAGCACTTCATTGAAAATCGCGGAGCGCAATCCTCCAAGCGTCACGTAAATAGCCACCGTTGCCGACGACACGATGATGCTGAAGTTGATGTTCCATCCGAGGACGATTTTCAAGACCAGCGCCATGGAATACATGTTGATGCCGCTCATCAACACAGTCATAAACGCGAAGCTGACCGACGAGAGCGCCCTGCTCGATTCTCCGAAGCGCAGTTTCAAATATCCGGGCACGGAATGAGTTTTCGAAATGTAGTAGAACGGCATCATCACGAGCGCCAGGAACAACATCGCGGGAATTGCGCCGATCCAATACCAGTGCGCGGCCAGAATTCCATATTGATATGCCGCGCCCGCCCAACCCATTAGTTCCAGCGCGCCGAGATTGGCCGATAGAAAGCTCAGCCCCGCGATCCACGCCGTCATTTCTCTTCCCGCCATGAAAAAATCTTCGCCGGTGTTCGACCGTCCCTTCAGGTAAAACCCGATGGTCAGCACCAGCCCGAAATAGAAAACAATGATGACGAGATCGACCGGGGAGAGATGGACAAGCCGGGAAGAAGTCTCGGAAGCGAGCAACAAAGTCATTCCTTTGTCCTCACTTGTCCGTAATACGCTTTTTGGCCATGCTTTCTCAAATAATGCCGGTCGTGAAGCGTCTTCCCGAGAGCCTCGGCATGCGGATTGATGCCCACCGTAAAATACGCCATTCTTGCGATGGCCTCGAGCATCCAGGCGTTTTCCGACGCCTTTCGCGCGTCCGGGCCCCAAGCGAAAGGCCCGTGATTCGCCACGAGCACCGCAGGAACGGCCGTTGCATCTGTCTTCTTGAATGCTCGAATTATCGCCACGCCCGTGTTTGCTTCGTACTCGCCGTTGATTTCTTCATCTGTCATCGCTTCGGTTACCGGAATCGGACCGTGAAAATGATCCGCGTGCGTCGTCCCGAAGCATGGAATCGGTTTTCGCGCCTGAGCCCATGCGGTGGCGTACTCTGAATGCGTGTGCGCAATTCCGCCGATCGATGGGAAAGCTTGGTACAGAGCCGCATGCGTCGGAAGATCAGAGGATGGGCGAAGACTTCCTTCGACCACCTTGCCCTGCATGTCCGTTACAACCAGATCCGCTAGTTCCATCTCGTCGTACGGGACACCGCTTGCCTTGATGACGATCAGGCCTTCCTCACGGGCAACTCCGCTGGCATTACCGAAGGTCGAAAGCACCAGGCGTTTTCGCACCAGATCCAGATTGGCCTCGAGGACTTCCTCGCGTAGTTTGGCTAGCAGCATTCGTCCTCGACTCTACAATGCTCTTGGTGTTTCCAGGCATTGCCTGTCGCACATCACAATGCCTTCTCTTCTTTTGGTCCGAGCAAACCTCTCACGTTCGCCAATCCGGTTAGAGCTCTCTCCCCGGCGCTCTATTTGCGAGTGGAAAATCGTAAGACCGTTGTTGTTCGGTAAGTCTGACCCGGCTTTAATTCCGTGGACGGAAAATTGGGATGATTCGGCGAATCCGGAAAGTGTTGAGTTTCCAGGCAAAATCCGGTGCGGTGCGCATAAAACTCGCCGCGCTTGCCGCGATCTTTCCCGTCGAGAAAATTCCCGCTGTAGAACTGGATGCCCGGCTCCGTCGTATCTACTTCCAGGACGCGCCCACTGGACGGTTCGAACACCTGTGCAGCAAGCTGCAATCCGCCTTTTCCTGCTCCTTCCAGCACCCAATTGTGGTCGTATCCCTTTCCGAACCTGAGTTGCTCGTCGTCTTGGTTTATTCGCGCTCCAATGGCCGTCGGCTTCCGGAAATCAAATGGAGTGCCGTCAACTGTGCGCAATTCTCCGTTTGGTATAAGCGTCGAATCAACAGGTGTAAATTCCCGCGCGCGAAGCAGCAATTGATGATCCACAATTTCCTGGCTCGCTACGCCCGACAGGTTGAAATAGCTGTGATTCGTCAAGTTGAGGACCGTATCTTTATCCGTGCTAGCAGAATAATCAATCCGCAATTCGTTGGTCTCCGCCGGCAAAGTATAGGTAACCTTCACCTGCAACGTGCCGGGGTATCCTTCCTCGCCATCCGCACTCGTGTAGCTCAACTCCAGAACTTGTGCATCGGGCCGTGAACGATCCACACCGGTCCAGACCCTCTTGTTGAACCCTGTGGTTCCTCCGTGCAGGCTGTTCGGACCATCGTTTTTAGGAAGATGAAACACCGTTCCGTCGAGCGTAAATTGGCCGCCGGCGATTCGATTTCCATACCGCCCGATCGTCCCTCCGAAGTACGATTTGCCCTGCTCGTAACCGTCGAGTCCGTCGTATCCGAGGACAACGTCTCCGATTTTGCCGTTGCGATCGGGAACTCTCAGCGAGATCAGAGTCGCACCGTAACTTATCACAGACGCTTCGACGCTCTTCTTGTTGGTAAGAAGGAAGCGATAGATGGTCTCTCCGTCTTTCGTCTTTCCAAATTCTGAAACTTGCACCTTGCGCTCTCCGCCTTTGGCAATCAGTGAGGTTGTGAAGATCAGAAGAACTAGGAAGACGAAAACACCGGCTGCAGGTCTAAGCACGAATCGCCCCCGACGCTTGCGAATGCATGAGTGCCACTAAAGCTAACGTAAGTAAACGTTTACCACTGTATTCAAGCAATTGCAAGGGGCAGACCGAGCCTCTTTTTTCTGTCGCGCATCGAAATTGCGACGGCCTTTTCCTGCGGCCACCCGTTGGGCAAGAACTTGAGATAGCGTATACTCTGCTGACTCATATTTCGAGGTTGGAAGAGGCTTTGTGGATATTCGCGACATCGCCAAGCGCGCCAAAGTATCAACCGCCACAGTGTCGCGCACTGTCAACATGGCTTCGACCGTTGATGCGCAGTTGGCGAAACGCGTATGGAAGGCGATCGAGGAACTTGGGTATTACCCAAATCGCCAAGCCCGAGCCCTGGTCTCCGGAAGAAGCCGCGTTTTTGGGTTGATCGTTTCCGAAATCACCAACCCTTTTTTCCCCGAGATCGTCCAAACTTTTGAGACCCTCGCTGTCGAACAGAATTACGAAATTCTTCTGACCTCAACGATTCATGACCCCAAACGCATGGAACTCGCCGTCCGCCGCATGATTGAAGGACGAGTGGACGGGGTCGCAATTCTTACTTTCGGAATGGAAGACGAGTTGTTGGAGCACCTCCGTTTTCGGAACTTGCCCCTGGTATTCGTCGACGTCGGCCCCAAGGCGCCGCGCGTCAGTAACATCCGCGTGGACTACTCCGATGGAATTCGCCAGGCCGTTCAACATCTAGCCGCCCTGCGGCACGAGCGCATTGGTTTTATAACCGGCCCTCTCAGGCTGAGATCCGCGGTAGCCCGAAAAGATGCATTTGAACAATCGATGCGTGAGCTTGGATTACGGGTAAAGCCCGAATCCATCGTCGAGGGAAACCACACGCTGGAGGGAGGCGAACGCGCTCTTCAGGAGATTTTCAGGCTGCGAGAACATCCGACCGCTCTTCTGTGCTCGAATGATATGACTGCGATTGGCGTTATGAAGGCAGCGTTCGAACTGGGGGTCGAGGTTCCGCGCGCATTATCTGTCGTCGGATTTGACGATATTCGTATGGCTGACTATATGATTCCGCCACTAACTACAATTCAGATGTCTCAAACGGAATTGGCAACACTTGCCTTTGACGCTCTCCTCAAGGAAGTGAAAAGAGAGACTCCAGCGCCCCACGGAACCGAATTTGTTCTTAAAACGCGCCTGATTCTTAGAAGCTCGACAACATTCCCTCCGAGCCACAGTCAGATGAAGTCGCGGCCAGTCGTGAAGCGCGGCCCCCGAGCCGGGGCGTCACAAAAATAGTGAAGTTGTTCCATCATCAATCGGCTCGGGATCGCCAGGGCAAGCTGCTAGGTGGACTCACGAAGTGTGTCCCGAATTTGTGATTTCAAGCCACAGCGTCCTCTCTTGAAGTCTGCTACTCTCGCTTCGATCCAATATAAACGTTTGCTTCCCAATTTCCCGGCGGAAAGGATTGCCAAGACACTCTCGACGTTTCAGCGTATGGCTGTAATCGCATCAAGGCGCGAAAGCTCGGATCTCGACAAGACGAAACGTCCCAGGAGAAGGTGGGTTGGTCACAACAATACGCAATTCCTGCGCGGAAAGTGGTGGAAACGTAATCGTATTTTGCCCATTCGCGAGCGGCTGTTGCGGAGCGCGCTCCTGCTGCGGAATATCCTGCCAGCCGCCCGGCGACTGATATTGCACGCGGAAGGCTGAAGGCGCCTTGTATTTCTCGCCGTCCGCGAAAAAATAAAGTTCGACGGAAGCGATTGTGCGGCGCTCTCGAAAGTCGATGGCGTACCAGCTTATGGCACTGTGGTCGGAGGGCGCAGGGGACCAGCCGTTCGGATTGCTCGAGAAGAACCAAAGTCGCCCGTCGATAGCTTCGTCGGCCGCCGTTGCTGAAACGCTGGAGGAAGCAGTAGCTACAGGGCCGCCAGGAACGCCCGGATTAACTGCGAAATTCACTCGCGCACCGGTCCGCTTTCCGATTGGTTTTGCTGCGCCGGAAGACCCTTGCGGTAGTGGAATCATAGTCCGCGTAAGCGGCCCCGATTTGAGGAGGCATTCTCCGTCAACGAACACGAACAGCCCGCGTCCGATCCCATAGCGGCTGCCGTCGGAATCATAAATCACACTCACGTCATGGCCGTGATACGCCACGTTCTGAAGGGCAAAGTAGCGTATACGCTCGTCATTTGGCTTTGAATCCGTTGTGATCAGCGGATCGAGTTCCAGGTTTTCGTCCGCGCGCGGTCGAATCCCGATCAAGCCGGTTACAACTAGATCGACATATGTGGAATGGTTGTAATGGTGCGAACGAGCCAGCCCAACAATCGGCGCGCCGGTATCCGGGTTGTAGTCCTCTTGAATGTCGGCGTGATCGGGCGACGAGTAATGTTGATGGGTGTACTGCCGCAATAGGCGCACGTAGTCGGCTCGCGTGATGACTGACTGTGAATAATCGTCCAGTAGGTTGGCTAGCGCAGTGAGTACCTGCGAAGTCTGGAACGGCCACGATGGCCCGTTCCACTGGCACTCCGGCATACCCGTCGCCTGATCGTAGCGATACTGTATTAGATAGCGCGGATACGACGGTTCCGCGGTGCGGAGCCCGTATGGGCCGGCGAACTCCACCGCCGACAACAGATGCCGCCACGCGATGGCATAGTCCGCAAGAGCAGACGGATCGTTTGGAGGTAGTTCGTAATACCACGGAACGAAGCCTACGAGCTCGCGTCCGCGAATAAATTCACCCGCGGTTACATATTGCGTGGAACGTTGATAGCGATCCGTGAAGTGCTGCAGCTCAGGATTCCAAAGCTGGGTCAGCACAGCCGCTCGGATCTTCTCCGCGCGTCGCGCATAATCGGCAGCGACATCGGGATTTCCGGCCAGACTGGCCAAGCGCGCGATAGCCAGTGCATTTGCATATTGGTAGCTGTTGATCGAAGGCCGAAAGGCATATCCGCCCGTAAATCCGTTGTGATTCTGATCGGTGCTGGGTTTCCCGGTGAAGCCCGCGCCCGAAGCGTCAATGGATGCAATCGAATATTCAGTTGCATCGAGCAACGGTTCAATCCAGTAAAGATTGTGCGCCCGATCGAAATGATCGTCCCAAAGATTGAAGATGTGCTGCATCTTGTCGAAATGACGAAGCGCCGGCCCAGGATCGCCCGTCACGCGGGTACTGCTCTCAGTGGCAGCCGCGATGGACTCGGAGAAATGCCGGTCGTTCGCGCCGCCGGTGTACAGATGATCGATCAGGCTGTCAACGAACGATGGATCGCGCAACCAGCGCCCTTCCATGATGTGAAAAGACGCGGAGTCATTCAGGTCGGTATACGGCTGCCGCGCCCACGGAACGTTGTCGAGGAACTCGAGGACGGTTGTGCCCTGCGGTCCGATATCGCGAATATGCGAACGAAAAAGCCTCCACCGGTAGTAGTAAATCTGTTGGATCTCAGCATCATCGATCTCGAGAAACGGAATATTGCGGAGGAACCACGGAGCGTCAGCACCGAAATATTTCACCGCAAGCTGCTCCCGCGGCAGAATCGGCTCCTTAACTGTCGCAGTTTGTGACGCAAGCGTCCCCGTGCCGAGACACGCGCACAAGGCGAACGTCACTTTTGCGATGCTACGGGACGTGTTTCACCTCGTTGGTGTTTTGGCTGGAATCCATTAATTTGAGCGGCGCTCGATGTCTCTCCACTTCTGTCCGCTCAAGCTCGCTCGCAGTCTGGAATTCTTTCTTCGACTCTTCGTCGCGGCCAAGTCTCGCGTATGCCAACCCCAAATAATAGTGAGTTTGCCGTCCAGACGTATCTACAGCGATCGACCTTTGCAAGAGTTCTGCAGCCTCCGCGTAATTTTTCCTCTGAAACTCAACCCGCCCCATTCCGCTCAAAGCCTCCGCGTGCCGAGGATCGCGGCTCAACACGCGATCAAAATCCGCCGCGGCACAATCGAGGTCGCTCTCATCCAAACAGATTCGCCCGAGTTGCAGATACGATTCCGTCTGCTCAGGTTGAATTTCGATGGACCTCCGAAATTCCGCCGATGCGTCCGGCGTTTTCTCGAGCGATGCCAGCGCCACACCGAGCGCGTAGTGACCGGACGCATCCTGCGGATAAAGTTGTACGTAGCGCGAAAACGTGTCCGCGGCATCCTGGTATTTTGCCAGCCCAATTTCTGCCCGCCCCAACCCATATAACGATTTTGCATCGTCCGGACGTTTCGCAAGCGTCTCCCGAAATGCCTGCGCGGAGTCCGCGAACAAAGACATCCGCAGAGCTACCATCCCAAAATCGTAAAGGACGTTGGGGTCCTTCGGGCTAGCTTTGCGTGCCTCGATCAATAACGACAGCGCTTTTTCCAGCTCTCCCGAATCAGCAGCCGATCGCGCCTGAGCCCGCAATGTGTTGAGCAAAGCCCCACGAGCGTCATCGCGCCCGGGTTCAAGCCGAAGCGCCTCTTGAAACTGAGCGATTGCATCATCAAACCGTGATGTCTGAAGATAGAGCAGCCCCAAATTGACGTGCGCACCCGCGAACTCCGGCCTCAGTTGGATCACGTTCTTGAAAATCTTCTCAGCTTCAACGTCTCGGTTCTGCTGCGCACGAATCATTCCGAGGAGATTCAATGCGCGATATTCGCGAGGATTCGTTCGCAGGATGGATTCAAGATCGCTTTCGGCCCGCTTCAGATTTCCAGCGACGATGGATTGAGCCGCATCTTTTATCGCCGCATTTTCAATGGCAGCAGCGTCTTGGGCGAAACATGATGGAGAACACGCGAGCAGGGTAACTAGAGCAAAGGCCACCGCGAGAATCGCACGCATGCGGATATCGCAAACGCGCGAGTTCGCAATCCGAAACCAACTCATGGCATTCCGGGGCCGGGCGCCGTAGCCATGCCGCTACCGCTGCCGCCAACATCTTGCGTGCGAATTAAGCTCTCGGTAATTTTGAATTCCTGTGCGGCAAGATCAGAAAGGCCCAGACGTTGGTAAGTCCGCCCAAGCAAATAGTGGCTCTCTCTCGAAGTCGAATCGATCCGAACCCCAGCCTCGAGTTCAATGCGCGCTTTTTGAAACTGGCCCATATCGAAATATGTTTTGCCCAGCTCATGGCGCACCTGAATCGAATTCGGCGCGATCCGCTCAGCCTGCAGCAGCAACTCCACTGCTTCCTCGGACCGATTGGTTCTCGACAACAAAATTTCCAAATTAAGATAAGGCTGCTCGGTATGCACGCTGGCAACTTTGTCCAGCGCAATCGCCTTGCGAAAGGCGCCCTCCGCCGCTTCGTTCTGATTTTCGGCGGCGAGGCTGAGCCCGAGATTGTCTTGTGCCTTCACGTTGTTCGGTTCTAGCCGCAGAGCATGTTGGAACGCCGCGATCGCATCGTCGAATCGGTTCTGCTGATACCGCACGCGTCCGAGATGATAGAGAGACTCCACATTTTCCGGGTCCCTCCGAAGTGACTCTTCGAGATAGCGGCCGGCATCGTCGTAGTCATTCAGCAGAACATAGTCGAGCGCTACAATTTTGAATTGCTCCGCCGTGGGAGTTTTCAACCGCGCCGCCGCAGTAAACAACCCCAAAGATTCGCGCGGCTTATTCTCACGGAACAGCACATACGCCAAAAGAGAAGCGGCCTCTTCGGATTGGGGATGGCTGGACCAGTACGCTTGCAGCGCCACGCCCGCTTCGCCAAAATTTCCCAGCTTGACCAGGCACTTGCCCTGATAGAGCAGCGCATCAGTCTGACCGGGAGAAGCGGCTTCAATCTGCCCAAACGCAGTCGCCGCCTCGGCCCATTTTTGCTGCTTGAACAGATCCATGGCCCGTGCGGAAGCCGGCGATTGAGCGCCCAACGCGCACGCGAGCGCCAACAAAGCCAAGAAAATCGCTGCGGCGCGGGAGATTGGATTAGCCATCGATCAAAATCCAGCAAGTTGCTCTCTACCACCATTTAAGCCACTCGCCATCTAATTCGAAGATGTGCCAGGCTCGGTAACGGTCAAAAACTGATCGGCCTTGACGTCTCTCAACGTCTGATGAATCCCGCTCGGCCAAGAGATTTCGATTCGCGCGACCGCCGCGGCCGAGCCCAACCCGAAATGAACGCGTTTGTCGCTCGAAGACTGGTAGCTGCCGCCAGTCGTCACCGTCGCGTACTGATCGCCAGTGGCAGTTGAAATTTTTACTCGCGCGCCAATCCCATCGCGATTTGTTTTCACGCCCACTAGTTTCAACGTAATCCAGTGATTTTGCGTCTCGGTCCGGTTCATCAGCACCCACGCCGGCCCATTATTCGAGGAAACGACCACATCCTCTCGCCCATCATTGTCGATGTCGCCGGTCGCCAGTCCGCGCCCAGCCCATTTTTCCGAGAAGATGTCTCCCGAACGCGCGGAAACGTCCACAAATCTCTGTCCTTTTGAATTCCACAGCAGCATCGGAGGTTCGCGATAGCGAAGATGCGGTTCGCTGATTTCAATAGTGTCCATCACGTGCGATTGCGCGACAAAAAGATCCTTCCAGCCGTCATTGTCGTAGTCCAGAAACCGCACGCCCCAGCCGGAGTGCAGCAGCGTGATCGCGCCGAGACCTGCCCCGCTAGTTGCATAGTCGAACGTGCCGTCCTTGGCGTTGTGATACAACGCATACCTCTGATTCGCCAGATCTGTAACTACGATGTCGGGCCAGCCGTCGTTGTCGTAGTCCGCGAAATCAACGCCCATCCCCGCGAATGTGGCGCCGTTTCCGTCCAGCGCTGCGCCAGACACCACGCCAACTTCCTCGAACGTCCCGTCGCCCTTATTGTGAAAAAGAAATTCTGGTACCGAATCATTGGCAATATAGATGTCCATCCAACCATCGCGGTCGTAGTCGGCAACTGCCACACCCAGGCCCTTGCCGGCCTTTGCCAGCCCCGCCTTCTGGGAGATTTCCGTGAACTTCCCGTTTCCGTCGTTGCGATAGAGCAACGTTGTCGCAGGTTTAAACAAATCGGGGTGACAATACGCGCGATAGCCTGCTTCACGCTCTCCGCAGTAAATATCTTGAAACGTCCAATCCATATAGCGCGTAACCACAAGATCCAGCCGGCCGTCGTTGTCGTAATCTACCCACGCCGCGCTGGTGGCCCAGCCTGAGCCTGCCACGCCCGAGGCGGCGGTAACGTCCGTGAACGTGCCGTCACCATTGTTATGATAAAGGGTGCTGCGCCCGAACCCCGCGACGAAAAGGTCTTCGAATCCATCGTTGTCGTAGTCGCCCACGGCCACGCCTGTCGAATAGCCGATGCCGGCGAGTCCAGCCTTTTCCGTAACGTCCTCAAACGTGCCATCGGACTTTTGATGGTAAAGGCGATTGAAGTATTTCGCGTCCGTCTTCTGCGGAACGCCATTTACCGCAGTGGGATTGTCAATGCGCGCTCCATTCGCGAAGAATATGTCCAGCCGGCCGTCGTTATCGTAATCAAATACGGCCACGCCCGAGCCCATTGCCTCGAGCAGATACTTCTTGCTCGTAGGCGAAGCCTGATCCTGAAAGTGAATTCCGAGCTTCTCTGTTGCATCAATAAAATGGCCCGGGACAGCTTCGATGGCGGAGGGCCGGGAGGAAACCGAGTATGAGTTGCCAAGAAGCAGCGCGAAAAAAAGGAACGCGCCCGTTGTGCGAAGAAGATGGTCCGATGCCGAACGGCGCGAAGCGGAAGGAGAAAATCCTCTAGTCATTTACTTGGAACGTGCCACCGCGCGGCAGTGACGCGGCGGCGCGAATCAACGGACCATCATAGCAATTTTCCGCGATCACAAGACAAAGGGACGCCTCCGCCACGGCGTCCCTTTACCCTGCACTGCTGGCTGTCCCTGCTCAAAACTCTAGCTTCAGTTGCATCTGCAGTACCCTGGGGCCTAAGAGCAGATTGCTGGGGTTCAGCTTACCGAACCCTACCGGATCGTATATGTTGAAGTCCGTGGGCCGGTTGAAGATATGCCGGTTGAAGGCATTTAAAGCGGAGGCTTGCAAGAGCACGTCCATCCGCTCCGTGATGTGTGTACGTTTCATGACGTTGAAATCTTCGCTCTCATAGAAAGGCATTCGAATAGCACCTGTGACGCGCGGCATCGTGCCTAAAGAATAGGGTGCCCCGCTGGGTGCCCCCGTACATCCGGTGAAAATGACGCATGGGGCATTCGGATCCGACAAAGCATTGACGTTCAACATCGGCTCTGTCCCCGCGTTGAACCCGCTGCTCGTGTATGCGGAACTCAGTAGAGACGTTCCCGGCACTTGGTTGTAACGCACGGAACCTGCAAACGCTGGAATTCCAGTGGCGCAGCAGATTGCAAAAGGCTGGCCGCTTTCATATCGCTGGACTCCGCTGATTGACCATCCGCTCACCGCCCTGCTAGCGAAGCCGGTGTTCGATAGATATTTCTTTCCCTTTCCAATGGGCAGCTCGTATACATAACTGAGAACTAAGTTCTGCGGGAGATCCTGATCGCTGATCGCTTTATCACCCTTTTGGTTGAAATAGTCTTGGGGTCCCGCGCTTCCAGCAAGGGTCGCAAAATAAGGCAACGCGCTGTCGGCGTCGGTCAGGGTCTTCGACCAAGTATAGGAAGCCATCAAGTTCAGCCCGTAATGGAAGCGGTGCTGAAGTTGCGCTTGCAGCGCGTTATAAGTGGCCTGTCCCAGGTCTTCCAAACAGCAGTCCGTGTTGAATCCGAAATACTGCGGATGGGGAACCAGAGTCTGCGCCACCGTGTCGCCGGTCGGGAACGTCGGGAACGGAACCGGGACGCCAGTTTCTGCCACGGTTTCCGAAAGCACGCCGCCCATCGAGAAGTAGCTGGGATTGAGCGAGTTCACCGAGTCGAAATTCGAGCGCAAGTGGGTGGAGTGTTGGCCGACATAGGCCACGCTAAGGATCCAGTCCGGCGCCAACTGCCGCTGCACCTCTAGGCTCCAGTTTTGGATCATGCCCGGCCGTCCGTACGACGGGTCTATGTACGTCGGTGCTGTGAAGTTCAACTGAGTTGGGTCGAGGTTTGGAGGAGCAGGGTACGCCGGGAACCCTGCAGTCAGATTGTAGGCCGGGTTGAAATTATCCCCGGAGAAAAATGCCGGGTTGGCTTGAAATCCAGTCAGATTGTCGGCGCCGAAGTCAGCGTACTGTATCGGCGCATAGATGATGCCGTAACCGCCCCGGATGACGGTGTCGTGGCCAAGAACTCGCGGCTGCCAGGCAAATCCAAGGCGCGGCCCGACATCCTTTAGCCACGTATTCGCCCATCGCTCGTTGGTGACGCCGTTTCGTCCTGACCCCGTTCCCGCAAAGACCAACGCGCCCGGAAATCCCCCGGCTCCCGTATTCGGCGTGGTCAGGCTGATGTTCGAAGTGTCATCGTTATTTTCTTTGTTCGGCTGGTCAATGTCCCAACGCAGGCCGTAATTGATGACCAGATTGGGCCTGAATTTGAAACTATCCTGCGCAAAGAAGCCGTAATAACTTCGCAGCCACCTTGGTTGAGTCGCATACGACGACAAGTTCGAGTCGTGAACTTGAGCCAGCAGGGCGCTAGCGATGGGATCGCCTGTCTGGCCGGCGTTGAAACTCGACGTGCCTGCCGTTTGTGCCGCCCAGAAGTAGTAGCTGCCGCTGGTGTTCGCGAAGTTCAGCGGACTGAACTGCTGGAAGCGCCAGTCCACGCCAAACTTCATTTCATGCCTTCCCCTCACCCAACTGACGGTATCGTTGGTTCGCAGACCGTTGTCAATCGTATCCCCGTCAACGGAGTCGCCCAACCCTACATAAGGAGCAGTCTGGAAAAAGCCGACCACAGGAAACATCGGGCCGGTGGCGCCCGTAATCCCTAGTTTCGAATCCCAATCAGAACCGCCACCGTAGCGGACGCCCGCTCCGATGTTGGCGCTGTTCGTCCGGTTCAGTCCAACACTGAAGTGATTGAGGATCGAAGGAGAAATCACGTAATCATATCCAAAGCGAAGGTAGTGGGCGGTGAAAAGCTGATCTCTTCCGTCTCCCGCGGCGTTAGCGAAATTCGCGGTGGTGGAGATCCGGGAATTCTTACGCGAGGAATATGTGAAATACAGCTTGGTTTTATCCCCGACGTTTTCATCGATCCGGACCGTGGGAGTTGTCGCCAGCGTAGGAAAACTATATTGGTAGGTGTAGTTATTGGTTGCGTTTCCGTTCGTCGGAGTCGGGTAAAACGAAAGTATGTTCTTACCGACAGTTGTGATGTCAGCAGCAGGGATCGCATTCATTCCGCCACTGCCAGGCTCGTTTAGAAACGCGGTTCGACATTGAGTCGTGCCGACAGTCCGGGTGGTCGATGGGTCGAAGATCTCGCCTGCATAAATGGGCGTGCCATCGCAGGGGTTCGTGCCCAGAACGTCCGCCGTGTTCAGACTCGCCGAAAAATTGCCGCCGACTTCCGCCTGCGTCGGCACGGTGGTAGTGGTGGTGAGGCCCTGTGTCTGCCTGTACTGTTCCCAAGAGAAAAAGAAGAAAGTCTTGTTCCTGCCATTGTAGATATGCGGAAGCCAGACGGGCCCGCCGATGTTGAAGCCGTAATCATTCTGCCGGTCGCGGTTTCGAGGCAAGCCGAAGTAGTTGTTGCCCCAGGAGTTAGCGTCCATGTCTTCGTTGCGGAAGAGATCGTAAACGTCGCCGTGGTACGCGTTGGTGCCGCCCTTGGTGCTGAAAGTCTCAATGCCACCTGTAGTGCGTCCGTACTCCGCGGGGATAGTTGAAACCAGCACCTTGAATTCGCTGAGCGCTTCCACCGAAGGCGCGGTTTCGTCGAACGACGATCCGTTTTCCGAGCGAAACATGCTCGCTCCGTCCAGCAGCACTTCCGTGGCGTAATTTTGCCCGCCGGCAATTTTCGATTCGAATGTGCCGCCGCTGCCGTTGCCCGTGCCCGGACCAACGGCGCCCGGAATCAGGAAGACGAACGCTTCCGGCGAGCGCATGTACTGAACCGCGCTGCCCAGAACCAGAGGAAGGTCCAGCACCTGTTGCTGGGTGATGACGGTGCCTATTTCAGCGGATTCGGTCTGAATCCTGGGAGTGTCCGCATTGACGACGACCGTCTCGGTGACGCTACCCGTATCAAGCTTGATGTCCAAGGACGCCGTCGTAGCGACTTCGACGATCACGCCGCGCAACGTCGCCGTCTTAAATCCTTGCGCGTTGGCGGTAATATCATAGGGACCGACGGTCAGGTTGGGGAAACGGTAGGAGCCGGCGCTGGACGAGACTGTCTCGTACTTGGAGCCCGTCTTGGTATTCGTGGCGACGATCTTTACGTTAGCCACTACGCCGCCAGAAGCATCGAAGACATTGCCCGCAATCGCGCCCTGGTTGGTTTGGGCGGACACACTTCGAGCGCTCACCAGCGCAAGTACGGCGACCAACATCAGGCTGATGATTACGTTACTCACAAACTGTCTGCCATTGCCACGCTCGTTCTTCATCCCAACCTCCTCGTCGTTACCGGTAATTTCTGATATCGGTTAATCCTGAATGGCCCTTAACGATGCTACTAACCGCGCCGTTACTCCTCGGCGGTACAAGAAAATCACGGCCGAGCAAACGTTTACTCGCACGGCACAAAAAAATCGCCCGCGCATTTCGCTCCTCACTTCCATGTCCCGGCGTTTCTGCACTGCATTCCATAAATTCAATTTTGATTGCTCCGCTGCTCTTCCGAAACCTTCAGCTTTTCAGTCAATTTCTGGGCCTGATCCTCGTCTGCTTTCTTTTTTAGCCGCAGAAACGTCTCCAGCGCCTGTCTCGATTCCTCCGGCCGTTGTGCCCGGCGATATACTTGCGCCAATTGATAGTAGGACTGGCGCAACGTTTCGGTGTCCTTCTCGCCGGAGTCCGCGATGGCCTTTGTAAGATCGCCGATGGCGCCATCCATATCGCCAAGCTGCGCCTCGGCTCGCCCGAGCTGGTACTCCGCGTCCGCAAAGTGCGGCTCGAGTGAAATCACCTGGGCCAGCAGGTTCTTGGAAACTTCGGGCTCGGAGTGTTCCAGGCTCACTACCGCCAGTTTATACATCGCAGAACTATTTTCGGGATCTAACTTCAGTTCCTCGCGAAAAGCCTCTTCGGCCTCTGCCAATTGAACGTGCTTCCAGTAAGCATCACCCAGTTCTTCATGCAGTCCTGGCTCTTCGGGGCGCTCTGTGATAGCCAAACGAAATTCGGCGATCGCGTCATCGTAGCGATCCGCCTCAAGATAAGATTGCGCCAGCACTTCGTGAACCCGCCACGAATTTGGATCCGTGTGAAACATCTGCTCGTAACTTGCCTTCGAAACCAGCATGTGTGCGCGGCCGCGATGGTAAAGTATGTCCACATCGTTCGGCTTCAATTCCGCGGCCTTGTCCAGCGTCACGCTGGCAGCTAGAGCATCGCCTTGGGCCAACTGAACCACGCCCAGCCACATCATGGCGGTTGTATTTGCCGGATCGAGCTGAATTTCCTTCTTGAGCGCGCCGAGAGCTTCAGGGTAATCGTTCTTGCGATAGTAGGCGATTCCCAAAAACATGTGCGCGCCGCGTTGTCGCGGCTGCAGGCTGATGCTCTTGTTCAGCGCTTCAATTGCCTTGCCAGGCTGTCTCTGAAGTAGCCGGACCAAACCTAAATCAAAATAAGCTAGCGCGAAAGATGGTTCTAGAGTAATCGCCTCGGAGAAATCGTTGGCGGCATCTTCGAGGGCGCCGTTGCGCATCGCTTCCGTTCCTTGGTTAAACGTTTTCTTGCTTTCCAAGTTCGCCTGCCCGGAGGCGGATACCGTGAAGATCAAAGCACCCGCGAGTCCGAATGACATTGCTGAATGACGCCTTTTTGTCGCTATCACTGCTGTTTTGCGTCGAGCCGGAGAAGAACACCCCAATTTATTTCGCCTAGTACAAACACATTATCGCGGCACTTTAACCTCGGAAAATGTCTGTTGTCAAGAATCTTTTAGCCTACCGATAGGCAAGTGGGAAACGTTTACTGGAAGCCCGTGGGCAAAGCTGGGCTGGATCGATTGAATCGGAGGCCGCAGCTCGCTCCGTAGCCTGGATGTTTTTCGGGGGGTTCGCCAAACGCCGCCAAATCGTGGGCGCGTCGCAAGGGGCCACCTTTGAAGGGCAACTCGTCAAAAAATTTCACACGCGCGAGTAGCTATTGAATTTTCGCCGGTCCAGTCGAGGGTTTGTCATAGGCGCTCGCAATCACTCCCTTGCCTTCCTGCACCACATAAAAACGATCCACTGCAGCAGGCAAGGAAATGTGCTCAACCATTTTGCTCGGCCAATGAATCTCTACGCCGTCTACCTTCGTAGCTTGGCCCAGGCCAAAATGAATCCGCGGATCATTCGAAGAAGCGAAGCTGCCGCCGCTAATTACATCGCCGCGCTGGCGAATTCCACCCGACGTAACGTACACAGCCGCTCCGATCGCATCCCGCGGACCCCCGCTTCCGCCGATCAACTGCATCCCGACCCAGTGATTTTTGTCCGCATTCATGTTTCGAAGCAGGACCGGCACGTCATCGATTTGGTTGATGACGACATCAATCTTCCCGTCGTTGAACAGGTCCCCGAACCCAGCGCCGCGGGCGGTGAGGAGCTTGGCTAGGCCCGTGCCTTTTACTGGCGGTATTAAGTCAAATTTTTTACCTTTGATATTTTGAAATAGGAGGGGTCGCTGGGCGAAGGTGGTGCCCCAGCCGAGGGAATCGACCTGCGGATAGACGTGACCGTTGGCGACAAAAATATCTTTCCAGCCGTCATTGTCGTAATCGAGGAAACCGGTTCCCCATCCGAGAAAAGGAAATGTAGGAACGGCGATGCCCAGCTGAAAACTGACATCGATGAAATTCGCGCCGCCCTCGTTGCGATAGAGAGGATTGTAGTCGTCAGAGAAGACCGTGTTGTAGAGATCGAGCCATCCGTTATTCAGATAATCGCCGACGGCGAGGCCCATCGAGGCCGTCTCCCGGCCATTTTCGTTGAGCGCGTACCCGGACGCATAGCTCGCGTCTTCGAATGTGCCGTCGCCTTTGTTCAAGTACAGATAGTTTGGAGTGGAATCGTTGGCGACGGCGAGGTCCACCCGGCCATCGTTATTCAGATCGGCAAAGACAGCGGTCAAGCCGTAATACGAATTGGGATCGCTTACGCCTGCCTTTACGCTGACGTCAGTGAATGTTCCGTCGCCATTATTATGAAAGAGATGATCGGGCTCGCCTTTCAAGCCGCGAGGACCGCACATGACTTTGACGGAACGGAATTCACAAGTGCCGAAGGCCACCATGGGGGAACCTGGCACTGGCGGATGTTCCATGTCGTAGTGAACATAACCGGGGACAAACAGATCCAGGAGGCCGTCGCCGTCATAATCGCCCCATGTAGGGCCCGTGGACCAATTTCCCAGCGTAACGCCCGCTTTTTCAGCGACGTCCGTGAACGTGCCGTCGTGATTATTATGGTAGAGGCGATTCTTGCCGAAATTTGTGACGTAAATATCCGGCCACCCATCGTTGTCATAATCGCCGATGGCGACGCCGAAGCCCCACCGGCCATTGGTCACGCCGGCTTGCTCGGCAACGTCGGTGAACGTGCCATCGTGATTGTTGTGAAAAAGCGCTGCGTATGGCGGATCCGTTTTGCCCGAGACTGCATCGTAGGTCGAGCCATTCACCAGGTAAATATCAAGCCAGCCATCGCGATCATAATCGAGCAGGCCGACGCCCGAGCCCACGGTTTCAATGATGAAGGTTTTCTGAGGCGTACCCATGACGTGACGCCATTTCGTCAATCCTGCTTTTTCGGCTACGTCTTGAAAAACGGTCGGCCCGGTATCCACAAAGCCGCCGGCGGTGATGGGTCGATTTTCAGAATCGAGTACGGCAGGGCGCGCACCTGCTGTGGAGACGCTGCCCTGTTGCGTTTCGACAGGCTTGCCTGATTGTTGTGGTTGGGGACGGGCTGGAAAAGAAGGAATGACGCCCGAGATGAGTGAAATTAAACTCGCAAGGGCAATCTGGGTCACGAGCTTGCGTTCGATCCGCATCATGCCGGCTGCCGCGGTGCAAATTTCACAAAGTTGTTGCTGACGAAGATTTCCATGGACCCAACGTTGTCATGGTGCCCGTTGAGCAGGAATTTAAGGAAATAAAGCGGTAGTGCTGGCTTACCTTTCGGAAGATGTCTGGACCGGGTCGTATCGTATACCGGAGGTATTCCGTTTCTGCGGTTCCTACCGAGCCACGCCGTCACCGGCATTTGCCTAAGATAACGCCAAGACCAATTTAGTGACAGAGGCGGGAGGGCAAGTAAACGTGAGCGAGCCATCCTGCGCTGCTGCCCCTTGAGTCCGGGGAGTCACGGCATCTTTCTGCTCGAACGAATTGTGCGCATGGATGTCTGAACTTGCCAGGATGGTGGCTGCAGCCGAGGCGATTTTGCCTCCGTGAACCACGATTCGGGTCTCGCGAGCTTCCGATACGTGAGGATTCACGAGGGTAAGGACGATTTCCTTATCGTGCAGCGAGGCTGATCCGTTCAATCCCCAAAACGAGCCAGTATGTGCGTCGCGATCATAAAGAATCGTAGGCGCCGTAAAAACTGTCCGAACTCCCTCGCCTCCCTGATGCGCCGCGTACATCTCAAATACATGGCCGACAGGCGTAACGCAAAATTTGTCTTCGTGCGCCAAATACAGGCTGTTCAGGCAGTTGATTAATTGAGCGCAGTTGGCCATAGCAATTTTCTCCGGGTTGCGATTGAAGATATCCAGAGTCATCGCACTGAACACCGCGTCCCGCATCGTGGGAATCTGCTCGAGCTGATCGCCGGGTGTCGCTTCACCACCGGGACGGTACCAGGGTCCCCATTCGTCAACGACCAGCTTTACAGAATGATCGTGATCGAACTCGCCCATGATCTGCCAGTGCCCGTCAATCAGCGATTGCATGCGATCGCCCTCGCGCAGCAATTCATACCAGTCCACAGCATCGAACTTGAGGGCCTCTCCTTTTCCTTGCACCCAATCCTGAGTGCGCCCACGGCTGAGATTCCATGCGTAGTGATGCAATGCCCAACCGAAAACAGACCGGATTTGCCAGCGGCCCTTGCGGGCGAGCTCTTCGAAGAAGCCGCGCGTCCACTGCCAGTCATCGACGTTCGGTCCTGACCCGATGAACGAAAGCATTTGCCCGTAGCGAGGCACCCAGGTGATGTAACGGCGGAATTCCTCCGCGTATTCTCCGGGAGTGAAATTTCCCCCACAACCCCAGGCTTCGTTGCCTACACCCCAGAAATGCACGTCAAACGGTTCCGGATATCCCGCCGCGGCGCGGGTGTCCGCTAGAGTTGTGCTTCCCGCCGGGGAGTTACAATACTCAACCCAGCGATAGAATTCCTCGGCGGGCAGACTTCGTACGTTAGCCGCTAGATAAGGCTGACTTCCAATCAAATTGCAAAAGTGAACGAATTCGTTTGTTCCGAACTGGTTTGGATCGTACCGGTGATTGGCAGGCGCGGAAGGGGGTTCTGAATCCGCCCAAAAATTCGTGCGGCGGGGGCGTTTGTCGAATGGCCCGATTCCGTCACGCCAATCGTAACTATCGGCGAAACAGCCTCCCGGAAAACGGACAACAGGAGGCTTGATCTTGCGCATTTCCGTAACCAGCTCTTTGCGAATCCCGCCCTCGTTCGGAACCGACGAATCTTTTCCAACCCAGATGCCGTCGTAAATGACTCCGCCGAGATTTTCGGTGAAGTGCCCGTAAATATTGGGAGAAATGAGGCCCAAAGACTCGCCCAGCAAGACTTCGACTGAGGAATCCGGGGAATTGGAGCTGGCCAGGACCGAGGAAGCAAAAGACTTGGAAAAGAGGGCCATTCCGGCCCCATAGAGTCCGTTGCGAAGCAATGCGCGACGATCCATCATGGCCAACCTCCCGTAAAAGCCGCGGCAGACGCGGCGTATAGTAAACGTTTTCGCAAGATTGTGCTATATTTTTCCAGATTCCACATCCGGCTTCGCTTTGCTTGCTGCAGTGATCGCGAGGGAGCCCGGCGGTGATGCACGTCGCCTGTTGTGATGAGCGAAGAATGCCGGGCTGAATCTTAACCCCCGGGAATTCTCACGGGTCGGCGCTAAAGCGCATGATGGCAAGTACGACTCCTTCCGGAGCACTGAAGCGCTCCTCCCCCGCATGAATGCGGGGGCTCCCACCATCTCGGAACGATCCGCCGCGCGGCGGAGGGCGGACGGTTTGATTCTTAGATCTCGCATGCCGGGCTACTGCAGAACTGTGGCGCAGTGCTTCTTTCTGTTCTGCTTCCTTTCATTTCATCCGAATGCAATCTTGGCGCAGAGCGCCGGGAACCAGACCGTAGGGTTACGAATCATCGTGGTTGATACGGCGGCGGAAGCCCAGCAAATCCTGGGACGGCTGAAGAAGGGCGAGGATTTTGCCGCTATAGCGAAAAAAGAATCGGTTGACCTGAACGCCGGAAACGGCGGCTATCTGGGCCAGATCGATCCGTCCACACTGCGTCTCGAGTTACGCGAAGGTTTGAAGGGAGTCTCGCCGGGGCAAACCAGCGGCGTGATTCACATTCCTTCCGGGTACGCAATTCTTCAAGTGCAGTCTTCGTCCGCGCCTTCGCCCTCCGAAGAAGCAGATGTGTCCCCAACTATGCCGGGCAGCGTACTTCCGCTTGCCGCGACAGGGACAATTCGGTATCTGCCCTTTGTGGGCGGAAAGGGCGAAGCCGACCTTGCGTTCCGAAGCATGCCAAAGCCGGAGGGATGGAACAAAGACTTGCAAGCGATGTGCAAGATTCGCAAAGACTCGTTGGCAATGGTGATCAATGAGCTTGTCGAAGATCTGGCGCATCCGGATTCGGGATCCGATTCGGGCGGTGAGGGCCCCAAAAATCCGCTCGACGTCATCGAAATGCGTTACGCGCTGGCAAATGTGTACGCCTTTGAGGGGGACATGGCAAAGGCGGTTGAGCAGTGGGAGGCCGCTTACGCAATCGCCACCGAAGAATTCCAGCCGGCCATGGGTGAGTTGGAAGAAGTGCTAGCAATCGCGTACTTGCACAAAGCGGACATGGAGAACGAAGTGTACACCAAACCGGGAGTTCGCTGTCTTTTCCCGCCAGCGCCCGGTGTGCGTTACGCAAAAATGGAGTCTGTAGATAAGTCCATCCAGTACGCGTTCAAGTATCTGGCGCGGCGTCCGGATGTGCTCGACATGAAGTGGCTGCTGAACCTGGATTACATGGGACTCGGACAATATCCTGGCGGCGTGCCAAAGAACGATTTGATCCCGCGCACAGCGTTCGATTCGCCCGAGAATCTCGGGCGATTCGTGGATGTGGCAGCAGAGGCGGGCGTCGGCACGTTCTCGGAAGCGGGCGGATTGGCGGTGGATGATTTTGAGAACGACGGGTTGCTCGACATCGTCACTTCGGACTCTGACGAGTGCGCACCGATGCACTTTTTCCACAACAATGGCGATGGCACATTTGCGGACCACACCGAGAAAAGCGGCCTCCAGAACCAGTTGGGCGGCCTGAATATAATTCAGGCGGACTATAACAACGACGGCTGCATCGATCTTCTGGTTCTGCGCGGCGCGTGGGAATTTCCGCAGCGTAAATCGTTGCTGCGAAACAACTGCGACGGGACCTTTACTGACATGACTGCGCAAGCGGGCCTTGCCGGTGTGGGCCGACATTGATAACGACGGCTATCTCGATCTTTTTGTAGGCAACGAAAATGGGCCGAGCCAGCTATTTCGCAATAAGGGAGATGGCACGTTCGAAGACATCTCGCATGCCGCCGGCGTTGACCGCATCGCGTTTACCAAAGGCGTGGTGGCGGCTGACTTCGATGACGATGGTTACGTTGACTTCTACGTCTCAAATCTCAACGGCAACAATTTCCTTTATCACAACAATCACGACGGTACTTTCACCGATGTGGCAGCTGAAGCTGGAGTGCAGAAGCCGTGGCAAAGCTTCGCTACATGGTTTTTCGACTATGACAACGACGGACGCCCCGATCTCTTCGTCACCAGCTACTACATATCTACCGAAGAGACGTTGCGAAGCTATTTGGGACTTTCGCCAAATGCCGAGACGCTGAAACTCTACCGAAACATGGGAGACGGCACGTTCCGCGACGTCACTGCGGAGACGCATTTGGATCGCGTGTTCATGCCCATGGGCGCGAACTTTGGCGACATTGACAACGACGGCTTTCTAGACATCTACCTCGGGACCGGCAATCCCACTTACGGATCGCTGGTTCCCAATGTTCTGCTGCACAACAAGGATGGGAAATTTTTCACCGATGTCACTGCATCTTCAGGAACGGGCGAATTGCACAAGGGTCATGCCGTGGCATTTGCGGACATGGGCAACAACGGCCATGAAGACCTTATTGAGGAAGTGGGCGGGGCGGTTCCGGGAGACCGTCACGCATTTCGCCTGTTCAAAAATCCCGGCGGCGACAACGATTGGATAACCGTGCACCTGGTGGGAGTGAAGTCGAATCGCTCCGCCATTGGAGCACGCATCAAAGTTACCGTGCAGGATGGCGATCAGGCACCACGCACGATTTATCGCACGGTGGGAAGCGGTGGTTCGTTCGGCGCCTGGCCGCTCCAGCAACATATTGGGCTCGGGAAATCGGCGCGCATTTTGGATTTGGAGGTGTGGTGGCCGGCCAGCCAGACGCGGCAGAATTTTGCGGGAGTGAATAAGAATCAGTTTATTGAGATTAAGGAATTCGAGAAGAGTTACACCGTACTTCAGCGGCATTCCTTTCAATTGCCTGCCGGGCAGAAAGATCAGATGACGGCGTCGCACGCAGCCGCGGATTCCCCGCCGATTTTGGTTCCTGCGTCTTCTGCGCCACCCGCCGCAAAGCCACGAGGAAATCAATAATGCGGCAGAGTCAATTCGCCATGAAGTTTCCTTTCCTGCTGCTGGTCTTGTCTTCGATGATCGCGGGTTCCAGTTATGCAGGGCAGCGTTACGCGGACGCAGGTCTGGTGCTGAAAGTGGATCGTGCAAGGCACGTTGTCACTGTTTCCTGCGACAGCATTTCGAACGTGATGGAAGCGATGGTGATGCCGCTGGCGGTGCGCGATCCGAAATCGCTTGATGGATTGCAACCGGGAATGAGAATCGAATTCACGATCGTTGCAGGTAAAGAGACTTCCTACGCGGAGGGTATCCGCATTCGGCCCTATGAAAGCATGGAGAATGATCCGTCGGCGGCGCGGCGGCTGACGATTCTACAAAAAATGCTCGAGGATAAAGGGCGCACAAAAGATGCTGTTGCGACGGGCCAGCCGGTGCCGAATTTCACGCTCACAGATCAAAATCAGCATACGGTGGCGCTTTCCGATTTCGCTGGGAAGGTCGTGGCCGTCACGTTTGTATATGTGCGATGCCCGTTCCCGAATTATTGCTTTCGGCTTTCCACGAATTTCGCGCGCTTGCAGGAACGGTTTCGAAACGAATTGGGGCGTGATTTGGTTTTGCTGACGGTGATCATCGATCCCGTGCACGATTCGCCGAAAGCGGTAAACGATTACGCTCGAATTTGGAAGGCGGACGCGAAAGCGTGGCATTTCCTGGCGGGATCGCCGGATGAAATTCAGAAAGTTTGCGCACTCTTCGATATGGACTATTACCTGGATGAAGCGCTGCTGGTGCATTCGTTTCACACCGTGATAATTGACCGGCAGGGGGAATTGGCAACGAACATCGAGGGGAATGATTTTACGGCGAAGCAGCTTGGGGATTTGGTGCAGACGGTTATGACTGCTGCGCGTTGAGACGAGAAAGTGCGATGCATTCATGTGCGCGTTTCGTGTGTTTTATTGAGTCGGACTCGCGGTGGTCGAATCTCCCTCGAGAGCAGCGTGCGGCCAGCCGCCCGTCCAATCGATGGATGAAATTTGCAGGAATGGATGACCCGTCTTGCCGTCGTAGGCGTGAAACACGATGATGTCGCCGGCCGGTTGCTGCAGGATGGATTCGCCGCCGGGACCGAGCCATCTTTTATTTCCAGTCAAAAGGGGAGTGCCACCACCGTGCAGCATGGGCTTTCCTGCTGCGTCGAGGTAGGGGCCGGTTACGTGGCGCGAACGCCCGACAACCGTGCGATAGTTGCTTTTCACTCCGCGGCAACACAAATCGAAAGACACAAATAAATAATAGAATTCGCCGTGATGGACGATGAACGGAGCTTCGATCGCTTGCCAATCGGCGGGAAGTCCGGGTGGCGCGGGCGGAGGATTCTCCGGGCGTTCACGGCTGGCGAGGGCGTAAATTTTCGTGTCGCCGGGTGAAAGCTTGCCGGTTGCGGCGTCAATGCGGCGCATTTTGATCCCGCTCCAAAAGCTTCCGAAACTCAACCACGGGCGGCCATCGGAATCCAAGACGATGTTTGGATCAATCGCGTTGAAATCGTCATTCAACGTGGATTTGAGGACCAAGCCTTCATTGACCCAGTGGAAATCGGGGCTGGAGCGATCGAGCGTCTTATTTGTTACCAGCGCGATGCCCGAAGTATTTTTTCCGAAGGCGGAGAATGCGAAGTAGAGGTGATAGCTTTTGTTGAAGTAGGAAATGTCGGGGGCCCAGAGATCTTGCGTTTCGGGGCTTTCTTTCTTGATCCAATCGGGGATGCTGTCGAAGACATCGCCGCAGCGCTTCCAATGCTGCAAGTCGTTTGAGCAGCGGATGGGCAACTGACCGTGAGGGCCTTTCTCAGTCGCGGTACCGAATAAGTACCAAGTGTCGCCCTCTTTGATGATTGAAGGATCGTGCACGCCTTCGACGTCGCCTCGAACGCTATAGATATGCGCGGGGGATGAGAGTTGGGCGGGAGTGATCGCGGGGGAGAGAAGTAAGATGACGATTGCGAAACTCTTCAAGTTGGATTTGGTGTTGTTCATAATCTCCAGGTGCTCTAGGTGATGATGCTTGGCGTTCAGGCAATTTGAGCGACGGAGATATAACATCGAGAAAACGCTTACTGCAAGTAGAATGTCGGGCGCAAATCGGACGTGGATGACGTGATTTTGAATGACTCGACTAACGCTAACTCGGCGGACGAAGCTCCGACCTACGGTGAAGGATCAGATACAACTTCGAGCGTGCTTTCTGTAGCAAGAGAAGCGTCTACCTTAACTGCGCCCTCGGTCCCCTTATAAACATATTTGGCGGAGGCCACAAGATCGCCCGGGATGTCTACATCATTTCCAGTTCCAATCGTCTTGAAGACGCTGCGTCCGGCAGGAACTATAAACGTGATCGATACAGTATTGAACTTCGAGCCCGAAATGGGAGTAACGATGAGAACGCCGGGTACATCGCGATCGGAAGCGTTAGTGAAGCTGTAGGATTCCTTAGGTGGTTGAAACTTCTGATTTGTATCCACGACAAAAACCTTGAAGTTGCTGAAAGAGTGGCGGCGGTAGTAGCGGCGCCCGTGGCGTTCCCAGTACAACTCGGCAGTTGCGGGCAGCCAAAGCCGCAGAGCGCGCGAGTGAAATTCGACCTCGCCGTATTCGATCGAAAGACGCTCGTACGTTAAATCAATCTGACTAACTGGGCGGATCAAGTCAGTTTCCAATCGCAACATCTGGTAGGTGGCGGCGTCGATCCACGCGCGACCCTTCAGCGCAACGGGATAGTAATTGCCCTGAATTTTATAATAGCGGATCCGATTCTGGCGATCCTGCCGCTGCTCGAAGCGGACTTGCCAGGCCGGACGTCCCGCCCACCGGCCGAGTCCCTCGCATGAGAGTTTAAAGTCGGACACCATCAAAGGGTGAAAGATCAGGGCCATAGCCGGCAATGCGTTCGTCGCGATTCCGGCTGGAAATTGGCTCGGATCGGTGCTTCCGTTGCGATATTCGTCTAATTGAAATCCCTGGACAGGATTCTGCGAGACTAGAACGAGGTACTCAAATGATCGAGTCTCGCGGGAATGAAGCAGGCCTTCCTTATTGACCCTGTAGTGCTCGATGTGTTCCGTGGCGGTGAATTTCTCGAGGTTGCTCACGAGTTGAGTGATTCGCTCGCCGACGCCGCGCAAAACAACGGGTAGATCACATGACAAGCCGGGCCAAACCTTTGGCACAACCGAATCAACGCCCGGTGGAATATGGAAGGCTGCATTTTGATTTGCAGCACCGAAGAATCCAATGGAGGAGTTATCGGGGAAAGCATCGGGCCTCATGACCAAGAACAGAGTCTCGAGGCCATGCCCTAACTTGATTTCAACAGTCTGCTTCACTGAAACGAAGCCCGGCGCGCTTGCTTCGACGGAATAGCTTCCGGCAGCGAGATTGGGAAGAATTGTCTCACCCTCTGAATCGGCGGCCTTTCCGAGCAATTCCGATCCTTGAGCGCTGACGACGTGAAGGTTTGCCGAACCGCTAAATGGAGAGTCGTCTGAAAGTCGCAGGCAAATTTTCAGAGAAGGCGCGTTTGCCTTAGGATGCTGGGCAGCGGAGTTTTCTTTCGAGCTCAGGTGAGCTGAAAGGGCACCGCACACCAAAAACGCAAACGCCGCAAATGTCACACGGGAAACGATTCGGGGACGATGCATAACAGCCTCCGGACCAGAGTTCTGCCCAGGATGTTTTCGATTCTGCGGTTAGTCCGCGACTCGTGCGTCGACGGTGTTCATGAAATCCAGAATCATGTGAACGACGGCATCATCGCCGATCGCTGTATTGATCATGGCATGGTAGAGAGCGCGGTTAGGCCATTCGACGTGGAAATACTTCTGGATGAAATCATGGCGCTCGCGGTCAACGGTATCTACAAGCTGCAGGGCTTCATCCTCGCTCTTGCCACGCGCCAAGAGGCGCCGCACTTTATTTTCTCTGGGAGCGTAAAGAAACACACGCAGCGTGTCCGGGCGTTTCCCGAGGAAATGCTGCGAACCCCTTCCGACGATGACTGAGTTCCCGGTCTGAGCGGCATGCTGAACGACCCGTTCGGTAATCTTCAAAATGCTTTCGCTGTCAACTACGTTGAGCTTGTGCGCATTGAGGCTGCCTTCATAGCTTCCGCGCAAAAAGGATTTGAAGAGCCGATAGTAGAGCGGATCGGTGCGCTCCTCTCGAACTTCAACGACGGCTTTGGGGCAATTCGCAAGCCTGGCGATCTCCTCGGTGAGCAACTGATCCCATAGCTTCCAGCCCAACTGCATCGCGAGCGATTGAGCGATCTCGCCTCCACCGCATCCGTACTCGCGTTCAATCGTGACGATTTTGATCATGGAAGTCTCGACGCCAACGATTCGCTGCACGTCCTCCATTGCATATCAGTTTACGCTGCTTAACCCGCTTCCACTGCCGCGCCACCACCAGGATCATTCTTCTTCAAAGCAAAACTAAGACAAAACATGATCGCAGCCCCGATGGCAAGGACCATGAAGGTATCAATGTATGCCATGCTCGCGGCCTGCGCTTGGACCTCTTGATAGATCCTGGCAAACGCCTGTATCTGTGCATCATGCGTGCTAAGACCGGAATTCGCCAAGCGTTGGGTCAAGCCGCTGACAGCGTTTTGCAGATTCGAGCTTCCGGCGCGAACGTAATCCCCCAAGATCTCTTGATGGAACTGAGAGCGCCGCGCGACCAGTGTGGTGACCAGTGAGGTTCCAACGCTGCTGCCGATATTGCGCATGAAATTGACGATTCCCGCGACCGCATTGTTCTTCTCCGGCGAAATTCCGATGTAAGCCACTAGCGTGATAGGCACGAACAGAAACCCCAAACCGATTACCTGGGTGATGCGCAACCAAGTGGCGGCGCCGAAGCTAATCTGTAAGTCAATCCGCTTGGTGGAATAGAACATGGCGATAGACAAGGATAGCCAGCCGAAGGCGATCAGGTAGCGTGCCTGAATCATCGTCGTGAGTTTGCCCATGATCGGCATCTCAAACAGCAAAACAAGACCTCCCGCCGAAAGCGCAAGCCCTGCCAACTGGGACGTGTAGCCCAAAAGCGTCTGGAGGAACTGCGGCATCAGGACCAAGCTACTGAACAACAAGATTCCCAGTATGAACATCATCAAGCTCGCACTGGCGAAGTTAAAACTCTTGAACATGCGGACGTCAATGATCGGCGCCTTTTGAAACCACTCCCATATAACCAGTGAGATCAGGCATACGGCGGCCATAACGATTAAGGTCGTAATGAAGTGCGAACCAAACCAATCATCTTCCTGCCCCTTGTCGAGCAGCACCTGCAGCGCCCCGATGCCCAGAGTCAGAAGAGCAATACCCACGTAGTCCAACTTAACGCCGGCCGACTTGAGCCGTTTTAGATACGGCGGATCTTCGACAAAGCGCCGCACGAGAAACCATGTGGCTATTCCGACTGGGAGATTGATGAAAAATATCCACCGCCAGGAATAGTTAAAAGTGATCCATCCGCCCAGGGTTGGTCCGATCGTGGGCGCGGTTACCGCCGTGATGCCATACAACGCAAACGCCAAACCTCGCTGATGCGGCGGAAAAGTGTCTGCGAGAATGGCCTGAGCCATCGGCTGCAGCCCTCCGCCGCCCGCGCCTTGCAGCACGCGGAAGAGAAGAAGGAGCCCGAGACTCGGCGCTATTCCGCAAAGCAAGGAGCTCACAGTGAATATACCCAAACAGCCCATGAAGAACCGCTTCCGTCCCAAGGCGCCCGCGAGCCAGCCGCTGATTGGCAGGATGATGGCGTTCGAGACGAGATAAGACGTCAACACCCACGTACTTTGATCGTTGCTCGCTCCCAGGTTCCCGGCCATGTACGGCAGGGCCACGTTGGCGATGCTGGTATCGAGGACCTCCATGAAGGCTGCCAGCGCCACGACAACAGCAATCAGCCAAGGATTGTATTTGGGCCGCCAAGCGTCCTGATCGATTGTCGGAGCAGCGGAACTCATTGGAGGTACACGTCCGGCACCACGTTCATGCCTGGACGAAGGTGGCGATCCTTGTTCTCGCCGGGCTCGAGAACGATCTTTACCGGAATCCTTTGCACAATTTTTACGTAGTTGCCGGTAGCATTCTCCGGCGGAAGCAAACTGAAGAGGGGGCCCGTTGCGCCCGCGATGCTGTCCACGTGGCCTTTTAATTTTCGGCCGCTCGAATCCACATGGATTTCCGCTTTCTGTCCGACTCGCATGTGCTTCAGCTGCGTCTCTTTGAAATTGGCGGTGACCCACACATCATCGAGAGGCACGACGGTTAGAAGTTGCTGCCCGGGTTGAACGTTTAACCCGACGACAACTGTTTTAGTCACCTCACCGGTAACGGGCGCAACGATTTTGGTGTATTGGAGGTTCAGGTGGGCTTGTTCGAGAAGCGCGCGCCTTTGTTCCACATCGGCGATCGCCGCGCGCGCGCGAGCGCGGGTGGAAGACACCTGCTGCGGACCGGTCTCCGCGGATTGGTGATTCGCATCCGCCTGCACCAGGCGGCTTTTGGCTTGTTGCACGAATTGTTGCGCGGCCGATTCATTGGCGCGGGCTGCCGCTACCGCCGCGGTGCTCGATTTGGCCGCGGCCAACGCCTGATCGTAAATCTGCTCAGCGACGTCTCGAGTGTCCACCAAAAGCTTGTAGCGACGCAGATCGTCTTGCGCTCTCACGTCGTTCGCTTCCGCCGCTTCTAGTTGGGCATGGGTGGCCGTGACCTGCCTCTCGGCGGCGATCACTCCGGCATCGGCATTGTCGATGTCCGACGTAGCGGACTTCAGTTGGCTCGAGGTGTTCACCGAAGTAATGGGAACGGTGATATTCAACGATTCGGCTGTCGCTATGGCGCTGTCCAGATTGGCTTGCGCCTCAGCGACCGCGACCTCATAGTCCTTCGGGTCGATCTCAACCAGGACGGTGCCTTGTTGCACCCACTGGTTGTCCTCGACGTTGACCTTCACCACATACCCGGAAACACGCGCGCTGACCGGATACAGATGAACATCCGCCGCAGCGTCGTCGGTCGATTCATAGCTGCTGAGGTAGCGCCACAAAAACACGCCGCCAACAATCAGCACGAGTACGCCGATCAGAATCAAGATGTATCTTCGGCGCCGGGTGCTCTGGGACACGGGCGGCGCGTACGCAGCACCCTTCAAGGGCGGCGGCTCGATCGGGGATTTTTTACCTGCGTCAGGCACCGAGCGCGATGAGGTCTCGTCCGCCATGTTCATTTTCCTTTGAAATATTCCTTGACGCTCTCTTCAGCGACACCTAAAGCGCGAGCCAGTGAAATTTTTGCGAAATTGTAGTTGTAGAGGCTGGAGATGTACTGTTCGTGTGCGCTAGCCACCGCCTCTTGCGATTGCACCACCTCCACGGTATCGGTGACACCTGCGGTGAAACGCTTGCGCGACCGGGTCAGCGTCTCCTCCGCCAAATCAATGTTGCTTCGCGCCACGTTGACTTGTTCCGCCGAAGATTGCAGATTCAGCAGAGCGGCGCGAACGTCAGAGTCGATCTGCGCGCGAAGATTCTCGAGGCGTTCACGGCTCTGTTCGAGTTTTGCATCAGCCTGCACAACGTCACCGTGAACGCTGCCTCCTTGAAAGATAGGAATCGTCAGCGTTCCGCGCACGTCTGAAACTTGCGTCGACGTCGAGGGATGGCTTCCCGCCGTGCCGTAGTCCGCGTTAAAAGAAAGCGACGGGAGATAGCCCGCCACGGCAGCTTTCCGTAAGAATTCGGCCGCGCGGATATCAGTTATAGCGGCTTGGTAATCGGAACGCGAAGCGTATGCGCGTTTCAAAGCCTCATCAACGGTGATGTCCTCAAAGGGTTGGCAGGGCGACTTGTCCGTCAATTCGAATTCCTGGCCGGGAGCCAAGCCAATCACACGTGCTACGGTCAGCTTTTGGATGGCGAAATTGTTCTTTGCTTGAATCAACTGCTGCTGGCGGGTCTGGAGCTCGACCTTGGCGCGCAGCTCATCGATTTTCGGCGACGTACCTGCATTCAACTGGTTCGCTGCTTGATCGTGGAGCGCCTCCGCCGTCTGGACTTGCGCTTCCGCCGTTTCGATGCGCGCCTCGTCGGCGATGGCCTGCAAATAGGTATAGCCCACGGCGAGCACGACGAGATCGCGCGCATCTTTATTGGTATATTCAGCGGACTTCACGTTTTGGCTGGCCGCGCGAGCCGCATTGATCGACTTCCAATCAAACAACGACTGAGTCACGGCTACACGGGCATCAAAATAAGAAAACGGGCCGACGGATGGCGGTATTTGGATTCCGCCAATACTTTTAAGACCGAGCTCGGCGAGATTGATCTTTGAATCCGCGACATAGGGCTCCGCCATCACGTGCGGCAAGAGAGCGCTCAATTGCTCCCAGCGCTGGCCGCTGGCCGAACGTATATCTGCAGTCGAAAGGAGCAGCCCGAGATTTTGTTTCAATCCGCGGTCGATGGCGTCCTGCAACGAAAGCGCCATCACACCTGGCACGAGTTTTGCCGGCACGCTGCCCGCGAAGGGACTTACTCCACCCGTTCCAGGTATCGCTTGGCCTGGGCTGCTCGAACCAGGTGTTGTCTCAGTCTGCGCAAAGGATCCGCCTGCTGCGCACAACAAGACTCCGGCCAGCAGGAACGTGCGACCAGGTCCGGAGGTGAACCTCAAAGGAGCCTCCTTCGCCGCGACTTCTTACTGCCGCGATAGCGAGAGGGGCAACATCCTAGTCCGGCCGCAAATTCCCGGCAACCGCAATCTTCGGTGACGACCCCCGCAACAGAGCGATCACTCAAACGGCGACACTGGACTGGGCAGTACTTCCAGACGTATCTTTGAGCGATGAACCAAATGTGTTCGGGCGTAAGACTCTTGTGGTACGTGTCCGCCGCGAAACCCACTTGGGTTTTAGAGGAGGAACCACGCGATGAGCGACATCGACGGTAACGAGTTTATTGAACCGCCGCAAAATACGCTCTCAAGACGCGACTTGATAAAGGGAGTGATTGTAGGCGGTGTGGCAGTTTCCTCCGCGAGCTATCTTTTCCGCGCTTCCACTCTGTTGGGCCAGACTTCTCCGAGCACGGGTGAGAGACTCCTTACCATCAACGTGAACGGCCAACTGCGGCGAGTTGACGTGATGAAACAAGAAACGTTGGCCTGGACGCTGCGCCACAAATTAGGGCTCACCGGTACGAAGCTCGGCTGCGACCGTGCCGAATGTGGCTCTTGCACTGTGCTCATTGACGGCGTTCCTCATTACGCTTGCTCGGTGCTGACACACACGGTGCGCGATCGGAAAGTTCTGACGATCGAAGGGCTGGCGAGCCCCGATGGAACGCTGCACCCGGTTCAGCAAGGTGTTATCGACGAACAAGGTTTCCAGTGCGCGTTCTGTATGCCTGGCTTCATCATGGCGTCGGTGGCATTCCTGAAGACCAATCCCGATCCCACGCGGAGCGAACTGGCGCACGGCCTCTCCGGAAATCTGTGCCGGTGCCAGGATTACGACAAGATTCTGACCGCGATGATGCGGGGCGCGGAAAACATGAGGAGGGCGAGCCGTGCCTAAGAGCGATGAACCTATCGGAGCAAGTGGGCGCGTGTACGGGGCCGGACACAAGCTAATCGGCAAGGATTACGAAACCCCTGACCTCTATGCGAAGGTCACAGGGCAGGCAAAGTACGCCGAGGATTATCACGCCGAGGGTATGCTCTTCTGCAAGTTGCTGCTCAGTCCTCTGCCGCACGCGCGCGTGAAGCACCTCGACGTGCGTCAAGCGCTGGCAATTCCTGGAGTGAAAGCGATTCTGATGGCCAGCGAGCTTCCGCCTCCGGCCGATTCCCTGACAGACAATGGCACGGTGATTCGGGCCAACCCGAAGAGCGAACGTGCGCTCACGATGGAGCCGCTCTACCAAGGTGAACCGATCCTAGCCGTGGCCGCGGTCGATGAACTGACCGCCGCAGAAGCGATTGAAAAGATTCGGATAGATTTTGAGCCGCTTCCGTTCGTGCTCGATCCGCTTGAGTCATTGCGACCCGGTGGGCCGAACCCAAGAACGGACGGAAACATCTGGGTGCGGCCTCCGGCGCCGGTGGCCGTGGCAGGATCTCCGCCACCGCCTCCGCCACCTCCCACGATCGGAGAACTCAAGTGGACCGAGGCAGACTTCAAAGAGGCGAAGGAAGGGCGTCTGCCCCTCGGAAAGACACCTGACGAATGGTCATACGGTGACCTGGAAGCGGGCTTCCGGAACGCGGCGCTGGTCCTCGATGAAACGTTCGTCACACCAGACACGAGCCACCAGACGCTGGAGACCCGCAGCGCGATGGCTTACTGGCAGAACGGGAAGGTCTACGTTTATACCGGCACGCAGAGCACCGCTCAAACTGTGCCCGCCATCGCGAGATGGCTGAACATCGACGTGAGCAAAGTGGTACTCATCAGCGAATACACGGGAGGCGGCTTCGGCAGCAAGGTCACGGCGGGAATTTCGCTGATTATTCCTGCGCTTTTGTCGAAGAAGGCCAATGCGCCGGTGATGATGCGAATCAGCCGCGAGGAGGAGACCTTCATTGGCCGTGCGCGGCCCAGCCTGTTGGGGCGGATGAAAGCCGGCTTTTCCAGCGACGGCCGGATCGTCGCGCTGGACATGTTTGTCATCTGCAATAACGGTCCCTATGACGCAGGGGGCGATGTCCCCTCGTCGGGGCGTATCGTGTCTCTCTTGTATCAACCGCAAGCCATGCGCTGGCGCGGAGCCACCATACTGACAAACACGCCGCCGAGAAGCGCGCAGAGTTCTCCTGGCGGCATGCAGGGGATCGCGATTATCGAACCGGTCATCGCGAAAGCTGCCCGCAAACTGGGGATCGATCAGGTGGCTATCCGCCGAATCAATTGTCCCGAGGGCAAAGCGCCATTCGGACCAGCGGTGCAGGGCAAAAGGCCTTATGCAACGAGTGCATTCTTGAAGGAAGCGCTCGACCGTGGAGCCGAACAGTTCAAATGGAGCGAAAGGGTTTCGCGCACTCCGAAGCGAATCGGAACAAAGGTGCGTGGTGTAGGCGTGTCGCTCAGTTGTTATGTTGGTGGCACGATAGGGTTCGATGGGATCCTGATCATCAAGCCCGACGGGCGATTATCCATCTTTTCCGGTATCGGCAACCTCGGAACAGAGTCCGTGATCGATGTGCACCGGGTGGCTGCCGAGGTTCTGGGGGTGCCGTGGGAGAAGTGCGATATCACATGGGGAGACTCGTCGAAGAACCTTCCCTTTACCTGTGTTTCCGGCGGAAGCCAGACGACCCACGCAATGACACGTGCGGCGTACGCGACCGCGATGGATGCGCGGAAAAAACTCCAGGAGATTGCAGCGAAGAAACTCGGCGGCAAACCAGAAAATTACGAGGTTGCCAACGAGCGCGTATTTCGGAAGGGCAGTGGCGCCGGCATGACTCTGGCGCAGGCTGCAAAGTACGCCATTCAACTGGGTGGCATCTACGATGGCCACGAAGCGTCCCCAGACCTGAACAAAGTGACGAAGGCGTCGTTGGCAGCCCTGGCAGGCCAAGGTTTGGTAGCGGCGGCGAAGGACAATTACCCTCGCGATGGCGCGACATTTTCCTACGTTGCGAGCTTTGCCGAAGTCGAGGTCGACGTCGAAACCGGCAAGTATTACATCGTGGATTTCCTCGCCTATGCAGATGTCGGCTCGGTGATTCATCCTCGCGCGCTTGGCGGTCAAATTCTGGGCCGGTCCACTTTGGGCATCGGGCATGCGATTGGCCAGAAATGGGTCTTTGATCCTCACTATGGTGCAATGCTTTCGACGCGATTCAGCCAGAGCAAGCCGCCAACGATTCTGGATGTACCCGTCGACATGCAATGGGCGGCGCTCGATATTCCAGATCCGGAGACACCGGTTGGCGCTCGCGGTGTGGGCGAGCCGCCGGTTGGAGGCGGGTGCGCCTCGATCCTGAACGCGCTTTCGGACGCTCTTGGTGACGAGATTTTTCGGCGAGCGCCCGTCAATGCAGACACTGTTCTCACGTCCCTGGAAGCAGGACGGCCCATGCAACATCCCTTAATGGCGCACATTTAGTGGAGACGCGAAAGGAGAGCCCATGGCTGTAATCCGAGATGTCATGCCGGCTTTTGAACTGCTCCAGCCGAATTCCATTGCTGACGCGCAAAAGTTGCTCGAGGAGCAGGGCGATGCATGGGTGTTGGCCGGAGGCATGGACAGCTTCGACTGGCTCAAAGATCGCATCAAGAAGCCCAAGGTGGTGGTCGACCTGAGCGGGATCACGGAACTTAAAGGAATTCGCACAACGTCTGACGGGGTCGAAATCGGAGCGATGACCACGCTAACGGAAGTAGTCGAGCATCCTGCGATCAGAGAGAAGTACAACCTGTTGGCGGAGAGCGCGGAATTGGTGGCTTCACCGCAGATCCGAAACCAAGGCACGATTGGCGGCAATGTGTCGCAGGACACTCGCTGTTGGTACTATCGCGCCGGATGGCCTTGCTATCGCGCAGGCGGAAACATCTGCTATGCCGACACGCCGGAGGGACGCAACCGCGAGCACGCAATTCTGCACGCGGACCGCTGCGTGGCAGTGAATCCTTCCGACACTGCTCCCGCGCTTATTGCGCTCGATACCAAATTCGTGATTCGAACTTCCAAAGGTGAGCGCGTGGTGGACGCCGAAGACTACTTCATCGGACCTGAAATCGATATCACCCGGTTGCACATCCTGAAGCCTGGGGACCTTCTGACGGCGATTCGTATTCCATCCACATGGGCGGGTGCGCAATTCTATTTTGAGAAAGTGCGAGACCGAAATGTGTGGGACTTTCCCCTGTTGAACGTAGCCTCGGCGATGGCCGTATCGAATGGCAGCATCGAGCGGATGCGCATAGCGGTGAACGGCGCGGCCGCTCGTCCTCTGCGCTTGAAGGTTGTCGAAGACGCGGTCCGCGGCAAACCGCCGAATGCAGCAACCGGAGAAATGGCGGGGAAACTGGCAGTGCAGGGAGCCGTCCCCTTGCAGTTCAACGCGTACAAGATCCCACTGATGAGGAATCTGGTAAAGCGCGCCATCGGAGGAGTGGAGGAGGCGACATGGGCTTCCTAGAGTGGGCCACTAGTCCGTGGGGGCAGCGTATCCCGATTCATATCGCTTGGTTCTTGATATGGGTAGCGGTGATTGCCGGGTTGCTGTTCTTTATCGTTCACGCCACGTACTTGCGATACTTCGCCAAAGCCCGGGAGTTCGCGGGCAGCAATTCACCGCTGCTCGCGGCGCGCATACCAGAACATGTGCCCAGACACTCGCTGACCGCCCGAGTGTTCCATTGGGTTATGGCAGCTGCCATGTTCACGTTGCTATTCACTGCCTTTCTCCCGAAGGTGGGCATTCAGTTCAACTGGGTCACCTATCATTGGATCGCGGGGGCCGTTCTTACCGCCTCCATCCTCTTTCACATTATCCACGCCTCATTCTTTATGGATTTCTGGTCGATCTGGCCGGACAGGATTGACCTGCGGGACGCGCGGAGAAGAATACTGCGCTCTGTCGGGAAAGCCGCCCCGCCGCCGGACAAATTCGCCAAGTATCCTTTGGAGAACAAGCTCTACCACGGCGCCATCATCGCCGCTGGTCTTTCCGTGATCATCACGGGCGTGTTCATGATGTCTCGCGTGCGTACGATCTTTTTCCCCCGCAATCCGTATCTATTCTCCGACATGACGTGGGGCATGATGTACGTCCTGCACGGGCTGGCGGGCGTCGGACTGATTGCGTTGATCATGGTGCACGTCTACTTTGGGCTTCGTCCGGAAAAGCGTGCCATTACCAAATCCATGATTTTTGGTTGGATGAGCCGTGACTTTTATCTTGAAGAACACGATCCAGCGCGATGGCCTGTCGAGACTTCGGCGTCCCCTGCGAGATCCCAGGGAGCAAATGCCGAGGGGTTGACCGATGCCGGCTGATATTTCGGAGCGCTGCAACACGGTCGAAGAATGCTACGAGTTCATGCTGGCTTACGCCGCGCAAGGACTGCCCGCTGAAGGAGCAAGCGCATCGGGCGCGCGGATCCGCGAATTCCTAAGTCGTGCCGTGAACGCTATCTCTGGCCTCTCAGAATGTTGCGCGATGGCGGTAAAGCAACAGAGTCTTGAACCGAGCGAACGCTATGAGGCGTTCGTTGCCGTGGTCGACCGGGACGCCAGGGACTCGTTGGCGGCCATTGAGCTGGTGTTGGCCCAACCGTCTATAAGCTCTCAATTAATCGACAATCTCAACGCCTCGATTCATCTCCGCGCCCTGCTCACGGACCTGTTTCTCTTGAGTGATATTCTTAGGATGAACGTTCGCGATTCGGCTGAATCAGTGCGGAAGTGAAGAGTCGCCCAAGCGGAGTGGATTGCCCGGCCGAAAGCTACTATAGGCTTACTTTTTTCACACAACCACCGAACCTCCCAAAATCTGATCCGTTCCAAAACGAGCATGATTCCTTTCGCGATTGTGCGCCAAGTTGGGCCCAGTAACTTTCAGATATGTGGCGAAGCTTTCCGGCAGGAGCCCATGGGGAATATGTCGCTTCCGCTTTATATGCATATAAAGAAACGGCCTCAAAACCCTCCTTAACGGGCGACTGTGCAGTTGCAGATGGTTGCTATCGAGACGAATCCTCGTAGGAGTATTTGCCCCTTTTTGGGTCGGTTCAGAGTGAACTAAAACACCCTTAACACCGTAATTGTCTGCTCGAGAGAGCGGGAGTCAGCCGCTCGACCCATCAATACTGGTTCCTGCGGAACCTCAATATACGTTTCGAGTTACGCAACGGAAACGGTACAATGCACGCCGACTCGGGAGTAAATTCACCTTGAATGCAAAGCGGACCATCTTTGAGCTGTATTTTGATTATATTCAGCACTTTGGTTCGTCCATCTCGCCGCGGTCCATGCTGCGGCTCACCTCGGAGCTGGGCATCGCTCCGAGCGCGACACGCGCCGCTCTGTGCAGGCTGGCGAAGCTCGGGTGGTTGCAGCGAAGCACCGAAGCGAATCGCACGTTTTATGCATTGACACCAGTGGGCCGCGAAAGGTTGGAGGAGGTGCGGCCCCGTATGTTTTCTCCGCGACACGCCACTTGGGACGGCCAGTGGACCATCCTGACGTACTCGGTGCCCGAACGGTTGGGGCAGCATCGCGACCGGTTGCGGCGGGAACTGACATTTCTTGGATTCGGATCGATGACCCCGGCAACGTGGATAAGTCCGAATCCAGTCGTTGAAGTGACCCTGCGTCACCTGGCCTTGCGGAATCTTGACCAATACGTTCACTTGTTTCGTGCGCGCCAGGTGAGCGCCCAAACGCAATCCGCACTCATCAAACGCTGCTATAACCTGGACGCCGTGCAACGGCATTATGGCCGCTTCATTAAAAGCTGGCGCGGATACCGGGAGAAGATCACCGCTGCAGATCGTCCCAGTGACGACAAGTGCTTCGTAGCGAAGATGCGCCTAGTTTATGATTTCGGAGATTTTCTTTACCTCGATCCTTTTCTCCCGTCGGAACTCTTGCCTCAAGGATGGCTCGGCTACGAAGCGTGGCGGTTGTTTCGCGATTCTTATCTTTTGTTGTTAGAACCGGCGTTGTCTTTCTTTGAGAGCTGTTTCGAGGGGCCTACGAGATCGGCGCAAGAACAACGCGAGAGCCGGATGCGGGCTCTGGATCAGACACCTACGGAAGTGTGACGGGAAATTAGTAAGAAGGGAAAAAATCGCGAAGCTAGAAAGATTTCAGAACGGGTCGGGCGTGCTGTATCAGCTCTCTCGATTCTGACAAAGTTTTTACGGAGTGGGGAGAACATAATGGAAATCGGTGATGCGCCCCTCCGGATTGTCTTTGAACTCAACCCGGACGCGCGTGCCGGGCTCCAAGCGCGCGGCCGCGCTTTTTACATCGCTCAAATCGAGCCCGCGCACGAAGTTGATCATCGCGGTGCTCACGCCATCCAACCGGACGTATGCAATGGCATAGGGCGGCTTGGGAAGATTTTCAAATTCGGCAGTCACTATCGTTGCGGCTTCGATCACGCCCTCGAGACCGGCTTCTATCCATCCACTGCACGGTTCGAAGGATCTCTCGCAGTATGCGCGCGGCGGCAAGAATGAGAGCTTGCACTTGTCACAGTATGTCGCGAGAATTTTTTTCTGCTTCAGGCCGTCGAAGAATTTTCCCGCAACCTTCCCAACTGAGTACTTGTAACGAACGTGCCATTCACCGTAAATGACGTTTTCATTCTTGTCCGAGCCTTGCTTCACCATATGATCGCCACCTTATCGTTTTGATCTGGAATTCTATTTTATCTTTATACGTAGTCGGCGCCGAGAATCGTGCAATTAACGAATTGGACGGAGCCGCCGATCGCCGTTGAAAGCGCATTCTGCACTCCCGCCACTTGTCCCTCTCCAGCCTTTCCCATCACTTGCAGTGCGGCATCGGCCACACGCACGAGCCCGGTGACGCCGATCGGATTGCTGCACAATGTTCCGCCGGAGGGATTGACGCTGAGCAACGCGCCCATCTCAAACGCCCCTTCGTCGCTGAGGTTCTGGGCTTGGCCCCGTTCGCAAAATCCGAGAGACTCAAGTTGGGGAAATTGCGTCGAGCTAAACGGATCGTAGAGCTCGACAACTTGAATTTCCTTCATCGGATTCGTGATGCCGGCCTGCGCGTACGCTTCCTTGCCCGCGGAAACAAATTCAGCTTCGTCCGACAACTCCGCGTCTGCAAACGGGCCGACTCGGTCGCCCATGAAAACTGTACTGGTCCTCCCGCCGATACCATTGATGAACGCGGGCCGCGAACAGTGGCTTTTTGTGGCTTCCTCGTTTGCGAGAACGACGGCGGCGGCTCCCGCCGAGCGCGGGCATATGTCAAACAGCTTGTAGGGCCACGACATCCGCGGCGAGTTCATCACATCCTCAACCGTTATGTTTCCTTTTAGATGCGCGTATGGATTCTTTAATGCGTTCTTGCGTGACCTCACTACCACGCGTGCAAACTGTTCTTCGGTCGTTCCGTACCTATGCATGTAGCGCTGAGTCGCAAGCGCTGTCATCGTCACGGTGTTCAGAGCGAAGTCATGTTCGTAAAACAAATCCCAAATTAGATTCAACACGTGTTGGGCATCCGGAGTTTCGGTTACGCGATCAGCACCGACCACCAAGACGGCGCGATACATGCCAGAGGCGACGTGCGCATATCCGGCATGCAACGCCGAGCCTCCGGTGGCGCCGCCCGTGTGCACGCGCATGAAGGGTTTGCCGGAAGCCCAGACCGAATCTACAGCCCACTTATCCACATCGTTGACTCCCATGAACTGCGTCGGAGCCATCGAGAATACGACCGCATCTATATCATCGGGAGTGAGTCCGGCGTCGTCGAGGGCTGCCTTTGCAGCTTGCTGCGCCAACTCGACGTAAGTTTTGTCGACGATGTTGTTTTTGAATACCGTTTCCCCGACACCGATGACGGCCACACGGTTTTTCGGCATTCCTAAGCTCCCTCGAAAATTGCGACAGCGTTACCCTGTTGCGCAAATCCGTGACAACCGTGCGCCGCAGCCCGCTTCGTGCCGTTTACCTGGACCGCGCCGGCCCGGCCTGAGATCTGGAGCACGGCCTCGGCGGCATTCACCAAACCCGTGCAGAAATAAGGGTTCTGCGCAAATGGCCCTCCTGATGGCGAGACGTTGCAAGAATCAGGCAGGCCAAGGGCGCGGCGGAATGCCATTTCGTGGAACGCGGTTTGGCTGTCGAGTTCGACGACGTCAAGTTGACTGAGATCCCGGAGGCCGCTCATTGCAATTGCTTTCTGAAACGACTCCTTGAATCCGGTTAACGCGGACAGGCGCTTCTCGCCGAGCTGATAATTGTCAACTCGCCATGCCACTCCTGACAGGCGCGCGAGTGGCCGACGGTGAGGATGTTTCTTCAACCATGCGCCAGAGCATACGACCATCGAAACACCGCCATCGGTGACTGGCGCCTGTTGCATTTTGCGCAGCGGAGCCGCCACGTACGGAGATGCTTCAATCTCCTGCAAAGAGGGAACGGCCGCTCGCATGCCGCGTTCGTTGTCACTTGCTCGTTGATAGCTGGCGCGGACCGCACTATTGGCATCTGATTCGCTAATTCCATACGCGTCGCTGACTGCGCGCGCAAAAAATCCATCGGCAATTGACGCGTTTAGGCCGATATCTCGGGTATAGAAGGGCTCGCAGCGCATTCTCATTACATCTTCAAAAGGCGCCTTCGAACTCTTGTTCCAGCTGGAGAGCAGGCCGAGGTGAAACCTTCCCGACTCGATTCGCATGGCCTCCAAGCACAATCCGATCAGCCCGGAATCTGTAACTTTGATCTCGTCTTTCAGATAGGCGCCAGCGGGAGCAGAGAGAAGCATGCTCGAGATACTTCTTCCGTCGAGTTCGTCGCAAGCGGCGATAGTGACGTGATCCAATTCGTCGCGAGTTATCCCGGCATCGTCGAGCGCCGCTTTTGCCGTATCAAAAACCATTTCCTCGAGACGCTTATCCGCAACCCAAGATGAGGCCGGGTGCAGTGCCAAGCCGAGGACGTAAGTATCCAAGGGGCTAACCTCCAATCGAGCGATTAGCTGAGCGAGCGGTGGCCAGCGGACAGTTATTCCCTAGAGGGCGATCCGCCGGCAGCGAGATGGAACTCGACCGTACGCAACTGTTTTGTCGTACTGCACTATGAGCGCCTTAGCTCGCTAATCGCATTTCTTGCTTCGCGGTCGAGATCATCCACGACTTTGCAGGGTGCATCGAAGAACATCGCTGGTCACTCTTTCCACGTGTGCGGAATTCCCAATCTTCAATTCACACGAAAGGCAAACTGCGATAGCGCACGGCGAAACGGCCGCCATGCAGTCACACTAGAAAACATACTTAAGCCCGAACTGGATCAGACGCGGAGCTACGATTGTAGAATTGATAACGCCCAGACTCGGGAGGTGCAGATACTCGCCAGGATCACCGAATTGAGCGTGGTTGAAGGTGTTAAAGAATTCAGCTCGGAAATCCAGATGTGCCTGCTCCGATAAGCCCCCCACTCGCGTGGCCTTGGCTATGGAGACATCCCAATTGTCCTGCCCGGGACCGCGCAAGATGCCCCGGCCCGTATTGCCGAAGTCCGTGCCCGTCGTTCCCGGCCCTCCGACTGACACCACCGGCGGCGCGCAGAACGCGGCGGCGTTGACGTAGTCATTCAGGCGAGCTTTCACCGAACCCGAAGTTCCCACATCCGAGTTCGACATCCCTGAGCAAAATTGGGCACGGCTGGAGAAATTAATGCCTCCGTAATACGCCGACCCTGCCAGGAAATCAACAAAAGTCAACGGGTCTCCGGTTTGCAATGTGGTTACGCCCGAAACGGACCATCCCGTCAATACTTTACCCAACAACTCACGGCCTTGATGATAGCCAGGGAGTTGGTAATCGTAATTGAAAATGATGCGTTGTGTCCGGTCGAAATCGGCCGGGCCGTACGCTTGTCTGAGGTCCGAGGGATTGTTGCTGTCACCTCCCACGTCTCCGCCGCCACCTTCAAAATCGGTCAGCGTCTTGCTGTAGGTGTAGGCCGCTTGGAACGTTAGGCCGTGAGAGAACTGCTTTCGCACTGAAATCTGCAGCCCGTTGTAGTTGCTATTATGATCCGCGCAAGTACAGAGGACACTCATTGGCCCAAAACCGACCCATGGAACGCGCAGATACGCATTACCAGCCGTGTTCGTGGTGATCAGCGTGCCGTCTTGCGGGTTCGTGATGGGGTTGGCTGGACTCGCCAAGAGAGGTATGTTGTTGGCCTGATAGGCAGCCACCACGTGATCGGCTCTGTTTCCAGCGTAGCCGACTTCCAATACCCACGTGGGCAAAAACTGATACTGGACATTGAGGGTTTCGGCCAACGTCTTCGGAGTGTTCCACGGTCCGAGATACGCATTCGTCTGTACCTGGGAGGGAACCTGAGGGACCACGCGGGGGACGAACCCTAGAGGAGGCAAGTTAGGCCATGGAGTTTGGAACGTGGCCGCGGGTTGAAGCGAATTCGACAGACCAACGTTAAGAGCAAGGGGAGGTTGGTAGTTCAATGGGAAGAAAAGCACATTGCCGTTTGTTTCCTGATAGTAGATGCCCCATCCGCCGCGCACCACGAGATTGCTACTGTGGAGCGGTTGCCACGCGAAACCGATTCGCGGCCCGAAGTTGCTCAGCGGCATGCGCTGCTCTTGACCGTATGGAGTCGAGCGGCGCGTTACACCTGGCGGGGGTGTGCCCGGATAGTTCGAAGCGACGTCGAAACCGACGAGAGTGCCGCCCGGGGGCGGTATCGCAGCAGAATCGAGGAGCGCGGTATTTAGATTTCCGACGTATCCACGCGAATCCCGCATTCCGCCAAAGTACTCCCATCGCAGGCCGAGATTCACCGTCAGCCGGCGAGTCAGCTTAATGTCGTCCTGAGCGAAGGTTGCATAATCCTTTACTCTAAAGGAGCCGTACACCCCGCCCGGCACCGACTCGCTCTCCAGCGGACCCGTGGTTGAAATATTGCTCATCGGGTCTCCCGCTGCGGCCGTGCCGTTTTGCGTGGCGTTCTGTCCCAGCAGAAAGTCGTTAAAACTGGCGAAGGTGATTTCTCCGCGGGCAACCGCCGCTACCGACTCTACAAAGCGGACGTCCTCTCCTTCAAATCCCACGCGGACTGTGTGGATTCCGTGGTTCCAGGAGAGGTGATCACCAACCAGGTACGTAGTCGGAGCCGAATAACCGTTGTCGGATGCGGCTCCGCCCATCGAAAAAAGTCCATTGATCGTGATCTCAGGAAGTTCGTTGAGCCATGCGTTTAATGGCGTCATGCCGAATTGCTGCGGCGTTGCGAACTGGGAGCTGCTGTCGTGCCACAGCGAATGAGTAAATCCAGCCCTCACTTCATTGACAAGATTGGGCGTGAGTACTGAAGTCAGCTTCAAGACGCCGTTGAACGTGTTGCTCTTGATGATTCCCGGATTGCCAGGCAGGCACGTAGCGCCGCAATCAATTGAAAGTATCTGCGGGTCACGGGACCAAAACACCCGCTCGGATAAGGTGTTTCTGGGCGTTACGATGTAATCAAGGTTGACCAGGAATTGGTCTTCCAAATACGTCGCTGGCACCGTGAATATCGAAGAACCATTCGGATTCTGCGGATTGGGAATCCAGTATTGTCCGCTGGGCGTTTTCTGCTGAAGGTAGGCCAGTGCGACAGGATTGATGTTCGAGCCGTCGCAGGCGACGGCGCCGCCGTTGACTCCCATGCCGCCGTTGACTCCGCAGAATAGTGCGCCGTAGGTCGCGGCGGTTGCGGTGCTGCGGTCAACGCCAAAAAGCTGACTAGGTAGAAACGGGGTGGACTGGCTGTCCGACGATAATCCGTTGGCCTGCCGCGTTCCCTGATACGAACCGAAGAAAAATAGCTTGTTCTTGAGAATGGGGCCGCCGACGCTTCCGCCGAATTGATTTTGCCTCATGACAGCACGGGGCTGGCCGGACGCATTACTGAAAAAGGAGTTCGCATCCAAATCTGTGTTTCGCAAAAACTCCCACGCCGCTCCGTGAAACGTATTCGATCCTGACTTAGTCACTACATCTACGTTTGCTCCCACGTTCCGGCCGGAACCCGCGTCGTATTGCGATGTTTGGATCTTAAACTCGGCAATCGCATCCGGGTTAGGAATGGCGAGTTCGGCATAGAAAGTGTATTCCGCGTTGTCCGTGCCCGAGCCGAAATTATTGGTCTGCTGGCCGTCCATCTGAAAATTATTGGCCGAGTAAATACTCCCGTTTACGAAAAGTTGCGAGGACCCTGCTCCAAGGTTCGCGGCGTTGGTCACGTTGCTGGTGACGCCGGGAGACAGCGAAAGTACCTGAGTGTAGTTTCGCGTTGTCAGCGGGAGGTCGCTGATTTCTTTGCTTCCCACCAATGTTCCCTCAGTGGACGATTGTGTCTGGAGCTGTTCGGCAACTCCCGACACAGTCACGGATTGCTCGACGTTTCCAACGACCAGAGTTCCATCGACCTCATCCGTCTCGGTAACGTTAACCTGCACCGCATTTATATACAGGATTTTGAAACCGTTGGCCTTGAACTCCACCTTGTACGTGCCCGGTGGCAAGAGCGGGAAAGTGTAGGCGCCATTACCCCCGGTGACCTCACTGCGAGTCTGGCCGGTCTGATTACTTGTGATCGTCACGGTGGCCCCGGAAATCACAGCGCCCGAGGGATCTTTAACGAAGCCTGTAAGAGCTCCAGTCCCGCCAGTTTGCGCGAAGGCAGCCGATGCGCAGAGAAATCCGGCGAAGAAAACAACAATAGGTAAACGCTTCATGTGTCCCCCGAGTAGAAACCGAACTCAGCCGCAGACGAACCCAGCCAGGGCACCGCAGGTCCAGCGGGCACTGTTTGACCCATATTTTCGATACGACCCATCATCTTTTCTGCGGACATGCGATGGCGCGCAATCTATCTCCAATTGAAGATTGCTGTCAAGAACATTGTTGCATTATTGTTGCTATCAGCGAACATAGTGTAATATGCGGAGGGGTGCCCGTTGGCCCGCAAACTTGGCGAGTCCCGTAACAGGTACTCCAACAACGCCATGCGGCGCCGCGCGGTTGCCGGTGTTACGGGCGATACCGCTCTCGGGGCGGGTAATTGCCTGGCACGCGAACGCGATCCTGAATCTGGGCCATCGACAACGCTTTCGGCGAACAGAGCTTTCCCGGCCTTGAAACCCGACCTCATCGAATAAAGTAATTTAAGGGTGCAATCACGGATAGCATCCAAGTACAGCAATAACCTACTAATTATCAGTAATATAGCGTGAATCATCGATCCATGAGCAGGCTGGGACGCTGGAACCAGGGATCTGTCAGTCGCGCGGACATCGCAAATTCGCGAGCGAATAGAATCCCGGAATATGTTGGCAGCCGGATTGGCATTTTCGAACCCCCGATCTGCTAATCACCGCATGAGGGATCAATGCTATATCGGCGAGAAGGAATCTTTCGTGAGCCACGCGCGTAGAAGAAAGTGGCCCCGAAAATCGCTACACACGTCGACTCGTCACGAATTCTTATTTGCCACCTTGCCGCTCACAGGGTGTAATAACGCAAAGCGAGAAACACGGGCCGGAGAGTCACAATCCAGCGGATCTTATTTGACAGCGGACGACAATTGACAGGTTTTGTGTGATAGAAATATTCGGCCATGCGCGATATAGAGGACAATTTCTCGACGTCGAACGTAACTATTGATCTCAAGCACGGCAATCGGGATCGGTATATTGCGTGCTGTATGCTGGATTGTGGGCAAGAGCTTGCCCTGTTGGACCCGGGCCCTACATCCACTCTTGATGAACTGGTGCGCAATCTGGGTGAGAGGGGCGCCTCCATTTCGGACATTGGAACGATTCTACTCACGCACATCCATTTCGATCATGCAGGAGTGACTGGCACACTCGTCGAACAAAATCCTCGAATCCGCGTGTTTGTGCACGAGCGAGGCGTCGCACATTTGATAGACCCGGCGCGGCTTTTGAAAAGCGCGTCGCGCGTGTTCGGTTCAAACATAGAGGAATTTTGGGGAGCCTTCAAACCAGTGCCTGCGCGGAATCTGTCTATATTAAACGGCGGCGAGGAGATCACTCTAGGAGAGAGACGATTCGAAACTCTTTACACGCCGGGGCATGCGATTCATCACGTCAGCTATTTCGAAATGGATAGTAAGGTAGCGTTTGTGGGAGACGCCGCGGGCGTCCGAAGCACCGACTCTTATGTGTATCCCGCGACGCCGCCGCCTGATGTTGATCTGGCGCAATTAAATGAAAGCGTGGATCTCATAGAAAGCCGCGAACCACGGCGATTGTTTCTGACTCATTTCGGTTTGGCGGGCAACGTAAAATGGCATATGACTGAGTTTCGCAAGCGCCTCGAGTGTTGGAGCGAATTCGTTCGCCTGTCGCTCGACCACGACGCAGATGATGCGAGACGCGCGCAAGACTTTTCAGAAATGGTGAAGGCGGAAATGTCTTCGTTGGTGACTCCAGAAGAGGCTCTCTGGTTCGAGCATTCGATCTCGTCGCGGCAAAATTGGTATGGACTAGCTCGCTACTGGCGGCGCCAACGCGAACTTTCATCCAGCGCATCTAAGTGACGTGGCTTGGCGAATTGGAATGAGCGCTGCTAATCAGATTAGAGTTCGCGTTATTCGAAGCGAGGAGAGCGCCTGTCCTGAAAAGCGCGCAATCCCTCCTGGGCATCACGGCTTCCGATCCATTCCAAGAACGTGTCCACTTCCAAGTCAATAGCCTCGTTCAGTCGCATTTCCGCTCCGCGGTTCACGAGATATTTCATTGCCTTCAATCCACCCCGGCTCTTCGCCGCAAGGCTCTGTGCCAGAGCCGTGCTCTGCTCTCGCAAGTCCGCCAGAGGAACCGACCGAAATGCCAAACCCCAGGCAACTGCTTCGTATCCGGATAAACGTACGCCGCTTAGCAATAATGCCAGCGCCCGTTGCCGGCCGATGAGCCGCGGCAATCGCTGGCTTCCGCCGCCGCCGGGTATGAGTCCAAAGTTGGCATGTTGATCTCCGATTACGGCGTTGTCCGCGACGATGACGATGTCGCAAGCCTGCATCAGTTCGAAACCCCCAGCCAGCGCATATCCCTGGATAGCTGCAATCACCGGAATTTGCGCCTCCTCGATAGAGAATAAAGCGCGATTAATTTGTTCGATGAACTCGCGCAATTGTTGGGTTTCGGCGACGTAACGTAAATCCGCTCCGGCGCAGAAGTGCTCGCCTTCTCCTTCTATCAGAATTACCCTCACCTGATTTTCCAGTTCGCGAACGGCCTGTTCGAGCTCAAGCACGAGCGTGTAATTCAAGGCGTTCAGAACATCAGGCCGATTCAGGAGTACGCGTCCAATTTTGCCGTCGATTGATACTTGAAGTGTTTGCCATACGCTGTTCATCTGGTACTCCGTTCAAAGCGAAGCAATCGCGTGATCGCAGTATCTACACCAGGACAGCGGAGAATACTCTGGGGAAATCCAATCCGAGGCGCGCCGAAGAACTGACGATGCAGGTTCAGAACTCAACTCTTACGTTTTTCCTGCTCTCCCGAACTTGCGCTCACCACGCTTCGGATTTTTTCTATGACTCCGACGTCCTCAAGGCCGGTGATGTCGCCGCGTGCCGCGCCAGTGGTCACAATCTCCTGCAAAAGGCGGCGCATTATTTTGCCGCTCGATGTTTTAGGTAGGACGTCGCTGAAGTAAATCACTCCGGGCACGGCGATCTTCCCGATCGCCGACTCTACACGGCCGCATACGTTCTGCTTCATTTCGGCCGACGGATCGCGGCCGGTTCGAAGAATGACGAACGCCACGGGTATCGAGCCTTTTATCTCATTCGGCACGCCGACGACGGCAGTTTCCGCAACGCCTTCGCACTCCATAATTGCGCTCTCGATTTCCATCGTACTCAGCCGGTGTCCCGCCACGTTGATTACATCATCGGTGCGGCCCAGCACCCAAAAGTGACCGTCCTTATCTTTCACCGCCGCGTCATACGTGCAATAACATCCTGGAATTCGCTCGAAATATTCGTGGACATAACGCTCCGGCTGCTTCCAGAGACCGCGGACCAGCGTCGGAAACGGCGCGACCACAACAAGGTTGCCGGGAATGTTCACGCCGAGCGAACGGCCCTCGTCGTCAACGACATCCAAATTCGCGCCGAAAAATGGAGTGCCGCATGACCCTGGTTTCATCGGTGTGAGCCAAGCAGCACTCGACAATGGGCATCCGCCAAGCTCCGTCTGTCCCCACATGTTGTTGATGTACGCGCGGCCCTTGCCAAGCTTTTCGTCCGTCCAATGCCAAGCCTCAGGATTAAGGGGCTCGCCCAGAACGCAGATGGTGTCGAGATCCGGCAAATCATTGGCTTCGCCGAGCACGTCGCCATGACGCATTAGCCCGCGTACGACTGTGGGAGCAGTCATCAGTTTGTTCACATGATATTTGTGGGCCACTTTATAGAAGTGATCGGGATGCGGCCAATCTAGAGCGCCTTCGTAGAAAATCGTCGTCACTCCGTTTGATAAAGCGCCGACGATGCCCCAGATGTGCATGGTCAGCCAACCGATGTCGGCGGTACACCACAGCACGTCGTTCAGGTGATGGTCCAACTGGTATTTCGCGTAGATGTAGCAGTTGACGAGAAAACCCATTCCGGAGTGGATGACGCCTTTTGGTTTGCCGGTGGTGCCGCTGGTGTAGAAGACGATGGCGGGCTCATTGGCTTCGAGCGGCACGGGAGGACATTCGGGGCTGGCCTTCAGCATCAAATCGTCCCACCAATGGTCTCGGCCCGGTTTCATGTTTGCCGGAGCACCGGTTCGCTTTACGACTACGACAGCTTGAACGCTCGGGAGAGACTGGATTGCTTCGTCAACTTTGTCCTTGAGTGTAATTAGCTTGCCGCGCCGCCGCACGGCATCGGCAGTTACGATCACCTTTGGCTCGAAGCCCTCAACGCGATTTTTCAGTGACTCCGCCGAAAATCCAGAAAAAATCGTATTGAAGACGATCCCCAGGCGAAAACAAGCGAGGACCGCAATGACCGTTTCCGGAAGATTCGGCAGGAAGATCGCGACGGGATCGCCCTTTTTCAGGCCGAGGCTGATGAGCACATTACTAAAGCGATTCGCTTCGTGGTACAGCATGCGGTAGGTATAAAACTTTGTTTCGAAACTCTCGCTTTCCCAGATCAGCGCGACTTTGTTATCCGCGCCGTTTTTCAAATGGCGATCGAGCATATTCGCGCACGGATTCCCAACGCCGCCGCAGAAATATTCGAAATGCGGGAGATCGCCTTTGCGGACAGAGTGCCAGGGCGTTATCCACTCGAGTTCTGAGGCGGCTCTGGCCCAAAAGCGGTCGGGATCTTGCTGGGAAAGGCGCAGCATTTCTTCGAATGCCGCGGTGCTGCCAATATTTGTTTTCGCCGCTCGCTCCGCATTGGGCATGCGGAGCGAGCTGGCGCTAATCATTGCGAGTTCATCGCCGATTTCACTCATCGAAACTGGTGTGCCTAGCTCGGCGAACTACGACCGACTCTCATCAGTGCTTCTCGCTGGCGACGTTTGCCATTGGCGCCAATTTAACCACGCCAACATTGCCTTCGATCGAGACTTTCGTGCCGTATGCTTCCGAATCCTTCTGCTGCTGTTGAAGAAACTTTTGGGCCAGCTCTGGCGGTGTGATTCTCGGCGATCCACGATCGGCGCGGCGCCGTTCCCATCCCAGGTCAATCGGATAGATTCGAAGCTCCGACAATTGGTTGTGATCGAATCGAGAAACGACGATCGCGCTATCGTAGATGGGCTCGCGAGTCATGTGATCCCAAAAGTTGGCGGCAAAACTAGCATCGTCCATTGCCGCGATCTCCGGCCCGTAGGATTCACGCTCTTCCTGCGAGGACGGTTGAACGGCGAGGTTAATTTCGAAAAACAGGTCGCCCAAGCTATGGAATATGGGCCTATTTTTGTAAATCTCAATTCCCAGCATCCGGTGCGGCCCCGTTCCAACCCATTCATCCGCGCCCGCATCAATGGCCTCATGGGAAATTTGAGTGATGAAATCGGCTCCGGGCTCCTGGTGAGCGTGGATCATCACAATCAAAAAATCGCAATTCTGTTTTCCACTTCGAATGCTCTGCAAAATCTCGCGCTCATCGAGCGGATTCATCTTGTAACTGAATCCGGGCTTGTCCCCGATTCTGTACCACGTCCCGAAGAGATAAAGTTCGTCGGGCCCCAGTTCATTCATGAATTCGTAGACCGGCGCTGAAAGGGAGTCCGCCGCAACGTTTCGATTATTCCCAGATTGGCTGCTCCT
>Ga0302324_100000805_pt1 | contig 79124 bp, 66 predicted proteins | sample Palsa_T0_1_FD_201949 | JGI IMG/M metagenome (GOLD analysis project Ga0302324, IMG submission 201949) | Peat permafrost microbial communities from Stordalen Mire near Abisko, Sweden - Palsa_T0_1 | ecosystem: Environmental > Terrestrial > Soil > Palsa > Peat permafrost | place: Sweden: Abisko...
CGGACCCGAGCCGGCCTGGCTGGTTTACCTGACCGACCGTTTCTACGATCCGGCCGATGAAGGCCGCATTCCCTACGACGATCCCAAAATCCAATACGATTGGGAAACGCAGCACAAATAGGTCCGGCTAAAATCTCGCTCGCGAAGCGGGGAAACAATTCCTCCCTGGACTGTTCTTTGCTCACCACTTTGTGGGAAAATAGCGGTGCGGATGGCCTTGGCTCTTATCTATGGCGCGCCATTGGGCGTGGGTGGTCTGGGAATGCAAGCCGCGACGGCCCTGCGAAGCCTGACATTACTGGGTGAGGTGTCGGCGATAGGCCCGGGTCCCCAGGCGTGGCCGTTCGCGGATCAGCCCTCGAACGTCCAATGGGTAACTACCACTCCGCTCGACGACCGCGCCCGTCTTCTGAAAGGCCGGGCACGCTACCGGAGCGACCGCGAATTTGGTCAAAGAGCGTCGGAACATGTTCGCGCCTTGTCGCCGACCTGCTGCTACGGCTTTACCCAAATATCGCTCGAAAGCGCAGCCTATTGCAGAGACAATGGTGTGCCGTTCATTTTGGATAATCCTAACGGACACATCAGAAACTTGCGTTCGGTTTGTCAACGAGAGTTCTGGCGCTGGTGCTCTACGCCTTTCGCTGGCTCTCCAACCGAGGCGATGGTCCGCCGCGTGGAGGAAGAATACTCACTGGCGACCCGAATACGCGTCTCTTCGAATTTCTCGAAGGACACGATGGTCCAAGCGGGAGTGCCGGCCGAGAAGATTGAAGTCCTACCTCAGTTTCTGAATCTGGGTAGATTCCGACGGTCCTCCGAACAGCCGTTCCCTACGCCAACTGGCCCGCTTCGGGTCTGCTTTGTGGGCAGCTTAGACCTGCGGAAAGGTTTTCTTTACCTGTTGCGAGCGATCCGAAAAATCGGGAGCCACAACGTGACCCTCCGCCTGGTTGGCAACACCGGCGATCCGTGGTGTAAGAGATTGCTGGCCCGCGAGGCGAAAGGCCTGGACGTCAAGATTATGCCGGGAGATCCCGTTCCCTCCTGTCACTGGGCTGAAGTATGCGTTACCCCCAGCCTCGAAGATGGCTTCGGCTTCGTCGTCGCCGAGGCTATGGCGTCGAGTGTTCCGGTAATTGTCTCTGACCAGTGCGGCGCAGCCGAATGGGTCCAGCACGGCACAACGGGCTGGGTGGTGCCATCACGCAGCGAGCCACCGGTTGACTGGCATGTTCAGGTTCGGCAAGAGGATTTGTTGGCCCAATACCTGCAACTAGCTCTCGACAATCGTCCTCGGCTTGCCGAGATGGGTCAGGCTGCACTGCAGGCCGTTTCGCACCGTGCTAACGAACAAAACGCCTCCTTACTCGCCAACTGGTTCTACCTGAGTACGATGATGGCCCCCGCCCCTAGCGGATCGCCTTCATAAGATCTGCACGGCGGAGACAGCCAGTATCTGGGAGTTCGCGTTGAGATAGATAAGGCGGTAATATACTGGGCCGAGCTGGCGGTCCACTGGCAAAGCGCAGGTGCCGGAGCTACAATCCGCTACCGCGGTTCCATTGTCCACCCAGTACGGCAAATAGGCGTAGCGGACCACGATTTTGGTTGCGTTGGGGACATCGGCTAGCCTGGCGGTGATGGTGGGTTGCTGTAACTCGTCCGCGAAGTTTTGCGGGCAGAGATAGGCCACTGTCCCGCCCGATGTCATCACCGGCGTGTCCGAGGTCACACCGTTGGCCAGGATCGAGACGACAATCCCCGTATAGTCTGCCAGGTAGCGGATCTTTTGCTGCCCTGGCACATCGCAGGACGATAGATTCACTGTTACCGTCTGGTTGTTCATGGCCAGGTTTTGCAGGACCTGCATGTTGCCCGGCGCGCCCGAATGGGCGGACGCTTCAATGAACGGGCCGTAGTCGGGCGACGGCAAATGAGACTGAAACTCGTACTTGGCCAGCCTATGCGCCAGGTTGTTCATCGTGGCCATTGCCCAATACGATGTCTCGAAGAATGGATTGCCGGTGCCTGGCATGATGCCGAATTGATTGGGTGCCGTGCCGGCCGTGGCTTCCGTGAAAACGGAGTTCAAATTGTAGGCGCTAGTGTTGTAGTAAGCGTTCTGGGCGCTGGCGTTGGTCATACCCTCCGGGTCGCTTCCGCTGTTGCCCCATAGATAGGCGCGTTCGCCGGCGCAGCCCATGACCACGCAGTACATGACACCGGCGGATTGAAAAACCGGCCCCACCAGCACCTGCGATGCATTCCGGCCGAATGTGAAATAGTTGTTTGCAATGATTGTGGCTGTTCCGCCTGAACCTGAAAGATTCGGGATCGCGCCCCACAGCATGTTGACCCAATTGCCGCCCTGGCTCCAGGTAGAGCAATTGCTGCCGTTGCCGTTGGGGTAGTTGAACGGGAAGTATCCGGTGGTCCCGTTGAGGGGCGCACCCGGCCCGGTAAATCCGGAGAACGTAAAGGTGGCGCCGCGCTCGCAGCCGGGGTAATTACCGCCCGAGGCTGTCAAGCCGCCGATCTGCTGCGAGATGGCCGTGGTGGAGGATGTCGCGGTCACGTTGTATCCGCTGGGAAGGTTGTAAACGTGGCCGCTCGCAAAGGTCAACGTTCCATTGCCCGACGTCGACGTCAGCGTGCTCCCGAAGTTCGTCCACACCGTCAGGGTCGTTGCCGTGGGAGCGGCGATCACCCAATAGTTTCCCGCGCAAGATCCGCTTGCAACCGAGAACCTCGTGGACCATGGGACTACGTTATAGATGCCATGCGGCGAACTGAAAGTGAACGTGTTGCCGGAGCAGGTCGAGACCGGAACCGGGACGCCTTGCATGCCATAGAATGCGATTTCACCTTGCGTCTCCATCAGGAACGGCTCGGTGGTTTTGCCTAAATAGGCTCTGTAGCGGTCGCCCATCCATCCCAGGAGTACCGGCAACGGCTGCGCCTCCGGGCGATAGACCGAAACGTTGCCGGCAGTGCTGTACACCTCGGCAAACTGCGCCTCTCGCGGGTCATACATAAAGTCCTGGACGGACGCAAGCGAGGCTCCCGCCGCGTTGGTCCAGGTGATGAGCGGCGGGTTCGTGGCGGCGAAGTAATCGTTCATCGCTACCTGGTATTGGTTCCAGCGCGTGTAGTCGGTCAGGGACGTCGATACGGTTGCGGGACCAGTGCAGGAACTGGCGCTGCCGGTAGTCACCGTAGCCGTGGTTGGCGCAGTCGTGAACCCCGACCCAAGCGCGGTAATGGTCAGCGCCGAAGCCACCGAGCCGCCGGTTACTTGTACCCTGGCTGTGGCACCCGAGCCGCCGCCGTTGGAAAACGTGAGAATGCACGTCCCGGTTCCGGTGGCTGTGATTCCACCCGTGTAGGTACCTCCGTAGACGCCCGTTGCAGTCGCCGGTCCCGGAGCCAAATTCGGATTGAGCTGATACATTCCGCCCGGACCGGCGCCCCCGCTGCTATCGCCGTTATCGTAGCCCACCTCAAACAGCATATTCGGATCGGTGCTGCTGTTATAAGTTCCGTTGGCTACCGAGGGACACGGCCACGTAAACGAAGTCGCGGTGGAACTGCTGTACTTGTAATACGTGCCCGGCGCCGAATTAAACCCCGCGCTGGTCGCTCCCGTGATAGTAAATAAATCGATCCCGTCGTTTTCGAACGAGAACAGGGTTCCGGGTGGCGTGCCGGAGAGGGTGGTCGCCACGCAGGTGCCAAGCGAAGCCACCACCTGGGTGATGGTATTGCCCATCTTGGGCGCGGCCTGCTGCGGAGCGCTGCCACCATAGGAGTTGATCTCATCAATCCAAATACCGATGACATGGGAAGCCGCGCCCCAATAATTCAACAGCGCCGTGAAGCCGTGCGGCGAATAGGTCTCTTGTGTGCCGCGCGTGGCGTAAAACTGGTAATTGCGCCACCAGGCATCATTGTTCAGGTGCAGGTACATGCCGTTGGCCAAAGCCCAGGACGACCAATTCAAGACGTTATTGCTCTCGATGGTCTGGAACGATTGGCCCCCGATGCACGCAGTCGTTATGGTTGCGCAACCCTGGTAGGCGCTTGGCCCATACGTGGATATTCCGGGCTCCACCGTGTTCCATCCGGCCAGCTTGTAATTCGCCAGATACGGAGACACGGCCGGGTTTGTGCCGTTATAGTTGGTGAGCGAGCCGTTGGAGAAAAACATCGAGGCGATCCACACCGATGTACCGGAAATCCATTGATTGTGAATCCGGCCGTCGTTACCGAAACTCTGCGTAACGTTGGTCGAATAGACGAAGATCCAGACAGGCCGCGTCAGGCCGCCGGATTCCGTCAGCAGGATCTCCGCGCTGCCGTTCGAAGCTGCCGTAAGAGTGCAGCCCCCGGCGCCGGATTGGGTGACGATGCCGGTATTGAGAGCGTAATTGGTGGATGGTCCTCCTACCTCCGACACAGTAACGGTGAGGATCGTACAGGAGGTAAGCGTGGCTGCTTCCGTCGTGCCGTCGGTATTGACGATGGTGCCACCGGAGTAGGTCACCGAGGTAGGGCAGCTGGTGGACGCCGTGGCGCATAACCATGTCTCGCGCGCCTGGCTTTCGAGCCACAGATGCGTGGCGCCATTCGAGAACGTGATCTGTTGCTCCCACACCACCCAGACATTGCCGAAGCCGGAGTTGTAGGTATAGACCACCTGGTGCGGCCCGTTCGTGAAAAGCGCGGTGTTCACCGCCTGGGCCGCGGAAGTGTCGGCGCTATTGAGCAGCGAACCGTCCACATACAATCCAAAGTACAGGCCAGAGCCGGTCGGATACGTCCCGCCGAGCGTTGCGGTGAGCGTGCAGGAGCCCGTCCAGGTCGTTCCGGTGCAAGTACCCGGGCCTGAGACCGCGACGCTGAGGTTGGGCGTGTAGGTGCTATTGGTGTTAAAAACGGGCATCGTGTTCGCGACCGTGAACGAGACCGGCGCGCTGGTCGCGATCACCGCGTTGAGTGCGTTGTAGAGCGTTGCGACAGCCAGGCGCGGTCCGTTGCCGTTGTTGAACGGGTCCCAGGAGCACGTAAACGGCGGCGTGCGAGTGGTGCACTCCTTCTCGCCGTCGATGGTCCAACTGACATAGGCGCCGGCCGGCGCCGAGGCGACGGTCGCAGTCAGATTGTAGGCGTAGCCGGTCACGGTCTGCGCGGGCGTGGGTGACGTGATGACAATCGTGGCGCAAGCGTTCGTGTTGTACGCAATGCTGCCGTGCTGATCCTGATTGTTGGTGCTTTGCCATGTGCTGACTGTGTCCAGAGTTCCGTTATAGTTCCAGCTCGAATTGGTCCAGCTCGCTGCGGCAACGCAGTAGGTGTTGTAGTCGAACATATTGTTTTGCACCCAGGAGCTGAAAGTGCTCGGCGAGCTATTGTCGGTGAGCAACGGTCCTTGGCTCGTGGTGCCTGTCAGCGTAATGAAGTTATGATCTCCTGACATGCCGGATGGAGTCGTGCAACCCGTTCCGCAGCCGCCGCGCGCGTTGTTGTACTGAAATTGAATCGCGCCGCCGTAAGTGGCATTATTCGATGTGACCCAATTTCCCCTAACGATCACGCCGGAAGATGAAGCGGACGTTACTTGCGGGCCGTTTATTCCCGACTCTAGCGGCGTGCCGTTTCCATTTCCGAAGATTGTGTTGTTGGTGATCGTAGCGTTGCTCGAAATTTCGATCCGAATTCCTTCGCCATCGTTGTTGTAAATAAGACTGCTGTCGTAGACATCGCCCGAACTGTTGTCATCGGACCAATAGCCTATGCCGTGATTGTTGGTGATGACGTTGTGGCTGAAATAACCGCCGGTGCCGGAACCGCCCTTCTTCATGCAGCCCGCGCCAAAGCCGATCAGCACGTTGTCGACGTTGTTATATGTACAGATCGATTGTGTGATGCTGGGGGCGGTCGCAGCCCCGAAGGTCCAGCCAAACATCCCGTTGTGGTGGGTGTAATTGTAAGTGACCGTTAAACCGGAACAGCCAGGCAGTCCCGAGATGCCGGCGCCGTGACTCAAGCGCGTCTCAACGAAGTTTCCCGGACTGCCGGCGACCGCCCAACCGGAGTTTCCCGTGGAGCACTCAATTGTGCCGTGTTGGAGGTTGTTCGCGTACTTTTCTAGAATCAGCGGCCCTTTGATGGTGATGTTGTTGATGTTCGAACTGATGAATGCGCTGTAGCTGGTCCCGAGTTCCACCGTTTGCCCGGTCGGGTTATCGGTCATGTACACGTTATTGACGGTCCCGCCGTCGCCGCCCGCGGTGTCGTAGTACCAGGAGCCCGTCGTCACTGCCGCGAGCGTCGTCCGTCGAATAGAGGTGACGTTGTCGAAGTACAGATCTTGGGTGAGATAGCATCCCGGATAATTGGGCTCGCATTGGGTGGAACTTTGACTCGATGTTAACGGCGTCCCGCCGGCCGTCGTCCAATAAGTAACGCCAGAGATCGTGACTTGCGTCCAGCCGGTCAATACTGTCGAGCCGTTCATAATGGCGCCAGCCTGGCCCGTAAACGTATCGCCGGTCTTCAGCGCGGTGACGGCGTCGCGATGGACGCCGGCCTGCAGAATGAATGTCGTTCCCGCCGGATTCGCGCTGACGGCAGTTTGTAGATTCCCCGTGCCAGGAGGAACGGATACTTGCCCGAGCAGTCCAGCGCACGCTAGAAGGAAGAGGAAGAGCGTTTTCATGATTGAGACCTCACTGGATTACTAGCCTCAGTTGAGAACATGGATCCGGGAATCAATCGGAAGTTTTTTGACAAACATCTGAAAAGACCGAGAATCTTTGCGGCATATTGCAGTGACTCTAGACGCCCGGGGACTTTGCTTTCCAGTTCCAGGCGGTCTGGACGATTTCTTCGAGCGTGGAATGCCGCGCGCTCCATTTCAGCAGTTCCCTGGCCTTGGCGGCGTCCGCGACGAGGCAGGCAGGATCGCCCGCTCTCCGGCCAATCTCGCGAACCGGCACCTTTCGTCCCGACACCCGTTCCACCATCGAGGTCACCTCTCGAACCGAGTGACCCAGGCCGGTGCCAAGATTGATCGCGGTGGTGGCTCCGCCGCCGTCGAGATAACGCAGTGCCGCCACATGCGCCGTCCCAAGATCGGTGACGTGCAGATAGTCCCGGATCGCGGTTCCGTCCGGCGTGTCGTAGTCGGTGCCATAAATCTCTAATGCCTGGCTTTGTCCCAGGGCGGCCGAAATCACCAGCGGAATCAGGTGAGTTTCCGGTTCGTGGTTCTCGCCCAACTCGCCTTCTGGATCGGCGCCGGCCGCGTTAAAGTACCGCAGCGCCACCGAGCGCACTCCGTGAATGCAGCTAAACCAATGAAGCAAGCGCTCCACCATGAGTTTCGATTCCCCATAGGGGTTGACGGGGCGTTGCGGATGGCTCTCGGTGATCGGGATCTGTTCGGGATTTCCGTAGGTGGCGCACGTGGAGGAGAAGACGATCTTGCGGACTCCGCGGTCGCGCATCGCCTCCAGCAGTCCGAGCGTGTTCACCAGGTTGTTGCGGAAGTACAATTCCGGCGAATGCATCGATTCGCCCACGTAAGCAAATGCCGCAAAGTGCAGCACCGCTTCGATGGGGTATTCGGTGAAGATGCGGTTCAGCAGGCTCCGGTCGCCCACGTCACCCTCGATCAGCGGACCCCACCGGACGGCCTCCCGATGTCCGCGCTGCAAGTTGTCGAGGACCACCGGTTCGAAGCCGGCTTCGGCAAGTGTTTTCGCTGTATGGCTGCCAATGTAGCCGGCCCCGCCGGTTACGAGTACATGCACGTGTCTCCCGATTTTAGCACCCGGCCGGCGGCTGGACTTAAGGCCTCGACTGCGCTCGCTGCCGCTTGCGCCGCTCCTGGAAAGCGGCTGTCACAGCAGCCATATCGGGGCCGGTTAAAAGCGAAGGATCGCAAGCCGGAAGGCCTCGCTTGCACGCCTCCACGTTACGAACTTGAAAAGCCGAGCGGACCGCTTGCTGCTCGGTGGCATTCAGCTCCAGGGGCTGGCAGCTGGCTAATCCCTGCTGGCAAGTAGCCAGATTTCGCCTTTGGGCCGCCACGCGGACCGCCTTGGCCTCGGCTTCCGACAAGTCGATAGGATCGCAGCTAAACAGGCCATCCTGACAGCGCTCCAGATTGCGGCGCCGGGCGGCCGCACTCACTCCCGCGGATTCATTGGCTGTCAAACGCAAAGGATCGCAGCTGGGCGAGCCTGCCAGGCAACGCTCCAAATTGCGGCGGGACGCGGCGGCCTGAACTGCCTTGTTTTCCCCGGGCGAGAGCCGGATGGGATCGCAGGTCGCCGAGCCTTCCAGGCATTTGTCATAGTTTCGTTGCGCGGCTGCCTTGTGCGCGGCAGCCGAGTCCTTGGCTTCCATCAGAAGCGGGTCGCAGGTCGGAGAGCCACTCAGGCACTTCTCCAAGTTCCGCCGGTAACGAGCCGCCTGTGTGGCTTTGGCGTCGGCCGCCGTCAGACGAGTGGGATCGCAGAGCGTGCTCCCGTCCGTGCAGTAATCCAAATTACGTTTCTTGGCGGCAGTCGCTACCTGCTGGATCTCGTCGGGAGTGAGTACAGAAATATCGCAACCCTGCAGGCCTTTGACGCAAGTGAGAACGTTGGTCTGATCCGGCGCAACTGGCTTGGACTTCTGCTGGGCGACCAGCGCAATGCCGCTGATTCCCAGCAGTGCGAGCGCGAGAGTAGCGGGACGGTCCATGCACACAGTTTCGCTTAATTCTTTCATGGATTACCAGTACTGGTACCTTGGTGGAATCTCTGAACCGGCAAGTTCATTGACACTTGTCATGGCCATCCGCCATACTCCAGGAAGCGCACGGTACATTTGTAAATCAGAAGGACATTCGGGAGCTGCCTCGGGAAAGCCAAACGTGCGGAGGCCAGGTCAGGACCCGGGAGATGGGACTGAAATGGCGGTAGCTTGTCCGGAATCAGTGGGATAGTCAGCAGCGCTTCGAGGCCGCACGAAACAGCGATGCGGTTCAGAGAGCAAGGAGGGTTACTGTGGCGGTGTTCAAACCCAGGGAACGCTTAGTTTACTTTCGGGTATCGGAAGACGAGTTCCGTCAATTTAGCAGCGTATGTGAGCAGGGCGGTGCGCGCAGCGTGTCCGACCTGGCTCGCAACGCCGTACAACGGCTCATTGCGGACGGTCAGCGGCAAAGAGAAGGCCAAGAGCTGGAAGAGAAGATGCGTGTTCTTGAAAACCTGATCGCCGCGGTAACCGAGCAACTGCATTTGCTCGCGACCAGCCGGGAGGGCGCAGCCGCGGGGAACGGCTTTCATGCCGCGGCCGGACACGCGGGGTCCGAACCGGCGCCAGCGGGCCAAACCGCCGGGAGAGAAGAATAGCCATGCAATTTCTTTCTAGCGGTTCCGACGATCTGAATCAAAACCTGGAAGTGAATAATGGCTTGGTCCCAAGCGACAGTCTGTTGTACCCAGACTCCGCGCGCCAGCCATATGTCACGCTGAACCCTGTCGAAGAGGGCGTTGGGAGTAATATCAATCCTGGCCGCATCCTGCGGAAATACTGGCTGCTGCTGGCCGGGGTCCTGATCCTGGGCGCAGCCGGCGGATTCATGTCGGTGGTGTTGAGCGCCCCAAGGTACCGCGGCAAGCTCCTGATGGAGGTTCAGAACTCCAACGGGTATTTGACGAAGGTTGGCTCTCCCGACACCGCCAATGACCAGAATTACGAAGTGATCATTCAGACCCAGATCGGCATCCTGAATAGCGGCAGCTTTCTAAGAAAAGGCGCCGAGCGGATGCAGTCCGAGACGGTTCCGCTGGCTCCCACCGGACGGGATCTGTTTTCGCGCTTGCACGAACGCATTCGTCCCGCCACCCAGGACCCTCTGGAAGCTGCCCGGGTGGGGCTCAACGTCGCGATGGCGACCTTCGAAGCACGGCCTGTGAATAAGACCAGACTCATTGAGCTGACTTGTGAATCCACCAGCCCGGACGTGGCCGCGCAATACTTGAACGCCATGGCCGCCGAATTCTCCGACGATGGTTCCCGGTCTCGCATGCAGACCGCGCAACGAACCAGCGAATGGCTGGCCGCGCAGATTGAAGAGACCAAGGCCAAAGTAGCGGAAGCCGAGGAGCACCTGCGGGACTTTATCCAATCTTCCGGCAACGTTTTTGTAGGAGCGGACGCCACGCTCGAAGATACCCGGCTGATGTCGCTCAAGGTCGATCTGGCGAAAATCCAGACCGAACGGATCGCCAGGCAGACGCGCTACGAACTAACCCAGCATAACCCTCCCGAATCATTAGGCGAAGTCCTGGACGACGCTGTTTTGCGAGGTTACCAGGGCCAGTTGGAGGCGCTCAAGCGCGACAAGGCGTCGCTTGAAACCGTTTACACTCCCAAGCACGAGAAGGTGCAGAAGATAGACGCGCAGATCGCTTCGGTCCAGAAGTCCTACGAAACCGAGATTGCCAGTGTGGTCCAACGCGTTAAGAACGACTACGAAGCGTCAGTCCGGCAGGAGAAGCTGTTAAACGCGGCCTATGCGACACAGTCGCAGCGGGTGGGGTCCGAAGGCGGCAAAGCCGCGCAATTAAACGCTCTCAAGCGCGAGGTGGAGACGCAGCGCGGCTTGTTGCAAAACCTGCTGGTGCAGCAAAACGAAGCCAATATGGGCAGTTCGGTGCCCGTCAATCCGATTCGCGTGGTGGAAGCCGCCACGACCCCCGAGGTGCCCTACGCGCCACGGCCGGTTTTGAATATTTCGTTTGGAACGATATTCGGCATGGTGCTGGCTGGCGCACTGGTATTTCTGAAAGAGCGGATGGACCGCAGCATCAAGGCGCCGGGCGCTTCCCGGCGGCTGTTCAACGCTCCGGAGCTGGGCGTGATTCCAAACCTGGGCCCCAACGGCAACGGCGTCCCGAAAGCAAACTGGCGCGCCATCGGGAGAGCTCGCCCGATCAATGGGACGCAGGACGATCCAGCCACCGCGCTGGCCACCTGGAATAGCGGTCCCGCGTTTATCGCCGAGTCCTTTCGAGGCACCCTGGCGTCCATTCTAAGGAATCAGGCCACCGGCAAATCCCAAAAGATAATCATGATTACGAGCCCTGGACCGGCCGAAGGCAAGACCACGGTGGTGCAGAACCTGGGAATTGCGTTGGCCGAGACCGGCCGGAGAGTCCTGCTGGTGGACGCCGACTTCCGCCGTCCTCACCTGCATCGCGAATTCAGCCTTCCCAACGAATGGGGACTGATCGACTTGTTGTTGGAGGATCAGCCGCTCAGCGAATACCCGCCGGAACGTCTGGGATCGTTCACCGGTCTGCCGGGACTGTCCATTCTTGCCAACCGGGTCACGCAAAACAATGTCTCCAAGGCCCTGTATTCGCCGCGCTTGCGTACTATCCTCGAAAGCCTGACCAAGCGCTACGACATGGTGCTGGTCGACGCTCCGCCGCTGCTTAGCGTGGCCGACGCGCGCATCATCGCGCCGTTGACCGACGCCCTGATCCTGGTGCTGCGATCCGGCGTCACGAACCGGGACAGTGCTCTCGAAGCCTATCAGAGAATCCAGGAAGATGGTCTAACGCTGCTCGGAACCGTGCTCACCGACTACAATCTCAGCGGCGATCGCAAACGGCAATACGATTATGACTACGGGAACCCGAGTCGACCCTGATCGCAAGGACGCGCCGGTCGTCGGCAGCCCGGCCGCGTCCAGCTCCGCTGCCCAGACCGGCGCGTCGTTTCATTTCGGGGACTGGCTGTCGGGCAACACGGACGTGCTGGTGCTGGGTATTTTGCTGCTGGTCGCGTTCTGGCCCATTCTTATCGGCATCTATGGGAGCTGGTTTGACGAGCATGCCTACATGGAGCACGGCATTCTCGTGATTCCGGCGGCCGCCTACATGGCCTGGACGAAAAAGGACCAGCTCAAGACCATCCCTCGCCAGCCGTCCCGCTGGGGCGTGGTGCTGCTGCTCGCGGGCGCGGTGCAAGCTCTGCTTGGCCTCGCGGCGCAATGGATCTGGGTCAGCCGCATGGCTTTTCTGGTCTCGCTGGTGGGTTACGTCGCCGCGGTGTTCGGCTGGCGGATCGTGCGCGCGCTGACCTATCCGCTGTGCACGCTGGTGCTCATGATCGCGCCGCCGACCTTTATCTTCGAGCGCCTCACGCTGTCGTTGCAATTGCTGGCCAGCCGCTTGGGCGAGGTGTGCCTGGAGGCGCTGGGCTACTCGGTTTTGCGCGAAGGAAACATTCTCGAAATGGTTGGGATCAAGCTGTCGGTGGAAGAGGCCTGCAGCGGCATTCGATCTTTGGTGGCCATCTTTTTCATGTGCGTCCTCTACAACTACTTTTTCGTCGAGAGCCGCTCCATGCAGGCCCTCCTTCTGGTGCTGGCGATCCCGGTGGCGATTCTCGGAAATGCAGTGCGGATCGTGGTCACAGGCGTAGTCAGCCAGTATGCTCCCACGCTAGTCAGCGGCACGGCGCATGAAGCTCTGGGCTATGTCACCGTAGTGGCCGCGGCAATGGGCGTAGTCGCCTTGCATTTGCTGCTGCAGTCCATCGCAAAATTCTGGCGCGTTCACCATGCTTAGGACCAACCTTCAGCATGCCTAAAATCAAAATGTACACTCCCGCGCGGCTGGCTTTGTTCGCGGCCGCCTGCCTGATCCTGGTGGTTCAGGCTGGGGCCTCGCGCATGCTCAAGATCGATGAACAAAGCATCGGAATTCCAGGGCTGCACGCGCTTCCCTGGCAGATGGGACCTTGGAGGACTTCAACCGAACAGTCCATCGGGCCGGAGGTCACCGCCTATCTGAAGCCGGACGAATACATTCTGCGGGACTATTTCAACCCATCCAATGGCGTGACCATCGACTTGTTCGTGGCCTACTTTAAATCGCTGCAGAACGTCTACGGCCCGCATTCTCCCAGAATTTGTCTGCCGGGGTCGGGCTGGCTGGTGAGCTCGTCGAAAATCGTTAACATTCCGGTGCCGGGACGGCCGGCCGGGATTCCGGTCAACCAATTCACCATGGAGAAATCCAGCGAGCGCATACTGGTTCTGTATTGGTACCAAAACGATCGGGATGTTTGGGCCGAGGAGTATCGCGCCAAGTTGCGCCTGTTGCCGGACCTGATCCGCTACCGGCGCTCCGACGTCAGTCTGGTGCGGTTGATCGCTCCCATGCGCGGCGCCACGCCGGACAAGGAATTGGCCAGCTGCAAGCAATTCACCGATCGCGTCTTTCCGTTACTGGCCGAACATTTTGCATCCGTCCACTAGCGTCGAGCGCGAAGGCGCGTGCGCCCCACTACACTTGTGCGAATTGTCTATCTGAATCCCGGCGGCCGTTTGGGTGGCGCTGAAACCAGCCTGCGCGAGTTGCTCGCGAGCGTCCGGGCTGCCGAACCGGATTGGGAGCTTTGGCTGGTGCTGGCTGAAGACGGCCCTCTGGCGGCGATCGCGCGCGGCCTCGGGGTAAGCGTGCTGGTCATGCCGTTTCCGCCGGCGCTGGCCCGCCTGGGTGATAGCGGGCGAGGGACGGCCCCGCTGCATTTGCTCGCAGCAACCGCAGCCACCGCCCGATATGCGCGGGGCCTGGCTCGCTGGCTGCGGAAGATCCAGCCGGACATCATTCACACCAATGGGTTCAAAATGCATTTGCTGGGAGCTTGGACCCGTCCGCGCCAGACGCCGCTGATCTGGCACATTCACGATTACGTTAGCCCGCGCCGGCTCATGCGCCGCCTGCTGTGGCCGTTTCGAAAGGCCTGTAGCGCTGCCATCGTCAATTCCAAGAGCGTGGCGTCGGATCTGGAGCGCGTGTTGCCTGGCTTGCGCGTGGTACCCATCTACAACGCTATCGATTTATCTCGTTTTTCGCCCGCAGGCGAACGGCTGGATCTGGATGCCGAATCGGGACTCCCGCCGGCGGCTCCGCGAACGGTCCGGGCCGGCTTCATCGCGACCTTTGCGCGCTGGAAGGGGCACAAGATTTTCCTGGAGGCGCTAGCCCGGCTGGCCGAGGGCACGCCGGTTCGCGGATACATTATCGGCGGCCCCATTTATCAGACCGAAGGCAGCCAATGGTCGGCGCTCGAGCTTCAAACCGAGGCTGCGCGGCTGGGGCTCGACCGCCAGGTCGGGTTCACCGGCTTTCTGGAAGATATTCCCGCCGCGATGCGATCGCTTGACATCGTCGTGCATGCCAGCACGCAGCCTGAGCCGTTTGGGATGGTGATCATCGAGGGCATGGCTTGCGCCAAGGCTGTCATCGCGAGCCAGGCGGGGGGTGCATCGGAACTGTTTGTCGACGGCGAAAACGCCTTGGGCCACGCGCCCGGCGATCCGGCGGACCTGGCTCGCCAGATCGAGCGGCTAGCCTCGGATGAAGGATTGCGGCAGCGTTTGGGGCAAGCTGGCCGAGTGCAAGCGGAACGGCTTTTTGAAGGCCAACGGCTGGCCGAGGAGCTGCTCGCGGTATATAACTCCGTCGGCGCCTCGCCGGCTCGGACGAAATCGGAACCGGTCAATGTCATCCATGAGATTTCTAAACAAGCCTGAGCACTCAAGCCCTGAGCACTCAAGCAAGGTGGTCCACGGCCGATGACGAGACCGGATGTGGACATGGGCGTGGCTGAAGGTCTGACGGCGCCCGCCGCCAGATCGTCCCGCCTTCGGATATTGCACCTGAGCGCCGGCAATTTGTATGGCGGCGTCGAAACATTCATGAACACCCTCGCACGCTCGCGGGATCTCTGCCCTCAGATGGAGCCGCACTTCGCGCTCTGTTACGAGGGCCGGGTCAGCCGGGAATTGGCGGACACCGGAGCTAGCGTTCATCTGCTGGGGCCGGTGCGAATCAGCCGGCCGTGGACCGTATGGCGGGCGCGCCGCCGTCTCGGCGAGCTGCTCGGCAAGGAGCGTTTCGACGCGGTGGTCTGCCATATGGATTGGCCGCTGGCAATTTTCGGAAGTACCGTGCGCGCGGCAGGCTGCCGGCTGGTTTTTTGGGAGCATGGCGTTCCGCTCAAGCGGAACTGGCTGCAGCGAATGGCCAACTGGACCGGCGCGGATCTCGCGATCACCAACAGCCGTTTCACCGCTGGCGAAATGCAGTCGTACTTTCACAACGTTCCGGTGGAAGTGGTGTTCTATCCGGTGGCGGGCGTCGACGCCCGGGAGTTCGCCGATCGCCGCGCCGCGGTGCGCGCCGAACAACAGGTCCCTGGCGATACGGCGGTCATCATCCAAGTGGGCCGTATGGAATGGTGGAAGGGCCATTTTCTGCATTTGCAAGCGCTGGCCCAGCTCAAGGACCTCGAACCCTGGGTTTGCTGGATGGTGGGCGGTCCCCAGCGGGCGAAAGAAGAGGACTACTTCCGGCGATTGCAAGAGACAGCGCGCGAGCTTGGTATTGCGGACCGCGTTCGATTCCTGGGACAACGGTCGGACGTACCCGAGTTGCTCGCGGCCGCGGATATTTTTTGTCAGCCCAACCAGGGGCCGGAGCCTTTTGGCCTGGTGTTCATCGAAGCGCTGCATGCCGGCCGGCCGATTGTTACCACCGCGCTGGGCGGCCCGGTTGAGATCGTGGACGAATCCTGCGGACTGCTGGCCGAACCGGACAATCCGGCGGCCCTGTCGGCTGCTCTGCGGCGGTTGATTCAAGCGCCGGAGCTTCGGGAGCGCCTGGGGCGGTCGGGCCCCCGGCGCGCCTCCAAGCTGTGCGACCCGGCCACGCAATTAAAGGAATTGCATCGGCTATTGTTTATGCTTTGTAACCGGCGCCGGGTGGCATGATAGCAATCGGCATCTGTTGCGTGGCCTTCCTGGCATGCTTTATAGCCGGGCGGCGCTCGCTCGGCTTGGGCCTTCTCACGCTCTTTGTTTTTGGATTCTTCTACGGGATTGTGCGGGCCAATCTGCTCACCGCGTTCTCGCACTTTATCTTCGACGCCGGCCTCATAGGCCTCTATTGCTCGCAAAACTGGCTTTCGTCCAATGCGAGCGAACGCAGACGGCTGGCCGTGATTCGCGGATGGATGGTGGTTCTGATTGGATGGCCCATCCTGATTACGTTTCTTCCCTTCCAGCCGCTGCTGGTGTCGCTGGTGGGGCTGCGGGGGAATGTATTCTTTATCCCTCTGCTGTTGCTGGGAAGCAGGTTGCGAACCAAGGATCTCCTGCTGCTGTCGTACGGTCTGGCGGTGTTGAACCTGATCGCCATGGCTTTCGGGGGCGCCGAGTATCTGTTGGGCGTGCCGCGCTTTTATCCCGAAAGTCCGGTGACGGCCATCATCTATGCCAGCAACGATGTCGCGGGAGGCTTTCTGCGGATACCGGGCATCTTTGCAAACGCTCACTCCTACGGGGGCGCGATGAATTGCACCATTCCTTTCCTGCTGGGCACTTGGGGTCAACCACAAAAAAAGGGTCTGCGGTTGTTAGCGGCCATGGGCATTGGCGCGGCGTTTATTGGCATCCTGTTTTCGGCAACGCGCTCGAATTTTGTGATTGGAGTCGCGATTATTTGCCTTACGTTGTTCACCACGCGCCTGAAGGCCAGCACTTGGATTGCGTTGATCGTGCTGCTGGGCATGGCCGGCTGGCTGGCCGCGACAAATGCGCGCTTTCAACGCTTCAAGAGTCTGAGCGATACCGACTATGTCAGCGAACGTATCGCCGGCAGCATGAACCGCGGGTTCTTCGAGATCCTCCTCGAATATCCCATGGGCAATGGTATGGGAGGAGGAGGAACCAGCATCCCCTATTTTCTCCACGGCCAGGTAAGGAATCCGATTGGGCTCGAGAATGAGTACGCGCGCATCCTGTGTGAACAGGGCATCATCGGACTATTACTGTGGATCTGTTTCGTGGGGTGGTTCATCTTCCGCGCGCCGGTGGCCTTCGCCAAGGGCCGCTGGGTGAACGGCCGCAGAGGGGCCTGGTGCTATGCGGCGATCTCCATGTTGACGGCTTTGTCTGGGATTGGATTGCTGACCGCCATCCCGCAATCCGCGCTCATGTTGCTGGGAGTTGGATGGGTGACCACGCCCATGGCCCCGGAACCTGACTCCGCCGAAGCAGCGCGTGCAGTTCGCATGGCGGCAGAGCGCCGGAGGCTGGCCTACACCGCATGAGCCGGTCGCGAGAGTTCTTCGGCGGCCTGGTGCTGAGTTACGGCTACCAAGCTACCGTTATACTGTCGGGTCTTTGGCTGATTCCGTTTTATCTGAGCCGGATCGGGCAGCACGATTACGGGCTGTGGCTGGTCGGCAGTCAGTTGCTGACTTATCTAACGCTCACCGATTTCGGCGTAGTGGCGCTGCTGCCGTTAGAGATCGGCTACGCCACCGGACGCGGCGGCGGAACCAAGGACGTCCGGGAGCTGCAACACATCATCGGCCAGACCTTGCGGGTGGTGTTGTATCAAATGCCGATCGTGCTGGCGGTAGCAGCCGGCTTGTGGTTGACGATTCCGCCAGAGTGGCAAGGACTGCGGAAGCCGCTGGCTATCGTGTTGACCGGCTTCGTGGTCTCGTTCCCGCTCCGCATGCTGCCGGATATTTTGCGTGGATTACAAGATCTCACTTTCACCGGCGGCGCGCAGATGGTCAATTGGGCTGTCACCACCGCGGCGACGATATTGATGGTGCTGGCCGGTTGGAGTCTTCTGGCTCTGGCTGTAGGCTGGTTGATCAGCCAGCTCCTGCTGACGCCGATTTTCCTGTGGCGGATCTGGACACGCTTCCCGGGATTGATGCCGAGCCGTCTTCCACCTCTGATCTGGAGCTCCACGCGGCAGCAGCTCGGCAAGGGGTTTTGGGTCAGCCTATCGCAGGTCGCGGTGATGCTGGTCGGAAACACAGACGTCTTGATCATCGGAAAGCTGCTCGGTCCGGCCGCCGTAGTCCCCTATACGATTACGGGCAAGCTGATCATGGTGCTCGCCAACCAGGCGCAAATCCTCATGCAGACCGCCACGCCCGGATTGTGCGAGTTGAAAACCGGCGAATCCCGGGAAAGGCTGCTGCGGGTTTTGGTGGCGTTAACCCACGGTGTCCTTACTTTCGGCGGCCTGGTATTTTGCGTGGTTTTGGTGATTAACCATTGGTTTGTGGATTGGTGGATCTCGGCCAAGCAGCACGGGGAACAATACGGCGGTTTTGCACTCACCGTGGTGTTCCTGGTGGCAATCGTCCTGCGGCAGTGGACGACTACTACGTCCTACAGCGTGTTTTGTTTCGGATACCAGCGCAGAATATCGCTCACCAACCTGGCGGACGGCGTGGTGACCGCGGCGTCCTGCTGGGGGCTCACGATGCTGTTTGGGCTGCCCGGCGCGGCCGCCGGAACGATCATCGGCGCCTGCCTGATCAGTCTGCCGTTCAACCTGGCCGTAGTTGCGCGCGACAGCGGCGAAAGCATCGTGGGATTGATACGGAAAATGTTGGCGAGCTGGTTCCTGCGTTTCGCGCCAATGGCAGCGGGCGTCTTGTGCGTGGCGTTGCTATGGTCTCCCAGGAGTTTGTGGGAAGCGGCGGCGGCCGCGGTATGCGTGACGGCGCTGTACTGCGCGCTCATGATCCCGAATATCCTACGCTCGCCGCTGGGCATTTATCTGGAGCCGTTGACGTCGGCCCTCCGGGCCAAGTTTGTAGCGTTGCAGATCAGATTTTCTTCCTGAACGCGGGGTTGAATGGATTCTTTCGCTCCACCAAGTAGAGTTCACACCGGGAGAGTGGCCATTGTTTATGGCCGCGCGCCCGGCATTGGCGGCTTGGGCCAGGCGGTCTCCGCGGCTATTACGGCGTTAGCGGATGGGAAGCGGGAAGTTTACGCCCTGGGCCCCTCGACCACCATTCCGTGGTCGCTTCCGGGTGGAACACCGTGCGCGATTTGGAAGCAAAGTCCCGCCGTTCATTGGCCCAGTTGGCGGCCCTGGCGTAGGGAGAGCAGCCTGAATCTCGACCGCGACCGGCATTTGGGACGCTGGGCCACCCAGGAAGTTCAAAAGCTTCGGCCGCAATCCTGTTATCTGTACACTTCCGTGGCCCTGGAAACGTTGCACTGGGCGAGCGCCGAAGGCGTGGCCACGGTGCTGGAAAACCCCAACGGCCACATCGCCAATTTCCACCAGATTTGGCAGAGAGAATCCGAGCGCTGGTTCGGCAAACCCGTTCACCGAGACTTGGCCCTCAAGACGGTGGCCCGGGTAGAGGAGGAGTATCGGCTGGCGGAACGAGTCCGAGTGTATTCGGAATGGGCCCGACGTTCGATGTTGAGTCACGGCGTCGCGGCGGACAAGATTCACGTCTTGCGCGAGACCGTGAACCTGGAGCGATTTCGTCCCGCAGCCATCCGGCCGAAACCGGAGGGACCCCTGCGGATCTGTTATGTCGGCAGCCTGGATCTGCGCAAAGGATTTGTTTATCTCCTGCAGGCCATTCGGCGCGTAGGGGCCCGGCACTTCCAGCTGCGGATTGCCGGCGCGGCCAACGACCGGGACTGCGCGCGCTTATATGCCCGGGAAAGCGCCGGCTTGCAGGTGGAATGCGTTTCTGCCGATTCATTTCCCGTGTACCAACGGGCGGAATTGTTAGCTGTGCCTAGTCTGGAGGATGGTTTGCCATTTTCATTGTTGGAAGGTCTGGCTTGCGGCCTTCCGGCGATCGTGACGGATGAGTCGGGCGCAGCCGAATGCGTCCGGCCGGGAAGCAGCGGATGGGTGGTACCGGCGGCCAAGGTGGAACCGATCGCTAGAGCGCTCGAAGAAGCCTTAGAACGTCGAGGGGATTTGCGCAGCATGGGCGAGCAGGCGCGCTCGGACGTCGAGCGCTATGCGGGCGCGGGGCAGCTGCAACAGCTTTCGGAATGGTATTACAGCCATTCCAGCACGGAGACCAGTCTCCGGCGATGAATACGGTGAAACGCGCGGCTTTGCGCTGGCTGTGGCCCTTCATGCCGGGCTGGCCGGACGAAGGAAGGCGGATTGTCCAGGGGCCGAATTTACGCAAAATGCTCCGCCGCGCTACGCGAGACTCGCAAAGTTTTCGGCGGGTCTTTAACGCCGGAGCGGGCGAAGGCGGCTTCTCCCATATGCTGCTCGCGCTTCCCGGGGTCAAATCGGTGCTGGAAAGCGACTACGGTTTTCGGGTCGCTCGTCCCGTTCAGATCGATCCGAAACAGGTTTTCTTTGGCGCCTCGCTGGTGGAGATCCCGATTACGCCGCGCTCGGTCGACTTGATTCTTTGCACCGAAGTGCTCGAACACATCGTAGAACACGATCAGGCCCTGGACGAGATGGCCCGCATCATCGTTCCCGGAGGCTGGCTGCTGATCACCGTGCCGACGCCGCCGGCGGTCCCCGACCCCGCGCATGCGCGCGAGGGCTACCGTCCGGAGGAATTGGCGGGCATGCTCGAAGCCCGCGGCTTCGAAGTTGTCGAAACGCGGTTTTGCATGTATCTTCCGTTCCGCTTTCTTTTGGCCGGTTGGTCGCGCTGGGTATGGAAGCCGCGCCTTCTGATACGCACCCTGGCTTTTCTGGATCGCTGGGTGTTGGTTGGCCCTCCCATGGATTTGATGATTCTGGCGCGCGCGAAATCGCATTCGTGACTTGACTGTGCAGACTCAAACCGCCGAGAAGATCGCGACCCCGACCGAACCCGCCACCACGCTGTGCTGGCACCTGATCACTTGCGAATATCCCCCGCAAGCGGGCGGTGTCAGCGATTATACCGAGGGTGTTGCGGCCGGTTTGGCGTCGGCGGGCGACGAAGTCCATGTGTGGGGTCCACAGAAGGCGTGGCGTCCAGAAAAAGGCGCGGGCGAGCCAAGGCCGATTCCAGGTGTGGTCGTTCATCGGGATCTGGGCGCTGTCACGCCGGCGGATCTGGCCAACGTCGGCCGCGAGCTCGACGCATTTCCCGCGCCGCGCCGCATTCTGGTGCAGTGGGTCCCGCACGGTTATGGGCGCCGGTCGATGAACGTACCCTTCTGCTGGTGGCTGTGGAACCGCGCCAAACGACACGGCGACAAAGTCGAGATCATGGTGCACGAACCGTTCCTTCGGTTCTCCGGGCGCTCACCGCGGCAAAGCGCGGCGGCCCTGGTGCACCGCTTCATGATGATCCTGCTGCTGCAGGCCGCCGATCGAGTATGGCTATCCATCCCGGCTTGGGAAGATTTTTGCCGGCCCTATGCCCTGGGACGGCGGATCCGTTTTCAATGGCTCCCGATTCCCAACAATATTCCCGTCGCCAGGAATTCCAGCGCGATCCATGAGATTCGTGGAAAATATGCCTGCGACGACTTTCTGATCGGCCACTTCGGAACTTATTCGACGCTCATTACCGGCCTGTTGGAGCCTATTCTGGTGGCGCTCGGGGAACATCCCCTCCAACCAGCGGTGTTGCTTGCGGGCATGCGGAGCGAAACGTTCCGGGATGAGCTCATCGGCAGGCACCCGCAACTCGAAGCGCGCATTCACGCTACCGGCGAATTGGCGCCCGAGCAGCTTTCCTGGCATTTGGCTGCCTGCGATCTGCTGCTCCAGCCCTATCCGGATGGGGTGAGTAGCCGGAGGACCAGCGTGATGGCCGGATTGAGCCATGGCAAGCCGGTGGTAACCACGTCCGGCGCTCTGACCGAGGACTTTTGGAAACTGAGCGGAGCCGTGGCGATCGCTCCGGCCCAAGATACCGGCGAATTCGTCAGACTGGTCCGCGAGCTGCGCGGGAATGCCCGGGAACGCGAGCGCCTGGGCGCTCAGGCCAAGCGAGTCTATGACGAACGCTTCGCGATTGAGCGGATCATCGAAAGCTTGCGCGGGCCTTCGGACGAAGCGCTGGCGCCTGGCGTTACAAAAGCGTCCACATGATCGCCGACCGGCCTATGCGAATTCTTATTGCAACCGCAAGCCGGACGATGATCGGCGGAATCGAGAAATACGTTCAGGTGTTGATTCCAGCTTTGCTGGCTCGCGGGCATGCCGTGGCGATGCTCTATGAGTATCCTTGCACGGCCGGGGATGTCGTGGTCGATTCGCTGGAGCTGGGCCTGAAATCCTGGTATTGGGATCCCGGCCGCCAGGCCGCGCTCGGCCAGGAAATGGCGGATTGGAATCCGGATCTCGTTTACGCCCATGGATTCGAATCCATGGATCTCGAGGAGTTCCTGCTGGACCATTTTCCGGTGGTGTTGTACGCTCACGTCTACCAGGGCACCTGCATCACGGGCAGGAAATGTCACGCTTTTCCCGCCATCCGGCCGTGCGAGCGCCACTTCGGCCCGAAGTGCCTGGCGCTGTATTACCCGCGCCGCTGCGGGGGCTTGAATCCCTGGAAAGCCTTGCAATTGTATCAAGTGAATGTACGGCGAAATTCGCGGCGGAAGGACTATCGGAGCATTATCGTAGCCAGCCGGCACATGTATGACGAGTTCCTGAAGCACGATGTCAGCTCCGAGAAGCTGCATCTGGTGCCCCTGCCGATCACCGGGCACGGTCCGCGGGAGAAGCCTCCGGTTCCGAGAACGATAGAGGGCCGGGTATTGTTTATTGGCCGCCTGACCGATCTAAAAGGGGTGCGGAACTTGATCGAGGCGATTCCGATAGCTTCCAATCTGCTCAACAGGCCGCTGAGCCTGTCGATCGCGGGGGAAGGGCAGCAGCGCCGCCAATTGGAAGGCCTGAGCAACAGGCTGGGTGTTGCCGCGAACTTCCTGGGTTGGTTGGACGCGCCCGGGCGAGAAGATGCTATGCGCCAGGCCGATCTTTTGGCCGTCCCGAGCCTGTGGCCCGAGCCCTTTGGGCTGGTGGGCATAGAAGCCGGATGCTTTGGATTGCCCGCCGTGGGATACGCGGTGGGGGGAATCCCGGACTGGCTGATCCCGGGCCAAACCGGAGAGCTGGCGCCGGGCGATCCTCCCACCGTCGAAGGCTTGGCCGAAGCCATGGCCCGCGCCTTGGCCGACCCTGAGCACCATGCCAGGCTATCGCGCGGTGCGTGGGAGCTGAGCAAACAATTCGACACCCCAAGACATCTGGCCATGCTCGAGCCGATCTTGTCTGCCGCGGTAAGCGTGAAACCGGAGAATCGGGAAGTGTTGGTCGACTCTTTAATGACGAGGGAACAATCAGAATGAATAGAGCTTCCGCATTAGTGACCGGTGCAGCCGGCTTCATCGGGTCGCACGTGGCGGATCATTGTCTGGCTCATGGTATGAAAGTTGTGGCCGTGGACGATCTTTCGGGGGGATTTCAGGAGAACGTGCCGGCCGGGGCCACCTGGATCCAGGGCGATATTCGGGATCCGGACTTCTGCGCAAGCCTGTGGGAAGGGGAGCGTTTCGATTACGTTTACCACATCGCTGCCTATGCGGCCGAAGGTTTGTCGCATTTCATTCGCCGCTACAACTACGAAACGAATCTGTTGGGCTCCATCAACCTGATCAACCTGGCTGTCAAGCACGAGGTGAAGTGCTTCGTGTTCACATCCTCGATCGCAGTCTATGGCAAGAACCAATTGCCCATGACCGAAGAACTCGTTCCACAACCGGAAGACCCCTATGGGATCTCGAAATACGCCGTGGAATTGGACCTGCGTTGCGCCCACGAGATGTTCGGCCTGAACAGCGTGGTTTTCCGCCCGCACAATGTCTATGGCGAGCGCCAAAACATTGCCGACAAGTACCGCAACGTTATCGGAATTTTCATGAATCAGGTGCTGCAGGGACAGCCCATGACAATTTTTGGGGATGGCACGCAAACTCGCGCATTCTCCTACATTGACGACGTAGCCCCGCTCATCGCCAGCGCTCCTCTGACGCCGGCGGCGATCAATCAAGTCTTCAATGTCGGCGCCGACACGCCTTACGCCGTGAATGACCTGGCTCAAACCGTGGCGGATGCCTTTAAAGTGCCCTGCAACATCCGGTACCTGCCAGCCCGCAACGAGGTAGTGCACGCCTTCTCGGACCATGCCAGGGCTGGATGCGTATTTCAGCCCCCGCCGGCCGTGGACTTAGCCACCGGGATCGCCCGGATGGCCTGCTGGGTCAATCAGCGAGGGCCGGCCAAGCCAGTGGAATTCAGAAACATCGAACTTCACAAGAATCTTCCGCCCTCCTGGGCGACCAAGTAAAGCTTATGCCGATTTCCGTGATCATCAGTAATTTGAACGGGCTGAAGTATCTGCCACGTTTAATGGAGACGCTGGGGCAACAGCAAAACGTGGAGATCGAAATCATTGTCGTCGATCGCCACAGCACCGACGGTTCGCTCGAATACCTGCGCCAATTCCAGGATGTTCGCGTGGTCAGCGAGACTCCGATCACTGGATTGGTCTCCGGTTATGCCGCCGGCGCGGCGGTGGCGCGGCACGATCTGCTGTTTTTCTGCAACGAGGACATGTGGTTCGATCCGCTGTGCCTGTTCCACCTCGAGCAACAGATCTGTCTTTCGCGCGGCGTGGCCGCGGCGGATCCGTGGCAATGGACTTACGACGGTAAAGTTTTGATTCACGGCGGGACGCGTTTCGATCGCTGCCACTGGGCCTGGAATTCTCCTTTTCCACGCCGCAGGTTCGATTTCACGGCTCCGCTGACAACCGGCCAAAAAGTTCCGTTCCCGTGCGCCGGAGCGGTTCTGATGCACCGCAGCGTTTACGACCAGGTGGGAGGCTGGGACACGAGTTTCTTTTTAGACCACGAGGATATCGACTTGTTTATCCGGGTTTGGCAGCGCGGTTGGGAATGCGTGTCCGTTCCGGAAGCCAAGGTCTATCACGCGGTCGGGGTCTCTAGCGGCAAAACACTCAACAACGGCCAGCGGGTGGCGCCTAGGCGCTATATTTCAGGCCGATCCAACTTGGCTGTCATCGCCTTAAAATACTACTCGGGCTGGGCGCTCTCTCTGGCCGGCGCCAGCTTGTTCGTACCGTTGGCAGGGGATGTCATCCGGCTTCGCTGGCAGAAGCTATGGCTGGATTTGCGGGCTGTTGCTCTGACCTACAAGAGAATGGGAGCAATACGACGCTTTCGCCGTGCCAACAAAACCTGGTCGAAGGTCAAGCCGGGGCTTCAATTCTTTCTGCAAAAAGACATGACCCATCCCTAAAATAGGGATGCGGTCCAGAGAATACCGAAGCAGTTCAGAAAATAAAATGCGCTCCAGCGTGAGTCCAGAAACGTCCACTGTTCTGTCCACGTCGCCGGACGCGGCCTCCGCAGGAACTCCGCCAGCCCGCATCGCTGTGCTTTGCGACTTTTCCGAAGAGTGCTGGCCCAGCATGGATCTGGTGGGCGACATGCTTTCCCGGCACCTGGCGAGTGATTTCAGCCAGGAGTGCCAGGTTACGCAGGTCCGGCCGCCATTGCGGCGGCGTTTGACGCGATTGCCGCTGTTCAACCCCCAGTTGGCCCTGAACGCCGACCGGCTGATGAACCGACTGGTGGATTATCCCGCCTGGATCCGGGCGCGCCGAGACGACTTCGATGTGTTCCACGTGGTCGATCACAGCTATAGCCAACTGGTCCGCGCCCTCCCTCCCGGGCGAGCCGTTGTTACCTGCCACGACCTGGACACCTTTCGCTGCGTCCTGGAACCGGAACGTGACCCACGGCCGGCTTGGTTTCGGGCCATGACAGCGAGAATTCTGGACGGGTTTCGGCGCGCCGCCCACGTGCTAACAGTGAGCCAGGCTACACGCGAAGAGCTACTGCACTACGGCCTGTTTCCGGCGGAGCGGATTAGCGTTGTGCCGAACGGGGTTCACCCGGCCTGTTCCCCAAATCCGGATCCGGTGGCTGATCGAGCGGCCGACGAGCTTTTCAAGGGATTCGGGGATAACCCGCGCGGGACGCCGTGGCTGCTGAGCGTAGGCAGCACGCTGCCGCGCAAGCGGTTGGACATCCTGGTGCGTGCCTTTGCCGCCGTCCACAGGCAGATGCCGGAAGTCCGGCTGGTACGGGTGGGGGGGCTTACATCCGCTCAACTTCAGCTCGCGGCCGACCTGAACGTGAAAGACTCGATCCTGTGTTTGCCTTATCTGGAACGCGACGTTTTAGCGTCCATTTACCGCCGTTCCGCCTTGCTCCTGCATACCGCCGACGCCGAAGGGTTTGGCCTGCCGCTGGTGGAAGCCATGGCATGCGGTTGTCCGGTAGTTGCCAGCGATATTCCGGTGCTGCGGGAAGTAGGCGGGGCGCCTGCGGAATATTGCCGCGTCGCCGATGTGGACTGTTGGGAGCAGACCGTGGCTGGGCTACTCCGCGAGAGACTCCAGAACCCGGCCGGCTGGGCTCTGCGCCGAGACGCGGGGATGGCCCGTGCGGCTCGGTTTTCCTGGGCGGAGAATGCCCGCCAAACGGCCTGCATATATCGAAGCGTATTAGAGCTACGGTAGGGCGGAACTATAGCTTGGCCGTGATCCGGCCGATTTTTGAAGAGGGAACTGATGAGAGAAATTGCGACTGCCGACGCGTCATTAGCCTCCGCGGCCGCGACCGAGCCATCGGGCGTGCAGACTCGCCGAAGGATGAAAATCGCCTTGGTGGTGCACGACTACCATCGTTCCGGCGGACATAGCCGCTATGTTGCCGAGCTCGCGACCCGGTATTGCGCCGAACACGAAGTGCACGTGTTCGCCAACCGCATCGTGGACGATGGCACGTCCGGCATTCATTTCCATCATGTTCCGGCTTGGCGAGCCAACGCGCTCACTACCGTTCTGAGCTTCGCGCTGCCGGTGACGCTCCAGGTGGGCGGCGGCTTCGATATCGTCCACTGCCAGGGCTTCTGCGGTTTTCTCGGCAACGTGTTTACCGGCCACATGGTCAATCAGGCCTGGCATGTAGCGCTGAAGAAGCTGGGAGGCGGCGAGACAGCACGCGAAGCGGTCTTCAATGGGATCGCTGCCGCGCTCGAGCATTCCATGTATCGGCGCGCGCGCCATAGCGAAGTGATTGCAGTTTCCCAACGAGTGGCGCGGGATCTGGTCGAATATTACCAATGCCCGGCGCGCATCCACGTCATTTATCACGGCACGGACGTGGAGCTTTTCTCGCCGCATACGCGAGCCCGCTTGAGAAATGAAGCGAGGGCCAAGTACAGCGTTCCAGAGGGCCAGTTCGTCTTCCTCTATGTGGGCAATCTTAGGAAAGGCGCCAAGCAGTGCATGCAGGCGCTGGCGCGGTTGGATCAGGGCGTGCTTTTGTGCGTCTCGCCCACGCCCGCGGAACCTTACCGGCGATTCGCTGAAGAATGCGGCGTGGCCGATCGCGTGATTTTTGCCAGCCACACCAAACGAGTGGAGGAAGCCTATGCGGCCGGCGACGCGTTGTTGCTGCCGTCGCCGTACGACCCGTTTGCGCTGGTGGTGTCGGAAGCCATGGGCTGCGGGCTGCCTGTGGTTGTCAGCCGGGAAGCGGGAGTCTCCGAATTGATTCAACCTGGCGTCAACGGACTGCTTTTGGACGATATGACCAGCGATGCTGAGTGGGCCCAGCATATGCGGTCGTTGTCGAGCGACCGGCCCTGGGCGGAAGCTCTAGGGCGCGCCGGCAGGAAGACCATCGAAGAGCTGACTTGGGACCGGGTCGCCGACGAGACCCTGGACGTCTATCGCGCTTTGCTCGAAAAGCAACCGCAGGGCGCGCGATGAACAGACCGAAGATCGTCTTTCTCGTCAACGGCGCCCCGAACAGTCCCATGGATATACGGGCGCGGGCGCTGGCAGGCCGGTTGCGTGACAAATTTAAGGTCCATCTTTCGTACCGCTCCGCGCATAAGCTGGTATCGATCTGGCGCTTTCTGTTTTTCCTGATGCGGGTTCGGCCGGCGGGTTGTTACGTAGTGGACATGGCATTTTCCGGGGTGCTGGCGGCGGCCTTCTACCGCGCGATTTCATCCTGCCGCGTCATTGTGGACACGGGCGACTCCATCTACGAGCTGAGCCGGTTGAGCGGCACCCGCAGCTCGATCGGGGTCTGGCTCACCAAGTGTCTGGAGAAACTGGGCCTCGCCATCAGCGATCGGGTGGTGGTCCGGAGTCACGAGCACCAGGCATTGTTGAGCCGCCAAAAAATCGCGGCGGAAGTCGTGCCAGACGGGGTGGATCTGGCTCAATTTCGGCCGCAAGCCGAAGCGGAGCTACGCCGGCAATTCGGTTTGGATGGTGTGGTAACGGTCGGGGTATTGGGAAGTCTGATCTGGAGTCCCCGCTGGCAGATGTGCTACGGGTGGGATTTGATTGAAGCCATCCACCTATTGCGCGATCTGCCGGTGAAGGGAGTGATTATCGGTGACGGGACCGGCTTGCCGTTCTTGAAAAAGCAATGCGCGGCGTATGGCCTGGAGGATCGAATCGTCTTCATTGGCAGAGTCCCCTACGACGCTCTCCCCAGATACCTGAACCTGCTCGACATCTGTCTTTCCACGCAGAGTAACGATCTGGCCGGCCAGGTTCGAACCACGGGCAAACTCCCGTTGTACCTGGCGTGCGGCCGCTTTGTATTGGCCAGCGAGGTCGGCGAAGCGGCCCGGGTGCTCCCCCCCGAGATGCTGGTTCCCTACCATGGGACGAAGGACGAACAGTATCCGCAACGCCTGGCCGAGCGTATTACCACCCTGGTAGCCCATCCGGAGCGCCTGAATCGGCAGGCCGAAAGCAGGACCGTCGCCCAGAACAACTTCGATTACAGTGTTTTGGCGGCTAAAGTTGGGCAGACAATCCAGGAAATTCTTTCGCCCGGCCTTCAGTCCCGAGAAAGATTAGCCGAAGGAAAACTAAGGAACCTATGAAGAAAGCTTTGATTACCGGAATCACCGGCCAGGATGGAAGTTACCTGGCCGAATATCTGTTGAGCTTGGATTACGAAGTCCATGGCATCGTCCGCCGCGTGGCATTGGAACAGCCCGAGCAACGGCTAAGCCGGCTGAAAGGGGTGATGGACAGGGTGAAAATTCATCCCGCCAATCTGGACAGCTATCCCAGCATCTTCCATGTCTTTAGCCGCGAGCACTACGACGAATGCTACCATCTGGCGGCGCAAAGTTTCGTGGCCGAGAGTTTCGCCGACGGCTTTTCCACCATGTCGACCAACATCAACGGGACGCACTATGTCCTTGCAGCTCTTCGCGAATTGCAGCCCAAGTGCAAGTTTTACTTTGCAGGTTCGAGCGAGATGTTTGGCAAAGTGCGCGAGACCCCGCAACGCGAAAGTACCCCTTTCCATCCGCGCAGCCCGTACGGCATCAGCAAATGCGCCGGGTTTCAACTAGCGGTGAACTACCGCGAAGCGTATGGCATGTACTGCTGCAACGGCATTCTGTTCAATCACGAGAGTCCGCGGCGCGGCCTGGAATTCGTGACGCGCAAGATCACCAACGGCGTGGCGCGCATCAAAGCCGGCTTGGCGTCCGAAGTACGCTTGGGAAATCTCGAAGCCAAACGGGATTGGGGCCACGCCAGGGACTATGTCGAGGCGATGCACCTGATGCTGCAGCAGCCCGCCGCCGACGACTACGTGATTGCCACCGGCCAGACCCACAGTGTCCGGGATCTGTGCGAATTGGCGTTTTCGGAAGCTGGTCTGGATTATAAGAAGTACGTCAAGATCGATCAAACCGTCTATCGCCCCGCCGAGGTCGACCTGTTGATTGGCGACGCCTCGAAGGCGAAGAGCGTTTTGCAGTGGCAGCCCCGCGTGGATTTCTCCGGCTTAATCAAGGAAATGGTGAACGCCGACTTAGCTGCTCTGACCCCGGCGCCCAAGCCCGAACCTGCGCTGACACGCGCCTAATGGAATTGTCGCTGACCGACAACAGCATCAAGGACCGTTTGGCGGCCATTGCAACGCCGGCCGCGGGCGCTCGCCGCTTGAAAGTGCTGCATGTGGGCAAGTTCTATCCGCCTCACATGGGGGGCATCGAAACCCACCTGCAGGCTTTATGCGGGGAATTGCGCAAGCGGGCCGATGTGCGCGTTACGGTAGCGAGCGACAGCCGCGCCGGCTCGCGGGAATTGCTGGACGGCGTTGACGTGACGCGCGTGCCCACCCAGTTCACGCTGGCCGCGGCGCCGATTTGCGCCGGCATGGTGGCCAACATCCGCGACTCCGGCGCCGACATCGTACACATTCATCTGCCCAACCCGATGGCGGTCCTGGCGTACCTGGCTAGTAAACATCGCGGGCATCTGATCGCCAGTTACCACAGCGACACCGTGCGGCAAAAAGTCCTGGGCGCGGTGTTTGAGCCGTTCCTGCACGCCGCTCTGCGCCGCAGTGCGGCCATTGTCGCGGCCTCGGCCAACTACCAGCACAGCTCGCCGGTGCTGGCTCGTTACCAGGACCGCTGCCACGTCATTCCCTACGGGATTGCGGTGGATCAATTCCAAGACTTCGATTCCGCGGTGGTGGCTCGAATTCGCAAGCAATATGGCGAGCGGCTGGTTCTAGCCGTTGGCCGGCTGGTGTACTACAAAGGGTTCGAATACCTGGTGCGCGCCATGACCCAGGTGAACGGCAATCTGCTGATTGTGGGAGACGGTCCGCTGCGCGGCAAGCTCCAGGATCTGACAACACAGTTGGGACTCGGGGAGAAGGTCCACTTCGCCGGTAACGTTCCCGGAGACCTCACGCCCTACTATCACGCGGCGGATCTATTTGCCCTGCCTTCCATCGCTCGCAGCGAGGCGTTCGGCATCGTGCAAATCGAAGCTATGGCGGCTGCGAAACCGGTAGTCAACACTCAACTCGACTCCGGTGTTCCGTATGTCTCGCTCGACCAGCGGACCGGCCTCACCGTGCCGCCCGCCGACCCGGATGCGCTGGCGGCCGCCCTCAACCGCCTGCTCGATCAGCCCGATCTGCGCTGGAGGTTGGGGCAAGCCGCGCGAGCGCGGGCCTATCAGGAGTTCAGTCTGGAAACCATGACATCGCGCATGATGGCATTGTACGAGCAAGTTGCCGGACTGAGCGCAATTCCCCGCTAAGCTTCGGCGCGAGCTATTGCTTCTCCCCAATTCCAATGATGGACACCGACGGCCACGGAAGCCAGCGCTCGAAAATGCGCCACAACCAGACCAGGCGATCGAAAAACCAGAGTTGAATCCGGCTGAAACTCTGCTTCTTGAGTACCCGGCCGTTCAGATACCAGCCTGGCCGCGTAATGCGGTTGAAGTGGATCACCTGAACCACGCGCAAGCCCGCTTCTTCCATTCTCTGGCGCAGCTCGGCCTCCGAGTAACGGCGGTAGTGGCCCAGAACTTTGTCTAGAGTGCCATAGATCGACTGATCCTGGGGCACCAGCACGATGGCTCGTCCGCCTTTCACCAGCGCGGAGGAGATGTTGGCCAATGCCAACCGGTCGTCTTGTGCGTGTTCCACCACGTTCAGGCAAATCACCGAGTCGAACTTCGCGGCTAAATCCTGGAATCCGTCCGGATCGGTCACGTCACAATAGCGCACCTCGAAGTTCGGCCGGCGGTGGAATCGCGTGCCGAGGCGCGCCAGGTGCTCTCCATCGATGTCGCTCGCCACATACATTTTCCGGCGCGGCGACAGTTTGCGTGTCAGGTTCCCGATTCCGGCTCCGATCTCGAGCACGCGAGATCCCAAGAATGGCCGAATGGTATCGGCCATCCACTCATTGAAGCGCGGCGTTTCCGCCAGAGTGTCCAGAATTCGAGCGCCAGGATCCAGATAAATGTCCCGCGCCAGCCAGTAGCGCAAAACGACAAAAAGCGCCTGGAACGCGTCGTTGAGACCGATCTTTTTGCCCTCATCGTAGGTCCGCCCATAATAGCTGATCGGCACCTCGTAAACGCGCGCGTGCCGCTGGGCTACTTTAATAGTGATCTCCGGCTCGAATCCGAATCGCTCGCTGCGCAGCGGGATGCTCTGAATCAGCCCGGTACGGAACGCCTTGTAGCAGGTTTCCATATCGGTCAGGTTCAGGTCGGCGGCCATGTTGCAAATCGTAGTCAGCGACTTGTTTGCTAACGCGTGCCAGAAGTACAACACGCGGCGGGGCCCGGCGCTTTGAAAGCGCGAGCCGAAAACGACGTCGGCCTCGGCGTCGACCAGCGGTTGCAGAAGCTGCATGAAATCGCCCGGATCGTATTCCAGGTCCGCGTCGTGGATGACGAGGAACTCGCCGCGCGCTTCCTGGATGGCTGTTCGGATGGCAGCTCCTTTGCCGCGATTCACTGGATGCCGCAGCACCCGGATCATCTCCGGATACTGCCGTGCCAACTCCGCCAGAACCTCCCCGGATCCGTCCGTCGAGCCGTCATCGACCGCGATAATCTCCCGTCCCAGCCCGTCCGGCAGAGCAGCTCTTAGGACGCGCTCGATCGAGAGTGCGACGAATTCTTCTTCGTTGTAAACGGGGACCACCACTGTCAGCAGGGACGCCACAACTCCAGCGGCATCGGAGCGGGTTAGACGGTGATCGCTTGCCACGCCGGTCACTATTTCGTGGCGGTTGCGATGACGTTGTCGCTGAACCTGCAACCACGGAGCCGCCCGAAAGAGATCTGCTGCCAAGTGGTGCGCATCGTCGGCAGGCACCCGTAATTGGTGAAACTCAGGCGCACGCCGGAAAACCCGGCTTCCGTCAGGATTCGGACCAGGTCCTTGCGAACGAGAGCCGTAATATGAGCCGGGTAGGAGCTGTCGTCGAAGGCCACAAAGTGTCCCCGCAGCAGTAAGGACACCAGCGCTCGAATGCTTTCATTGTTGGGCGTGGATAAGATCAGCCTGCCGCCCGGTTTTAAAATCCGGTACAAATCCCGGGCGACTTCCCGTGGATTCTCGAGATGTTCAATCACCTCCGCGGCAACCACCGTGTCGAAGCTGGCGTCGGGAACTACATCTCGCTGGTTCAAGTCTAAGCAGCGCCATTCAATTGCGCTGGGAAGGCTTTCGGGGCGGGGCAGGATGTCAGCCCCTGCGACCTGCTCGAAGCATCCCAGCGCGAAGAGCCTTCGCGTGAGATTCCCGATGCCCGCGCCGTAATCCAACGCCCACCCGCGCAGATCATGCTCGCGGATCACCTCGAGAATTGGGTCGTAGATTACGTCCGCGCTGGTGCCCCCGCTCGCCCGGGCGGCATCAAGGCGGTGCTCCTCCAATGTCGGCAAAGGCTTGGCCGGGGTCTGCAAAGGCTGAACTGGCTCCGCTAGATCAGTATACCAGCGCCGCCTTTAGCGGAACGCCCGGAAGCGTTCCGCACTGAATCCTGGATCGCACTAAATCAACGATGCGCTACTGACAATACACTTGGCCCAGATTGCCGGTCACGCAGCTCGCGTTCAGATCGGCGTTCCAGTTATAAGACGGCCAGATGGTTGCAGCCCAGCTAGCAATTTGAGTCAGTAGCGAGCTGTCAGCGCCTAAGTAGCTCAGTTGTGGAAGCGCATAGATCAGGTTGCTTCCAAGCTTCATATCAGTCGGATTGCTACTGGTGGGCAACATTCCGGGTAGGGCAAACAACTCGGCCCGCGTGGACGTGCTCCACTTGGCGATCCAGACTGTCAGGTAACTATTAATGAGCTGCACTTTTTGCGATTGGGATATATCAATCGGCCAGCTCACCTCTCCGGGGAAGGTAACGAATTGTGATGGATTCGGCGCGACGTCATTTATATCCGCCTGCAGCCCTTTCACCAACCACTCCATAAGGAAACCGGCTGCTCCGACTCGCGGGGCGCCGTTGGGCGGATTCGCCCAAGCATTCCAAGTAAAATTGTTGGTAGGATAGCCCAACGCGTAAGCCCAATCGATGGCGTTTTTGCCGTTGCCGTCGTTGAGCAAAAGCTGTAACTGATACCAGGCGAAAGAGGTGTACTCTGTGGTGACTGGCAACCCGTTACCGATCGCGGCAGCTGGAATCGGGAATCCGCTAATGCCGGGCCCGGTAAAGAACGGCAGGTTCAGGAGCCAGGCGCGGTCGGGAGCTTTCGGCCCGTAAAACGCTTGCGCCATCCCCTCCAGCCCGAATTCCTGATTGAGTTCCCAGAACTTCACATCGGACCACAGATTGGACGAAAAGTACTTGGTTTGGAAACTGGTCTCGTTGATAGCGCCAGCGACGGCTTTCAACGGCCCCAGGAAGGTAGCTTGACGAGCGAGCCAGAACGGAAAGTCTCCGAGCGGCCCGAGGACTCGGGTATCGGTGGCTACATCGTTGGGAACTAACTGGGCACGGGTCGAGAGATACAGCTGGTTCCAGGCGCTGGAAGTAAAGCTGCTTCCCCACGCATCCAGCGGGTGGATTCTGGGCAACCAATGGTTCCAATCCGGCAGTTGAATCTGGATGGGAATTTCCCTCTGATTCAAGTACGAGCTGGCCGCCCAGCTGGCGGTACTTCCACCCGGCATCAGATACGTCAACATGTCCGAGTCCTGAGCTACCACGGCGTTCAGCCCGGCGCCCGCGGACCAGTCCGTTACAGCGCGAGAGTCCATCCCCGCCCCAGGCTGGTAAGGCGGATTCCAGGGAGTTGCATAGACGGACGCTGGAGCGTTCATCGTTCGGATGTAGCTGGCAATCTGAGCGCCCTGTTGAGCTGTCAAGCCATGAAATACCGAGCGGGCTTCGATGGATGCATTGGAATAGTTGAAGTATTTCAGATCCCGGCCATCCTGGGCGTGGCAGCCTCCGCACTTGGCCTGGATGGCCCCGGTCTTAGGCATGGTGAGGTTAGCCGTCTGCCATAGAGTCTGGCCCGCTTGAATATCGGCGGCATCCGTTAGCGGCGCAGTCCAGGAAGTTGGGTCGTCCTGGGTGAAAGTGCTCGACGGGATGAGCGGACTGCCGGTGGAGGTCCAAACATTCAGGGCGAGCACCCGGAACCCACTCGAGTTTCCGTCGGTTCCGTTAAAGCGGAACGTGATGCTGTTTTGTCCCACCTGGATGGAACCGGACGGTAGATTCATGGTGAGCGACAGGGTTGAGAAGCCGCCGCCGAGACCGCCGAAAGTATTGGCTTGGCCCAGATAGGTCGCCGTTGTATCGTTAATGGGCATCCAAGCTCCACCATTCACCTGCACGCTGGCTTGCGCTTGATACTCCAGTCCATGAATCTGCAGCCATAGCCTTAACTGCCCGGATACGGCGGAGCCCGAAGGAATTGAGAATGACAGTGGCGCGCCGGTGGTGGCGTTAGTTCCAAATACCTCGATGGGCAGCATGATGTTGGCGGTTGCCGCCGTAGCTTGCAGGGTGATACTGGCAGTTCCCAGGACGGTGGAAGAGCTCTTCGCGGTGACCGTGACGGTGGTTTGAGAAGCGACGCTGCTGGGCGCGGTATAAACGCCGCTGGAGGAGATGCTTCCCTTAGCCGGGCTAATCGACCAGGTGACGGAATCTCCGGAGGGCAGGTTCTCAACGGAGAACTGCTTGGTTCCGGAGGGCGCCAGGGTTGCAGTCGACGGACTCACGCTGGGAGTGGGCGAAGCTTGCAGCGTAATGCTGGCTGTCCCGAGGACGGTGGAAGAGCTCTTCGCGGTGACGGTGACGGTGGTTTGAGAGGCGACGCTGCTGGGCGCGGTATAAAGGCCGGACGAGGAGATGCTTCCTGTCGTGGGGCTAATCGACCAAGTCACGCTGTCTCCGGAGGGCAGGTTCTCAACGGAGAACTGCTTGGTCCCGGAGGGTGCCAGGGTTGCAGTCGAGGGACTGACGCTGGCCGTTGGCGAAGGTTGCAGCGTAACGCTGGCTGTTCCGAGGACGGTGGAAGAGCTCTTCGCGGTGACGGTGACGGTGGTTTGAGAAGCGACGCTGCTGGGCGCGGTATAAAGGCCGGACGAGGAGATGCTTCCCTTAGCCGGGCTGATCGACCAAGTGACGGTGTCTCCGGAGGGCAGGTTCTCAACGGAGAACTGCTTGGTCCCGGAGGGCGCCAGGGTTGCGGTCGACGGACTGACGCTGGCTGTGGGCGAAGGTTGCAGCGTGACACTGGCCGTTCCAAGGAGGGTGGATGAGTTTTTCGCCGTGACGGTAATGGTGGTTTGCGAAGCAACGTCGCTCGGCGCGGTATAAACGCCCGCGGCCGAGATGCTTCCCTCCGCCGGGCTAACCGACCAGTTGACGCTGGCACCGGAGGGCAGGTTGAGAACAGCGAACTGCTTGGTTCCGGAGGGCGCCACAGTCGCCGTCGCCGGATTGACGCTGGCTGCGGGCGAAGCTTGCAGAGTGACACTGGCGGTTCCAAGAACGGCGCTGGTGGAACTGTTTCTCGCCGTGATGGTAACGGTGGTTTGTGACGCAACGTCGCTCGGCGCGGTATAACCACCGGAGGCCGTGATGCTTCCCTCTGCCGGGCTAATGGACCAGGTGACGCTCTCTCCGGAGGACAGGTTTAGAACCGAGAACTGCTGCGTCCCCGAAGGCGCTACGGTCGCTGCAGCCGGGCTGACCTTTGGTGTTGCCGAAGGTTGCAGCGTGATACTGGCTGTTGCAAGGAGGGTATTTGTGGAAGAATCCGTGGCCCTGACGATAATAGTGGCCTTCTCTGGTACCTCGCTCGGCGCGGTATAAAAGCCGTCCTGCGTGATGCTTCCCTCCGAGGGGCTGATCGACCAAGTGGCGGCGGCGCCAATGGGAAGGTTCTTAACGGCAAACTGCTGGGTGCCCGAAGGCGCCAAGGTCGCCGACGCCGGAGTGACGCTGGGTATGCCCACGCCTGGCGTGGGGTTCGACATGCTCGGTCCAACTAAAACGGTCGCGCTGGCGTTCTTGGCGGGATCGGCCAGGCTCACGGCCGAGATTGTCACCAAAGTGTCCGAGCTGACAGAGCCAGGAGCAGTATATGCCCCATTGACGATGGAACCTGAGCCCTGGGTGATGGACCACAGCACCTGCTGGTCGGAGCTGCCGGCGACAGATGCCGCAAAGTGGGTGGTTTGCCCCGCGTACAGATAGACGAAGGTCGGCGAAACCGAAACTGAGATGGGGACAGTACCTGAGCCGGACCCTGAGCCCGCCGCTGTTGGATTCAGCTGCACGCGCGCCTCGTATAGAGCCGAACCGAATTGGGCGTACACCGTCGCGTAGCTGATCGCCGAGATCGACGCCGGAGCGGTATAGAGTCCAGTAGAGCTGATCGTACCGGCTTCGGAGGGCACCAGCGTCCAGTTCGTGAACCCGCTAGACGAAGGCTGACCGGGCGCTGAAGTCGAGGCCGTCGGGGCGGACTGCTGCACCAGGAACTGCTGTTGCTGGGAGGGTCCCAGAACGGCCAGGGACGGAGTGATCTGGGCCCAGGCTGCGGCAGATGCCCATAAGGTTGTTGATAATAAAATAGATATATGTTTGAATGACATATTCGGGGTTCTATAACCAACGTAGTACTTGGCTGTGTCTGTGGCCATCACGAGTTCGCCCTATTTAGCTCTCAGGTTTACACGTAGGGTAGGCCTTCTTCCGCCTAGGTCTTCTGACGATGTACAGTAATTGGTACTTATAGTACCAAAGTGTGTCTTTGGTCCAAAAACTAGTACTAAAGTAGTGGTGGTTTTAGAACTTTTTGGCTGGGTCAAGGTGCATATTGCCAAATCTTGAGCGATCCGTCAACCTAAAAATTGCTTCACTTCGTAAAAATGTAGCTTTCCCGTCATTTAGATCCCAAAAACAGTATTGTGTGTTACGCACGTTCGGGTCTCTCGCAGGGGGTGAGCATCCAGTGAGAGTACTGGGCTCATCTTGAGTCGTGTACTGGTTGGAACTCTCAGGGTGCTAAGTGCACCTTCCTCGCCTGCTGGCGATAGGGGGAACGCCTGAAGGATGTGGGACCAGAGCGCGGGTCGAGTGCAAGGTTCGCCGGAGTGACCCCGGCTACACGCCATGCTTTCCCAGATCCCCCATGTTCCAGTCGTTGCGTGGGGCTCCCGCTGGAGAACCGGCATGCCCGAGCTCTAACAGTCTCTTTTCGTGGAGACATCGGCCAATAAACTCAAGCGCGAAAAGCGTCAGAATGGTCAGTCGGCAAAACACGATGCGAAGGAGGGAACTGATTGCAATGGAAATGTTTCCGCGCCCGAGCGCTGGGAGAATGGTGGTCTTCCATCGAGCTCGGGCGGCAGTGAATTCGATTTTCATCGGAAAAGCAAAGAGCGCACAAAAGACAACACAGCGCACGATGGCATGACGAAAGATCTTTGGATAGGGATAGTTCCAGTCCACGAAGTTTTCATGAAACAGGGCGAACAGGAGTGCTTGATCCTTCGGCGATATGTACCGCGGGTTCCGCTGCGCCTGCTCGGGGCGGCGGCCCGACCAAGTTTTTCCGCCGCGCGTGACGACCCAGGGAATTCCGTTGAAGGTGCTCTCGAGTAGCGAAGCCTGATAGGAAAGGCCAAGCCAATCAGAGAGATCGCGCATGGTTTCGGCAGTATCGCAGTGCAGATCTTCAAAGCGTATACCCCGCGTTCGAGCTTCCATCCCGAAGTGAGCCCGATCGCCATTAATCGGAGAAAGGAGGTGGAAGTGACGGCGGCGCAGCAGGCCAGCCAATTTCTCAAAGGGAGAGGCAACCCGCCTGGCCGCGCGCATTAGCAGGCCCTTCGCCACGGGACTTTTACCGCGCATATCGACGCCGGGTTCAACTGAGTTTGACTCATCCGGCAATGGCTCGGTGGGCAAGAGCCGCTCGGCCAACATTTGGCCGCATGAGGTGATCGGGTCGCGAACAGTGTGAATGAATTTGGCTTGCGGAAAGTCGTCCACCAACCGGCCTGCCATGGCAGGGTCCCAAAAATGCTGCTGATAGACGATGAGTGGACGCGAGTTAGCAGGCCGGCGGCCCACAGCCATGTTGTATGCAATATGCACCAATAGAAAGAAAGTCCGGCGCGATTCCAGGAATTCCGCGGGCCATTTCGCATAGAACTCGACGATAGCTTCCACAGCGGCATAATACTGGGCCGGGGAAATGGCGAAGTCACCCTCAAACAAGGGAGCAAAGTGCTCCACATGGGCGGCGTAGCAAATCAATTTCTCCCGCAGGGACAAGGACGGGAAGCGCTCAAAGAATTTGTATATATCCGTGCCGCTCAGAGCAGGCAGCCCAAGCACGTCGTCATGTCCGTCGAGATAACTGGCCAGAAGAATCGAACCGCTTTTCGCAAAGAAGCAAATGGCAGCGACTCTTTCCATGGCCTGGACATCGTAATACTCAAGCTCCTGGATTTTCTGGGTGACGACATCCCGCAAATCCTGAGACTTTACGGCGCAAAATAGAGCATCGGCTTGCCGCCGGATCTCTTCCGGGTCGAACGTCGGCTTGGTTGGCCTGATGAATTTTCTGTCGAGCGTTGGGGGCACTGGGTATTCCTCTGAAGTAGCGCGATCCTCAGGTGCGGCGCGCTGCCCAGGCGCGCGTCAGATAGGTGGTCTCGATGACGTCGAGTTGGGACGTCTTGCGATCCACGAAATCGAGAAACTTGTCGAACAGGTCCGGCCCCAGCTGCACCCGCAGATCGTTGACTGAGCGCCAGGCGCCCATGTACTGCGCGGGAGTTTGCGTGGCCGAATGACGGGCTTCGAGGTACACCACATCGTCGAAGCCGGGCTTGGCCCACAACATGCCGGTCAGCCGCTCGGGAAGGCCGGAGCGCCCCGACGAGACGCGTTTCACGGCCGGATTCAGGCGGGTGATCTCCTGTTCGATTTCAACCAGCAGAGGGTTGAGCTCGACCATGCGGGGATTCCACAGGGCCACGAAACGTCCGCCGGGGCGCAAGATTCGCTGGAACTCGGCGCAGGCTTTGTCGAAGTCGGTCCAATGAAACGAGGAGGCCATGCTCACTAGATCGTAGGCGCCCGAGGCGAGACCGGTCTCTTCGGCAGTTCCCTTGAGCCAGGTTATTTTATTTTCGGGCGTTAGCTTGCCATTCCGCCGCATCTCATCACTGGGCTCGACGGCGGTGATGGAATGCAGGTTTTGCGCGGCCAGCATGCGAGTCCAGATGCCGGTTCCGGCGCCTACATCGGCTGCGTCTATGGAGTGGGCCGGACGCCCAACCAGCGCCAGGACGGTTGTCACGATGCTGGGCGCGTAGCCTGGACGATACTGGGCATAGTCGCCCGCCAGGCTGTCGAAATTGCCGTGCTTCAGCGTAGTTGCTGTCATTGAATCCCCTTTTTAAGTAACGATGTTCAGTTCTCGAGGCAAAGGTCTCCCTCGCGGATCATTTTTTCGTAAAGCTCCAGGTCGCCGGAGCTGTCGATCTCGCCCCAGTGTCCCGAAATGCCGACCGTGCCGATAGGAAAACCCGAGTCCAGCAATCGCCGAAGAAGCGTGGTCATATCCATGGCGTCGCGAGTTTTGGCATCCACGGCGGCCAGCACCGCTTCGACGGCGCGCCAGGCCACGGGCGTAAATTTGAGCAATCCCATGTACTGCCCTTCGATGTCTTCAATCTGCGCCGTTCGTCTTCCGATATCGATCAGGTTGCCTTGTGCATCGGTCCGGAATGTTTCGGCGTCGCTCAACGGATCGGCAAACCGCCGGGACCACAAGCTACGCCAACTGCGATCGTAGGCCACCACCAGATCGCCGGGCGAGGCGGCCAGCTCCCGCACAATGTCGCGTCCATAAAAAATGTCGGCATAGCTGATCACAACCGAGTGGGACCGTAACCAGCTGGATGCCGCGACCAGGGACATGACCATATTCGTTTCGGCCCAGCGCGGGTTCTCGAAATACGTGGCGTCCTCGACATCGATCCTATGGGCGAGATAGCCGCGCACGATACCGATGCTGGGAACGCCGCCGCCGCGGAGCGCAGAGACTTGACGATGCAGAAGCGGCTTTCGGGCGAGCTCGACCAGGCATTTCGGCCGATCCTCAGTGTGAGAACCCAGGCGGCTACCGCGTCCGGCGGCGAGAATGACGGCATGCATCGTTGCTGGTTCCAAGAACGCTCAGGCTCCGAAAAACTCGGAAAACAAGGCCACATCATCCGCGGCGAACGGCTCCAAACGCTCCGGATGCCACATGACGCCGATCATCGGACGTTCCGCGTGCCTGACGGCCTTGATTACTCCATCGTCGGCAATGGCCCAAGTCATTAACGGGGGGTAGACCTCGGTCGCTCCGAAATTATGATAGCTATTGGTTTCCACGCTCCTGCCATGGACGGAAATACGCTGCCGGGGAGCGACGTGGCCTTGCACCTTTTGCAGCCGGGCGCCAAAGCGGTGCTGGATCATTTGCATGCCCCGGCAAACGCCTAAAACGGGCAGATTCCGCCGCTCCGCCAGATCCAGAAGCGCAGTCTCGGTTTCGTCGCGATCCGGAGCATCGCCGCCGTAGGCCTTCAAATCGTTCCCGCCGGTGAGGACGATGCCGCTCACTTGATCGCAGATGGTCAATGCGGCGTCGACCGAATTGGGGATCGGAATAGGAAGCAAGCCGCACGCGAGGAGGAATTTTGTCCAGGCCTGGTCCAGGCAATCGCGGCGCGTGCCGTGGGGAGGGTCGACTGTGACCCGCTGGGTGACGGCTACGGGCTTCACGACACGACCTGAACTTGCTGGTTACCGCAATCCAGGCAGATCTTGTCGGCCCTTTTCCAGTGACCGAACAGCGTTTCTCCGGCGCCAATCACGGCAGGCATGGCTAGCTCATTGGCGCGGATCGCCATGTGAGAATTCACTCCGCCGAATTGCGTGACAAATCCCGCAATGCCGCGGCTGAAGATCCAATCGAACCCCGGATCGGCGCTGGGAACGAATAAGATCGTATCCTTGAGCTCTTCGGGCGAATCGTCAATGGTGCTCACCGGGGCGGTGACGCACTGTTTGGTGATGAAATTCGGATGGATGGACGGCAGGTGGAACGCGAAGGCATCGTCGGGCGCTGAGATCAGGGGCGGCAGCACGATGCGGCGCGTGAGGTTATAACGGCGCTTTCCTTCCGCGACGCTGGCCTTCAGCCGCGCTGCCACGCTACCACTCTCGGAATAGAGCGCGCGCACGTCGTTGATATCGAGGAACGAGCAATCCTCGGTGGAAAGTCCATTCTCTTCTCCGATCTGCTTGACCAGAGAAAGAGCGTCGCTGAGGCTGCGGGTAAAGACGAATTTGGCGTATTCGCGCCCCTCGATGCCGCCCTTGATAAAGTGAATGAGGCTGAGGATATCGTGTTCTATGCCGTGTTCTTTCAGCAAGCGCTCGATCAAACGCAATTGGCCGACGGACAACAAAAAACGCGGGGTGTTGGAGTGCTTCTGACGGCGATTGGACCAATCGAAGTACAGGTCCGGGGCCTCGTCGTAACGCGGCGAGAGAATGTCGTAGGTTCCGGGACGAAGATGACCGTAGCGGCCCAGGAATTCGTCTTTGGTTAAGCCGGCGAAATCGCGTCCGATCTGGGAGCCGACCGTTTCCAGGTCGGACATGAACGCGGCGTGCCCGGCCCGATCCAATACCCCGGTGGTTACCAGCGAATTCAGAAACTGGGTAGCGATAAATCCCGCTCGCGCCAAACCGGCAAACGGAAGCGTCCCGTAGCGCTTGCAGTCTTCGAGGAGCCAATAAACGCGCGAGATCTTGTCGATGGAAGCGTCGCGGATCTTCGGAAGGCGCTCGACCAGCTCGTCTACCTTTTCGCGGTCGTGAACCCAAAGGCCATCTTGATTGTTGATAATCTTGTTGGTCAGGTTGCGGAGCAAGCCGGTAATTTCGCCGATGTCCTGCGCGGAAAAGCCGTGCTTCGACAACGCCAAAAGCCGCTCTGGAAGATCCAGCGTATAGCAGGAAAAAATGATTTCGAATTCGACCTTGTCGTGCAGGGTGGGTTGCGCCAGCAGGCGCTCAATGTAATAGTTGACCAGCCGCTCGGCCAAGTCGGGCCGCATGTCGCGGGGCAGGAACGAATTGAAGCTCACGCGCACATCGATGTACGGCAGCCCGTGAAAGCTCATCAGCAGAGGAAAGCTGCGAAGGTTTTTGTATCCGTAATTGTCCCGCTGATATGCCCAGATGGAATCGGTGATCAGTTCCCGATACAGCGAGAGGGCCAAGGGCCGCGGCTTCAGCCCCACGATTTCGGCGGGGTTCCAGTCGGGCATGACGCCATACACCGATCGATTGCCGTGCAGATAGGGATGCGGCTTGGTTAACAGCGCCACTTTCTGCGCTATTTCGGTGGCGGCGTCGGCGGTGACTTCGGCATCCGTCAAACGCTGTTTATGCGCTAACGGCCGCACCTGCAGAAGATAGAGAGCGCCGTGCCTGTCACCCTGATGATCCCCCGGCTTCGCCACCGCGAATTCCACGTCGATGCCGTCCGAGTCGAGTAGAGATTCCAGTTCCCGTAACAGATCGACAATGGGCTGGAGCTGGCTGGGAAGTCCCTCCTGGCGGGACTTAAGACAGATAAAAGTCTTGAGCTTTCCAGCGGCACCCGAGGTGACGACGTCGGAACGGCCGGAGCAATCGTCGTAATTGATGACGAAGTAGGGGCCGCCGTCGCTGGGTTCGCGGGTGACGGCCACGCCGGCCATCGCCACGTCATTCAACATTGGCTGCACGAAGACCTGATCCTGGTCGCAATCGTTACCTGCGTACGACGAGATGACACGTTCCACGGCGGGCGGGACGGCTGCGATTCCTTCCACGCCAGGGACCGAAGTAAATTTTCCAGCCTGCGACTGGGAGCTTGAATCCTCGCTCGTGGCGCTGCTGCGGACGATGAGCGTTTGCGCTGCCCAGGGCGCCGCGGAGATGCGCTTGAGTACGCTTTGCGGATCGCCGTGCCAATCGGCCACTGAAAAACGCACCTGGGGCAGAATGGCGGCGCTGGTCAAGACTGGAGCGAGCCGTTCCAGTGTTTCAGCCTTGGTGCCAAATTGGATCACGCTGCGATTGGCGGGTGAGGCCTGGCCCTCCGCCGCCGCTGCGCGGTCCAGAATCCGACGCACGGCCTCCTCGGGCTTGAGCGAGGTGTCGTTGTCCAGAATGAGGTCGGGCGCCTCGGGAGTCTCAGCCGGAATGTCGAGCCCGACAATATTCGACGCCTGCCCATTAGCGGCAGCCGTGTATACTCCTTTTGTATCGCGGCGCTTCAGTTCTTCGAGCGGGACCCGAACGAAAATCTCGTTATAGCGGGGAATATTTTCGCGGTTCCAGCGTTGCACTTCGTGGAACAGGGAAATGGTGGAGCACACCACATCGAATCCCTGCCCGGCCAACATGCGGCAAAGGCTGGCGTTGCGCATCGCGGCCGCTCGCCGGTTCTCGGCGCTATAGCCCAAATCGTTGGAAACAGCCCGGAGCGTATCTCCGTCCAGAAAAATTACTTGGCCTCCGCAAGCTCGCAGATGGGAGGACAGGGCACGGCCGATGCTGGTCTTGCCCGCAGCAGACAGTCCCGTTATCCAAAAGACCCGGCCCGGCGCATGCATTGTTCAAATTGTAACCTTAAAAACCAGTGTCGTGAAGTTGCGCGTTAGTACTAGGGGTTCCAAAACCATAGGCCAATATAACTCTATCGGCCATTCATCCCGATTTCAATTGACCATGAGAACATTAGGATATAGGATGAACGCGGTCAAGAGGGTACTAGAGCATTCGTACATTGACAACTGTCAAAGCTTCAGTCAAGCTGTGCTATAACAGCATGCATCTTCAGCGGCTCGAATCCCGCCTGATCGAGAATTTCGAGGCCCAGCGCTGGTTTGCGGTGCGGGTTCGCTCCAACCAGGAGCGGACGGCGATCGCGCATCTGCGGGAACGTGGATATGAGCAATTTGCGCCGTCCTACAAGTCCGCGCGACGGTGGTCGGACCGTATTAAAGAGATCGATCAATATCTGTTTCCAGGGTATATTTTCTGCCGGTGCGATCCGGGAGACCGCCGGGCGGTAGTCACCGCACCGGGCGTGGTGGATTTGGTGGGGTTTGGAAGAACCCCCGAGGCTATTCCCGACCAGGAGATCGATCGGGTCCGCAGAATGGTTGAATCCGGGCTTTTGGTAACGCCTTATCCATTTCTAAACGTTGGCCAGACGGTGCTGATTGAACGCGGCCCGTTGACCGGCCTGGAAGGCATTCTGGTGGAAATGAAGGGAAAACATCGGCTGGTGGTTTCCATCAACCTCTTACAACGTTCGGTGTCGGCCGAGGTAGACCGGTGCTCGGTTCGTCCGGGGCGTGGCGTGGCGCTAGCCGGAGCGGGCAGCCTGGGAGCAGGGATTCACGCAAATCCGGTAAAGTAGTAAACAAGATGCACTCTCTTCGGAATTGGCTTCTTACGGTTGTACTGGCCCTCGCTTCGTTGCCGGTACTTGCTCAGCAGCAGCCGGGCCAGCAGCCAGCGGAACAGCAGCCGGCCGATAACGGCACTCCACCCCAGCAGGGCATTCCAGCGCAGACCAACCAGCCCGGTCAAACCAACGGGCAACAGCTTCCGCCCGATACCGTGCGTCCCAATTATGTACTGGGAGCGAACGATCAGATCCTCATTCGAGCTCCCGAGGCGGAAGAAATCAATCAAAAGCCTTTTCGCATTGATGGCGACGGCAACATCAACCTGCCCCTGGTGGGCCGCATTCACGCCGCCGGGATGACTTTGCAGGAACTGGAAGTGGACTTGGTGAAGCGGCTGCGCGAATACATCCGCGAGCCGCAAGTGTTCGTCGATATCGTGCAGTTCCGCAGCGCGCCGGTGTACTTTATGGGGCTGTTCGCGCGGCCCGGGATTTACCCTTTGCAGGGCAACCGCACTTTGCTCGAAATGCTGACCAGCGTGGGCGGCATGCTACCCAACGCTTCGAGGCACATTACGATCACCAGGCATGAAGAGTACGGACCGATCCCGCTGCCCGGCGCCGTCGTGGATCCCGAAAAGAAGGTCAGCACGGTTGAAATCAGCCTGGGTAGTCTGCGTGAGAGTATTAATCCCGCAGAAAATATCCTGTTGCAGCCCTACGACGTAATATCGGTCGGGCGCGCGGAGAATGTGTACGTGAACGGGGAGGTCCTCAAGATCGCCGGCATCGAACTGGGCGAGCGCGATTCGATTTCTGTCCTGCAGGCGCTCAGCCAGGCGGGAGGGTTCACCAAGGACGCAAAACGCGATAAAGTGCGGATTCTCCGGCCTATCGAGGGCACCAATCGGCGCACTGTGATCGAAGTGAATGCCAAGGAGCTGTTTGAAGGGAAAGGTATCGACGTTCCTTTGTTCCCGAACGATATCGTCTATGTCCCGCATTCGTACGAACGTCAGTTTTGGCAAACGTTCAGCAGCGTTGCATTGCCGATGCTGCCCTACATTATTTTCCTGGTGGCGCAATAAAAACTGTGGCGTAATAGAACACTTTGGTACACTGAGCCTTTGTTCATGTCCTATTCCGGAACTCGAGGGTTAGCCAACCGCTGCTTGCCCGTAGCTTTGGCCGGCCTGCTGGCGATTACGCAAACGCAGGCCGTGGCACAAGCGCCACCAGCGCCGGCCCAGACCGCCCCGGCGCAAACCGCCCCAGCGCAAACGGCGCCCGCCGCCCCGGCCCAGGTCCCGCCAGCCGCGGCGCCAGCGCCGACACCGCCTGCTCAGCCGTTGGCGCAGTTGCCCGTCGAGCAGAGCCTCACGGTTCGAATACTGGCCGGCAACAACGAACAGAACGACCTGGAGCGCAGGCTGATGGCTCCCCTGGTGGTTCAAGTCACCGATCGCGATGAGCGTCCGGTGGGCGCAGCCGAAGTCGTCTTTCGCTTTCCAGTCAGCGGCCCCGGAGCGACTTTCGCGGGCGGCAAGACTTCGCTTACGGTTCGGACCAGCAGCGAAGGGCAAGCGGCGGCTGTCAACTGGATGGCCAACGGTCAAACCGGTAAGTTCCAGGTTCACGTGACCGCCACTTATGGCAACCAGGTGGGCGAAGCCACTGTTACGATGATCAACGTCACACGGGTGGTCGAGGAGAAGCCGAAGAGCAAGGCTGCCGGATGGTGGTCGCACGGCTGGGTGAAAGTCGCGGTGATTGGCGGCGTCGCGGCCGCGGTTGGTGTCGGCGTGTACCTGGGCACTCGCGGATCCAAAGGTTCGGGCGGACCTACCATTGGTGTCAGTCCGGGATCGCCGACCGTTGGAGCTCCTCCATAGAATGCGTCCAGCACTTTTATTCTTATTTATCTCCGCGGCCTGTCTGGCTGCGCAACAACCCACACTCACCGGGCCGGTGGAGGCTTACACTTTCGATGCGCCGACGCGAAGCCTGCGCGCAGTGTTTGGTTTTCCCGGCGCCGCAACCTTTGGCCCTGCGCTGCGTAGCGGCCTGGAGTTCGCTTCCGTCGCGCCCCTCCAGAACTATGCCATTGGATATCAAAGCAGCCAGTGTGTCCTGATCTCAGGCCTCGGCTCCACGTTATCCACGCGCGCGCTATCGGGCGTGGAAGCACGGCCCGGCGGAATTGCCTGGTCCGGCAATGGATCGCTCGCGATCCTCTATTCGCTGAGCGGAAACTGGCTGCAGACGATATCTGGACTTCCCAGCTCCCCCGTGGTGGGAAAACGCGTAGACGGATCGGCGCTCGGGGGCGTGCTGGCCTCGGTGGCGGCCGATGCGAAAGGGAAGCAGATTGCCGCGGGTGTAACCGGAGACGCGGGCGGCGTGTACCAGAGTTCCGATGGTGAGACCTTCACCAGCCTCAAGCAGGTTGCGAAGCCGGTCGCGCTGGCGTTTTCCATCGCCACCGGGTCGAACGACTCCACGACACTATACGTGCTGGATGCCAATGTTCCCGAAGCGATCGCGATTAATTTGAGCAGCCATGGATACCAAAGCATTGCGCTCAGCGGGCTCACGAATCCCGTTGCCGTCCAGGCGGTGGAGAATTCGCAGAACGTCCAACAGCTGTATGTCGCGGGCGCGAGCGAGCTCAGAATCCTGGATGTTGCGACGCAGCAAATCGTGAGCGACGTTCCGCTCACGTTTCAGGCCACCGGCCTGGCTGAATTTGGCAGCACTAGCTTCGTGCTGGCGGCGCGCGTCCAGCAGTCGAATCCGCTGTGGCTGTTTAGCAGCACGCCTCAGCCGGGAGCCTATTTTGTCCCCGCCATTCAGGCGCCTTCTCCAGCCCATGGGCGCTCGGGACTGGTGAGGGGCGAGCGCTAAGATGCGGTCGCGAATCGTCCTAAGTGGCTTGGGCATGGGCAGCGTGATCCTGGCCTTGTTCTCGGCCGGTAACGCTTCGGCGCAAGCCATCGACTTCCGATTGGTGGCCAGTGAGAACGGACAGTCGGCCATCATCGCCAACGGAGGGAGCCCTCCTTTGGGGTTCTCAACCGCGGTAGGCACGTCGGTGACGGCTACCGTCACAGCGACCTACACCGGAAGTAGCGTCGCGACCGTTACAGCCTTCCAACCGACCGGCTCTACTGAGTTCAACATAACGTCAAATTTGACGATGCTGCCGGAAACCTTCGCCCCCGGCCAGAGCTTCACGATTACGATCACCTATAGTCCCCTCACTGCGGCCCAGGCCAACGGTGACATCACCGTGACCTACACGGAGCCGGGCACGGGGACGAACGCGACACCTGTCACCAGCCAGATCGTGATCGGTCTGGAAGGCGTCTCTCCCCAATTCACCCTGGGCTACGTCTTGGAGACTTCGAAGAATTTCGTGTCGATTTCGAGCGGCGGGACGATTCCTTTTGGCCCCACTCAGCTCAATACCACGGCGACCGCGGATCTCGACATAAACAATGTGGGTAGCGGCGCGGGTGTGATTACCGCCATAACTCAAACCCCCGCTAGTTCACCGTTCCAGGTTGAAGGCATACCTCCGTTGCCTTCCGCAGTGCCATCCGAGATGGGAGTGACGTTGGTGGTGACGTATACTCCGACAGCAGTCGAGAACGATACAGCTTCCATTCAAATCACATTTCAAGGCGGCGTCACCGAAACGGTGAACTTCTCGGGCAGCGGAATTACATCCACCTTTACGTATCAAGTTTTGATAACCGGACAGCCCACGACTACCGTGACGCCCGGCGGCACTATCACATTCCCGGGTGCGGCCGTCGGCAGCAGCAGCAACTTGATTCTGAGGGTTACCAATTCAGGAAGCGCGAGCGGCACCATCAGTTCGATTAGCACCTCGGGTCCCTTCACACTGGCTACTCCGATCACCACGCCACCCACGTTAGCTCCTGGCGGCAGCTTCAGCGTCCCACTGACGTTTACGCCCACTGAGGTGGGTCCCCAAACCGGGTATTTGGTGGTCGGCAACGCCGCTCCCTTTCTGTTGTCGGGGCAGGGCCTGGGAGTGAATCTGACCTATTCTTATACCTCCGGCGGGGTTACCATCACGGTGACGCAGCAGAATGGCGTGGTATTGTTCAGCTCGATCCCGGTAGGACAGTCCGAGAAAGTGACTTTCACGATCACCAATTCCGGCACGTCCCCGGCAACCATCTCGCTGGTTGGGACCAGTTCCGAGAACGGTGAATTTACCGTGCCAACGATTTCCGCGCAGACTCTGAAGGCCGGCCAGGCGCTTTCTTTTCCGATCACGTTCACGCCTGCCGTGACGGGGCTTTCGACAGGCACTCTCATGGTGAATTCGACCGCGATCACGTTAGAAGGCAACGCAACTGCGCCGACCACGCTGCCATCCTACACAATCACAGGACCCAGCGGAACCGTTGCTCCCCAGACCCAAGCCAACATCAGCCTGACATTGTCGAAACCATACTCGCTGGCTCTCACAGGAACGCTGACGATCACGACGGAAGGAAACTTCGGCAGCGATCCGGCGGTGCAGTTCGCCACCGGCAGCACAACCGGCAATCGTACCGTCGACTTCACTATTCCCGCCGGCGGCACCAGCGCCGACTTTGCGGGACAGGGATCCGAGATCGGCGTGCAAACCGGAACCGTGGCCGAAACCGTCATAGTAGCGCCAACGTTCGCTACCACTGGCGGGACGGATGTAACGCCACCGTCAAATAACACGCTTCAGTTCACTATTCCGTCCGAGGCGCCGGTCTTAGAGCAGGCACAGGTCACCAACGAAACCGGAGATAGCTTCGCGCTGGTGCTCACCGGGTACTCGACCACGCGCAGTCTGAGCTCGCTCAACGTGACATTTACCCCGGCAACTGGATTCAATATTCAGAACACCACGATCCCGATCGATATCAGCCAGGCATCCGCGACCTGGTTCGCGAGTGCGGCGTCCGAGTCGCTTGGCGGACTGTTTCAGATTACGGAGACATTCTTTCTGCAAGGCACCGTGAAGGCCAATCAGTCATTGATCGAGAGCATCGCCGCAGTGTCGGCCACTGTCAGCAACGGGATCGGGACCTCGGGTTCGGTGCAGGCTCCCGTGCAGTAGAGAAGCGCCGCGAATTGCCAAGTATGCCGAGCAGGCGCTCGCTGAGTGTTGGCCGCGTGCTCTTCGCCGCACTGCTGATCTTCACGGCAATTCTCGGGATCCGCTGGCAAGCGACGCTCACCGCCCTGGGTAACTTCCTGGTTGACGCTCAGCCGCCGCAGCGAGCCGACCTTGTCCTGGTACTGGGCGGAGATTTTTGGGGTCCCCGCGTTCTCGTCGGCGCCGAACTCGCCAGGCTAGGCTATGCACCTACGGCGTTGTTTAGCGGTCCACCCTATCAAGGACGGCCTCAGGGTGAGCTGTCGATTGATTTCCTGGTCCAAAAGGGTTATCCCAAGGAACTTTTCCAGGTCTTTGCTACAGACGCGGACTCAACCATCAATGAAGCCAGCGATCTGCGCGGCGAACTGGCGCGCCGGCATGTCAGACGCGTGCTACTGGTGACCAGCAATTACCACGCCCGCCGCGCCACGATCGTGCTAACGCTTTTTTGCCCCGGGGTGAAGTTCATTTCCGTGCCGGCGCCCGACTCTCATTATCACGTCGACAAATGGTGGCAAGACGATAGTTCGCGGCAACTGTTTTTCTCGGAATGGAGCAAGATTCTGGGCTCGGTGGCGGTGGTCTATCCGAGGTACGTAGTTTCCCGGCTGCTTTAGGCGTGGGGTGCGTTACTTCACGGCGGACAGGCGAAGTAATACTTTCCGAATCTTGGTAGCCCACTGGGGCCGGGAGACGGGCTCCCAAGGAGATGGCCGCTCTAGCACGGCGTGATTTGGATCGCGTACTGGCAGGGGCGCCGAGCGATCGATAATCAGCACCACGCGTAGCCTCGGATGCTCGGTCTCAAGCGCTTTGATCGTGCGGGCGGCGCCGCGCAATTTTGGATTCACCACCAGCACGTCAACCCGCAAGGCCAACTTCTTCACCAGCGACCTGGCTTGCCGGCAATGCAACGCCGGTACAGTCTGGTATCCGCTTTCGGTAAGAATTTCGCCCAGCCAGAGAATAAAGCCGACATCATCGTCTATGATGAGCGCGGTGGGAGAGCCGGTTCCCGCGTTCACTTGACGCGCACGGTGGCGAAGTTAGAAAGCCGGCCTTTAGTCATACGCGAACCGGCGGTGCGAAACTCATGGTAATTGGACTGGATGGCGATGCCGCGGACGTCGCTGCGGACGATGCGGCCCTTCATCACCAACTTCAGAGGACAAACGCCCTCCAGCAGGAAAGGCCAGCTCAGCAACAGTTCGATGGAGCCGGTCGCGGGGCGCGACCCCGAGGCCTCAAAAAGCACACCGCCAGTGCTGATGTTGCGCGTCTTACCCGACCCGACCAACTCGGACTTGCCTTTAGCCAACAAGCGGTATTCAACCTCCAGTTCAATCGGATAGCGCTGGTGAGAACGCTGTTCGGTAAAAACCTTCTTTGACCGACCGGTGGCTCGCGCTGCAAGGGGGGCGGCTGACATATGCATCCTGAGTAAGAATCGCAACCGACACGGGTTAGCAATTTTATACCATCCTTCGGGCCTCACGTCAATCCAATTGAAGCGTTTTCGAAGCGCCAGTCGCACGCGAAAAATCTCGTCACCGAAAATTTTTCGAAGCTTGCCGTGCGGAATGACGTCTCACTGGGTTAAATTAACTTCTAGCGTTGGTGTGCTCAGGAGGTGCATCATGCATCCTACTCGTCGAGGTTTCCTGAAGGCCGGAACGGGTGCGATTGTCGCATCGGTTCTCGGTTTTGACGTCAAAACGGCTTACGCTCAGGCGCAGGAATTAAAGATTTCCAAAACCACCGAGACGCGTTCCACCTGTCCCTATTGCGCGGTAGGTTGCGGCGTCATCATCCACACGCTGGGCGACAAAGCCAAAAACGTCACCGCGCAGGTGGTGCACGTCGAAGGCGATCCGGATTGTCCCACCAATCGCGGCACGCTTTGTCCCAAGGGATCGTCTCTTTATAACGACATTCTTAACGACCGCCGCTTGCTAAGGCCTGAAGTCCGCCGCCCCGGCTCCGATCGCTGGCAACCCATTCCGTGGGATCAGGCGTTCGAAGAGATCGGGCGCCACATCAAGAGCGCCCGCGACGAATCGTTCGTCGCCACTGATGCGAAGGGCCGCACCGTCAACCGTTGCGAGAACGTCGCCTTTATCGGTGGCTGCACCGACACCAACGAGTTCAATTACCTGGTCGTCAAGACCATGCGCAGCCTCGGGGTGACCTTCATAGAAAATCAGGCCAGGGTTTGACACGGTCCCACGGTCTCCAGTTTGGGGCCAACATTTGGACGAGGGGCCATGACGAATGGCTGGGTCGACATCAAGAACACCGACATGATGTTGATCATGGGGGGCAATCCGGCTGAAAACCACCCGTGCGGCTTCAAATGGGCGATTGAGGCGAAGCGCGAGCGCAACGCCAAAATGATCGTTGTCGATCCGCGCTATACGCGTACCGCAGCCACGGCGGACATGCACCTCCAGATCCGCGCCGGCGCCGATATCGCGTTCCTCGGCGGCGTGATTCGCTACGCCATTGAGAATGGGCGCATCGCGAAAGAGTACCTGGTGAATTTCACCAACGCGGCGTTTCTGGTGCAGGAGGGATTCAAGCTGCCAGAAGACGGCCTGTATTCGGGCTTCGACGAAGCGTCCAAGACCTACGACCGTTCCAGTTGGAATTACGAAGCGAGCGTCGGGAGCCCTCGCTCAGTCATGGGCGTCCACGGCCACATGGGCGACGCGCCGATGCCCTTCGGGCGCCAAGAAGGCGCGGCGACGGCCGCTCTGCCCGGGCTGCCGCCGAACGTTGCTCATGACCTGTCGCTCGAGCATCCCCGTTGCGTGTATCAGTTGCTGAAGCAGCAATACTCGCGCTATAGGCCGGAGATGGTGGAGCGTATCACGGGCATACCCAGGGATCAATTCCTGAAGGCGGCCGAATTGTTCACCTCCATCCGCAAGGACGGCGACATGAAAAATGTCGCGACAATTATTTACGCTGTCGGCTGGACCCAGCACAGTTTCGGCACGCAGATCATTCGCACGGCCGCCATGCTTCAACTGCTGCTCGGCAACGTCGGACGCGCCGGTGGAGGAGTCAATGCCCTTCGGGGGCACTCCAACATTCAGGGCGCCACCGACATGGCCGGACTGTTTGACAGTTTACCGGGTTATTTGAAGATTCCAAGCGTGGACGATAAGGATTTCGATGGCTGGATGAAGCGGACCACTCCAACGCCATCGAAGCCCGCCGAATGGGAATCGTTCAATTACTACTCGAACACTCCGAAGTTTGCCGTTTCGCTGCTCAAATCACTGTACGGCCCGGCTGCCAAGAAGGAGAATAATTGGGCGTTCGATTACTTGCCGAAAATCGATCGGCAGTATTCCTGGACCCACATCTGGGACGACATGTACCGTGGCAAGGTGAAAGGCTTGCTCGCCTTCGGCATGAATGGCGTCGCCATCGGTCCCGATTCGCAAAAGAATATCGATGCGCTGAAGAAAGCCAAGTTTTTGGTGGTCTGCGACATTTATCCCGAGGAAACCAGCGACTTCTGGCGAGCCCCGGGCATCACGCCCGAAGAAACCAAGGCGATCCAGACCGAGGTCTACCGCCTGCCCGGAGCGGGCTTCGCCGAAAAGGACGGAACGTTTACCAACTCGGCGCGCTGGCTTACATGGAAATGGGCCGCCGTCGACCCGCCCGGCGAGGCCAAGCTCGATCAGGAAATTCTTTCGCGCATTTTTCTGAAGGTGCGTGAGCTTTACGGAAAAGAAGGAGGCAAGTTCCCGGATCCGATTCTCAATCTGACGTGGAACTACTCCTATCCTCCCAACCCTTCGCTGTCAGAGGTCGCTATGGAATTGAACGGGCGCGACCTCACCACCGGCAAGCAGCTCCCCGGCTTCGCCGCGCTGAAAGATGATGGTTCGACCTCCTGCGGCAACTGGATCTGGAGCGGCTCCTGGACCGAAGCTGGCGCGCAGTCGCAGCGCCGGGACCCCACGGATCCCTCCGGCCTCGGAATCCATCCGAACTGGGCATGGAATTGGCCCATGAACCGCCGAGTCCTCTACAATCGCGCTTCCTGTGACCTCAATGGCAAACCTTGGGACCAGTCCCGTGCTCTGGTTTGGTGGAACGAGGAGCAGAAGAAATGGGTTGGCAACGATGTCCCGGACTTCAAGCCCGACTCGCCGCCTAAGGATCACATGGGTCCGTTCATTATGAACGCGGAAGGGGTGGGCCGCATCTTCGCTCCTCTGGCGGCGTTCGCCGACGGACCGTTTCCTGAATTCTACGAACCCACCGAAAGCCCGGTCGAAAATGCTCTGCATCCGAACCAATCCAAGAATCCAGTAGCCGAGCGCTTCAAGACTGCGATGGATAAATACGGCACGCCGGCAGAGGGGTTCACCATCGTCTGCACCACCTATCGCCTGACCGAGCACTATCATTACTGGACCAAGAACAATCAGATGAACGTGCAACTGGTGCCCGAGCCTTTCGTCGAAATCCCGGTGCAATTGGCGGCCGATCTCGGCATCAAAGGCGGCGATAAGGTGAAGGTCTCGAGCGCGCGTGCCAGCTATCAGGCCAAAGCGATGGTCACGCATCGCATCAAGCCCATGACCATCGACGGCAAGAAGGTCTATCAGATCGGCATTCCGATTCATTACGGTTACCGGGGCATTCAGGAGGATGCCGGCAGAACGGCGCGCTCTCTCACTAACTCACTGACCCCGACCGTCATCGATCCGAACGCCCACACGCCCGAGTTCAAAGGGTTCCTGGTGAAGCTGGAGAAAATATGACAGTCCACTCCCTCACGGTCGTGGTTCAGCAACGACCTGGCAGAACCGCGACGGTTACGGAGCGGCAGAGAGCTTAGCCATGGCCAATGGAACCCTTCAAATCAAAGCCATATCGGGACACGCCGGACCGGTTCCTGGCAAGAACACGTCGCGCGATTACGACGTCTGCAAGCTGATTGACGTCACCACCTGCATCGGCTGTAAGGCTTGCGAAGTGGCGTGCCTGGAATGGAACGGATATCCGTTCCGCGAAACTTTTTTCGACAACACCTACCAGACCATGCCGGACACGGAGTGGAATTACTACAATCTCATCCGGTTCAACGAATTCACAGACGACCAGGGCAACTTCAGTTGGCTGATGCGCAAAGATCAGTGCATGCATTGCGCCGATCCCGGTTGCCTGCGCGCTTGCCCGTCCGACGGCGCCATCGTGCAATACACCAATGGCATCGTCGATTTCCAGCAGGAGTATTGCATCGGCTGCCAGTATTGCGTGACCGGCTGCCCGTTCAATATTCCGAAGTTCAATCCGACCACGAAGAAAGTTCACAAGTGTACGTTGTGCTCGGATCGCGTGGGCGCGGGGCTGGAGCCGGCCTGCATCAAAGCGTGTCCCACGGGTTGTCTGCACTTCGGCACTAAGGACGACATGAAGGACCTGGCTGAGACGCGAGCCGCGCAGCTTCGTGACCACACTTCGCACAAAGATGCTGGTGTTTACGATCCGCCCGGTGTCAGCGGCACGCATGTGATCTACGTGCTGCACGACATCAACCATCCCGAGCGCTACGGCGGCTTGCCCAAGGATCCACGCGTGCCGTTGATGGTCCGCTTGTGGAAGGGTCCGCTGAAGTGGATCGGCGACTTCGGTATGATTGCCGGGATCATCGGCGTGGCGCTTCACTACATGCGCTTCGGCCCCAAAGCGGAGGAGGAACCGGAGGAATCTAAGAAATGAGCGCTACGGCAGCCGTTCCACACACCCAGCACGTCGGCGAGATCGAGCGTTACACCTTCACCGAGCGCGTGATGCACTGGCTCTCGGGCTTCACGTATGTGTATTGCCTCGCCACGGGGCTCGCCTTCTACTCACCGCATCTGTTTTGGATCGCGTACGTGCTAGGCGGCGCTCCCACGTCGCGATTTTGGCATCCCATAGTGGCGATCGTGTTTGTGATCGGCACGGTGTGGATGCACTTCCTGTGGGGCCGGGATATGGAGATGACCCAGGGCGATAAACGCTGGCTGGATCACATGCAGGACTACGTCACCAATAACGACGAGCAGCTTCCGCCCGTTGATCGCTTCAACGCCGGACAGAAAATATATTACTGGCTGATGGTCTACGGCGCGCTCTTTCTCTTGCTCTCCGGGATCTTCCTGTGGTTTCCCGAGTACGTTCCGCGCCAGTACGCGTGGGTGCGCCACGTGATGATCCTGCTGCACGAGATCTCCGCGCTCGTCACCATCGCCGGGTTCATCATCCACATTTACATGAGCGTGTTCATGGAGCCTGCCAGCGTGACCGCGATGATCACCGGTTATGTCAGCCGCGGCTGGGCCAGGACGTACCATCTGCTGTGGTACCGGCGAGTGACCGGCCAGCCGGCTCCGAAGGAATGACAACGTACGATGCGCGAATCGCGCGAGCCGAGTATTTATCTGCGATACACTCCAGCGCGGCGCCACTGCTAGAGTTTTACGTCGAGCTGGCGCGGTTACAGAGGCCGATCTTCTCCGAGTTTCAATCCAAGAGCGAAACCAATATGCGCGCGCTGGTGTGCCATTTTCCAGCTTTGATCAAACTGGTGGCGCGCTCAGGGACCGAACTTTTGGCCAATTACGCCGCGGAGAATCTTCGAAGCCCGGACGCCCAACTTGAATTGCTGTCGGCGGTCTGGCAGGGCGGGGAATCGATGCTGGCCTCCGATCCCGCGGGCCGCTTCTATGCGCGCGTGCTGTTGCAGCCCTTCGCCGAGTATCTGGCTTCGCGCGGTGATATCCAGGCGAGCGCCGCCGGTGCAACTTGCCCATTCTGCAATGCGCGTCCGGTTGCTGGGGTCCTGCGCGTCGAGGGCGATGGCGGTAAGCGCTGGCTGTTGTGCTCGCTCTGTTCCACTGAGTGGCAGTTCCGGCGCGTGCTGTGCCCCGGCTGCGGGGAAGAGAATAAGGACAAGCTTCCGATCTACACCGCGGCTGAGTTTCCATTCGCCCGCGTGGACGCGTGCGACACTTGCCAGACTTACCTGAAATCGATCGACCTGACCAAGGACGGCAACGCGCTTCCGATGGTCGATGAAATCGCCACGGTGGCGCTGAACATCTGGGCCGAAGAGCATGATTACGTGAAGCTGGAGACCAACCTGTTGGGGATGTAGGGCTAGAATTGACGCCGGATTGTTATGACAGATCCAGCCTCGTTAACGCTCTCTGTCCTAGCGCTATCGATATCGGCCGTGACCGCGTGGCTGACGCTCTTCCGCTGCGGGACCGTTAGGATGACACAACGGACCGTTCGCGGTAGTGGACTGTTTGTCGGAGAAACGGGCGTGGCCGCCAGCCACCATTCCTTCGGTGCCGAACGATGGAAGCTCATTCCGCTTCACGGCTGGGCACGATCGCATGGACGTTTTCGCTAAAATTACCAGGCGATCATCGTCCGACCGTGCTCTGATCGCAGGGACTTGAGATCTCACGAGAGATTGGAACTAGGCTGGAACAGACACATGCTCACGCGAGTCTTCCGATGCGTGGTGTCACGACCGCATAATAGCATTCAGTCACGCTGTTCAAATATTTCTTGTAATAGCTGAACCTTTCACTTAAAGGGCCTCACTTTCATCCGCGCTTCCGGACCGGGGTTACGATTCGTGCATGAACCCCTCCCTTCAGACGTTTGCGATTCCCGGAAGCCGCCGGCCAGCGATTCCGGAGGCCAAGGTGCTGGGCAGATCGAACCCGGCCCAGCGAATCACCTTGAGCATCTACGCGAGACAGAATCCGAATCCGCCCGAGGCCACGGTCCGCTCACTCGATGCATTGAAGACCGATCTGCCCGGCAAGCGGCACTACCTGACCACCGAACAATTCAATTCCGTCTATGGCGCCGATTCAGCGGACTTGGAAAAGATCGCAGCCTGGGCGAAGGCCAACCAGCTCGACGTACTCGAGAGCAGCGCGCCAAAGCGGCGCATTCAGATACAGGGAAGCATTCAAAATATTGAGCGGGCGTTTTCAGTGGAGCTGAACGAATACCAACACCCGCAGGACGGCCAGTATCGGGGCCGCGAAGGCGAAGTGCACGTTCCCGCCGAGTTGTTCGGAATTGTCGACGGCGTATTTGGTCTGGATACACGCCGGGTCGGCCGTCCCCGGCGGCGGCGCACCACTCAGCGGCGCGTCTCGCTGGATTCAGTTAAGGCTGAAGCCGGCAATCCGTTCCCGGGCTCCTTCTTTCCGCCTCAAGTGGCGCAATTGTACAGCTACCCCGCGAACCTGGACGGCTCCAAACAGAACATCGCGATATTCGCATTCAACGGCGCGCCGAGTCCGGATCCTCGCGGCGGCTACAGCCTAGCGGCGCTGACCACTTATTTCGATCAGGTGCTGGGCGGGAAAACGCCCACGATCACCGACGTCGTGGTGCAAGGTCCCGGCAACGATCCCGGGCCCGACTCGGAGGTCTCCGAAGAGCAAGGCGATTCCACCGGCGAAGTGATGCTCGACATGTGCGTGGTTGGGTCGGTGGCTCCGGGGGCCCACATTTTTGTGTATTTCACCGAATTCACCAGCCAGGGCTGGCTGGATGCCTTGCACGAAGCGATCACCGGCACCAACGCGATTTCCGTCATTTCCATTAGCTACGGCAATCCGGAAGACGATCCGCAGGGCGCGTGGTCGAAGATGGGCGTGCGCGTGGTGAACCAGGCGTTCCAGGCCGCGATCGCGAAGGGTATCACCATTTGCTGCGCGTCCGGCGACGATGGATCGAGCGATGGGCCGGGCAACGCCGCGCACGTGGATTTTCCAGCTTCCAGCCCCTTCGTCCTGGGCGTGGGTGGAACCAAGCTGGTGGCCACCCGCGGCGCGCCTCCCACCATTGCCGAAGAGACCGTTTGGAATGAGGTCATGCAAGACGAGGGCGCGGGCGGCGGCGGCATCAGTTCCGTTTTTACCAAGCCGTCCTATCAAAACTTCGCGAAGATTCCACCTTCGGCCAACCCGCCCCATCGGATCGGACGCGGCGTGCCGGATGTTGCGGCAGTGGCCGATCCCGTGACTGGCGTGGTGGTTATGCACGTGGATGGACGGCAGCTGGAGCCGATCGGCGGCACCAGCGCTTCCACGCCGCTGTGGGCCTCGCTCGTCGCGCGCCTGAATCAAGGGCTGGGCACCAACTGCGGCTTCCTGAACCCGCTGCTTTACAACAAATGCGCTACGGGTGTGTTGCGCGACATCACGAGCGGCAATAACGGCACGTATTCGGCCGCGCCGGGTTGGGATGCGTGCACCGGCTTGGGCAGTCCCGACGGACAAAGGCTGCTGCACGCGTTGTCCGGGCCTTTGTCCAGTAGTGGTGGATGCCCGGCGGAGGATTCGAAATAATTGCCCGAGATTCAGAACGTGAACGAAACCTAGTCTGCTAAACTCGTGTCGAGTGGCGCGCTGTAGCGCCGGGATTCGCAAAGGAGCGAAATGTCGATTCAAGAAGAAGCTGGTCTCATACTGAAACTGTACGAACTGCGCCGGGAAGAAACCATGCGCAAAGCTCGCGATTGGTATTTTCGCGACTTCAATCCGCAATCGATGGCGGACTTCAGCGCCGCGATTTTCGGCGAGCATAGCGGTCATGTTCGCATGGTTGTCACCTATTGGGATATGGCGGCGGCTCTGGTTAACCGGGGGGCCATTAGCCTGGATCTTTTTAACGACGCCAACGGCGAGCACATCGGAGCGTTCGCAAAGATCGAGCCGCTGATCGGAGAAATTCGGAAAGCATTTGGACCGCAATTTGCAATGCATCTGGAAAAGCTGATCGATGCTACTCCGGACGGCCGGAAACGCACAGCCGCCACGCGCGAACAGATGCAGGCGATTCGTGCCCAGCTCGCCGGGCAGAGCGCACACGCCGCGCGCAATTAGTAATCAGCGGTCAACGCAAGGAGGCGCCGCGTTACGTTATTGGTAGCCCGTGCATCCAATCAGCGTGAGCAGCCTCCTCCGCCATCTCCTCGCTTGGCTGCTCGGCCTGGGCGTGTTCGGGCCGCTGCTTTTCGGCATCGCCGACTCCTCGTTTCTGTTTCTGCCGTTCGGAAACGATCTCCTGGTGGTTATCCTGACCGTCCGCAATCACGCGCACCTTCCCTGGTATGTGTTGACAGCGGCTATCGGCTCGACGCTTGGTGTGGTATTGCTGGATGCCGTTTGCCGCAAAGGCGGCGAAGAAGGTCTGAAGCGAATGATGAAGCCGAGGCGGCTGGAATATTTCAAACGCCGCATGAGCAAGCAGGCCGCCATCGCTATAGGCCTGGCGTGTCTCGCGCCGCCGCCGTTTCCATTCACGCTCGTGATCGCGAGCGCCAGTGCGTTTGCTTATCCTCGCCCGCGGCTGCTTGGCTTGGTTCTTGTTGCGCGCGCGATTCGATTCAGCATTATCGGCTGGCTGGCGATCCGGTTCGGCGGCGACATACTGAGGATCGCCCGGGCGCCCGAAACGAGCTGGATCATGGGCGGATTCATTCTGCTCTGCGTGGTTGGGAGCGCTTTCCAGGTAATGCAATGGGTCCGCCGAAGCCGCAGGCTGGCTTAGCTTTGAAGCCGCGCAGGCCGGCTTGGCTTTCCGCTAAACTGGTGGACACAAGGAGAGCGACGTCATGAAAATCTCGAAGAGTTCCCTGGTGCTGACCGCAGCCTTCACCGGTCTGCTGGGTGGCACCGTGGCGCGTGCGAATGCGGCCAGTTCCGCGAGTTCCGCGATCAGCGCCGTGGCGGGCCAGGCGGCCGACACCCCGGTTGAAAAGCACGCCTGCAAGGGTCTCAATTCCTGCAAGGGCAAGGGCGGCTGCAAGTCGAGCGACAACGGATGTAAAGGCAAAAACTCCTGCAAGGGCAAGGGCGGCTGCGCCACCGACGGGAAGTAGTCAGCCCAATCCTAGGGGCGACCCATGCCCGCCAATCGCTACAACGGACAGACCGACTTCGGCATCGGGATCGGGCTGCGCGTTCCGCATTACCAGCACATTCTGGAGCGCAAGCCGGTGGTCGATTGGTTCGAGATTATTTCTGAAAACTACATGCTGGATGGCGGGCGTCCGCTCGCGATTCTCGACCGGATTCTGGAACAGTATCGCGTGGTCCAGCATGGCGTGTCGATGTACTTGGGCTCGGCCGAGCCGCTCAATCGCGAACATCTGCGCCGCTTGAAAGCGCTGGTCAAGCGCACCGGGACGCCATGGCTCACCGATCATCTTTGTTGGGGCAGCGTGGACGGCCGTTATACTCACGATTTACTGCCGATGCCCTACACCTTCGAAGCTGCCGAGGTCACCGCGCGCAAGTTGCGGGAGGCGCGCGATTTTCTGGAAGTGCCCATCGCCGTTGAAAACGTCAGCAGCTACGTTGAATTCCACGTCTCGGAAATGACGGAGTGGGAGTTTCTGAACGAAGTGGTGGAGCGCGCCGATTGCGGAATTTTGCTGGACGTGAACAACATTTATGTGTCGTCCGAGAATCACGGCTTCGACCCGTACGACTACTTAAATAGCGTTCCCGCTGAGCGCGTCGCGCAGATTCACATCGCGGGCCATTCCAAATTCGAGAAGTACACTCTGGATACGCACGATCATCCGGTGCTCGATCCAGTCTGGAAACTTTACCAGCATGCCATTCGGCGCATTGGCCCAACCGCCACGCTGCTCGAATGGGACGATCGCATTCCTTCCTTCGATGAAGTACACGCCGAGGCGCGCAAGGCGGAACAATTTATCGGGATCCCGGCGGCGGTGTCTGAATGACGAATTTGCTGGAATTTCAGCGGCGTATTGCCGGCGCGGTGATGAGTCCGCTGAATGCTTCGGTCGGCCGGGAGGCCAAACAGCTTGTCAAACCCAACGACCGGCTCACTTCCACCGAGCGCCTGGATATTTATCATCGGCAGTATTGGTATCGCATTCTCGATTCGTTTAACGAGGATTTTCCCGGCCTATGCTCGATCCTGGGCGAGCGGGCGTTCGGGCGATTGTCTCGCGCCTACCTGGCCGATTGTCCGTCGCAGTCGTTCACGTTGCGGAATCTTGGATCGCGGCTGGGGGTGTGGCTAGCGGAACATCCGGAGTTTACCGGCCGCAGTCTCGCGCTGGCACTCGACATGATCCGGCTGGAATGGGCGCACATTGAAGCATTCGACAATGCTGAACGGAAAGCCCTGGGACCGGAAGACCTGCTGGAAATTGGCCCGGAGCTTCGGCTTGCTGTACAGCCGTATGTCCGGCTTCTGGAGTTGCGGTATCCCGTGGATGTTTTGCGCGTGCAACTGAACGAGCACCTGGATGACGAACACGGCGCCGCTAGCAACGCCGTCGGCCGGCCCGCGCGTCATCGTATCGTTCGGCGATTTACCACGCTAAAGCCAGAGCAGATTTTCCTGGCCGTCCATCGCGTCGACTTTTCGGTTTATTACCGCCGTTTGGACCCCCGCGAATTCCGCCTGCTGGAAGCTCTGGGGCGGGGCCAGTCCATTGGTCTGGCACTCGATTCCGCGCTGGCCGGCATCGAGCTCGAGCCAGCCGAGCTACAACAAAAGGTCCAAACCTGGTTCGCGAATTGGGCTCAATTGGGCTGGTTTTCCACCGAGCCGCCGCGATGATGGAGCGCGGTATTCTCTGGTTCATTCAGCCAGACTTGGAGGCCTTTGGGATTCAACTTCACTTCCACCAGCGTCAACTCTCCGGTCTCGACGGTAGTGACCAGTAGTCTGCAGTCTGCCCGATCCTCTTCCATGTAAACGATTACCGTCTCCTCGCGGGATCGGACCTGTATAAATGGCTTCCATCTGCCGCCCGCCGACTTGCGAATTAGCTCGGCGACATCTTTGACAGCGTGCTCCCCTAGGTCCAGATTCTCAAACACGGCCAGGTCAAGATGTTTGACTCCGGCAGGTTGCGCCAACGATGTGGCGAAATTGACCAGGCCAAAGAACGGAATGCTCAGTGGGCGGGCGTGCAACTCATCCGACACTGCGCGAACAATGTCGCTGAACTCGTGCTCGGCGCCTTGAACAACTGCACAGGAAAGCATCCAAGCGGCTGTGACAACGAGTGCCGTTTTCATGTTATTGGTCCTTCCCGCTTTGGCCGCTCTTATGCTGCGAATCCGGCTCAACCTTAGGGATTCCGAAGTGGCCGCCGAGCTCGCTCAACTGATCCGGATCGATGGAGCCTTCGATGCTCACGATGGTCAGCTCCTTCGGTTCGGTTGAAACGATCGCAAGTCCGCCGATCTTGCCGTTTTCCGTTTTCACGTACACTTCGGAATTTTCGCCGGATTTTTGGCTGCGAACGCCCACAATCCGCGACCAGGCCGGCGAGCGAAGCTGCGCGCGGAATGGCTCAATGTCGGAATCCTGATATTCACCGGCCTTCTCGAATTGGAAGCTTTTGACGTAGATCCCCTTCAGCCCCCCGATCACCTTTTTGACTTTGGCGTCGTCGGTGTCCTTGTCGGAGAGGAAGCGGCCAGCGAGCTGAAGCAGATTGGCGTCCAGGGTGACGTCCACCACCTCGCTCGCCTTGGTCGCCAGCCGATCCAGGCTGGGCGGCAATTTTAGCTCTTGCGCGCCTAATGGCGCGAGCGCAATGCACCCGAGCGTAAATAAAATGACAAGTGCGATCTTCATGGACATCAGCGGTTCTCCTTCACTCTTGCTCCGTCGACGTACGTACGGTGTTCTGAATTTTCGATAACTTCGCGACAGTGATCTTCAGCGCCACTTGCAGCCGTGCCTTGGCGGCCTCGCCGGCGGCGCGCTCTTGGCGTTCCTGCTGCACCAGAAATACAGTGGAGATCAGGATCATGGCCGCGAGCCCCAGCGCCAAAGACCAATACGTTCGCGGCCGGGCTGGCGGTGGGGTGGCCGACGATTTGGCCGTGGCCAGAATCCTAGCCTCGAATGATTGCGATGGATCCTTCCGGCCCAGCGCATTCCTTAATTGCTGTTCGAAATCTTCCATCAGCGAATGTCTCCCATGCTCCGGTCGATCTTTTCGCGCAGCATCCCAAGCGAGCGCTGCAAATGACTCTTCACCGTCCGGACCGGCATTTCCAGCACTTCGGAAATCTCGTCCGGCGTCAAGTCTTCCTGATAGCGCAGCACCATCACCATGCGCGGCTTTTCGGGTAACGCGGCGATCAATTGCCGTAGCCGGCGGTTGAGCAACGGATCGCCCTGCTGCTCCGGGATGGATGGCTCCGCGGCATCCTGTAGCGAAATGGTGTGTTGCGATCCGCGCTTTCGTACATAGTCGATGCAGCGATGGCTGGTGACCTTTCTTAGCCAGAAGGTCACGTGTTTGGGACTCTCCAAGTCATCCAGCTTGCCGTAGAGCCGCATGAACACGTCCTGCGCCACCTCTTCGGCGGCGGCGTGGTCCCGCAGAAAATGATATGCCAGGCTGAAGACCATGGATTGATTCGCTCGCAACACGTCGGCGAACGTCATTTCCGGCACAGCCTCTGCTTTCGCCTCCGTCGCTGAGCCGGCTGTCGCCATCGTTTCTAAAGAAGAGTACGTGAAGCCGGAGCGAGGGGGACGCAAAATAATTCAGGAACCGGAGTTGGACCTCTCCCGGGCCATCCGAATGGCGAGATTGAACTTCTCCGCCAGGACGCGAACATGCGGCTCCTCGGTAGCGCTCACATGATTTCCGGGAACGTCGTAGACATCGACACCATCCTCTGCCAAGCCGCCCCATCCCAGGTACCGGTCGAACTTGTCCACCACGGTACGCTCTTGAACACGAAATACGCTCAAACGGCCGGCGAACGGCGTTGGTTTGTAATGGATCGCGGCGTCGATGTTGGCCGCTTGCAGCATCGTCTCCGTTCGAGGCAAAGAGCGGGGCGTGCCCTTGGGCCCGGCCGCTGTTTGTCTTTTGAGGAAGAATAGCCGCCACAGTTCATTTCGGATCCTCGACCGGAAGGTGGCCCGGGTCTCGGCGTCGGTGAACAACTCTCCGAGCCTTAGAAAATAGGTCCGGAGCACTTTGGGTGAAGAAAAAACGCGTCCAAAATCCTTGCGGTAAATCGGTTGTCCGCTGTCGATCATGGCAACCAAGGGAACGGCATGCCCTTGGCGATGGAGTTGTTGGGCCATTTCGAAGCAGATTAAGCCGCCGAAGGAATAACCGATCACAAAATACGGCCCCTTCGGTTGGACAGTTTGGATCTCTCTAATGTAGTGCGCGGCCATATCCTCGACCCTCGAAAGAATTGGCTGCTGCCCTTTCATATCCTGCTCTCTGAGGACATAGACAGATTCGTCCGGACCCAGATGGCGTACCAGATTCTTGAACCTGGGTGTAACACCCGCCAGGCCGTGCACAAAGAACAGCGGCAGGTAAGCCCGTCCGGCCTGAACGCGCACAAGCGAGCGGCTGGGGTCATCGCGGGCGTCGTTCGGAGCGGTTTGAGTTGGGAGCAACTGATTCGTCCGCCGATCTTCGAATCGGAAACTGTCAGCAGTATACAGCGATGGCCTCGATTGCGACGAATTCTTTTGCCAGCGTAGCGGAGTAGGAGTAATGGTACAGAAGTAGGTAGAACAGCGCGCTTCAGCTTGGCGAGCGCCAGCAACCCTTGAGCGTGCTTTAATTCGAACTTTTGAAGAAGTGGACGATCTTGCGGCCGCCTTCCTCGGTGTAGTAAACGGTCACCTTCGCGGACTTTTCAGTGCCTTCCGCGATGTCCTTTCCGGCGTCCTTAGCGGCGCTCCCGGTCAGACGAAGGGTCTCCGCAGTGCCGTCGGTGGTCTTTACGGCGAGCGTTTTAGCGCCGCGATCAATGTGAGTTACCGTAACGTCCGTCGACTTGAGGCCATCCTTGCCGAGCCGGTCAAACTCCTCGCCCGTTTCCTCGCCCCCTTTGGCCGTATAATGCACCGCGACCTGACTGCCCTCTTTCAATCCACCGAACGCATCCGCAGTGCCCTTGGCAGTGTCTTCCGCGCCGTGAACGGTGGTTCGCTTGACGAAGTGAAAAGTATGTTCGGTTCCGTCAGCCGTTTTGACCGCGACTGTTTTGGCGCCGGCGTCCACCTTTGAGACCACGCCTGTCACGATGCCGTGTTGTTCCTCGGCTGCGAGAGCTGGCCAGCACAGGGCAAGTGACATAATAGTCACGGAGATAGGTTTGAGGATGGCCATTCGGTAATTATCCAAAGTTCGCGGGGCACGTCAACACCGACTCGGCTTAACGCACGTAAGCCGGCAAGCCTTGCAGCTCCGATTCTTCCACCTTCATCCAGCCGCCGTCGAACGCTTCCACCACGCTGCCTTCCAGGAACCAGCTTCTCGGGGCATGGCCGCCCCACAGGGCTTGTCTTCGAGGATCGTGCAACTGCCAGCGGATGGGCTCGAAATCCGGATCGACGCTCAGATAATCGGACGTATAAAGCTCGATGCGGTGGCCGTCGGGGTCGCGCAAGTACAGGAAATACGCATTGGTGATGCCGTGGCGGCCGGGCCCGCGCTCGATGCGATCGGTCTCAAATGCGCCCGCCAGAATATCGCACAATTGCGAAATGCGCGCGCCATCCGGCAGCCAATAAGCGAAGTGATGCAGACGCGGACCCGCTCCGTTGGTGGTGGCCAGATCGTGCGCGTGCCCTTTGCGCTGCATCCAGGTGGCCCAGATACGGCCGGCGTCGTCCTCGGTAAGTTCGGTCAAACGAAAATCCAAATGCCGCTGATACCATTCCGAAAGTTGCTTCACCTGAGGCGACAGCACATTCACATGGTCGATGCGCTGGATGCCGGGGCCGCGATGCAGATCGAAACGCTGCAACAGCCAGGGATGTTTCACCGATTCGTAGTAGAACGCCACGGGGAAACCAAAGGGATCTTGCAAGCGCAGCACGCGCGGGCGATCGAGATCGCTCTCCCAACGATGCGGCAGCCCTTCTGCTTTGGCAATGGCGGCGATTTCATCCAGCGCCGCTTCCGATCCGGCTTTGTACGCCAATTGTCTGACGCCGGGTTCGGCGCCGAGTTCCAGTTTCAGGCTCCACTCGCGATCTTCAACGCCGCGCAGATACAGCGCGCGCTCAGTCTCGTGCACAACGTTGAAGCCGAGAAGATCGACGTAGAAGTGGCGCGACGCGGCCAAATCGCCGACCGATAAAATGACGTGGCCAATGCGAATTACACGCGCAAAAGTCATATTTTTCCAAACTTGGGAATCGCGTGCGATCCCAGAGGAACGGCGATGTTCTTCAGCTCAGTATAGAACTCGAACGAATGTTCCCCGCCTTCCCGATGTGTTCCGCTGGACTTGATGCCGCCGAACGGCGTTGGAAGATGGCGTACGTTGTGGCTGTTGATCCAGGTCATTCCGGCTTCGAGCCCGAGCGCCATGCGGTGCGCGCGGCTGACGTCCGAAGTCCACAAATAAGCAGCCAGCCCATACTTGACGTCGTTGGCTTTGGCCAGCGCGTCGGCTTCGCCGGTGAACGGAATGGCGGTCAAGACCGGGCCGAAGATTTCTTCCTGCGCGATGCGCATGTGATTCTCGCCGATGAACAGGGCGGGGGAGACATAGTTTCCTTCCGACCCTACTTGCACCCCGCCAGTAAGGAGCTTCGCGCCTTCTTGCTTGCCGATCTCGATGTAGCCCAGCACGCGATCGCGATGTTCGGGATGGATCAGCGGGCCCACTTCAGTGTCTGGATCCAGCGGACCACCGACCTTCACCTTGGCAGCGCGCGCCGCCAGCGCCCGAGTGAATTCTTCGAAAATCGATTCTTCGATTAGCGCTCGGGAGTTTGCGGTGCAGCGCTCGCCATTGAAGCTATAGATCTGGAAGACCGTGGCGTCGAGGGCGCGGTCGAGATCGGCGTCGGCGAAAATCACGGCGGGCGATTTGCCGCCCAGCTCGAGCGAAAGGCGCTTCAACTGATCTGCGGCGGCTTTCATCACGATGGAGCCGGTAGTGGTTTCGCCGGTCAGCGTGATCAATGGGACCAGCGGATGAGCCACCAGCGGCGCGCCTGCTTCCTCGCCGAACCCCTGCACGACGTTGAACACTCCGGGCGGCAGATCGGCTTCCTCGAAAATCTGCGCGAGCTTCCAGGCGGTGAGTGGCGACCATTCGGCTGGTTTCAGGATCACGGTGTTGCCGGTAGCCAGCGCCGGAGCGATGCGCCAGGTGGACAGCATCATGGGCGCATTCCACGGAGTGATGATGCCGCAGGGGCCGACGGGCACTCGCAGGCTGTAATTCAGCCACTCGTGATCCACAGGGTACGTGCGGCCATCCATGGCTTTCTCGGCGTATTCGGCGTAAAAGCTGAAGTTTTCCGCGGTGCGCGCGATTTGCGCGCGAACAATCTTGAGCGCCTGGCCGGCATCCAGGCATTCGGTGACGGCCAGCTCGTCGCCGTGTTTTTCGATCAGGCTGGCGATCTTGAGCAGATACTTTTTGCGTTCTTTGGCTTTTCCGTGCCCCCACTTTTGAAACGCCGCGTGGGCCGCTTTTGCCGCGCGATCGATGTCTTCCACATGCCCGCGCCAGGCGCGCGAGAGCACGCGATTGGAGGAAGGATCCAGCGTGTCGAAAGTTTCGCCGCGCGCGCCTTCGGTCCACTTACCGTTGATGTAGTGTTCGACTGTGGTCTTGGCGAGTTTGGCTCGGATCTGGTCGATTAATTCAGGGCTGATGCCCGCTGCTGGGGAGGCCGTTGTCATGCCGTTACCAGTATAATTCCGCGGTCAACGCCGTCTCACCGACGGATCGGCAAAATCATCCAACTGGACAGCCCGCGCCACGATGTCGCGGTGGAGGTGCGCGAGCGGTTCTTCCGCGATGATGGTGACGTTGCGTGTGGCGGGCGCCGGTTCCGGCATGGAAGTGGAAGAGTGGTGTGTCTCAAGCGGATCGATGCTCAAGTCGGCGGGAAAGGGCGAGTAAGAGACGGACTGCGGAATGCTGTTGTCGTCCGAGTTTCCGAGCCTCTCGTAGACCAAGCGCGCCGGCCATCGAAAGGCGGATCGGCATCTCACATTCCACGCCGTTCGCAAGCCGTCGGATTCGGCCGCGCACTGCAGGCCCGCGGGCGCATTGAAGAAATCGCTGTTGAATGGCATTGTTCGTGACTGGCGGTTGCCGAACAGCGTGAAATAAAGCGAGGCGCGAAGAGTCACCGGGCGGTCGCGTTGCTGGCCAAAGAGCTTCGTGTCGATGAAGCAATTCACGTGGATCGTGGCGACACCCGCGGATATTGGCGTCCGGCTGAAGTTGCTGCAGTCCGCTGGGCTTTGGAGCGAGATGCTGAAGACGTCACCTTGAACATCAGTTCCCTCGGGTAGGCCGCGCAGCACGATCGGAAAAACCATCGCGATCTTCCCTGGCGCCTGGCCCGTTGAAAACTGGAGTTCGGGAACGGCGCCAAAGCTGGCTCTTATTGAAGATCCGAGCGAGGGCTGTTTGGAAAGACCGGACTGCACGGCCAGCGCGAAGGACGATGGCATGGCCATGAACGCCAGAGCCCCAAGCGCGATTCCACCCGCCGCGACCCAGCGGCTGAGGAGAGTGCGGCGGCTCCTGTATTGAATGAACAGGACCGGGACCGCAATGGCGCAAACGGCTAGAAGTCCGATGGAATAACGTACCCAGTCCAAACTGCCGAGCGCGCGTGTTCCGAACGGCGCGAACAGCGCCAGCATGCTCGCTCCGAACGCGAGCACGATCAATTGAGAAACGATAAACGGCGCGATACCGGAGCTCAGCGAGGCGATGGCTGCGAAGGGCAGCGCGACGCAAGCAAACAGCAGCAATTGCGACCACAGCAGGCCCGGCACGCTAGAGACGAGCGGGAAGCCGTCGATGAGCAAGATGAAGAATTGCGCCGCGAAAACAGGCAAATTCACGAAAAGGATGACGAACAGAATCTTCGCGCCCAGCAGGCTTTGCCAGCGGTAAGGACGCGTGATCCAGAATTGGCGGTCGCCCGTGATCGCTTCAGCTAGAATCACACGTCCGATCAGAAGTACCGCCCCGACGACCAACACCACTTCCATCAGCCCGGATAAGTAGGCGAATTTCGTGCGAATGTGCAGCGCGGCAAATGCGCTCACGAACAGCCAGAGCAGTGCGATTTCGTACCACAGGTAGCGCGCGTCTTTCTTGAAGATATGCAGAGCCTGGCGCATAGCGATTCTCCTTTAAGCGGCCTTCGAGCTGTCTCGCGCCAGCGTCACAAAGATCGCTCGTAGCGACATGGGAAGCGCGGAAATGTTGCGTACCTCGCCGAAGAGCTGGCGGATTTCGTCAGTTGTGCGTTGGGCGTCGAAGTGCGTCTCGACGAAGCGGACCAGCGCGGGGGAAGTTTCGGCCCGCAACCAATGGTTCGGCCACGGGCGATCCAGCGGAAGCAGCGGCGGCGAATCGACCATCACTTCCACCTCGCGGAACCGCGCCGTCAGCGACGTCATTTCCTCGGAAAATTGCAGGCGTCCGGCGTCGAGATAGCCGATGTGGCTGGCAAAGCTCTCGATTTCGCCGAGATCGTGCGACGAGATCAGAATGGTGGTTTCGCCAGCGGATTCGAGCAATCCTTCGATCAAATCTTCACGCACTAGCGGATCCAGGCCGCTGAAAGGCTCATCCATGATCAGCAGGCGTGGACGATACGCCAGCGAAGACGCGAGAGCGACTTTCATCCGCATCCCGCGCGAAAGATGACGAAGCTGGCGATCCAGCGGGAGATTGAACTGGCGGATCAGCTGCGCCGCGCGAGCGTCGTCCCAGGCCGGATAGAAGGGCTTGAGATACGCCAGAAGATACTCTACCGTCATCCATTCGGGCAGCTCCTGGTTTTCAGAGACATAGCCGATATTGGTCAACGTTTCCGGACCGAGGCTGCGCGAATCGATGCCGAGTACGGCAGCCTGGCCGGAGGTCGGCCGCAGGATATTCATGAGGATCTTGATGGTGGTGGTCTTGCCCGCGCCGTTGGGACCGGCCAGGCCGAACACGCTGCCTTCAGGGACGGTAAGATTCAGGCGGTCCAGCACACGCACGCTGCGAAAGCGTTTCACGAGATCGATGGCAGAGACCATGTCGCTCATTCTTTCCTCCTGGGGACTGCAAGCGCGGCCGTGCCTTCCAGCCGGTACCAATGCCGGGCGACGGCCCCGGTGACCTCGTCGAGATTGAGGCCGATTCTTTTGGCTTCCACCACCAGCTCTTCGACCTCCTTCTTCAAGAGCGCCCCGCGCTCGGCGGCGGTAGAGGCCGGCAGCTCGGCGACCACGGTGCCGATGCCGGGCAGCACTTCGATCAGGCCGTCGGAGACCAGTTGGGTGATCACTTTGTGCGCCGTATTCGGATTGATCTTGAGGGCTTTGCTCAAGGCGCGCACGGAAGGGAAGGGGTCGCCGGGACGCATTTGGCCCGAGATCACGGCCTTTTTCGCGGCGTACACCACCTGTTCATAGAGCGAGATGCCGGGCTCGAATGAGAGGCGGAAGGGGATCACGTGTGTACTATAACAGGTAGTACAGTGTTGTCAAGAGCTGGCGGGAACCAGGCGCTCCCAGCCTCGGCCGATTTTCACTGGCGGCGCGCCAGGCGACCAAGTGTCCGCCATCTGGCCCTAAAGTTGCTTAGCAATAGACAGGAGCGTGCACTTTGATGAAGATTAAGATGGTTTTGTTGGCCGCGTTAGCAACTTTGTTAGTAAGCGGCGCGGAAAAAAGTGCCGCCTCCCCGGAACTGGTCTCCTATTCGCCCGACGACGTGAAAATCGTCGGGGTGTTGAACTATGGACAGAAGAGCGGTCCGGTGGAGTACTCCGATACACCTCAGTACCGCGCGTTTCTGTTCGCGGGCCAAGGCGACGACCAGGTGGATGTGAAGGTTACCGGAGCGTCCCCGGATGCTTTTATCGCTCTTGCGGACCAGAGTCTAAAGACTGTTGCCACCGGCAGGGGCCATCTGTCGGCGGCTCTGCCCAATCACGGACCCGACGCCGAAATGTTTTACGTAGTATTTAAGGACTCGATGAACCGGCCAGCGCGCATGTCCGTTCAAGTCACCAAGACCGGCGGCGCAATTCCAACGCTGGTTTCGTCCGAGGCTACGCGCTAACGGCCTGAGGGGCGGCGTCCTTCCTGCCGAAAATCTTGTTGCGTAACACGGAAAAACGGCCATCGGTGCGCAGGCCGTCCATCTTCGGATCGACGTCTAGCATAAACAAGGCAACCGATTTCTCATGGTAGGCGCGTTCGAGCTCCTGAAAGGCCTGATCGCGATCTCCCAGCGCATCCAGAATCAACGCCATGTAGTAAGCGTCCACATACTGCGTTTTGCGGATCTCGTTTAGCTCCCCAAAGATCTTCTGCGCGTCTTTTCGGCGTCCGTGCCGGGCTAAACATTTGGCTTCGAAGGCGCGCAGCCAAATCACGTCCGGCGACATGACACTTGCCACGCGGTATTGCTCCAGCGCCTCGTTTACCTTGCCGGCGTATTCCAACGCCTCGCCGTAAAAAAGCCGGCCCATATATAGGTAGGGGTGCAGCTCGAGAGCTTTCTTGCCGCACGCCACGGCCGCATCGTATTCGCGCCGGCAGAAGCGGATCAAAATCTCGTTGGCGGGAACGGTGGGCCACAGCGAATGGGTGTTCCGCGCCGTCAGTAAAATGTTCAGCGCATCGTCCAAACGGTTCTGCGTTACGTAAAGCATCGTCAGCCGGACGTAGACCTCCGGCGATTCCGGACTTTCTTGCTGCGCCTGCAACAGTTCCGCCTCGGCCTCCTCGAGTTTATGCTCGAAGACGTGCAAGCCGTGCGCGCGATCCGCGCGTCGCTCCGGAGTTAGTCCGCAGAGTTCCACCGCGCGCTTGTGGGCCTGCAGGAATCCGCTGTACATCTCGCGCGGAGTGCGCATCCCGTAACTGCCCAACAGCAGGTAGCACAGCGACATGCCTTCGAAGGCCCGGAAATCCGACGCGTTCTCGATAGCCGCTTGCTGGAAGCAGTCCAGGGCCTTTTCAAAACCCTCGCGCGTGCGCCGGCTCCAGAAGTGCCAGCCTTGCTTGACTAAGTCGTCCGAATGCGGAACCTCCAGCCGGTATCCCAGCTTGGGCCGGTAGGTAATCCATGGGAAAAACTCGCCTAAGCTCTTCTTTACCTCGCCAATCGTGACCGCCACAGTGTGCTTGGAAACAAGATTGCCGTCCCAAGCTTGATTGATCATCTGCGCATAGCCAACATAGCGGCCGCGGTTTTGGATCAGCGCTCTGAGGGCCTGAAAGGCCTGGGGTCGAAGTTCGAGCTCCTGGCCGTCTCTCAACAACGTCTTAGTTGTAGTGTCGAGCCGAAACGGCCCGAACGTAAGCTGTTCCATTGCAGCCTCTCCCCGTTTACACCCTGCTATCCCCAATCGAACGTTGCCTGCGCCCCGGACTGCGACGCGACCTAGACTGCTGTTTAGCGGATCATATCACACAATCTCCGGGTCTGGAATAGATTCTTCGTCGTCCGGTCCGAAGTTTGGGGCTCTGAGGTACTGGTCCAGCCAGGCTAGCTTCCTGAAACAAAGGACTCGAATCTTGTTCCGGAGACTCTGGCGAGCAAGGTCAAGGCTAATGCAAGGCATGACGCTGAGAATTGCCTCTTTTTTGACTCACTTGCTTGTTACTTCTCCGAATACAATCCCATTCATGGATAGGGTGGGGTGTGCAGTATGTGTGCCTACATACTGGCTCGCCTCCGCTTCTTGACGTTTTGGGGAGACTATGAAACTCACGACTTTGCTTCGTTCGCAAGTCACTGCCAGCCTGGCACTGACCCTGATGTTGGCGCTGTTTGTTCCAGCTTTGATGGTTCCCACCATGCTGGCGCAGTCCTCTGGCACATCCGGCTTGGCGGGAACGGTCACCGATCCTTCCGGCGCCGCGATCGTCAACGTCACAGTAACGCTGACTAGCAATTCCACCGGCGCTGTCCGCACCACGATGACCGGTACGGACGGCTCCTACAAGTTCTCGTTGCTGCCGCCGGGGGACTATAAAGTCCTGTTCGCCGCCAGTGGTTTTAAGACCGCCGAAGTTGCATCGATCACGCTCAACGTCACCGAAACGCCGGCCCTGGACCGCGTGATGGAGGTCGGCGCTCAATCCGACCAGATTACCGTTGAGGCAGCGGCCGAAGTGCTCCAAACCGAAAGCTCCACCCTCGGGACAGTAGTTAGCTCACAAAGCATCAACGACGCGCCGCTCGCGAGCCGCAATTACACCCAAATTCTGAACATGTCGGCCGGAGCGGTTTCCGGCGTTAACGACGCAACTGCTTTGGGGAAGGGCACGCTGGACATGAGCGTAAATGGAGCCATGCCTGAACAGAATAACTTTCAGATGGATGGCGTGTCGGTAGTGAACGCGTTCGGCACCGGCGTCGCTAGAGACTGCGGCATCTACGTCGGCATCGCGATCCCAAGCCCGGATGCGATTCAGGAATTTAAGGTGCAAACATCCACCTACGACGCCAGTTACGGGCGCAATCCTGGCGCGAACGTGAATGTGCTCACCAAGTCAGGCAGCAACGCGTTTCACGGAACGTTGTTCGAGTTTTTCCGCAATGAGGATCTGGATGCCAACGGCTTCTTCCAGAACGCCGAGGGCACGGGAAAGCAAATTCTGCGCCAGAACCAATTTGGCGGCACGTTCGGCGGCCCCATCAAGAAAGATAAGCTGTTCTTTTTTGGCAGCTACCAGGGCACGCGCCAACTCAACGGGGTCGCGGCCCAAGGCGCCAGCAGCGTGTTCTTGCCGCCTATTCCCGCCGGCGATCGTTCCGCCCCGGGCTTCGCGGCTGCGCTGGGTGCGGCCAATTGCGCTGCCAATCATCCCGGAAATCCGAATTTTGAGACATTTGCCAGCGACTTTGGCGGACTGCAGATTGCCTGCAACGGCTCCAACGTCAGTCCCGTGGCGCTAGCCATCTTGAACGCCAAGAATCCGAATGGAAGCTATTACATGGTCGGGTCCGACAATGGAAATTATCAGCAGACCACGTTCAGCATCCCAGCCAAGTACACCGGCAACCAGTACATCTCGAACGCCGATTACGTGATCAATTCCAAAAACACACTGGCGATGCGCTACCTATTTAGCGAAGATCCGCAGGTCACTCCGTTTGGCAGCGGCGTTCCAGGCACGCCTATCTATAGCTACTATGCCAACACGAACTCGGTTGCCCGGCTTACCACCCTGATCACCAATAACGTCGTGAACGAAGCGCATGCCACCGTGCAGCGGAATATCGCGAACGGGCGCGACTCGACGCCTCAGTATTCGCCGCAATCGGTCGGCATCACGCCCATTGTCCCGCAACAGACCCAACCGCCGGTCATGATCATCCTGAATGCGTACGGTATCGGTGGAACTCTGGCCCCTTATTACGGTCCAGCTACGCAGGTGAACTTTGGGGACCAGGTTTCCTGGTCGCACGGTAAGCATACGATTCGCGCCGGAGGGGAGTATGAGGACGATCAATGGAACCTTTCATTTAAATCCTTGCTGCGCGGCTTCCTCTTCATCCCAGGATTTGACGATTTCCTTTTAGGAAGGCCTGGCCTGGCGGGCTGCGACGTTGCGGGCGGCTGCACTCCCGCCAATCCGGGAAACACCACCGGAGCGCCGGTCGGGACCTATCTCTTCTGTCTGTTCTGCGTGCGCAGCGGGCCGAATGGAATCATTCACGGTTACCGCGAGAAGGACGTGGCCGGTTTTGTGCAGGACGATTGGAAAGTGACTTCCCGCTTGACGGTGAACCTCGGCGTGCGCTGGGAATACGACGAAATGCTGGCCGATCATTATGGAAACCTCACTAATATCTGGCCAAGCCTGATGCAAGGCGTTACGCCCCCCACCACGCCACAAGAGACCACCAATGCCTTGCTGGGCTACGTGGTGCCGAACAATTTCGTCGCGCATTATGGAAACCCGCCACCCGGCGTGAAAATAGTTAGTACGTCCGCGCCCACTCAGAACGGAACTCCGTGGAACAATTTCGGCCCCCGGTTTGGCTTCGCTTGGCAGCCCAAAAAGGACGGAAAGCTGGTAGTGCGGGGCGGTATCGGCCTATTTTACGATCGCGTCGGTAGCAGCAAGTTCGTCCACGCAGTCGAACAGGGCGATCCCTATGCGGTCACACTGGATGTAGCCAGTCCTTTTGCCGCAGCTCCTTATAGCTTGGCCAACCCGTTCCCGTCTACCCCGCTTGGATTCACGCCGCGCTATTTCAATCCGAAATACGCTTCCACTTGTGGCGACTTTTTGGCGTTATGCAGCTCGGACATAAACCAACCTTTCTATTCGCAGGTCCACACACCCCTGAGCCGGCAGTACAATCTCGGGATTCAGTACAATTTCGCACCCCAGTGGGTTTTGGAATTGGGCTTCGTGGGATCGAGCGGAATCAATCAAGCCGACTACAATCACAACTACAACACGGCCATCCTGGCCTCTGCCAGCAACCCGATCAACGGCCAAACCACCACCACAACAGCGAATGTCGCCGCCCGCGTGCCCTACCTTGGGTACGACCCGGCTGGCCTGCAGGGTACCGGATACGATGGAATCTACAACTACAACAGCCTTCAGGTGACAGTGCGAAAACAGTTTTCGCACGGGCTCACCACGCAGGCCGCCTATACCTGGAGCCAGAATCTCACCACTTTGAACGGTGATGGGCAATCCAACAGCAATGACGCCAGCTTCCTGGGACAGCAATACGGTCCGGCTTATTATGCCCACCCGCAGCGGTTCATTATTTCGTACGGCTATGAGCTGCCGTTCGGGCATCCCAGCAACGGATTCCTGAAAAAGGCAGCCGAGGGATGGATGCTGACCGGCAACGTGGTTGTGCAAGATGGCAGTCCGCTAACGTTTACTAACACGGCTGGAGGGTCTGCCTATGGCACCGGCAGCGCTGGATCGGGCGAGGGCGGCTCGGCCCGGGCCCAGTTGTGCCCGGGAGTCACCTATAGCTCCCTGCAGACCAGCGGCGGCATGACATCGCGGCTGGGCGGCAGTAACAGCGCGAACGGCTACATCAACCTCAGCGATTTTTGCCCTCAGCCTGCTATCGAGCCGGATGGAACGACCATAACCAGCCAGGCCGCGTGTCCCACCTGCGCAACTCTGTTTGGCAGCTCCGGCCTCGGCATTGTTCTTGGACCGGGTAACGTCAACTGGGACACCTCGATCCTGAAGAGCACCAAGATCACGGAGAAAACGACCATCCAGTTCCGAACGGATTTCTTCAACATCTTGAATCATCCTCAGTTTTCGAATCCCGGGGTGGCTCAGAATACGCCGAATACGTTTGGCGTAATTACCACCACAGCGGTCAATCCGCGCATCATTCAATTTGCGCTGAAGTTCCTGTTCTAAGTTTGCAATCGGGTTGGCCGTGGTCTAACCGCTGCGGCCAACTCTTCGCCTCCGCGAAATTTCAATTTGGTGCAAAATAAAAGTTGAAGTTCCTCGCGCTCGCTCTCTGCTTGACGGTGCCCGCTATCGCGCAAGCCCCGGCGACCAAGGGCGCTATCGCCGGCACTCTTTTCGATTCCATCGGCGACCCCGTCGGCCACAACGAAGTGCAGGCGGAGAATGCCGACTCCCATGCCGTTTTCAAGGCCACCACCTCCGCTGCGGGAAAATACACGCTCGCGGAACTGCCGCCCGGTAAGTATTATGTCGTGGCAACCGCGCCTGGTCTAGGACAGTTCGCGATGAGGGGTGTTCTTGTCAAAGCGGGGCTGACTCTAAAGTTCGACATCCATCTGCCGGATAGCTCTCAGCTCAACACGCTGGGCGAAGATCGCTTGCGGATAACCGCCGATATGAAGAGGCACAAACCGCCCTCCGGTCCAACGCCGCGCACCTTCGATGGCAAGCCCGATCTTTCCGGAGTCTGGTGGATTCCGCGCACCGTCGACCCCGGTAAGCCCGAGTGGCTCCCCGCGGCTGTCGCGATCCAACAGCAGCGCCTCGCGGCCAATTCCAAAGACAGCCCTCAGGCGCGCTGCCTGCCATCTGCCCCGCTGCGCAACGGACCGCTTTGGGAGTTCGTCCAGAGCAAGGACTTTCTGGTTTACATCTCCGACGATGAAAGCCCGGGCTTCCATCAGATCTATCTGGACGGTCGCGGCCATCCCGGGGATCCGAATCCGGCTTGGTACGGGCATTCCATCGGCCATTGGGACGGCGACACCTTGGTGGTGGATCGAGTGGCCTTCGACCCGCGGGTATGGCTCGATATCGAAGCTCACCCGCATTCGGATCGATTGCACATCGTCGAGCGCTACCATCGCCCCGACCTCGGCCATCTTGAAATCGAAATCACGGTCGACGATCCGGGCGTCCTCGCGAAACCCTGGACTCAGACACGGATTGCCGATCTCGCGCACGAAGAGATGTTCGAGTTCATCTGCGCGGAGAACAATCGCGACGTCGGGCATCTAGTCGGTAAGTAGCGTCCGAGCAGCTGCAAGCGGCTAACCATTACCTCTCAGGGACCACCTCAAAGCCCAATCCAAGTCTGTGCGCCGTCAAAATTTGACGCTGTTTAGACGTTACCTGGATCGATTTTGGAATTACAATCTCAACTAA
>Ga0302324_100000806_pt1 | contig 79001 bp, 66 predicted proteins | sample Palsa_T0_1_FD_201949 | JGI IMG/M metagenome (GOLD analysis project Ga0302324, IMG submission 201949) | Peat permafrost microbial communities from Stordalen Mire near Abisko, Sweden - Palsa_T0_1 | ecosystem: Environmental > Terrestrial > Soil > Palsa > Peat permafrost | place: Sweden: Abisko...
GGCTGTCGCAATCCTGGCCAGAATGGCGACGAGACCGAAGCCGCCCTCGATGTCGAATGGTCAAGTGCCGCGGCACCCGACGCCAACATTGAGCTATCGGCATGCGCGAACACGGCGACGACCTCCGGGCTCGACCTTGCGATTCTCGGTCTCATCGACTTTGCTCCACCGGATATCATCACGGACAGCTACGGCCTGTGTGAAACCGTAACGGGCGCCGCCGAGATTGCCCTTGAAAATCGTGAGGCCCAATTGGCCACAGCCGAGGGCACGACATTTTTCATCGCCGAAGGCGACGATGGTGCAGATCAATGTGCGCCGGTGGAACCGACGAACTACGCGATTCTTGGAATCAATGGCGGCGATAACACCGCCTCCGCTTACGCCGTCGATGTCGGGGGAACCGATTTCATGGCGCAGTACAACGCCGACGTCAGCGGCATCCCTGTGAGTAACTACTGGAGCGCCCAGAACGACCCCACCACAAAGGCATCGGCGCTTTCCTATATTCCGGAGATCCCATGGAACGACGGCTGCACTAGTCAACTTATCTACAGTGATCCGGTGAATGGGAGCTATGAGCATTCCTACGGCGTAGGCGGCTTCTGCAACTCCGCGCTCGGCAAGAAGGAATTTCTGTTTGATTATGCAGGCGGTGGCGGTCCTAGCACCTGTTTTACGGGCAAGCCTGCTATTCCAGGCATTGTTGGCGGCACGTGCAAGGGCAACCCCAAACCGGTGTATCAGTACTTCGTTCCAGGCGTACCCGACGATGGCCTGCGCGATCAGCCTGATATTTCTCTCTTTGCCAGCAACGGCTCCTGGGGCAGCTTCTATCTCGAATGCATGTCGGATCAGAGTGAGGGCGGCGCGCCGTGCACGGTCAGGAACGACGCCATTGTCCAAGGCGGCGGCGGAACATCGTTCAGCGCACCCTCCATGGCCGGGATTCAGGCTTTGATCAACCAGAAGTTTGGCCGCCAGGGCAACGCTAACTACGTCTATTACGCCCTGGCGCGTCGTCAGTTCAGCCAGCCGGACGCTTATGAGTGCGATGCCAGCAAGACCGATGGTGCCCTTCCCGCAGCTGGTTGCGTCTTTCACGACGTGACGCGCGGTGACATCGACATTCCCTGCGGGCGCAATCCGGATGGCAAGTTTTACGACTGCTTCGGTGCCAGCGGCGCTAAGGTCTTCGGTGAGCTTTCAACCACGGACTCCAAAGGCGAGCCAGCCTACCCGGCGACGTTTGGCTACGACCTCGCGACGGGACTCGGTTCCGTGGATGCGGCTAATCTTTTTGATGCGTGGCCGCAACCCTACTAGGGCACTGCGAGTATTAGCGCTTGTGATGCGGACGACGTTGTCAACACCATGTCGGTGGTAATGGATCCCGCCGACTGGGTGGACCGCGCCGCTCGTACACACCCACGTCAGCTCTTTCTGAAGACCCCGGGCGGCCGCCAATATAGCTACGAATCGTTGCGTGAGGCGTCAGACGGCTTTGCGTCAGCCTTGATCGAGCGCGGTGTCGTGCCGGGCGATCGCGTCGCCGTTCAAGTGGATAAGTGCGCCGAGGCGGTGCTCTTGTACGTCGCATGCCTGCGTCTAGGTGCCGTATTCGTGCCGATCAATGTTGCGAATACCCCCAACGAAGTTGACTATTTCCTGCGTGATTCGCGGCCTCGAGTCGCAGTCATCCGGCCGGCCGACCGTTCGGTGCTCGAACCGCTGGCAGAGGGCGCCGGGATTGCTCACGTCGAGACTTTGGGCGCTGACGGTGAGGGGTCATTCCTCGAATCCGTGGCGCAAGCCACCGCGACCCTAGGACCACTGCAGACCCCCGCGAATTCTCTGGCGGCGATTATTTATACATCCGGTACGACCGGACGATCCAAAGGGGCGATGCTGACGCGCGCCAATCTAGCGTCCAATGCCGCAGCGCTGGTTGAGACCTGGCGCTTTACCGATCGTGACGTGTTGTTGCATACGCTGCCGCTGTTTCACATCCACGGGCTGTTCACGGCCGTCAACACCGTGCTCGCGTCGGCGTCGAGTCTGTTGCTGCTGCCGAAATTCGATGCTCCGATCACGCTGCGACATCTGCCCGCGGCCACGGTCTTCATGGGCGTCCCGACCTACTACACGCGCCTCCTGCAGCAGGCCGGCCTAAATCGTGATTCGACCGCGCACATGCGTTTGTTCGTCTCCGGATCGGCCCCGTTGCTCCCCGAGACGCACCGCGAATTCTTGCGGCGCACCGGTCATACGATTCTCGAGCGTTACGGTATGACCGAGACCTTGATCAATACTTCGAACCCCTACGACGGGCCGCGCGTGCCCGGCTCCGTTGGCAGGGCGCTGCCGGGAATTGCAATCCGCGTGGCGGGCGCCCAAAGCTGCCTCGCCCCGTCTGAAGCAAGTGAGGTGGGATCGCTCGAGATCATGGGGCCTAATGTGTTCGCCGGTTACTGGGGGGATGCGGAAAAAACGCGTGGCGAATTCACGGCAGATGGCTGGTTCAAGTCTGGCGATCTGGGGCACGTCGATCGCGACGGCTACGTATACATCGTCGGCCGTGCCAAGGACCTGGTGATCAGCGGCGGCTACAATGTGTACCCGAGGGAGGTCGAGTCCGAATTGGACTCGGTGCCCGGCGTGTTGGAGAGCGCCGTATTCGGCGTCCCGCACCCGGACTTCGGAGAGGGCGTTACTGCGGCAGTGGTGCGAAAAGCTGGTGCCGAGCTGTCAGAAGCGCACATCATCAACGCCATCCAAACACGACTGGCCCGCTACAAGCTCCCCAAGCGCATACTTATCGTCGACGAATTGCCACGAAACACGATGGGCAAGGTCCAGAAAAATACGTTGCGTGCAACTTATGCGTCCCTGTACCAGGCATCCTGAATTCATGATTCGGTGGCTATCAGCGGGATGCGCTGCTTAAATGACCTGCGGCGACGCGCGGAGCGGGCATGACTGAAATGTCTCAAGTGCAAGCCGATGTTCCCGTGCGGCTGACATCGGCGCAGGTGCGCGGTTTTTGGGCTGCCTGGTCGGGCTGGACCCTCGATGGCATGGACTCGTTCATCTTCGCGCTGGTTCTTGCTCCTGCGCTGACGGAGCTCTTGCCCAAGTCGGGGATGGACGGTTCGCCGAGCCATGTGGTCTTCGCAGGCTCGGTATTGTTTGCCGTGTTTCTGGCCGGCTGGGGAACCTCCCTGGTATGGGGTCCGATTGCCGACCGGTGGGGAAGAACCCGCACTCTTGCCGCCGCCGTCGCCTGCTACGCTCTGTTCACCGCCGCCGCGGCGATGGCCCAGAACGTCTGGGAACTGGGTGTGTTTCGCTTTTTGGCCGGGGTTGGTATCGGTGGGGAGTGGGCCCTTGCGGGTACTTACGTTGCCGAGGTATGGCCAGAGTCACGCCGTAAGATGGGCGCCGGGTATCTGCAAACCGGGTACTACGTGGGCTTTTTTCTGGCCGCGGCCTTGAATTACACCGTCGGCGCCAGCTTTGGTTGGCGTGCCATGTTCCTCTGTGGCGGCGCACCCGTGCTGCTCGCCTTCTATATGCTGTCGCGGATAGGTGAATCGGAGCGCTGGCATCAGGCCGCGCAGTCCGCGCCGCGGGCAAATCCGTTGCGTCAGATCTTCGCCGGCGAGTACCGGCGCCGCACATTATTGAATGCGGGGCTGGTTACGGTTTCGATCATCGGGCTTTGGGCTGCAGCCGTGTATGAGCCGTCCGCCATTGTCACACTGGCGAAGAAAGCCGGGCACAGCGCCGTCGAAGCTACGCGGCTTGCATCGTTTGGCACCGGGGTCCTGTCGATTGGCACTTGTCTCGGCTGCCTCGCCGTACCGGCGCTGGCGGAACGCTTTGGGAGGCGCTGGACGCTTGCAGGGTTCTTCGTTGGCATGGCCGTTTGCATATGGTTTTCGTTTGGCTGGGCATTCTATGTGGCCGACGGTTTAGCCCTCTTCATCGGTAGTCTTTTTCTTCTCGGGGTATTCGGCGGCAACTTCGCGATATATAGCCTATGGTTGCCCGAACAATATCCGACCGCCATTCGGGCGACGGCGTTTGCCTTCGTGACGTCGTTCGGAAGGTACATCGGTGCGGGCGTCAATTTTCTGATCGGCGCCGGCGTCCACAGCTATGGCAGCATGGGAATTCCAGTCGCTACAACATCTTTGGCATTTCTCGTCGGCTTGTTGCTGCTGCCGCTGTGCCTCGAGACGCGCGGCAAGAAGCTCCCTTTTTAAGCGACACCGCCGTTGGGCGCTCGCCTGCTCTGGCCATCGGAGTGCAGTCGCGTGTGCGGAGGCGCTCTTATTTTTGCTCTTTCAAGTAGGCGATGATATCTGCACGAGATTGCGCATCGTCGATCTTGAAGAACATCTTGGTGCCCGGAACGAGGGCGCTCGGATTCGTCAGCCAGCGGTCGAGTGTGACTTCATCCCAGGTCAAACCTGAGGCCTTGAGGGCTGCAGAATAAGCATAATCCTCGAGGCTTCCGGCACGGCGTCCGACGACGCCGCGATGCCTCGGGCCCAGATCGTTGTCGTCAATGGAGTGGCAGCCGCCGCACGCCTGGTACAGGGCTTTGCCACGGACCGGGTCGCCTCGAGTAGCGCCATCCGCCGAGGCGAGCGCCACCGCAGTAATGAATCCACCCGCCATGACGGCACATGCCGCAATTCTGTTCATGGATTTATCTCGTCTCATCGCAGTGCATCCACATTGCGTTACCGCGTACAACCGCGTCGTATCCGATGACAGGACTGCCGGCAGGTCGGGTTTATTCCATGACAATTCGTGCGGGCCTGCGCAGGAGAATCGTGAATGCGGACCGAGCGCCCAACGGGCGCCCCGGGCCGGCTGTCCACAAGAGCCTCGCCGTGAGCGGGCTTCATCTGCGCCGAAATGCGTTGTACAGTGAAGCGTCATTCATCCGGGAGCAGTCAATGCGCGACACTATTCTGACCTCAATCCTAGTGAGCGCAGCGTTGCTCATTGGCACCGATGTGAAGGCCCAATCTCCGCCCGCTGCCAATCTCGACACCGTTCCCGATAAAATGCCCTTCAGCAATCCTTATGGCGTGCCGATCGGCGCGCAACGCGCGCAATCGCTGATCCAGGCCGCCTCTGCGGAAGCTCTCAAGAGAGGCTGGGCAATGAACATTGCTGTTGTCGATTCAGGCGCCAACCTTGTTGCATTTCTACGCATGGACGGCGCACAGCTCGCATCAATTACCGTGGCGGAGCACAAGGCGCGCACGTCGGCCAAATTTCGCCGTCCGACAAAGGCGATCGAAGACGCCGTACAAAAGTCCGATTACAAGTACATGTTGAGCCTCGATGACGTCATTGCATCGCGCGGCGGTATCCCACTGATCGAGGACGGCAAGGTCATTGGTGCCGTCGGTTGCTCGGGGGGCACGGGTTCGCAGGACGAGGTGGTATGTACGGCGGCCGCCGCCCTCATTAATAAGGCGAGTCAGTAAGCGAAGACCGACAGACCGGGTGCGCGGAGCGAACTTTCCGCGGTGCGCGATCAGCGGCTCAGGCAATCCCGCGGGCGGATCTCAAGACTGGATTAACGGGCAGGATCCACACCGAGCCCAAGGGACGGTCGACGCATCGGGCGGCGCCAAAATGCTCTGGCACGGGCCTTAACGCTGCGCGTTCCGGCCGCCGCGGCGACCGCAGCGACGGCAGGCGCGCCCTAGTCGGCTTAGGGGCCGAGTAGGGCGCGACTTTCCGCTATTGCTTCTCGCCCTCGGGTTCGTGCTTCGCGTTAGGCGCTTTCGGAGGTGGCTTGGGCGCGGCCGGTTTGGCCGCACCCGGCTTGGGAGGCGCGTTCGGCTTGGCGGGGGCGCCTGCTGGCGGGTGGGAGCCTGGCGCCGGCGGAGTGTGCGCAGCGCGCGTCTGTTCAGCCGACGCAGGGCGTGGGGGCGCGTTCGTAGCACCGTGGGCGCCCACGACGCCGGGGGCGTGGAAGGCGGCCGGTTTCGGCGTGGCCGCAATCGGAGGATGTCCTCCATTGGCTTTGGCGAACGCGGTCGGAATCTTGGCCGCTTCCTGAACGTGCTGGTGTTGTGCCGGGGTCGGAGGAACGTGCGGCTCTTGTGCAGCGGCGCGTTCCCGAGGCGTCGGCGCCGCGGTAATTCCGCCCGATCCACCGTTGTAGCTCACCCTGTTGACGGTGGTATTGTGGACCACTGTCTCGTTGTAGGTGTTATGCACGACTGTCACATTGACATTCGTGACGGCTTGGTTGTACGCAAAGGCGCCGCCGACCCAGCGTCCACCGCCGAATCCCACGCCGACGTAGCCGAACCCGTAATTGACGCCACCATAGAAGCCAACGTGCGGACCCCAATAGCCGACGTTGAATCGGTACACACCGCCGACAAAGCCCCAATAGCCTGGAGTCCACAGTAGACCGACGCTCGGCGGCTCAACCCATGTCCCTGGCACCCAGAAATAGCCCGCGGGCGAATAAGCCCAATAGCCCGGCGTCCAAAGATAACCCGGTGCGGGAACGGGCGGCTGTTCGTATTCGGGCAACGGCGGCGGTGCCTCGGTAGCCTGAACTTCGACATCGACGGCCGGTGCAGCAGGCGGCGGCGGCGGCGGCACGTAGACTCTGGGTGGCGGGGGCGGTGGGGGAGGCGGCGGCGGCGGTGGCACACGCACCGTGGCGACGCAGGCGCTCAGCACGATTGCCGCTGCCAATACCGATGCTACCCCTCGCAGGGGTAGCGTAACAAATTGCAATTTTCTCAATGATTTCGACATGTTGCCCGCCATCCTAATGTTTGTAGCGCAGAGTACGCAGCCGAGTGCTCTCATGTAACGTATAACGTCACAGTTTGCTATCGGCTGACTGCCGTGACGCAAAAATCCTTCGATCACACGCTTCGGAGTGGCGCCAATAGGCGACATGTGATCCGAAAACTCCCTAAAACCTCCTCAGATTTTCGCGCAAGCTTGGCTGATAGTCGAGTTACAGTCACTTAAGGCGTGGATATCAAGTCGGGGATCCGCGGGTGGGCATAGACCTGCAGCCATCCACCTTTAGCGTATAGCGAGGGTGCAGCCGCAATGAGTTCAGGATCACTCAATGCGAGCCGTGCTTACGGGTTTGACACGATTATTGCCGACGAAGCCTTGATCGCTCGCCGCGTTCTTCAGGTTCGATTCGCCACGCGCGATCTGCCGCGCGCCTCTGACTCGAGAACCATCGCTTTTCTTAGCCAGTGCCGAGCTTTCTGCTCTGCGTTCTTCGCAGCCGCAGATTGCCCAGTGTCACGGTAGGTCAGACATTTCGCGGCCCATTCATGGGCTCGCTGGCTCGCTTCGACGTGGGCGGCAAGGTCGCGTTGTATATCGGACTGTACGTTCCGAGAGCCGTTCTTCGCCGACATCTTGGCCACAGAATAGCCAGCCTTACTTCTTACACGGAAAAGTACGTTGCAACGCGCGCAACAATATTATTTCAATGGGATCCTCGTCACGCCACGCTGCTTTGGTCGGCATTCCATCCTTAATCTGACGATCCAATAAGGCGAGATAATTCTCTTCGTTCAGAGCCAAATCTGGGGTACAAAAGAGCGGCTCCTTGTTGTCGGCCTGCAATGCCGTGTTGGCCCAGAGATAGCCATTGCCGACGCCATCAATATAGTTCTCGATGCTTTCTATGCTGTCTGCTTTGCGAGCCACCTTGTAAGCTTTCAAAGGCATCGAATACGCAGGGCTTGCGACGAGCGCCAGTAACGCACAGCAGGATAAAAGTAATGACTTCATGGATTTACCTCGCGGTGGTGGATGGTATGTCGGGGATATTGGCATTTCAATGGACCTGCGCACGTCCTCGTCACGAAAGGAGCATGCGAGGTTCTCGATGTCTTCAATGTAATTGGATCGCCCGTAGAATGGCATGGAAAGCGCACCCGCTGAGGGACAGTCATGATCGTGGGCTCGCACATCATCATTTATAGCCGGGATCAAGCGGCCGACAGCGCCTTTTTCGTGAAGTTCTCAGGCTACCGCATGTTGATGCGGGCGGTGGTTGGTTGATCTTCGGACTTCCGCCATCCGAGGTCGCCGTGCATCCCAGCAGTGGCGCACCGAGCCATGAATTTTATTTAATGTGCAAGGATGTCGAGGCGTTCATCGTTGCGATGCGCGCCCGTTCACTCGTATGTACACCAGCGCGACACGAGCGTTGGGGGGTGCTTACAGAGCTCACACTGCCTGGCGGGGGCAAACTGGGCGTGTACGAGCCGCGCCATGCACGACCGAAACTGGCTCGAGTGATTGCGCGTCGAGCGCAAGTTCGTAAGCGGCCTCGCAAAGCGCGCAAGCAGGCGGTGCCACGCAAAGGTCGCGGCAGGAGATAGCGGACTTCCGCGGCAGCGCGCCGCGTTGCAACTCGGCTCGATCCGCCCAATGCATGTTTCAGCGTGCAGCGGGTGCCTGCCACGCGGCAGCGAGAGGTAAGCTCAAGCGACTGGCGTGTTGAGCGTCGTGGTAGATTTTGATTTGTGCGATTCGTGCATCCTGGAGTCTCTCGTACCCCAGACGTCCGCCGGTGTTGTAGTTTTTCTGGTAGTTGGGTGAGTTGAGCGGCGCGACAATCAAACGCAGCCGGGCGCCGGCCGGAATCCGCCACGCAATCCAGTTGAATTCGAATGGAATCTCTACGACCTCGCCCGGCTTGAGGAGCTCTTCCTTGAACTGAGAGTTGCGAAAGCGGGCGCGGCGAATGTCTTCGCCCAATCGCACGGCAGATCCGTCGGGCAGCACCATCAGCACCTGAGCCCACACATCGAAATCCGGCGCATCGGCTGAGCACACGAGAATCAGATGCACGTTGCCGGCTACCTCGGTGTCGCGGGTGAAGGGCGCCGAGTGAAACGTAATCGCGCGCCTCTGGAAGGCACGAAACTGACTCTTTGCATCCTCGCTCTCCGCATACTTGGCCACGTCGAGTTCCGGCAGCTCGTGAGGATCGCTGACGATGAAAGCCGGCGGCTCCTTATTGGGCGCCTGGGTTGCAAGGCTGCCGGAGTGGAATGCATCTTGCGGAGTTCCCCGTGGATCATCCAAAAACAGCTTCAGAGTTTCCCCGGATGATGTCGCTTCGAAGGTATGTGCATATCGCCATTCGTCGGCGCCCATCATGAAGTATGTCACCCTGTCGCGCAGCAGGGCCGGCGGCGGGCTGCGGCCGAGGGCGGCGTCGTACCAGTCCGCATGCAGCTTTTCCATATCAATCACGGCGGCGTCGGGTAGCGAGATACCTTCGATGTCTTTTGTCGGGGTTTGCGTGCCGGAGTGATCCCACGGTCCGATGATGAGGTAATGCTGTGCGACGGTCGCGGCCGGCGCATTGGCAACATGGCGCCGGTAGTAGTGCAGAGCTCCGGGCTGATCGTCATCGAAGTACCCCGTGGCGGTAAGCACGGGCATGTTCATGCGCGCGTAGTCCTGCGCCGTTGGCTCCGCTGCGAGGTTGAAGGCTACATCGCCCAGGTGGTCGAGCCACATATGAATGAATGATAACTTCTGGCCTCGATCATCGATCATCCACCAATCGTCCGCGGAGATGCCCATCGCAGCGTCCAGCTCGGTGAAGGGGCGGTACGCCGCATACGCCTCGAGCAACTTGCCTCCCCAATAGCCGTGATTGGCGATGAAGCCCGTGTTGAGAGCTCTGCCAGAAACATAGCCCATGATGACGGCCGACCAAGCTTGTGGAATCCCGTTTGTGTTGGGCACATCCCATCCGGGGTAAATTGGAACGTAGGGAGCGATTGCCGAAAGATGCGGCGGATGTTGCGCGGCGGTGTGCCACTGGGTCATCCCGACGAACGACCCGCCGTACATCACGACGTGTCCGTCACTCCAAGGCTGCGCCGCGATCCACTCGACGAGGTCATAGCCATCTCGTCCGACCTGCAATCCGAGGTTGTCGCTCTTGAAACCCCCCGAGCGGCCGCGGCCGCGCACGTATGCCTGTACGAACACATAGCCGCGGCGTGCAAAGTTTCCGGGGGAGTCCCCGTGGCGGCCGCCGTCGATGTCGTACTGCGTCAGCGTGAGTATCGTCGGCAGTTTGTCGGTACGGTTCGATGGCTTTGAGATCCAAGCCTCAAGCTCCGTGCCATCGCGCATCGGGATCATCCGGCTCATCTGGATGTCGTAGCCGGGGCCTGCTTCGGCGGCGCACACGAGGCTCGTCGGCAGCAGGGCAATGGGTGACAGCGCTAATAGCATTCTCAGGAAAAAGCTGGCTCTCATTGCGAGTCGCACTCCGTGGGTGTTTCTGTGCGCATTATGGGCCGATAAAGCGGGTTTGAGCATGCGGTTGGTATTGGCTTACGACGACGTGCCGCTGCGGCCTCTTCGCTGGGACATAAGTATCGCAAGCTCGGGCCGGGTGTTCGCAGACGTGTGGAATCGTCGGCAGCGCGCTTTAGTCTGGCGCCGTCTGAGCTGTGTCGAATCGCCGTGCGGCTTTGACTCTTGGCATTCCTCCGGGCAGAACATTTCAGACTCAGGCGTTCCTTGCCTACGGCATGCAGCGGACGCTTCTGGTCAGGGTGCTGCGGCGCCTAGTGATTGTGCAGTTGCGGCTGCCCAAGCCCTACAGGGCTTATCAGTCGAGGATGCCTCGACCACACCGAGACTACGGTTCGTCGCGCCCGGCGCCGTGCGCCGGGTCAGGGCAGATCCTGCAAGGCCCCGAACGTTCCCGGCGTCGTGGCGCTTTGCAGCAGTACACCCGGATGAGTGGTCACGACGCCATTCTGCGTCGGGTTTGTTACGCCGTTGCTCACGACGATATCGAGTTTGCCGTCGCCGTTGATGTCTGCGATCGCAATCTCGTTAGCACCGGGCGCTGGATAAATCGTCGCCGCCAGGAATGCGCCCGGATTTGCGGAATCGTGCAGCAATACGGTAACAGTCTGTTGTCCGCCGATGATGATGTCGAGGTGCCCGTCACCTTCCAGGTCTGCGATCATGATGGATTGTGGCAGATCCTGCGCGGCGATCGGATAGCTGACTGGCGCTGCGAAAGTTCCGTGAGCTGCCGTTTCCTGCAGGAGCACATTGACCGTCGGTGACATGCCACCGGTCGGACCCGGATCGGTGATGATGAGATCCTTGAGTCCATCACCGTTGACATCCGCGATGGCGATGATGCTCGTGCCTGCCACGTTCTGACTTGCCGTCGGCGTGAATACGCTCACGGGCGCTGCGTAGGTCGTGGCCGAAGCCGCGCCTGTGTGCATCAATACTTTGACTCCGACATTATCGGTGAGTGCGATATCCGGAGCACCGTCGTCGTTGAGATCCCCGACTGCCACCCAGTTGGCGCCGCCCGAATATAAGCTCACTGGTGCAGCGAACGTTCCCGGTGATGTCTGCACAAATAGCGAGACATTGAAGTCAGCGGAGACAAGATCCGGCAGTCCGTCGCCGTTCACGTCGGCAATCGCGAGCTGTGACGCCCCGGGGCTTGCAAGGACGAGCGGCGTATTGAACGTGCCAGGACTCAATTTGTCGTTGAGGAACACCCGCAGGACGCCGTCATCGGCGCTGGCTGAGACGACGTCATTCAGGCCATCGCCCGTGAGGTCCGCGGTTGCCAAGTACAACGGATTGTTGCCGTCTGGTGTCAGCGTCGGCGTGACGAATTCGCCAGCGGCCACCGACAGGTAGGCCTTGAGATTCGAGGCGTCCGGCGCCGACGCCGGCTCGTCAGTGCTGAGCGCCACGACATCGGCAAAACCGTCCTTGTTGAAATCAGCGCTCGCGACACCGAGTGAAACTTCGGTCTGCGGGCCGGGCGGTCCACACTGGAAGCAATAGTCGCCATGATCGTAGCCGCCGCAACTGGCAAGAAGGCCCGGCAGCACGACGGCCATAAGACCCTGCCACGATGTGATCCGATGCCCGGAACGGTGCTGCGTGGCTAGTTTTGACTTGGATGTCACCGCTAGGGGAAGAGTTGAGTCGTGCATAAGTTCCTCCTCACTGTCCGTTGCTATCGGCATCTGTCGGTGTATCGGGCGAGCAACTCTCAGGAGTGACGTCATATCCGATCCCTCGTACTGGGCGTCTCGGCTCCCTTTGGCCCATCCGCGCGCCTCCGTAACCGCGGAACTCATGAGCTACAACGCCTTATATTGCGCGGCGTTGACCGGTTTGTGCGAACCGGACTGCTGCAGCAATCCGTTCGCTCCCCGGCCGCTGATAGCTGCAGCGCCCGATGGCCGTGATGACAGGTGCCGGTGTCGACGCATACAGCATAAGCGTGGCAATGGCGGTCCGTGTCACGATCGCCCCAGTATGACGCCAGCCTTCGATTGCCGTCAGGGACTCGTCGTTCAGGCAGTCGTCGTTATATAGCGATAGTCACCGAAGGACGTCGCGTGCTCCGGATGCGCCTTGAGATAGGCCCCATATTCCTCTGCAAAGAGGGTGTTCTGCGCTGCGCGCTTCGACGGATGCGCTCTTCGCAAAGGCCGATGTGCATGCGAGAAGGGCCCAGCATCCGGCGAGTAGAGTATTAGACGGTGACTTGCGCATGTCATGAACGACTAGCCGATGCGCGAGCGCCTATTTCTGGATTGGAATGTCGATGTAGCTACTGCTGTACCACCGGGCTTTCACGGGGATCTTGCCGTCGGCGACGGATTCCTCGCTCACGTCGGCTCCGCTGCCGTAGTTGATCTCGCGGTCGGCGCGTTTGTTGATGCCGAGCACCATGACCAGGCGACTGCCGGCCTGCAGCCTGCGACTCGTCAGTCGTTCGCTCCTGATCGTCAACTGCTGACGTTCGCCGGCCTTGAGGAGGTGGCGATGCACGTGGTCACGCGCGTAGCTCGCACGGATCTCGTAGACCGGAGCGAAGAGCGCGAGATATCCGCCGCTCGGCAGCAGTTCGTACAGAGCAATGTTCAGATCCATGTCCATCTTGTTGGTGGTGAAATCCAGCCGAGCCGAAAATAAGCCGGCGATGTCGAGCGGGTGCGAGAGCGGCTCGCTCACGAATGTCACGGCATTGTGAGTCTTAAGATCCCGTTTGAGAAGGGCAGTGGTTGCGCTCCAGTTGGCATCACTGCGATCTTCGAGGCTGACGGTCTGCCCGACAAAGGTCGTCGCCGAAGTCTCGTGGCGCACGAGGGCATAGTCATCGCTCTCGTGCGCCGCGGCCAGATAAAATCTCAGCGACCCATTGGCCATGCCTTCAAGCGAGGCGGCATGGCGCCATTCGTTTGCTCCCATGACTTCGTAATTGACGCGGCTTTTCAGCAGGTCAGGTTTTGAACCACCCTTGAACACGGAGTCGAACCATTGATAGCGCAGCTCGCGCAGATCGATCAGTGCGGCCGGATCGACTTGATAACCCTGCAGATTGGCGAGCGGCCCGTGCTGCATGACGTTTTCGTCATAAGGCCCTATTAGGAGGGTCTGGTTGGCGCGCGGGTTATATTGATGATGCTGAGTAAAATAATACAGCGAGCCGATTTCGCCGTCGGCGTAGTAGCCGGCAGTCGTCAATACCGGGATGTCGATATGAGCGAAGTCCTCGCGGTAGGGGATCAGTTTCTGCCAGAAGCGATCGTAGCTCGGGTGATTTAGCCAGCGCTGAAAGATCGGATCATGCCCGCCGTGTACGCGACCGAAATCCCGGTAAGACTTGCCGCTCGTGTACCACTTCTCATCAAGCGCGCGCCACTGCGCCTCATCGGCACAGCTCTTCTGATCCGCGGCGAGCATGTGCGTTGAGCAATAACTGAACCGGTACGCCGAATTACGGAAAATGCTGCCCGCCAATGGAGCATCAATTCCCGGCGCGGTGGCATCCGATGTGGCGATCGCCTGCAGGGCGGAGGGCAAGCGTTTCGCTGCGGCCCACTGAACGAAACCGCTGTAGCTGCCACCGTACATGCCCACGCGGCCGTCGCTCCAGGGCTGTTTGGCTATCCAATCGATCACGGCGCGCGCATCTTCGCCGTCGTCCTGATAGGGAACGATTCCCTCGGAACTATCTGCTTTGGCGCGGATGTGAGCCACTACGCCTACGTAGCCATGAGCGGCGCACTCCTTGGCGTAGTTCGCTGGGGAGACGTCGAGTGTTATTGCGAGGAGCGTAGGTAAGGGCTTGACCGCGGCACGCGGGCGAACCAGCGCGACGGATATGCTTCTGCCGCTGGCAGTCTGGATCGGCACGTCCTCCGCGCTCATGTAGCGCCGATGATCATCATCGGCGTCGAATCCACTGATCAGCGGCCCAAAGTTCCGATAGGCGTCGAATGTCAGATAGGTACGGATGAGCTCGACCGCCTCTGGCAGCGTAATCGTGCCCTTGGGGCGCCGTTCATCAAAGGATCTTTGCAGATCCAGCTGCAGCACGGACAAGGGAGTGCGCAGACGTTTGAAGAGTGCGTACGCGTCTGGATTATTGAGCAGCAGCAGCACGTCCTGAAACGACTGCGTAAATGCTTGCGCGAACGACACCCGGTCTTGAGCCTCGATGGCGCGGGCGCGCACGTAGATGTCCGACACGACCTCCTGGCCGCCGAGACGATCGGGGTAGGCATTCTGACGCCGCTCGCGCAACGACTGCTGTGTTGCGTATGCGGCCGCGTAGTCACCCGAAGTCAGCTGCAGCGCAGATAGATTCTCGAGGTAGCGCTCCGTGTCATTCTCCTGATACACCGGCAGGATGCGCACCGCCAGGTCGCGCATGATGGCGGCGGTCGCTGCGTCGCCTGCGTAGACGGGCGGGTGGAACTCGAACTCCTGCGCAACGGCGCGAGAGTGTAAAAATGCGATCAACAACGAGAAAATGACCCATGTGGCCATTCGCGCAGCCCCGCGGACTCCGGGTCGCCGCGCCACGCGCGGGTGCGACAAGGGCGCTCGATACGGCGCTGCGCCGAGCGGCAGCGCGATAGACATGCCGGCTTTCTTGCGGCTCTGAGCGGCGGGTATCCTCATTGGTGATTGATTGCCGCTGCCCGCTGCGCAGCGACGGTCTTGCTGTGCATGAGCGTGCGTACCGCGGGAGCCTTGACGAGATGCAGGACGCGCGTAAAAAGCGGATCGCGTGCTTGGGCGGCTCTGCCAATATTGATGATCGTGGTGCCTTCAAGTTCATTGCCCAAGATGTCGATCACGCGCTCGAGCGCTTCGTCGTCAAGCGATCCCAGCGTGTCATCGATGAGTGCCCAGCGCGGCTTCTGCAGTACGATGCGGGCGAAAGCGAGGCACAGCTGCTCGTCCTGGCTTAATTCCCGGTCCCAGCGACTCGTCACGTCAAGCATCGGCACGATACGATCGAGTCCAAGGCGCGACAGCGCGTGCCGGAACGCGTCATCGGCGAAGCCATCAGCCTTGAGCGGATAAGCGAGAACCTCACGCAGCGTGCCGCGCGAAAGATAAGGCGTGCCGCGGGGCAAATAGAACATCTCTTCATCTTTGGGTCGCGTAATACGTCCCGTGCCATAAGGCCACAATCCAGCGAGCGCTCTAAACAGCACGGTCTTGCCCGTTCCCTGGGCGCCCACGATGAGGATGCGTTCGCCCGCCTTAACGACGATGTTCTTTTCTTTGAGCACGTCGCAGCCCGCGGGAGATACGATCTCCAAATCCTCTATCGTGACCGTTCCCGGCTCGCCTTCACTGTAGGCGATGCGGCTCTCAAGCTGCGGCGGCTCGTCGGCGGCGGTCATCACGGCGCGCCGAAAACTCGCCACACGCAGCAGCGTCGCGCGCCAGTCTGCGATGACGCTGAAATTATCCACGAACCAGCGCAGCGAGGACTGCGCCTGCGTGAACGCCGCGGCTGCCATCATCAGGCCACCGAAGGAGATCTTACCGGAGAAGTACAGCGGCGCCGCGACGAGGATGGGCGCGACAATCGTAATCCAGCCGAAGCCCGCGGTGACCCAGGTGAGGTTGGTGAGGCCGATGACCAGCCGCCGTGTCGCGGCGAGCACGTTGGCGAGGTGCAGTTCGACGCGCTGCCGCTCGTGCGCTTCGCCGGCCGCCAGCGATATGCCGTCGAGGTGCTCGTTGATGCGCACCAGTGAAAAGCGCAGGTCGGCCTCGCGCGCGTAGCGTTCCGCGTTGCGGTTGATGAGATCGCGACCGACCCAATAGCTCAAGAGCGAGCCCGCTGCGGCATAGATGATGGCCGCCCAAAGCATGAATCCCGGAATTGCGTAGTCGGTGCCGCCGACGCGGAAGGCGAAGTCCTTGGAGAGTATCCACAGCACTCCCGCAAAGGTGGCAAACAAGATGGAGGCTTGCAGGAGGCCGATGCCGAGATCGGCAGACAGATCGCACAGTTTGCGCGCGTCCTCGTGCATGCGCTGATCCGGATTTACGCCCATGGGGCCCCCGTGAGCGAGCCAGAAGGCGCGGCGCGGCAGCATCCAACCCTGCAGCAGATCGTGCACGAGTCCTTCGCGCAGTTTTAGTTTCAGCAGCTCAATCAACCATCTCTGCGCCACGTTTAGGATGAGGACCACTGCGGCGATCAGAAAGAAGATGCCGAGCTGCACGAGGAACCCGTGTAGGTCGCGGCGCGACAGAGCGTCGAAAAATGGTTTGTTCCAGCGATTGAGGACAATCTGGCCGTAGGCCGTCGCGATGACGATGACGAGGATTCCGGCGACGAGCCCGATGAGCGTCTTGCCTACCGCCGAGGCCAAAAGCGCTCGCACTATCATGCCGAGCTGCGGTCCCAATCCCGAATGGGCTGGATCCTCGCTCTCGGATGCGTCACCAGAGCTGTCTTCTGGGGAATGCATTGGCCTGCTTCGCGCTTCCTTAACGTGCGTCACAAAAATGTGGTTCCCGAGATGCCATTTAAGTCCTCGTGCCGGCCTGTTTCGCAAGCTGGCGAGGAGCTAAGGCGCACCGGCAACTGCATGAGACATGATGCAGATGACGGCAGCGGTGACATTGACGAGCGTCACGGAATCCTGGTCGAAGGTCGTGCACGGTTCGCCGTTAATAGTCACGCTGGAAAGTGCGGCCGGCAGCGGCACACGCAATACGAGCTTGGCAGTGAGGCCGCCGGCGAGCTCCAATCGCAGCGTATGTGCATCGAGCCTGCGCAGGGAATAGCTCAAGCTGCCGTAGAGAGTGGGCATGCGCGCGACCTGCACGCCGGAGCCCGTAATCCACTCCGCAGCGAGCCCCGCGGCTAGGATCAGCTCATTTTCGGCCGGACGTTCGTAAGCAAACAAACTGCGCACGGCGAGCACGTACTCGGCCGCAATCCACGAATGGGGCAGATCACCCAAATGCGCCGGCGCGCGCGGGTCGCGCCATGCAATTTCCGGCCATTGATCCCAGGCGGGCGGACGGCGGTCGGCGAGAAAGAACCGCAACAGCTCCAATGCCGCGTCGCGGCGCCCAAGGCGCACGCAGGCACCGATGATGCGGATTTCGTAGGGAGTGTAGTTCTGCCAGTCCAAAGCGCCACTGCGCTTGCGGCGCCAGTCGTAGAGGTATCTGTCGAAAGTGTGTTCAACTGCGTTGCGGTCGAGCTCGTCGAGCATCTCCAGAAGCGCAATGGCGTTCGCGGTGGATGTCGGATCGAAGTCTGCCCACTCGATGCTGCCGGGTATGAAACTGAGGTTGCGTTCCTTGCGGGTTCGTTCGATTGAGGAGAAGAGTGCGGCGGCGATCCGCATCGCGAGCGCCTGCCAGCGCTCGGCGACGTCATCTTTTCCAAACGCACGTGCCAACTCGACCGCGTCGCGCACACCGCGCAGAGCCCAGAAGTCGTCCCAATACGAATGCACGGGCTGCGAGAGGTACCCCTCGTGGCTGACTGAAATCGGCATCAGGCCGTCCGCTTCCAACAGGCCCTCAATGCAACCGACTGCCTTGTCAACGCATGCCCACAGATCCTGCACCAGCTCCTGGTCCGCGCTGAACCGGTAGTAATCGGCGATCAATGCGATCAATTGTCCGTGGCTGTCGTGCTCGACGAGCCAATCGGGCCCATTGCCATCAACGCAGCAGGGCACGAATCCGTCCGCGCGCTGGTACGGTGCATACCAGCGGATAAACTCGCGCACCTCATCGACTCGCCCCATGCGCAGTAGTGCCGCGCTCATGATCGTGGCGTCGCGGATCCAAGAGCGCGTGTAGCGTCGCGGTCCAGGTTGCAGCGCCGCTCCCGAGCGGGTCACGAGTACATGGGCGGTCGCCGTGAGAGCCGCGCGGATGGCATCCGCGCCCCAGCCGCCGGCAATCAACTGCCTGACCGGAAGCATCGCATCCCAATTGAATGCCGGCTCATCGATGTTTGCGGCGATCGCTACGGGCATGCAGGAGACGACAACGCCGCGGCTCTCGCGCGGCTTGGGCGACAGTTCGAAGGTGAGCGCTGCCTGCGCAAATCCAAATGTATCGTGCGTGTGCGCATTTGCCGTGAGCCCGCCGGCTGCAAGATGCCCCGCGATCGGTCCCGCATCGAAGCCGAGTGCGGCAAAATGGGCCGGCGCGCAGTTCGGCACCACGAGCGTGGTTGCATCGACATGCACTGCACCTTCGCGCCACGCGATATCGTGAATGCGGCTCACTCCGCCTAGAATGCCGAAGCGCTGCCACGGTGGCGTCACTTGGAAAGGCCTTACCAGCACGAACAAAGACGCCATCAGGGGTCCCGTCGTCAAATTCTCAAAACCGTAGCGCACGCGTACTACGCCGCTGGCAGTGGTCTCTGTCCGGATGTGCAGACGCCACTCTTCGCTTTGCCAGGTCACGGACGGAACTGGGAGATAGCCCTGCGCGAGCTCCTGCCGGGTTGCGACGTCCGCCCAGGTGAAGAGTCGCTCCTTGACGCGCAGCATGGGCTCGATTGAAAACGATCCGGGAGCGACCTCCACCATGCCCTCTTCATTCATGAGCGCGCACTGTGTGCCGTTTGAGATGCCGCTCGGCGTCCAGTAGCTTTGCTCGCGATGCAGCCAGCGTGGATGCCAGCCACGTGACTCGTACTTTGCGAGGTTGTGCCAGAAGGCATCGATGGACCTCGAGAACTCGAATGATTGCGGCCGCAGAGCCGCGCCTGCCGAGGCGGCGTTCATCTCCAGACGCAGAAATCTCAGCCGCGCGTCGGGCGTATAGACATAGCTGCGTGTGCCGCCCGCACGCTGCGCCACGTGCAGTGTCTTCCAGCGCTGTCCGTTCATCGAGCCGTGGACACGAAAGCCGGCAGCGGGAGCGCCCGCCAGCCAATCGATGATGAGTCCCCCGAGCGTGCGCGGCTTCAGCCAATCAATCACGATCCAAGGCGCAGAATCAGCGGCACTCGGTCGCCAGCCGCTGCCGGCAAGTACATCGGCGGCGGTGAACCCAGCCTGGGCGCTCGAGGCTTCCACGTTGGGCGTCGTGCTGGGCGTGCAGTCTTCAATGTCGAGATTGTCGATCCAGACACTACCGGCGCCGCCTGCACCCGCGACGATGGCGATCTCAATGGCGCCGAGCGATGCCATGACGCCCCCGCCGGCCGGTCCCCATCCAAATTCCATCTCGCGGCTCGTCACTTTGGTTTTGGTCCAGCGTGCCGGAAGAGCCAGATCCTTCTCGACGTACCGCCAGACATTTTGGCCGGTGCCGTCCACGAGCTTAATCTCGAGATTGTTCAGCGGACCGCGGCCGCGCAGCCGTAAGCGCAGCATGTAGTCCTCAGGCATGGCGCGCTCAATGACGCGCCGCGCGACAACGAAGCCGCCGCCACCCTTGAAGTCGAAATCCATCCGCAGCGCCGTGCCGGCCTGCGAGAGTTTGAGTTCCGCTTGGCCCGAAGCCACGGCGAGCCAAGTCGCGGCCTCAGCAGATAAGTTTTCATGCTTGCTCATCAACCTGCTCAGTGTGCCGGGGGCGGGCATGGATGGCAAAGCACGCGTGGTCGAATTGTGACCGTCTGCGGACGCGCGACTACCGCCAGGCTCATCCATCCGCCGCGGAGCGCTGCGCCGGTTTGGCGCGCTTGCTCGGCGCCGCACGCCGGGCGAGCCGGCGTATTGTCGGGTCCTTGATCAAATGCAGCACGCGCGCGAACAGCGGATCGCGGGCTCTGCCACGCCCGATGTGGATGATCCCGGTGCCTTTGAGCTCGGTCGCGAAGATGTTGATCACGCGCTCGCGAATTTCCTCGTCGATCGAGTCAAGAACCTCATCGATCAGCACCCAGGGCGGTGCGTGCATCACGACGCGCGCAAAGGCTAAACTTTGCTGCTCGTCATCGCTTAATTCGCGGTCCCAGCGCCCCGTCTTCGCGAGCATCGGCACAAGACGCCGCAGTCCCAGCAACTGCAGTGCTTCGATGAATGCCCGTTCGCGAAAACTCTCGACCTTCAATGGGTAGGCGAGCACTTCACCCAAGGTGCCGGGCGGCAGATACGGCGTGCGCGACATGTACCAGAATTCTTCGCCCTTCGGCCGCGTGATGCAGCCCGCGCCCCAAGGCCACAGACCGGCGAGTGCCCGGAACAGCAATGTCTTGCCCGCTCCAGGTTCGCCGATGATGAGGACGCGTTCCCCCGCGGTCACTTCCACTTTGGATTCCTCCAGCATCGTGCAGCCGGCAGGCGATGCGATCTCGAGGCCTTCGATGCCGATCTTCCCAGGCGCGCCCTCGACGAAATTGATGCGGCTTTCGACATCATGCAGTGCATCGATCGTGATGACCGCGCGGCGAAAGTTCGCAACGCGCAGTAAGGTTGCGCGCCAGTCGGCGATGGTGCTGAAATTGTCCACGAACCAGCGCAGCGACGACTGCACCTGATTGAACGCGCCCGCCGCCATCATGAGGCCGCCGAACGACAGGCTGCCCGCGAAATACAGGGGCGCTGCGACGAGTATCGGCGCGACCAGCGTAAACCATCCATAGCCCGCCGTGACCCAAGTGAGATTGGTAAGCCCGGTCACGAGGCGCCGCGTGGCGGCGAGCACGCCGGCGAGATCGACCTTCATGCGCCGCGCCTCGTCGGCTTCGCCACCGGCGAGCGATATGGCATCGATGTGCTCGTTGACCCGCACCAGCGAAAAGCGCAGATCGGCCTCGCGCGCGTAGCGGTCCGCATTTTGATCGACCAGGCGGCGGCCCACCCAGTAACTCAATAGCGACGCAGAACCGGCATAGATGATGCCTGCCCAGACCATGTAGCCGGGGATGACAATGACCCGCCCGCCTATATGGAAAGCGAAGCCGCTCGACAGAGCCCACAACACGTCGATGAAGGTGACGAGCAGGATCGAAGCCTGCAGTAAACCCATGCCCAGATCCGCAGAGAGCTCGGTGAGGTGCCGCGCGTCCTCGTGCATGCGCTGATCGGGGTTCACTCCGACGGGCCCCGCGTTTGCCAACCGGAACGCCCGACGCGGCTGCATCCAGATCTCGATGAGGTCGAGCGTCAAGCCCTCGCGCAACTTGAGCTTCAACATCTCGGTGAGCCAGCGCTGGGCCACATTGAGGGCGAGCAGTGCTCCTGCGATGATGGCGAATACGCCCAGCTGCACCAGGAACTGCGCGAAGTCGCGGTGTGAGAGCGCATCGTAGAAAGGCTTGTTCCAGCGATTGAGGCGAATCTGCCCGTAGGCCGTGACCACAATGACGACAAACACGGTGGTCGCAAGCACGAGGAGCGCGTTGCGCACCGATGCGTCCCACAAGGCGTGCAGCATCATGCCCAGTTGCGGGACGAGACCCGAATGGGCAACCTCCTCCAGTTCGGACGCGCCGCTCTGTAGCTTTTCTGGTTGTTCACTCTTCATAGTTCTCACTCGCTCCGCAGCACCGCTAATCGTGCCACTAGTCGATACCTTGCCATTAGCTGACCCGCAAGAGCATGAAAATATGCTAGGGGCGCGCCTGCCGTGGCATGAGAGGGGTTAAGCATTGCATGAGCCGCGTCGAATCTCTCATCAGTGCCATGACGCTGCCCGAGAAGCTCGGGCAGCTCACCATGACGACCGGCGGATATGCGGTGACCGGTCCGGTCCGCGTGGAAGATCCCACCGGCGCCATCATTGCCGGAACGATCGGTAACCTGCTCAACGTGGTCGGCGCGGACGACGTATTCAAAATGCAGCGTCTGGCAGTCGAGAAGTCGCGACTGCGGGTTCCGCTCCTCATCGGCTTCGATGTCATCCACGGGCATCGGACCTTGTTTCCCGTGCCGCTCGCGGAGACGGCGTTGTTCGATGCGGCCACTTGGGCGCTCACGGCGCGCGAAGCGGCGATCGAGGCGAGCGCAGACGGGGTGGCAATGACTTTTGCGCCCATGTTGGACGTGTCGCGCGATCCGCGCTGGGGACGCATCGTGGAAGGCCCGGGCGAAGACCCGTGGCTCGCCGCGCGCTTCGCCGCGGCCAAGGTCCGCGGCTTCCAGGGTGCCGATCTTGCGGCGTGCGATGCGCTTGCCGCCGTAGCCAAGCACTTCTGCGCCTATGGACCGGTCACGGCCGGGCGCGACTACGCCTCGGTGGACATTTCGGAGCGCACGCTGCACGAGGTGCACCTGCCGGCCTTTGCTGCGGCGGTTGCCGCAGGGGTAGCTGCCGTCATGCCCGCATTCAATGACCTGGCCGGCGTTCCTATGACGGCCAACGTCGCTCTACTGCGCAACTGGCTGCGCGGGCACTTACGCTTTGACGGTGTCATTGTCAGTGACTACAACGCTATTGGCGAACTGATCCACCACGGTATCGCCGCGGATCTCACCGAGGCCGCGGCTCTCGCTCTAAACGCCGGAGTCGACATCGACATGATGGCCAATGCCTACCGGCAGGGCCTGCCGGGCGCCGTCGACCGGGGTCTCGTGAGCGTGGCACAGATCGATGCCTCCGTCCGGCGTGTGCTGCTTCTGAAGGAGCGACTTGGGCTCTTTGAGGATCCGTATCGCCGCGGCGCGGCGTCGCGGGCTGCGGCGACCCTGGCGCGGCGACGCGCACTCGCGCGTGCAGTTGGCGGACGCGCCATCGTGATGTTGAAGAATGCAAGCTCCGTGCTGCCGCTGGCAGACTCTATCCGTCGCCTCTGCGTCGTGGGTCCGCTCGCCGATGCGCCTGCCGAAATGGGTGGCCCCTGGTCGGGCGCAGCCGACTGCGATGCGCATGTCAGCGTCCGCGAAGGTCTTGCCGAAAGCCTGCCCGGCGTCGAAATCCTGCAGGCGCGCGGAGTTGCCATCGACGGGCAGTCCCTGGAGGATGTCGGCGCCGCGCTCGAGCTGTGTGCCTACGCCGATGCAATCGTTCTGTGCCTGGGCGAGGCTGCCGCCATGAGCGGCGAGGCGGCGAGCCGAACTCAACTGGGCCTGCCCGGAAAGCAGCGCGCATTTGCGGAGGCCGTTCTCGATCGTGCCCGGGCGCTTGCTAAACCGGTGATTGCACTCCTCTTCTCAGGCCGACCCCTTGTCGTGCCATGGCTCGTCGAGAAAGCCGATGCCGTGCTCGCATGTTGGTTTCTCGGCAGCGAGGCGGGCAACGCAATCGCCGATGTGGTCACGGGCCGCATCTCGCCGAGCGGACGCACTCCGGTCACCTGGGCGCGCGCGACGGGCCAGATTCCAATCTTCTTCGGGCAGCGTCCGAGTGGACGTCCCGCCGATCCTAAAGACCGCTTTACGAGCAAGTATCTGGATGCACCGAATGAGCCGCTATTTGCCTTCGGACATGGATTGACCTACGGCAACTTCACCCTCTCCAATCTGCGCGTGGCGCCGCAGCAAGTGCGCGAGCGCGAGCGTATCGAGGTGCGAGTTGATGTAACCAATGACGGTGCACGTGCGGCCGAGGAGACGGTTTTTCTCTTCACGCATGACATGCTCGCAAGCATCTCCCGCGAGCTCCTTGAGCTTAAGGGCTTCGGCAAGATTGCGCTGCAGCCGGGTCAAACAGGGACGGTCACCCTGATCCTGCCGGCCACAGAGTTGCGCTTCCTTGGGATCGATCTTGTATCGGTGTTTGAGCCTGGCGAGGTGGAGATTCTGGTTGGCCCCTGCGCGGACCGCTTCCAACTCCTTAAATCGCGCGTTCAATTGTTGATCTGATCCAGCCCACCATCCGCCTGCGATTCTGGCAGCCCGCGCTTTTGGCCTGCGCCGCGTAGGCCTGACTCTGTAGCGCCATTCGCCTAGCGTTCCCTGAGGTATCTTGGGCTGCGCGGGGCGACATGTGATTGCACCGCAACCGCGCGCGCGATCGCCGTCGGTGATTTGTGTGTGGCCACGCACACTATTGCCTGAACATGCGTACGCCAGCGCACCGCGACTTCCGCAAGCGGCGACCAATACTCATTGAGTTGCACGGACGCTGCGCAGGCAGCGCGGCATGTCGGCGCGCGCATCAACCTGTTCGCCGATTGCATGAATGCTTGCCCGGAACAGTTGTTGACCCGAGGACACCGATGAACAAGTTTGCAAGACCTTCCCGATACTTCGCGTACTTGGCAGCCGCTCTGATCGGTGCATCGGCGGGCGGATGCAACTCAGGCTCTTCTGCAGCTGCGCCAACGGTGACTGCAGAGTCGCCAGCGAACCACGCGACGCTTGTTGCGATGGACAACACCGTCATCAGCGCCACGTTCAGCGAAGCGGTGGCGCCCCTCAACGGCGCAGCAAGTATCACTGTGAGCTGCACCGCCCCGTGTGTGAATCCGACGGGAACGGTGGCTTTGGATGCGACGAATTCCGTGGCTACGTTTACCCTCGCACCGACAACGACTCTTGCGCCGCTGGCTCTCTATACGGTGACGGTAAGCGGAGCCAGCAGTCTTGCCACAGGGGCAGTATTGGCGAAGCCGTTCGTTTGGCAGTTCACGACCACCGCGACGCCGGGCTCGACGCTCCCTCCCACAGTGACCGCCGTCGCGCCAGTCGAAAATGCCACTGGGGTTGCGATCAATGAATTGGTCGTCAGCGCCGCATTCAGCGTACCGATTGCGGGGCTCGGCGGCGGAGCCACATTTACGCTGACCTGTGCTGCGCCTTGCGTCAGTCCAGCGGGTAGCGTGGGGCTCGACGCCACGCAATCGATCGCCCTCTACACTCTGCCACCGGCGAGTACACTTGCGCCGTTGACGCTCTACACCGCGACGGTCAAAGGTGCCACGGGTCTCAGTGACGGTCTTTCAATGACGGCGCCCTTCGTGTGGCAGTTCAAGACCGGCTCAGCCGCTGACACGACCCGACCCAGAGTGGTGGTGACTGCACCGCTGACGACGAATCCCGGGCCGACAGCGGATGTGCCCAGCAATGCCGCAATCACCGCAGCCTTCACGCAGGACATGTCCCCAGCGACAATCACCGCGGCCAGCTTTAAATTGACGTGTGCGGCGCCTTGCGTATCCCCGACGGGCGCAGTGACCTACAACGTCGGCAGCCGAACCGCGGTTCTGACGCCGGAGACCGCGCTCACTGTCGGCGCGACCTATACCGCGACGATCACGACCGAGGCTACGGATCTTGCCGGCAACGCACTTGCAGGCGACCAGGCCGCGTTGCCCGCGGCAAGCGATTACGTATGGAGCTTCACGACGTCAGCACCCGGGCCAGCGGCGAACATCTCGGTGCTGTCAACCAAGCCTTCGGCCGGCGAGCTCGCCGTGTGTCCAGCTGCTTCCATCAACGCAACCCTGCGCGTGCCTTCGGGGCTGCGTCTGGACGCTACCACGGTCAACTCAGCAACGTTTACCGTAACGGGACCGGCATCGACTGCAGTCGTTGCAGCATCGGTGGTACTCGATGCGGCGACTGGCACAATCGCAACCTTCACGCCGCACGGTCCGTTGATCGAGGGCGAAGTTTACACAGCGACGATGATGGGCGGTGCTGACGGCGTCAGAGACCTGGCAATCCCCGCAAACGAGATGCTGAGCAACTTCAAATGGGAGTTCACCGCTGGGGCTGCGACGGCCAGTTGTGTGGCGCCGATCGTTCTCGCATCGGTCGCGGCATCAGGGACATTCGGCGGCAGCGCCGGCATGACCAACTCAGGCATTCTGACGGTGGTCAACGGTGACATCGGCACCATCGCTACGGCGCCTTCATCGATCACCGGGTTCCACGACACCGCCGGAGACGTTTACACGGAAACGCCGACTGACGCGGGCGCGGTGAACGGCACAATCTTCACGTGCACGCACTCCACGACGGGCCCGACTGCCGGCGGGGTCAACGCTGCCAATTGCAAGATTGCAACTCAGGCGCGTCTCGACGCCCAAACGGCCTATCTGCAGATGAAGGGTTTGCCGCCCGGCGCAAATCCGGGCGGCAATCTCGCAAAACTGACTCTTGCTCCCGGCGTATACACGGCTCCGGCAGGCTCTTTCCTGATTCAAGGAGGCGATGTCACCCTCGACGCGGCGGGCGACGCGAATGCAGTTTGGGTGTTTCAGATGGCAACGACTCTCACCGTCGGCGGCCCGGGAGCCGCAGCTCCGCAGAGCATCGTTCTTGCCGGTGGGGCGCAGGCGAAGAATGTCTTTTGGCAGGTCGGCAGCGCCGCGACAATCAATGCCGGAGGAGGGGGAACGATGGTCGGAACGATCATCGCGGGAGCCGGTGCGGCTTTCTCGACCGCTGGCAACACTGCGATTGTGACGCTTAACGGCAGGGCCTTATCGCTCGGCGCGTCGGTCACCTTGGTGGATACGGTAGTTAACGTTCCTGCCCCCTAGGGCGACGGGGCTTTGGTGGGAGACGCCCGAATCTAACGGCACCCGTAGGTTAGCGGAAAGTCGCTGCCATGCGGACGCCCATTGGTATGAGACTGTGGTAAATATGGCGTTGCACCATGCTGCACGCCAAATCAAATGTAATGCCGGTCGCTTTCTTTGGACATGGCAGCCCAATGAATGCGCTGGAAAAGAATCGCTATACGTTGGCATGGGAGGAGTTTGGACGGGCCGCGCCCCGGCCGCGGGCAATCCTGTGTGTCTCGGCCCATTGGTGCACGCGCGGCGCGGCCGTCACCGCCATGCAGGAGCCACGGACCATCCACGATTTTGGAGGCTTTCCGCAGGCGCTGTACGCCGTTCAATATCCGGCTCGCGGTGATCCGGGCCTGGCAGCGCGAGTCAGACAACTGCTTGCCCCGACCGAGATCGTCGAGGATGCCTCTGACTGGGGATTGGACCACGGGACATGGTCGGTCCTGCGGCACATCTATCCAAAGGCGGATATTCCAGTCGTGCAGCTGAGCCTGGATGTGGCTCAGCCACTCGCATACCACTACCAGCTCGCCACGCGCCTGGCTCCACTGCGCAATGCCGGGGTCTTGATCGTGGGCAGTGGCAATGTCGTCCACAATTTGCGCACGGCATTGTGGGGGGATGGCGCTAACGCATTTGAGTGGGCGGCGCGCTTCAACGCGGACGTACGTCGGCGCGTCCTCTCGCACGATCATGCGGGCCTTGTCGACATGGAGTCGCTGGGTCCGGATGCATTGCTGTGCATACCGACGCCAGAACACTACCTGCCATTTCTCTACGCGATTGCGCTGCAGCGGTCCGATGATCGAATCGAGTTCCCTGCGGACGGAATTGAGCTCGGATCCATCAGCATGATGAGTGTCATCGTTGGGTCGAACCTGTCCCAATAGGGTGCACGCCATCTAGCGCGCACTCGGCACGCATTAGCCGATTCCGGAGGACGAACTCACGGCAAATCCTTGATATGACAGCAATTGCGGTTGGTCGGGGTCCGTTCGTCATTGTAGAGACTGCCGCCGGCACCACGCACGCACCGGGGTAGGGTCGGAACTCTCCTGTATCGGGATCGTTAACTCGAACGGGTATTTCGAAAGGAGAATCGCGTGTATCACGGCCTCGCCGCTGCCCTCTGTCTTATAGCCGCTCTCGCATTGATTGCAGGCGCCATCCGAGCTCTTTTCGCCAATATGCATGCCACGAACGGCTTTGGCCATGCCGTCCAGCACCCGCTCGAGCACTACGTCGGTGCGAATCGCCTGGCGACCGGCATTATGTTTGGTACCGTCGACAGCTCGATTGCAGCGCAGAAAGGCTGGTCGCTAATCGACCGTGCGCTACGGGCCAAGCGCGCCGTACGCATCGCAGCACGCTGACATCGAGCTGCCATCGATTACTGCGCGCAGCGTTGGGCTAACCGCTGTTCGCACGACAGTTCGCAGCTTGCGGCTGCGAACTGACGATTCGCCGTCGCATCCCACTAGTGCAGGTGGACGCCGCCGTTTCCGGATAACTCAAGCAACCCAATCAGTATCAGATAGATCGCGACGATGTAATTCAATAGCCGCGGCATGATCAGAATAAGAATGCCCGCGATGATTGAAACCACTGGGCCTAACGTCATGTGAAAATTCATACGTCCCTCTGGGATTTAAGTCCCGCGCTTACGGTCCGCGCGTTGTCATGGTTAGGGTCTGAGGTTACTACATTACGCGCACGGTGAGGATTCTCCGCGATGGGCGGCGCGCTGCACGTGCCGCAGCGCATGCTGAAAGTATTACCATCGCGACCGCATTTGGCGCTAAACGTTGGCGGCGCCATTCCCAGGCCATTTTGCGACGACGAAGTCCGGCGCGCGCGAAATCATGATCGCCCGAAACTCTTCCCCCTCTCGGGCGTTATCTCTTAGCAAGATGTCTGAAGATGAATTATGGACCAAGATTATTTTGAGGAATACATCGTAAGTAATTGAATGGTCTTATTTAAGTGGTGCATTCAACCTTTCAGAATGGATCTTCAGGTGCTGCCATAAACGTGTAAACTCCTTGGCCCGGCGCATCGCGGCCCGCGCGTTGAATTCAGGCACGAGAGTTGCGCACCGACTCAAGTTTCTGTCTGGCCAAGTGGTCCAGGCAACGCGGCCGTTTTTAGGAGTGCACATTGCCTTCCAAAGCCCGAGGTTCATATCGTTCGCGTGGTAGATCACGTGAAACCCTGACTGGACGCGTAGTCGTCGTGTCGCCTCACTTGGACGACGCGGTCATGTCTCTGGGCTCTACTGTTGCGCATGCGGTGCAGCAGGGCGCAAAAGTCGAGATCTTGACCGTCTTTTCAGATAAGCCCTCGTCGAATGCGCCTGCGGGTCCTTGGGATAGTCAATGCGGATTTTCGACCGAGGGCGAAGCGGCGACCGCACGGCGGGAAGAGGATCGCCGCGCATGTTCAGTACTGGGCGCCGAGCCGCGCTGGCTGGATTTTGGCGATGAGTGCTATGAGCGCCGCGGTGACGACAATGATATTCACTCCGCGGTGACTTCAGCAGTCAGCGGAGCAGATGCGGTCCTTATTCCGGGCTTTCCGTTGACTCACGCGGATCATGCGAGTTTGAGCCAACTCCTTCTCAGCAAGGGAATCAATGCTCCGCGCGTCGGGCTGTACGCTGAGCAGCCCTACATGTTCACGCAGGGCAAGACGCCGCATGGGTCGGCGCCGTCAGCGCCGCTCAAACCAATCATTGGTGCAACACCGCCTTGGACGCGGGTGCGCACCGACGGGGTGTCCAGGCGCGCTAAATACCGCGCGGTGCGCTCCTATCGCTCGCAACTGCGTTACCTCGGGCTCGGAAATATTGGACTGCACAGAATGATCTGGCGCGAGGCAACCCAGGGTGGCGAACCTATGGTTTGGTTGTCGTGACGTGCCTGGCGCCGCCGCCTTCGATAAGGAATTTCTACAACCTGCCCCCGGTGCGGTGATCGCGCATTCGCTCTTGAGCGTCTGAGCTGTGCAGCCAGCCCCTCTCCTAGAGGCGCCCGAGAAGCATAAGGACCACCACGATGATCAAAACGGTGCCTAATACCCCGATGCCGCCGTGGCCGAAGCCGTAGCCATAGCCGCCGAAGCGGCCGCTGAAGCCGCCCAGCAAGAAGACGATAAGAACGATGACCAGTATGAGACCGAGCGACATGAACCTAAACTCCTGCTCTAAATCTATCGCACACGCGTGGACTTTGGCCCCGCAGGCCTTATAGCTGACAACGAGCGGACTTTTTGACTGCGCACATTTCTTCTGCCACTCGGCGCCACTTGCATAAGCTGCGCGCCATTGCGGCATGTGTCCGTACGATAGCGCACCAATGAGTCTCCATAAGATGCGGCACGCAGCGGCGGGGTCAGTTGAGTGCGCCGCGCGATCCTGCGGATGGGTAGGACAGCGTCACGGCGCGCGCATTAGAGTGTCAGGGCGCTGCGGGTATGCCGTATTTGCACGCCGACTTCTCCATGTGCAATCCACACGGCGTCATGCACTGCGAGTTGACGCGGAATGGACTTTGGTTGATGGATCCTCGCATTGCGAATAGGATGATAATCAACCTTCGGGAGATCAACTTGGCAGACAAATTTGCATCTTCGCGCGAAGTAATTATACGAACAGAGGCTTGGGACGAGGCTACCCATTTTTATAAATCAGTTCTTGGCCTGCCGATCACGTACCGCAGCAACACGATGCTGGGATTCGAAACGGGTGCCTTCTGCCTCTATGTCGAGAAAGGCGCCAAGCACGGCCCAGTATTCGAATTTCTGGTGCTGGATGTAAATGCTGCGAAAGCCAGGCTCGTGGCTGCGGGTTGCACGGTCGAGGAAGAGGATGCTGCCCTCCCGCGTTGCTACATTCGCGATCCGTATGGCGTCATGTTCAACATCGGCCAAGCACCTACCGTGAAGTGACTGCGGTACGGATTCTATGGAATCGTGGATTTCCGGAGTCTCGCAACACGGCTATGCGATTCTGTTCACAGCGGTATTTCTAGAGGCAATCGGCTTACCAGTGCCGGCAGCGCTCATCCTGCTGATAGCCGGCGGCGCCGCCGCGAACGGTACCCTGCAGGTGGGCTACGCACTATCAGGCGCCATCAGCGTAACTCTCGCAGGCGACACCCTAATGTTTCTCTTGGGTCGTTACACCGGCTGGTGGTTGCTGGGTTTACTGTGCCGCATATCGCTGAATCCGGAATCGTGCGTACTGCGCTCCGCGGATGCCTTTTATCGCCGCGGCCGCACTTTGCTGGTAATCGCGAAGTTCATCCCGGGTATCAACACCATGGCTCCGCCGCTTGCGGGCAGCATGAATATGCGGTTCTGGCCGTTCATACGGCTTGACCTGGCGGGGGCGGCACTTTACGTAGGCACATGTTTTGGGATTGGATTTCTCTTCAGCGGTGCGTTGGGAGCGTTGACTCGAGGTTACCACGCGTTCGGCCGAGTCGTCGGCTGGGCCTTCGTCGCCCTGATTCTAGGATATGTGGGATTCCAGATTCTGCTCTGGACAAGAACGCGCAGGCTAGTCGCGGTTCCGTTGGTGCATCCTAAGGAAGCGGCACGCGAGATGGCCGCAGGCGCCTGGATCTATGATGTTCGGAGTCACGGGTACCTTGATGCCAAGGCATCACGCATCCAAGGCTCCCGACGGCTCGACCCCAACGCGCTGAACCAGTCCAAGACAGAACTCCCGCCTGATCGCCCTGTGTATGTGTATTGCACCTGCGTGCGGGAAGCGACGAGCGCGCGCGTAGCGCGAGAGCTGCAGAAACACGGCGTGCGCGTCGCGGTCATCAAAGGCGGCTTGCGGGCGTGGAAGAGGGCGGGATTGCCTCTCGAACCCGTACCTGCTTCCGAGATGGCGCAGCTTCCGATCTTTATTTGAGGCCGAAGCTCGCACGAGTAAAGCGCAGCGAACCGATAGCCGCTCGTCGGTATCGTCTGTCCAGGTTCTAGTGCTCCTTGCTCCAAGGTGCGTTCACCGCTCTCACTCCATAGCTGCGCGCGATGAAGTTCGCGCAAGCAGTGCCGTTGATCCGGCTTAGAGCAAGTACTTGGCGAGCGGGTCCCAATAGTGATTTTTCCAACCAGAATTCAAATGCTCGAAGCGACCCTCCGGAAAACCGGTGTGGTCGAGAATGATCTGCGTGTGCGCGCCGCGCACCACGAGTTCCATTCTCACGAGTGAATACACGCCAGCTGTCCAATCGCCGGGTCGCCAGGCTTGGACAATGCGCTCGTTGGGAACGAGCTCGACATTGCGCCCACTGATTAAGCCTCCGAAGAGCGAAAAAGCGCCGCCGGCCGTGGGGTCAATCTGCGCAGGCGCACCGGAGAACGCGCTGAACTGCTTGGAATTCAGCAGCGCTGCGTAAAGGCGCCCGGAACCCGCGTTGAAATCGATCTCCTGGTGCAAGGACGTGCGACCACATTGCGTCCTTGGAGTGGCTGGAAGAGCAGCCTGCTGCCCCATGTCCTGAGCACGAGAGCCTTCGATACGCAGAGTACCGATCACGAGCGCAGTCCCAATGATAAACTGGCGTCGAGCCGGCACTTCGATCCGACCAGTTGTTGTCTTTTCCTGATTCAGCATGTGGCGCATCTTTGCTTCATATCGATTTGTCACGTCGAAGTGATTGCATAAAAACACGGGATCAAAATATGTTCAAGATCATATTCAGGCGCGCATGCGAAGATTGATCGCGACACTCTCCGGCAGCTAAAGGTGAGGGCTTCCCGTGCCATATTCTTCGGCGCATCGACAGAAAGTACGACAAAGCATCATTGAAAGTGCGCGTCGGCTGTTCAATCGTCACGGCTTCGATGCCGTATCGATCGACGGCATCATGGCCGGCGCACAGCTAACTCGTGGCAGCTTTTACAGCTACTTTTGCAGCAAGGGCGAGCTGTACACGGAAGTGTTAGCGTGCTTTCTCACGGACCCGCAGTGGAAAAACACTTGGGAAGGCATACACATTGATATGACGGCCGCCGCCCTTGGTCCGCAAATCGTTCGCGCTTACCTGTCGCGTCAACATTTTGAGGACGTCGAGAACTCGTGTCCGATGGTGGCGCTGCCGAGCGACGTCGCGCGCAGCGGCAAGAGCGCACAAAGCGCCTTCGAGACTGCGTTTAAGGCGATGGTGAAAATTCTGGAACAGGGCTGCTCCAACATAGATCACTCGCACCGCGCGGTGGCGCAGTCGGTCGCTGCAATGTGCGTAGGCGGAATGGTGATCGCGCGCGCCATCGCCGACCGCGCTCTCGCGGACGAGTTGCGCGGCGCTTGCATGGCGGTGGCGCTTAAGTTGGGCGGCTGGGATGCGACGATGGGCTCAAACCCCGCAAAGACCAACGCATATCGAGTGCGCGCTGGGGGCTCATCATCCCAGGTACGCGGAGCTGGCCGCCGCGTCAGATGATCGGTGCTTTTTATCATCCCCGAGCTATCAGCTGCACACGTTAGGCATGCGCTCCGCCAGCCGTCGGCGTACTCTACGGCGCCATGTGTGGCCGGTACGTCACTAAGGACCAAGCGGCTATCGAGCGCGCATTCTCGATTGTGAAGCCCTGGTGGCGGTTCGATGCGAGCTACAACGTGGCCCCATCGCAGCAGGTTCCTGTCGTGCGCAGCGTCGCGGGCGAGAGGGGAGGCGCAATGGTGCGCTGGGGACTCATACCGTTCTTCGCCAAGGGCATACCGCCGAAGTATTCGACCATAAATGCGCGCGTAGAGACGGTCGAGACCGCTGCATCTTATCGGGGGCCGTGGAACCGCGGACAGCGCTGCATTCAAGTGGCTGCGGGATTCTATGAGTGGCATTTGTCAGCCGACGGCAAGAAGCAGCCCTTTTTTATTCATCTCGCGGATCGCGAGGTCTTCGGCTTCGCCGGGTTGTGGGATAGATCCTTCGCCGCGGACGGCAGCGCCATCGAAAGCTGTGTTCATATCACCATGCCCGCCAATGACCTCATGCGCGATATACACAACACCGGAAGTAATCCGCATCGCATGCCCGCGATTCTTAGGTCGGAGGACTACGACGCGTGGCTCGGCGGTACGACCGATGAAGCGCGTGCTGCCCTCGTACAATATCCCTCTGATCTCATGGTTGCGTACGCAGTCAGCACGCGTGTCAATACGCCGAAGAATAACGACGCGTCGCTGGTTGAACCGCTTACCTAGGCGCGCACTCGCCACCCCGCGTCGCACGCATTAAGTAACCTCGGGCCGCAGGGGCCCGCAGGGGCCCGCAGGGGGTTCGCACCGTACGCCCGCAGGGCGGGCGCGCCCCTCAAGCGATTCCTCGGCGGACTATTTGCTCTCGCTCAGCGGCCCCGACGTCCTGAATATTGTGACGGCCGTCACTTCTGATGGGCCGCGTTATGGCCGCGGCAACCGATATTGAGATATCGGAACTGCAAGAATGCAGTGTTTCGATTTAGCTTAAACCAATGAACATTCGGCCGAAGGTCACCGCGCTCGTCGCGTCATTGTTCGTGATTCTCGGCGTGGCTGAAATCCTCGTCATCAAGCAGGTCTTGCTGCCGAGCTTCGTCGAGCTTGAGCGCGCAGACGCACACATTGCCATGCGGCGCATCCGCAATGCCGTTGAGCTCGCGAACGACCGCCTCGCGCTATCCGCGACGGACTGGGGCAACTGGGCTGATACCTATCGATTTGTTCAAGATCACAACGACGCCTATATAGCCGACAACGTTACCACGGTCGCTCTCAAGGAACTCAACGTCAATGCCATGCTCGTCGTTGATAACGAAGGAAAGTTTGTTCTCGCAAGCGAGCTTGATTTGAAGTCCGATGAGCCGTTGGATCTCGATTTCGTAGCGCGCAAGTCGTTGCCCGCGGATTTCCCTTGGCGTGCGAATCTGCGCGACGGCGTACCGTCGAAGGGGTTCGTGCAAACAAATCACGGCATCCTAATGATGGCGGGGGCGCCCATTCTGAACGGCACTGGACACGGCGCGCCACGCGGCATGGTCATCATGGGACGCTTGCTCGCGGCCGCCGATATCGCCCGTATCGGGGCGCAGGCGCAGGCGCAAGTGTCAATGACCGCCCAGCGCAAGGAACGGGTCGCTGAACAACTCATCGAGAGCGACGCTGTCACGCACGTGTATCGATCGATCGACGACGTGTACGGCCAGCCGATTATGACGCTGCGGGTCGACGTTCCGCGGCAAATTACTCTGCGCGGTTATTCGGCCATCGCCTATGCATCCGGTTACTCCTTGGTTGCGGCGGTAGTGGTGCTGATTCTACTGGTCGTCATCCTGAATCGCGTGGTCTTGACACCGCTCGCTCGCGTGACGCGTCATGCCGTGGCCATCGGGGCCGGCGAGGATCTGACGCGGCGGCTGAATTTCAACAGTAAAGACGAGATTGGCGTTCTAGCGCACGAGTTCGATGGAATGGTCGAGCGCGTGGCCGAATCGCGTCGGCAAGTAGTCGACCAGTCCTTCCAGGCGGGATTCGCGGAACTTGCCAAGGGCGTTCTACACAATCTCGGCAATGCTATGACGCCCATCGGGGTGCGGTTGTCGAGACTGCGCGACCGATTGCGTGCTGCGCCGACTGAAAACGCGGAACAGGCAGTCGCAGAACTGGCCAGCGGCGCAGTCGATCCGGCGCGCCGTAGCGACCTTGAGGAGTTCGTACGCTTGGCGTGCGCGGAGCTCGCGCTGGCTGTGAAGGCCGCGGAAATTGACGTCGCCGTGATGAGTCGACAAACGGCAATCGTACAGGCGGCGCTTACCGAGCAGCTGCAAGCCGCGCGCAACGAGCATGTAATCGAATCCGTACGGTTGCCTGAACTCATTGCGCAGTCGCTCGAGATCGTGCCGGAGTCGTGCCGTCAAAGACTCATGGTCGCCACGGACGACTCACTGAAGAAAGTCGGTGTCGTGAGTGTGGCGCGCACGGTACTGCGACTCATTCTGCAGAACCTGATCATTAACGCCGCGGACGCCGTGCGCGAGGCCGGCAAGGATAAGGGCGTGCTGCACGTCGCCGCGGAGATCGTCCACGAAGCAAATGGCGACCAATTACATCTTCACTGCAAGGATGATGGCATCGGTATTGCAGCGGACAATCTGGAGCGCGTGTTCGAGAAGGGTTTTTCAACCAAGTCGAAAGCCACCAATTACGGCATCGGGCTGCATTGGTGTGCCAACGCTATCGGGGCATTGGGAGGGCGGTTGTGGGCTGCAAGCGAAGGCCCCGGGCGCGGCGCATCGATGCACCTCATAGTGCCGATCGGTGTGCGCGAGAGCGTATCAATTGCAGGAGCTGCGTGAGGTTCCACATGGCAGATCAAGTTAGAACTCAAGTGCGTGTCCTCGTCGTAGACGATGAACCTGACATCCGCGACGCGTATCGGCAGATACTCCTGGAGACCGAAGTAAACCAGGACATCGCGGGATTTCGCGAATTACGCGCGCGCTTGTTCGCGAAGGCCTCGCCTGGTGCGGCGCCGGGGAAGTCGATATCGCGTGGTGCGAGCTTCGATCCGGTATTCTGCGAACAAGCCGAAGCTGCGGTCGCTGCCGTTCAGGAGGCACTTGCGCAGGAGCAGCCGTTCGCGGTCGCATTTCTCGACATGCGGATGCCGCCGGGTAGGGACGGGGTGTGGGCAGCGACGAGAATCAGGGAACTCGATCCTGCCATCGAGATCGTCATCTGCACCGCTTACTCAGACGTCGATCCCAGCGAAATCGGCGGCATTGTACCGCCCGAAGACAAGCTTTCGTATTTGCAAAAGCCGTTTCATCCCCATGAAGTGCGGCAGATGGCAATCGCACTCGGCAGCAAATGGCGTGCAGAGCGCCGCATCGTCAAGCTCGCCTATTTCGATGCACTGACGGGATTACCAAATCGCGAGCAATCGCGCAATCGCCTGATGGGAGCGATAGAGGCTGCCAAGGAGCACGGGCGTACCCTCGCGGTTCTCTACCTGGATCTCGATAACTTCAAGCGCGTCAATGATACGTTGGGCCATGCCGTCGGTGATGAACTTCTGTGTCTGGTGGCGACGCGACTGCGCAACTCGCTGCGCTCCAGCAACTCCACTACTGCGGCAGCGGATCTAGGCGACCGACTCGGCGACCTGGCACGTCTCGGCGGCGATGAATTCATGGTATTGCTGCCCAATCTGCTCACGGGGCTCGACGCCGGTGCCGTCGCCGCGCGTCTGATTCGCGACCTGCGTGAGCCCGTGCAGCTCGCAACCAACTCGCTCGTCGTGTCACCCAGCGTCGGGATCGCTTTGTTTCCGCAGGACGGCGCTGACGCCGCCACGCTGTTGCGCAATGCGGATCTGGCGATGTACTTCGCAAAGCGCAAAAATCCGGGCACGTTCGCGTATTACGACATCGCCATGAACGCCGTGGCGTTGCACCGCTTTACGATCGAAGGTCGACTGCGCGGAGCCCTCGAGCGCAACGAGTTCACCCTGGATTACCAGCCTCAGTTCGACGTCCGCTCGGGCGGAATATCCGGCATGGAGGCACTGTTGCGCTGGACGAGCGACGAACTCGGCGGCGTACCGCCGACGGAATTCATTCCCATCGCCGAAGAAACCGGATTGATACTGTCCATCGGCGAATGGGTGTTGCGCAACGCGTGCCGCCAGGCCAAGGCATGGGAGGACGAGGGCTTGCCCGTTGGTCGGATGGCGGTAAACGTATCCGGCCGGCAATTTGCGCTCGCTGAATTCCCGGCGCTGGTGGCGTCGATTTTGAAAGAGACTGGCCTTTCGCCCGCCAATCTCGAGTTGGAGATCACCGAATCGGTGGTCATGGCTGATGAAGGTTGGGCGCAAAAGGCGATCAATGAGCTAAAACAGCTGGGAATTTCCCTTGCCATTGACGATTTCGGCACTGGCTATTCGAGTTTCGGGCGCCTGCGCCACTTCGCGGTGGATCGCCTTAAGATCGACCGCTCATTCGTGACTAGTATCAACGATGGCAGTGACGATCGTGCGATCGCTGCTGCGATCATCGCCATGTCACGATCGTTGCGCGTCAATGTGACGGCGGAAGGCGTCGAGAATTTCCCGCAATTAATGTTTCTTCAAGAACATGATTGCCACGATGCGCAGGGATTCCTCCTCAGCAAGGCGCTGCCGGTGAAAGAAGCTCACGCGCTGCTGCAGCGCGTAGCTGAGATCACGGACAAATCCAGGACGCAGCGATTGAAGGCCATAATCGGCTAGATCACCGCGCCTCGCCTGCTCGAGCGCTACCGCCAGCATCAGTAAGCGCAGGCCCGAGTGGGTTGCTGCACCAGACGGCTGCCGTCTTGATTTCCCTGACCGACCCTGATATTTGGTTTATCGGCCGAGACGAGACCTCGCGCTCGCGTTTTCCTATCGCCCAATCAAAGTCCCGCCAGAGGTTGCGAAATGAAACTTGGCTGCACTACACCTACGCCACGGCGTTCGAAGGTCTGGCAATACGTGGGCTGGGGGTATCCAAGGCGAACCATGGCGCACAAACAGCCGGACCAGCCGCGCACGCGCATGCCCTGGTGGTTGCTAGGTGCGGCGCGGATGAGTGCTTTGCTGAGCGCGAGCGCCCTGGGATCGGTGGACGCCATCGCAGAGCCTTGTACCGGAAAAGGTGTCGAGTTGCAGGTATTGGGTTCGGGCGGTCCCGAGCTTGAGGACAAGCGGGCGTCGAGCAGCTATCTTTTGTGGCAGGACGGGCGCCCGCGGATCCTGGTCGACAGCGGTGGCGGCAGCGCTCTGCGCTTCGGCCAGTCGGGCGCGCAAGTTGCGCAGCTTGACGCGATTCTGTTTTCTCACCTGCACATCGACCACAGCGGGGATTTCGCTGCGCTGATCAAGTCGTCTTATTTCGAGGAGCGTGATCGTGAGTTGCCGGTCTACGGGCCGCTTGGAAACGCCGATTTTCCCTCGACCACGGAGTTTGTAGCGGATCTCTTTGACCGCAAGCGCGGCGCCTACCGCTATCTTGGGGACTATCTGATCGGCAAGGACGGCGGTTACGTGTTACACGCCCACAATGTGGCGCTCGGAGAACACGAAGTACGCACATACTCTCCGGCGCCAGGCCTTACTGCGAGCGCAACCCGGGTAGTGCATGGCGGCGTTCCGGCGCTTGGCTGGCGCGTCCGCATGGGAGATAAAAATATCGTGTTTTCCGGCGACGGCAATGGCGACAATGGCAACCTGGAACTTCTCGCAAAGAATGCGGATTTGTTCGTCGCGCACAATGCAATCCCCGAAGGGGAAACGGATTCAGCACGGCAGTTGCACATGCCCCCGTCTGTGATCGCGCGCATCGGCCAAACTGCAGGAGTCAGGAGGATCGTGCTATCGCATCTTATGCTGCGTACGCTCGGACGTGAGTCTGAGACGCAAGCAATCATCTCACGTACCTATTCGGGACCTGTGGTATTCGCCAACGACCTCGACTGCTTTCACTGACTCAATCCGCAGTACCGCGATTTGCGAATGACTGCGCGGCGTTTCTCGAGGAGGGGAGCCAGAGAAGCCGCACTAGCAGACGATCGATCGATAAAACTCCCGGCCCAGCGATGGCGATCCACAAGAACAACGCCAGGTATTCAAACTCATCGAAGCCTAAAAGAGTTTCCAGGGAATCAACGTCACTCCACTTTGCAGATCGGATTGCGACGATCATGGTGATTCCGAGGGCGCCGGCCGAAATGCGACTTAGAAACCCCATGAGCAGGAACAGTCCTCCAAAGAATTCGACTCCCGATACGAATGGCGCGAGCAAATGGGCGTTCGGGATGTTCCAGCCGACGAAGTTTTCGGTGACTTGAGGCAGATTGTTCAGCTTGCCCCAGCCACTCCACATAAAGACCCAACCGACTGTAATGCGTGCGAAGAGCGGTGCAAGCCAGCTTAGATGTCTCGCGACGCGCTCGGGCCAATCGATAAGCCATTGGACGAACAGACGCATAGATCCTCCCCTTACAAAGCCGCTAATGAACGCTGCCGCCCAGGTGCGGCCGCCTTCCCATCAGCATGCTTAGGCCCGCGAGTTAGACCGGTCGGTTGAATACTTTATTGCTTATGCGCGAGCGGGCGGCTGTGCGTACAATCGACTTCTGTGTCGCTTGCGAATGCTTGTATCTCACGTAGGTCGCCGTCTGCCCGCTGGGCCGCGCGGATAGGTTCGATGCACGGTTTTTAGCTGCCCATGCGCAATTACCCGCCCGAAATCCCGGTCTCCTCTGTGAGCGCGTCTCCCGGTGGCGCGGCGGCAGATGCGCGGATCACGCGATTGTTCGAGGCGATGCGCCCCGATCTGTTGCGTTTTGCTCTATGGCTGACGCGTGACCGAGCGCTTGCAGAAGATGTTGTCCAGGAATCCTTATTGCGAGCTTGGCGCTCACGCGAAGCACTGAAGGATCCGGCATGTTCCCGCGCATGGCTATTGACGATCGTGAGGCGGGAGCATGCGCGGCTATACGAGCGCAAACGCTTGGAGCTTGTGAGCTTGAACGATGCACTAGAGAACGAAGGCGCCGCTCTCCTGAGCCGCGACGACAGCGACGTTGATGCGCTGCGCGGTGCTATCCTGCAGCTGCCGATCGAGTATCGCGAGCCGCTGATCATGCAAGTCCTTGGCGGCTTTTCAGTCGAGGAGATCGCGCGCGAATTAAGCTTGTCAGCGTCCGCCGTACTCACGCGCCTGTTTCGCGCCCGGAATAAGCTGCGCACGCTCTATGGGCTGGCTCCTGCGCCGGATTGCTCGAGTTCGGAGGCACCGCCATGAACTGTGAGGATGTACGTCGGCAAATCGGGGCGGAGCCGGGCGTTTCCTCAGAGGAGCTTGCGCAGCATTTGAAGGGCTGCCCCGCCTGCGCGGAATTTCAGCTCGAAATGGTCGCTCTGGATGCGCATATTCGCCGTGCGCTTGAGAAGCCGCCCGGGATTGCGCGCGCGCGCCGGCGGATGGCTGCGCAGCCCAGGTGGGCCCTCGCGGCCAGCGTACTGGTGGCGGCTATCGCAACACTCGCAGTTTGGGCGCTGCGAACCAACACCACCCTTGCGCACGAAGTGGTCGCACACGTGATCGCGGAGCCGCAGAGCTGGGCTGCGGCGGATGCCGTGTCAGAGACCGAGCTCAATGATGTTCTGCAAAAGAGCGGGTTGGTCCTCGATCCGACTCCGTACAGCGTCGTATACGCGCGCAGTTGTTGGTTTCGGGGACACTTCGTACCCCATCTAGTCGTACGAACGGCGCACGGTCTCGCCACCGTCCTGATCTTACGCAATGAAGCCGTCGCCACGCGTGAGAGTTTTAACGAAGACGGATTGTCCGGCGTCATCGTGCCCAGTGTTCATGGAAGCATCGCTGTTCTTGCTGGGAACAGCGCACAGCTCGACGCTGTTGCGCAGCAGATGCGTATCGCGGTGCGCCCGCAACAAGTTGCCAAGTGAATTAAACCGCGGACTTCAGGCACCGGTTCCGCGGCAAGCATGCGGCATCGGCGCATGGCCGTCGCCCGTCGAGGAGCAGCTTTGGCGCTTGGCGCGCAGCATAAGGTCTTGATTGTTAACGCGTCGAGACGTTAACACGCCGTGATGCGTCGCAACGACTGCGGCAAGCTGCGGCCTGCGCTTGTGTGCGTCACGTAGGAAATATCTGACTTAATGTCGCGCCAGTCGGGCATTGGCAGAGTCTTCGGGCGAGCGCATTCTATCAGCGTAGATCCGGATCCAATCATGTGTTGACCGTCCGCATCTATTATTCCCTCACGAGGCCGCCACGCGCGGCCTCGCCTATTTTTGCGACTGCATTTAAATGCCGGTGTCGCTGGCAGTGCCGAGTTCGGCGCGTGCACCGGCTGGCTGACACTGCGGCGAATACTGCCAGCCACTTCCAAGGTTTATCCAAATAAAGTTTTGAGCTTATCCTCGCGCCCCGCACGCGTGTACGATTCCGGCGGGGGTCACGTCGGTCGCTTGTGGGCATAGCGATGATCAGCGTGAGGCATGTGAGACAGCGACCGTCGCAGATGTTAGCGTAGCCACGTTGTGGTGCGGTCGCACTTGCGCGAGTGGTTCCGCGTTGATCGCGATCGCCCTCTCCAGAGGCCGAGGAAGATGAGGCCGTGAACCGTCGCTTTACGTATCTCGTACTTGCCGCGCTCGTACTCGGCGTCTTGGTGGGCTTTGCACTCCATAAGACCCTGCCCGATCCCGCCGTGGCAGGGGTGGCGGGCTATTTTTCCATTGTCACGGACGTCTTCCTGCGCCTGATCAAGATGATCATTGCGCCCCTTATTTTTGCGACGCTCGTGAGCGGTATTGGCCATATGAGCGACTCGACTGCGATCGGTCGCATCGGGGCGAAGACTCTCGTTTGGTTTCTCGGCGCTTCGTTCGTGTCGCTCGTGGTCGGCCTGGTGTCGGTCCAACTGTTCGACCCCGGCGCCGGCCTTGACCTGCATGTTGCCGGGCAAAGCGCCGCGGTAGTGGATACCTCGGCGCTCACGCTGAAGGATTTCGTGACCCACCTCGTGCCGACGTCAATTGTAGATGCCATGGCAAGGAATGAAATATTGCAGATCGTCGTTTTCTCGGTGCTTTTCGGTATGGCATTGGTTGCATTGGGCGAGCGCGCGGCGGCAGTGCTCGTGCTCATTGAGCAGGTGGCAGCCATCATGCTGAAGGTCACAGGATATGTGGTTGCGTGCGCACCCGTTGCAGTCTTCGCATCGATTGCCGCTACCGTCACGGCGCAGGGGGCGGGGATACTGCTCGCATACGCCAAGTTCATCGGTAGTTTCTACGTATCACTCGTAGTCCTGTGGGTGATATTGATGGGCGCTGCTGCGTTGGCCATCGGCTTGCGATCGCTGGATCTCGTCCGCGCAGTCAGGGAGCCGACTTTGCTCGCGTTTTCGACGGCGAGCTCGGAGGCAGCCTATCCGCTGCTCCTGGAGCGCTTGCATGGCTTCGGAATTCCCCGCCGGATCGTATCGTTCGTCTTGCCGCTCGGCTACTCCTTCAACCTCGACGGTTCGATGATGTATTGCACGTTCGCGGTGTTATTCATTGCGCAGGCATATAGCATCCAAATTAGCCTCGGCCAGCAGGTAACGATGCTCTTGGTGCTGTTGGTGACGTCCAAGGGTATTGCGGGCGTGCCGCGCGCTTCTCTGGTCGTCATCGCATCAACGCTGGCGTATTTCAAATTGCCCGAAGCGGGACTGCTGCTCATCCTCGCGGTCGATCACCTGCTCGACATGGGTCGCAGCGCCACCAATGTGATTGGCAATTCGGTGGCGGCGGTGATCGTCGCAAGCTGGGAGGGCGCCGCGCCGGTACAAAGGCCGACGTCGCCTTCCGACCCTTTTCCCGCCGTGCTTTGAGAACCGGACAGTGCTCAGGCGCTGCGATAAAGCTTGGTCATCACGAAGTCGCGGTGTCCAAGAACTTCAGCCGCTGTGAGACGCCCATTTGGCTGCGCGATGCTGCCGACAAGGACGCGAAAATCGTGCCTTTGTTGCCGTCCTGCGCCGTGGCAAGAGGCTGTGCGCATAGACTGGGCGCATACGGCGGCTTGCCGTGAGCGCGGTTTATGAGGGCGGGGCGGCGTCGGTGGGATGAACACTGCCGTGCTCACCCATCTGCTCGGTGCTGCCGCTCGTAAGGGCCTTCGCGAGCCCGAAGAGCCGCCCGGCTCGGCTGGCCGGGGCATCCCAGTACTCTGCGTCGCTTATCGTGATTTCAAGCAGCGCCAAGTCAGGATCGGCCAGTCCGTCCGGAAACCACGGTTCAACCCAAGGGGTCCACAGCTCCCGCATCTTGTCGCGATCCCGAAAGAGACGTGCACTACCGCAGACCGACACGTAGCTCTGTTTGTCCGTATTGGCATAGCTCAGATTCACTTTCCGATGCTGATCAATCTCCCCGACCTTGCCGGACGACAGCGCCGTGAAGAACCATAGTTTGCCTTCGGAGTCCATTTGCAAAGTGGCAAGGGGCCGGCTGCGCAAGGATCCGTCTGGTTCCTCTGTGGTCAGCATAGCGATCGGGGCTTGGGCGATGAGATCAGCGAGCTTCTGCATCCCTGCGTCGCTCTGAGCAGCCTTTTTCATCAAGCATCTCCGGTCGTGTCGAACGTCAGTGCAAGGCAGCAAGCTTCGTGCCCCTGACACGCTCGCCGTGCGGCGGTTTGCCCAGGCAAAGAAAAAGCGCTTCCGTGAACGGGCCGCGCGATTGGATATGCACGTTGTGTCAGTTTCAGCGCCAATTCAAATACATTATTTAGCTAAGAACGCCGCCTCCGGCTGCTGGCCATACGCGGTGTAGCCGCACGCTTAGGGCCGTTGCCGCGCGATTCGAGGCTCTTCTTCAAGACTGCCATCAGATCGATCACCTGCGCGCTCTTTTGTCCTTCCCTGGGTGCCTTCTCCTTCGGCGTGAGGACATGCGTCTGCCGTTTGCGCACCTTCTCTTTGATGCGGCGCATCAGATCCTCACGATAGGTGTCGTGATATTCCTCCGGTTTCCAGGGTGCGGTCATCTCTTCCAGGAGCTTTTCCGCCATTGCCACTTCTTTTGGCGAGACGTTTGCGGCTTTAGAATTCGGTGTCACCACATCCAAGTCGCCGAGCGAACGCAGCTCGGCAGCAAAACGCAGAGTATTGAATAGCAGCGCGCGCTTATCCGCGCCAATCACGCCAAAGTGCTGCCTGCCGCGTATGACAACTCCTCCCACTGCTACCTTGGCGGTGCGCAGCAGGGTTTCGCGCAGCAATGCGTATCCCTTCTCGCCACCCTTCGTCGGGATGAGGTAGTAAGGATTTTCATAGTACTCGGGTGCGATTTCTGCGGCGTTGGTAAAGCTCGTGATCTCGATTGTCTGCGAGGCCTTTACGTTGGCTTGCCGAAAATCCTCCTCCGAGAGTGCGACATACTCGCCCTTCTTGTATTCGTAGCCCTTGACGATATCGCCCCAGTCGACCACTTTGCTGGTGCGTTTGTTGATGCGCTGATAGCCGACCGGAGCAAAATCGCGGCTGTCGAGGAGGGTGAGATCTAACGCGCTACTGCGCGCTGCGGAGTACATCTCCACGGGAATGTAAACCAACCCGAAGGAGACGGCGCCTTTCCACATTGCACGTGCCATGTGCAAAAGAGTAGCACGCACTGTGCCCGGACATACGCCTCGGCCGCGGCTTATTTACGACTGGTCAGCCGCCGGATAGCACTCTCCAATGAGCGCTCCGATTCGGCGTAGTTCTCCCAGCCGGTGTTGCGGCCGAGCAGCGCGGGCGCGCTTGTCACGGTAAAGCGCTTCGGGTCAAGACCAGCGCGCACGAGCGTCCATGGTACGGGCATGGAAACCGGTGCACCCGCGCGCGCGCGCGCTGACAGTGGTGCGACCGCGGTTGCAGTGCGGTCGTTGCGTAGGTAATCGAGGAAGATACGACCGGCTCTCGCGGCCTTGGTCATCTTGAGGATATAGCGCGTTGGATTGGCGTCATGCACCTGCACGCACACGGTCTGCGCAAACGCCTTGGCCTCTGCCCAGCCGAGCGCGCGACGCCCTGGCTTGGCCAACGGCGTCACGACGTGCAGGCCCTTGCCGCCGGTCGTCTTACAGAAGGCAACGAGGCCGATACCTTCGAGGCGCTCGCGCAGGTCAAGTGCCGCGGCGATTACCAACTCAAACTTCACATCGGGCGCCGGATCAAGGTCAAACACCAGCCGGCCGGGTACATCGGGTTGGTCAGGCCGACAATTCCAGGGGTGCAGCTCCAGCGCGGCAATCTGCGCCGCGGCGATGAGTCCTTCCACCTGATCGATTTGCAAATAGGGCTGACGGTCTCCGGAGACCTTCACCAGCTTAAGGAGCTTGGATGTTCCACGCATGGCATGTCTCTGGAAGAATGTCTCACCCTCGATGCCATCCGGCGCGCGCACGATGGAGCAGGGACGCCCCTTGAGATGCCCGATCATCCACGGACCCACCGTTTCCAGATATCTGGCAAAGTCGATCTTGTTCACTGCCGGCTGTTTCGGCGTCTTCGGCCAGAGCACCTTGTCTGGATGGGAGATCGTGACACCCATTACGACGTTTCCGGTCGCGTCGTTCTTTCCGACAGTGCGGGCGCGCGTCATGACGCGCTGCGCTGGCTCGGGTATCTCGGTATGGACTTCTTGAGCTGGCTTGTCATCGCGCAATCCTTTAAACGCTGCTTGGCGAACATTGCCGCCTTCTGTCCAACCCGCGAACTCGATTTCGGCGACTAGCTCGGGTCGCGCCCAATGGATATTGCGCTGCTTTGGCGGGGCGCCCTCGCCGCTGAAGGGACTTCCGGGGGTTTCAACGCTACGCAGTCGCGGCAGCATTTGTTTGACCGTGTCACGACTGAATCCTGTACCGACGCGCCCGACATGGTGCAACGCGGTGCCGCGGCGCACGCCGACCAGCAGTGAACGCAGGTGGCCGTCTTCCTGCACCCAGCCGCCGATCACGACTTCCTGCCCGGCGCGGCACTTAGTTTTGCTCCACGAATCCGTGCGCCCCGAGACGTACGGCGCGTCGAGCTTCTTCGATACGATTCCTTCAAGCCCCATCTGGCAAGCAGATTTGAGCACCGTATCACCCTGATCTTCGAAGTGGTCGACGTAGCGAATGGCCGCCTTTGCGCCCCTGCCGCGGTTCTTGAGAAGCTTTTTCAATTGCTCTTTGCGCGCCACGAGTGGCTGCGCGCGCCAATCCGCGTTCGCAAAAAACAGAAGGTCGAATACATAGAAAATCACATCGCTCGTGTCGCTCTCGGAGATCGCGTTTTGCAATGCCCCGAAGCTCATGGCGCCTTCGCTGTTGAGCGCGACGACTTCCCCGTCGAGCATGCAATCGGGTAGCCGGGCGCCTTCAGTAATTAGGGTTGGAAACTTGCTGCTCCAGTCGAGACCTTTACGGGTCAGCAGGGTGGCTTCTCCTTGGTCAACCCGCAACTGCATGCGGTAGCCGTCGAACTTGATCTCATGAATCCAACCGGCACCCTCGGGCGCACGATCAACGAGCCTGCACAGCTGCGGCTCGACGAAGCGCGGAGGCGCGGCGGCTTTTTTTGGGGTGCCGTCGCGGGGCTTAGAATTCCATACGGCAGCGGGTGATGCAGGCGCTTTCTTTGCGAGCATGAATGGCTTAGGCGCACGTCCCTTACCGGCCGTGATTGCAGTCATCGGGCGGCCCGAGGCGATGGAACGGTCTTCGGCAAGAAGCGCGTCATGGTCACCAGGTCGAGCGTAGGCATCTCGATGCTTGATCAGGAGCCAGTTCGTACGCTTGCCGCCGTAGCGGTCGCCGCGCATGCGCACGAGAACCCAGCTGCCATGCAGCCGTTCACCCTGGAGCTCAAACTTGAGATCGCCAGAGGCGAGCGCGCGCTCGGCTGTTGCGCCGATAGGCTCCCAATAACCGCGATCCCATAGCTGTACGCTGCCGCCACCGTACTCACCTTGCGGAATTGTCCCCTCGAAGTCGCCGTAGTCGAGCGGGTGATCTTCCACTTCGACTGCGAGACGTTTGTCCGCCGGATCAAGGGAAGGTCCCTTTGTCACAGCCCACGATTTGAACACGCCTGCCAGTTCGAGGCGCAAATCGTAATGTAACCTGCGCGCGGCATGTTTTTGGATAACGAAACGCAGCCGATCCGAGCGCAATGTCGGCTTAGCTCCGCTCGGCTCTGAGCTGCGAGCGAAGTTGCGCTTGGAACGATATACGGACAGTTTTCGGCTAGCTGGCACGCAAGTTCTGCAATTTTTGTTCCCGGGTGACGCGATCCATATTAACGCAGGTTGCCGGTACTCGGTTCCCGCGGCGGCGCACCGATCGGAGTCTACCGTTCTGGTTGGCGGTTACCGCAAATAGACCAGCCCTCTAATTCATACGTGCTCTACAGAGAAAGCGTCTCCCGGCCCGCGCAAGCGCGCAAACTCTGCGATTCAGACGCGAGCACCCTCGTGAGCTCACGGATCGTTAGAGAGCATCCGCAAGGCGTATGGTCAGGGCGTAGACGCAGTTCGTCGGGCGAAAAGTTTGTGAGTTTAAAATATAGGGCCAGGAGAAAATGATCCTGTCGCGTCAACTCAGGCGATCTTCGTGCGTTGTGCGCCGTGGGACTCATCACGAAGGGAACAAATATGAAACTCTCGAATCTCGGCGCTGTTGCAGCTACGACCGTACTCATCACCGCCTGCAACGGAGGCAATGGCAGCAGCTCATGCCAACGAACTACGATTTTGTGACGCCAACGGCCAACGCGCAAAAAAATTACCAGGAAACCATTGTTGATAATCTCGGCAACACGATCGTTGAGACGTACAGTCAAACCGTAACGACCGTCAACTCAGACGGCTCGTAGGTGGTGCTGGAAGAAGACACGACGGGTAACGCGATCATCGAGGACGGTACAACGTACACCATTCCGACCGAAACGATAAACGTCAATAATAATGGCCAGGAGACAACGTATTCCTATGTGAATACAAGCGGTGCGACCGTCGATTGCACCTATGCGCCGCACGGGCCTGGCCCCGACTTTCCGCTCACGGTCGACCAAACCTGGACACTTCAATACACGCTCACCTGCGGGTCGGCGGCTGCGGTCAGCCATACGCAAACCGGTACAATTGTGGACGTCGAGTCCGTCACCGTGCCCGCGGGCACGTGCAATGCGCTGAAGTTGCAGACGACGGACACGTCAACGAACGCCAACGGCACGACGATCACACAAACGTCCACAAACTGGCGCGACGTAGCCACGGGTTTTTCGGTGCAACGGAACAACACGAGGGCCTACAGTGGCACGTTGCCGACGACCGGTTATCCAGTGAGCGTTACGCTCGTCCTGGAAAATACGAACTGATGCCCTCGTTCGGCGAGTTGTGGCCCGTCAATGGGGAAAGGCCCTGAGCATGCGGCGGCTCCGGTTGCCGCCGCATGTACCACATGCCTACAACCACGCAGATCGCAGCCGCCGCCGAAGTGGCTTAGACCTCGGACATTTCAGCGTCAATGCTCGTCAGGTGATTCGCAAGCGCCGGAAAAGCGGAACCTTGATGAAATCCAAGAGCACCGCGAATGCAATTGCGGCGCTCAGCGCACCTGTTACGACTGCGGCAGAAAGTGGCGTCATGGCGATTCCCGCGATGGCCAAAGCGGATGCAATCAGCAGATCGCCGACGGATGACAGGATGACCCAGAAGCTAGGGCGCGAAGACCACAGTCGCCGGCGTTCGCGGTTGGTGTAGGTCGTCGCCTGATTGCCGAATACGATGGCGACAAACGCGAGAGTTCTAAGCGCATCGATGCCGAACCGCTCATGCCAGCATCTGCACTCGCCGTTGGGGTTTTCTTCGCAGCGGCGCTCAATCGGGTGTTGCCGTATCGAACGGGTTGGGACTACCCCATTTCCAATTGCGGATTTCCGGCATGTCTTGCCCAAATTCGTCGATGTACCGCTTGTGCTCGATGAGTTTGTTCGTCAGCTGTTGTTTCAAGTAGACGCCTCTGGTGCCGGTGCGAGGCAGACGGTCGATGGCATCCATGACGAGGTGGAACCGGTCCATATCGTTAAGCACCGTCATGTCGAAGGGCGTCGTAATGGTTCCTTCCTCCTTGTAGCCGCGCACGTGGAGATTTTCATGATTGGTGCGGCGGTAGGTAAGACGATGGATGAGCCATGGATAAGCATGAAAGGCGAAGATGACGGGCTTGTTGGTTGTGAATAGTGAATCAAAATCCGTATCGCTCAATCCGTGCGGATGCTCCGTTTTCGGCTGCAGCTTCATGAGATCGACAACGTTGATCACACGGATTTTGAGATCGGGCAAATGCTGGCGCATGATCGAAACGGCAGCCAGTATTTCAAGCGTCGGTACATCGCCCGCGCACGCCATCACAACATCCGGCTCGACCTCCTGATCGTTGCTCGCCCATTGCCAGATGCCGATGCCCTCAGTGCAATGGGTGACGGCGGCGTCCATGGCGAGCCACTGGGGAGCGGGATGCTTACCGGCAATGACGACATTGACGTAATGGCGGCTCCTCAAGCAGTGATCGATAACCGACAGCAGACAATTTGCGTCCGGCGGCAGGTACACACGCACGACTTCAGCCTTCTTGTTGACCACATGATCGATGAATCCGGGGTCCTGATGGGTGAAGCCGTTGTGATCCTGGCGCCACACGTGCGAGGCCAAAAGGTAGTTGAGCGATGCGATCTTGTGTCGCCATGGCAAGCCAGAGGTGACTTTGAGCCACTTGGCGTGCTGGTTGAACATTGAATCGACTATGTGGATGAAAGCCTCATAGCAATTGAAGAGGCCATGCCGACCGGTGAGGAGATAGCCCTCGAGCCAGCCTTCGCATTGATGCTCGCTCAGCATCTCCATCACCCGTCCGCTCGGGGCGAGAAATTCGTCGTTCGCAACGGTCGGCGCATTCCATTGGCGATTCGTAGCCTCGAATACCGCCTCCAGGCCGTTCGAGAGCGTTTCATCGGGCCCGAAGATCCGAAAGTTCCTTTGCGGTTCGTTGAGCTTTGTGACGTCGCGCAGAAATTTGCCGAGTACATGAGTGTCGCCGGGGCCGGCGGCTCCCGGAGCGGTGACGGGGAATGCGTAATCGCGAAAATCAGGCATCTTGAGGTTGCGCAGCAGCACCCCGCCGTTGGCATGCGGGTTTGCGCCCATGCGACGCGCGCCGCGGGGGGCCAGTTCGGCAAGCTCCTCCTTGAGACGACCGTTCGAATCGAACAGCTCTTGCGGCCGGTAGCTCTTCAGCCATTCCTCGAGTAGCGGCAAGTGTTGCGGAGTCTGTGCCGAGACCGACAGTGGTACTTGATGAGCGCGGAAGGTTCCCTCGATCTGCTGGCCATCGACGACCTTAGGTCCCGTCCAGCCTTTAGGGGAGCTCAAAACGATCATGGGCCAACGCGGCCGCGTGGGGTTGCCGCTGGCGCGCGCCGCTTGCTGTATCTGCTTGATTTGTTCCACTGCCGCATCGAGCGCTGCGGCCATGGCTTCGTGCATGAGCGCCGGTTCGTGCCCCTCGACGAAGCAGGGCGTCCAGCCGTAGCCGTGCAGCAGCGCTTCCAACTCCTCGCGGCTGATGCGGGCGAGCAGTGTGGGGTTCGATATCTTGTAGCCGTTCAGGTGCAGAATCGGCAGCACGGCGCCGTCAGTGACCGGATTTAAAAACTTGTTCGAGTGCCAGGCCGTCGCGAGCGGGCCCGTTTCGGCTTCGCCGTCGCCGACTACGCAAGCGACGATGAGCGACGGGTTGTCGAATACCGCCCCGAAAGAGTGGCTGATTGAGTACCCGAGCTCTCCGCCTTCGTGGATCGATCCCGGGCACTCGGGCGATGCATGGCTCGGAATACCGCCGGGAAAGGAAAATTGAGTGAAAAGCCTTTTGAGTCCGGCCTCATCTTGGCCAATGTCCGGATAAATCTCGCTGTAGGTACCTTCGAGATAGGTATTGGCCACGACCGCCGGGCCGCCATGACCTGGACCACTGACGTAGATCATGTCGAGGTCATATTTCTTGATCACTCGATTCAGGTGCAGATAGATGAAGTTCTGCCCCGGTGTGGTGCCCCAATGGCCGAGTAGCATGTGCTTCACGTGCGCAAGCGTGAGCGGCCCCTTCAAGAGAGGATTGTCGTGCAGATAGATCTGCCCGACCGATAGGTAATTGGCCGCGCGCCAGTAGGCGTCCATAGTGCGCAGCAGTTCGGGAGTTAGGGCGTTTTCAGTCATGAGACTCGTACCTTAGAAGCCGCGTCTTGGTAGACAGTGCGTTGAAACCAGCAATTACATCGAAGAGTTCTTCGTCAATCGAGCTTTGACGTAAACGGTAGAAGCTTTCGCCGGACTTCAGCCGACAGCGACTCGATATTCTTTTCAGCGCGTTCCATGGCCGCAATACGGCTGCCATTCTCGCGTGCCAACGATTCGGCGCACGCCTTGTAGAGCGAGATGAAAAGATATGCGCGACCGGGCGGAGGCAGCTCGAATGCGCTGCGCATTAACGCCGACGCAAATGCGACTCAAAGCGTACGTCGACAACGCTTCCACGCACCGCCACGATGGTGCCGAGGCTAGCGGACGCGTGTTGATCGGTCCTCGCCGTTGCTAACCGGCCGCTTGGGATCGACCTCCGTGGTTAACCTAGCCGGGGCGCCGCCTTTTCATCTGTGCGGTGCAGTACAGAGCGCCCAGCTTTGGTCGCTAAGCTTAAGCTTAGAGCTCGCGAGGCCCGATTGACTCGCGTTCGCGTCCGCTTATGTCCGCCGCTACGGCCTCGCTGCCGCTCAATGTGCGCTAGCGAACCGATTAAAGCCCAAATTAGACCCATCCTGCATGCGCCCTTCTGGCTTCATCGTCCGTTATAACCGTGACGGTGAGCGAGTCTTTACCAAGCTCGCGTATTCCAATTGTTGTTTTAAATAGAGAGCCATCATGAAACTGAAAGTTTTAACCGCAACCGGTGTTGCGCTTCTTGCGCTCGCAGCGAGCGTCGCTTCTTTTGCCCACAGCAAGGCGCAGCTCGATGCAAGTGCCGACAGGGCCCTGCACCATTTCTTCGCATTGAATCCGGAGAACCGTGACCTCGCCAAAAAGGCCGCAGGGATTCTGATCTTTTCACACGTAGCCAAGGGCGGTGTCGGCGTCGCCGGCGAATACGGCCAGGGCGTACTGCGCGTCAATCACACGACTTCCGGCTATTACAGTATCGCAGCCGCGTCGGTCGGCCTCACACTCGGCTTTGCCAAGCACAGCGAAGTGATCATGTTCATGACGCAAGACTCGCTCGATAAATTCATGGCCAGTCATGGCTGGTCAATCGGTGCAGACGCGGCCGTAGCGCTGATATCGCAGGGTGCCGGCGGTCAGTACGACAGCGATGCGTTGGGCAAGCCCATCCTCGGGTTTGTTTTCGCCGAAAAGGGCTTACTCGGAGATGCATCTCTCGAGGGTTCGAAGATCACGCAGATCAAGACCGACGACTGAGCTTAAGCGCTCCGGTGTGATGCCCAGCGTCGCCGCGGACGGTCCCAGCTAGCCGAAGTCCTTGTCTTTGGCTTCGGGACCGAACGCGGTGACCAGCACCAGCAATACCGCTACACAGGCGATGAATATGCCCATCGTTTGCGCGTAGTTGCGTTCATTCGCCTCCGCCCACCGCGATAAGAGCGTCGGCGTGAGCGAGGAAATAAAGTTGCCGGTCTGGTAGACCAGACCCGGCAACATCGCGCGTACGGCATTTGGAGAGAGTTCATTCAAATGCACTGGGACGATGCCCCAAGCTCCCTGCACCATGAACTGCATGAGGAATGCTCCGAGGGCCAAGGTTGCTACTGTGCTGCTGTAGGCCCACGGATAGATCATGAGCAGCGACAGAAGCGCGGCAATCACTATCCCTTTGCGGCGCCCGATGCGCGAAGACAGCGCGCCAAAAAACACGCCACCGGCTACGGCGCCGCAGGCCATGATCGTCGTGACGATCCCCGTCTGATGCGCATCCAGGCCGCGCTGCACTTTTAGAAACGTCGGGAAGACGTCTTGGGAGCCGTGGCTGAAGCAGTTGAACAATGTCATGAGAAGGACGAGGTACATGGCGCGTCCCCAGAATCCCCGCATCGCCGTCAAAACATGCCGTTCCTGCGGGGGCGCGCGCCGTGCAGTTTCCCAGACGGTTGATTCGGGCACCTTGGCGCGAACATAAATCACGAGCAGTGCCGGCAGCGCGCCGATCATGAATAGACCGCGCCAGCCGATATGATCAAAGAACAAGGCAAACACCAGGCCAGCGAGAAGTCCGCCGACGGCGTACCCCTCCTGCAGCAGGCCGGAAACGACTCCGCGCGCCTTGGCCGGGATGGACTCCAGCGCGAGTGATGCCCCGATGCCCCATTCGCCGCCCATGGCAAATCCGAACAGGAAGCGCAGGACGATGAGGGCCGCAAGATTCGGTGAAAACGCGGTGGCGAATTCAAAGGCGCTGAAGAGCACGATGTCGAGCATGAGAATCGGCCGCCGGCCGAATCTCTCGGCGAGTCTGCCGAACAAGAAGGCACCCAGAGGCCTTGCCGCCAGAGTAAAAGTCACCGCAACGAACACCTGTTCGCGTCCGACTTTGAAATCCGCGGCGATTGCGCTGACGGCAAAGGTCAGAAGAAAGAAGTCGAAGGCATCGAGCGTCCAGCCCAGGAAGCTTGCCAGTACGGTGTGACGCTGCTCGTGATTGAGCTCGCGAAGTTCTGACAAAAACTTCATGGACGGATCCCGCAGAAATACATTACGCGCAGATTAAGCAGTCGGCGTGCTGGCGCAGCCAATATTGCCACGAGATATGCATACTAAATCAAGCAGTTAGTGACGTTCCTGTATTGGCTCCGGCAGCCCCTGATGCTAAAGTGGCGATTGTCGTGCGCAGGCCTGCTGTCTGCATTGTAGATCGTCGGTGTTTGCTCGCGTACGGCGCACGGGCGCTGCTGCGGCTAAGGGCGGATTAGCCCCGCTGGTCGTCAACGGAAACATCGGGCGGCCGTTCGTTTGCAGTAGAACCTTTCATTCAACCGGAGCTGTGGAATATGCGAGTACGAACGAAATTACTGAGCTTGCTTCTGATCGCTGCTGGCACTGTGGCGGCTTCTGGCACCAGCTATGCTGCCGTCGTCGTCGACATTGACGTCGCGCCTCCGCCAGCGCAGGTCGAGGTCGTGCCCGCGCCGCGAGCGGGTTTTGTCTGGGCGCCGGGATATTGGCGTTGGGACGGTGGCCACCATGTCTGGGTCGGTGGGCGCTGGATGCATGAGCGTGTCGGCTACCACTGGGTTCCCGAGGCGTGGGTACAGGCTGGCCCGCATTGGCACTTCCAGAGAGGCCATTGGGCGCGCTAAACGTCTAGCACGTATGCAGATGCCGGCCGGCGTATGTGCGCCGGCCGAGCATCTGGCTTGCGTGTGATCGTGAATTAGGTGGCGACGGGGCCAACCCGCCCAGCGCGGACCCGTGTCGGGCCACCCTCCAGAGACGGCACGCCGCAGGCAGTCTGCGAATCGGCGTCATGGTTTGTGCGCAATGAAGCCCGGCCGCTATCTAATTCGGGACGGCGCGCTGGGAAGAATGCCGCGCCGCCTAAAGTGAGTCGCGAATCGTCGCGAGCGCTCGTCGCTGCTGTCCGGCGGCGTCGAAGTTGTCAGGATTCAGCCATGTTTCGAACGCCGTGCGAATACGCGGCCAATCCTTGTCGATGATCGAGAACCACGCCGTATCCCGGTTGCGGCCCTTATAAACAACGGCCTGCCGGAAGATGCCCTCAAACTCAAACCCATAACGCCTCGCCGCCGCGCGGGATGGGGCATTCAAGCTGTCGCATTTCCACTCATAGCGACGGTATCCGAGCTCATCGAACACGTAGCGCATCAGGAGATACATCGCCTCGCTGCTTGCGCGGGTCTTCTTGAGCTCCGGGGTGAAGGTGATATAGCCAACTTCAATGACGCCGTGGACAGGCTCGATCCGCATGAGTGCTGCAGTGCCTACGGCGCGTTCACTGGCCCCATCGATAATGGCGTAGTGCAGGGGATCGTCGCTCGCAACCTTCTTGGCGAGGTATTCACGAAAGGAAGCCAGGCTTGTCGGGCGCTCCTGTGCGAGGTAGGTCCAGTCGCGGTCGTCCGCTGCCGACATGTATCCGTTAAAGAGAGCCGTCGCGTCGCGTTCCACATCAACAGGCGTGACCTGGCAGTACCGACCGCTCAACGTGATGCGCCCCGGGTCTTGGCGTTCATTCCACCCCGCAACGGGCGAGCCGATCGCTTGGCCGTAGGCGTTGAGGCGCGGACTCACGGGCGCTGTTGTGCCGCCAGGATGGCTTGCCAGTTGAGAATCGCGTTCCACAGCAAGCGCTGGTCACCGCGATTCAGGTCGCGGTGCAGCGGATTAAAATTGAACGTGACGATGTGGCCGTGGCCCACTGCGGTATCCATGATGGCAGGTCGGCCTATCAGGTTCGCCTCTCCCCACACTTGACCGCTGACCAGAAATGGCGCGCCGCTGCGGTCGCCCCATTCGAGCACGACGCTGCGGGTGTCGAAAGGGCCATCCAGGCAAGTCGTGCAATAGGCCATGCGCAACCAGCGTCGCGGTACCGAGTACAGCGGAAAATTCTGCCGAAAAACGTAGGTATGAGCTGTGTAGCCATACGCGATCGGGTGGTCCGGCTGGGCAAAGGTGACGCGTAGATGTGCGCCCGGCGTGCGCGTCAGCGATTCCTGTGCGGCAGCGGCCGAAGCCACGCCGCCGCCCTGCGAGCTGCGCGGTGGCCCGCCGGAATCGCGGCGTACGCCGCGAATGAGACCGCCCTCGATCGCAAGAGTCGAGCCACTGCCCAGCGTTACGAGCAGGCCGCCGTTCTCCACGAAGTGCTGTAGCTGCGCAAAGCCTTCTAAACCGATTCCGCCTGTGATGTCGTCGGATTCGGCGGGCGTACCATGACTGGGAGTTTGCGCAGTTTTCTTGTACGGCATCGGACCCCACTCTTTGGGGATGCCGTGGATCTGCTCGGCAAGCTCCAGGTCGACGTGCCCGTAAAGGATGACGTCGACCTTGTCGTGCAGATTGCCAGCCCGAATGTCTTCGTCACGCAGATAGGTGTACGGGACATTGCGTTGATCGAGCGAGTAGCGCACCCAGCCAATCGAGTCGGTGTCGGCCCACGGCACCCAGATTCCAAGCCGCGGCGCCTTTGCGGAGTGGCGCGGCACATTGGGTGCGGACGCCAATGCGGTGAAATCAAGACCGAGGTTCGCCGCGCAATCGCGCAGCGTGTCGGCAAGCCCCGTCTGTGCGGGGATGATCCAGGATCCTGCCGGGTAATCGACGCTGTGCAGGGAAAACGGGCGCTCGGCAATCTCAATATTGAAGGGCGCCAAACGATAGCGCGCCTCGAGCAGGCCCTCCTGACCGGTGTCCTTGAGAACGTAGTAGCCGCCGCTGCCAATGATCCGTCCGCTCGCATGCGGCGGGTCGGTGAGAGCGGCGAGATCGCTCGAGCGCACGGCGGGATCAGCGCTCGCAATCGCCTGCAGATGATAGTGTGCCGGCAGTTCCCAGGAGACATCGTCGTACGGCTCGCCGCCGTCCTTCGGATATTGCTGAGGCGCGAGAAGGTCGACGGCGTAGTTGCGATAGGGCTGATCTAGGCGCACCACGTAGGTGCCGGCAGGATAGGAGCCTTCTTTGAGCTTAAGCGGCGTGCGCGCGCGGCTGACTTCAATATGCTGCGACAGCAGGCGGCCGACGAGCTGCGCGACACGGGTTGGATCTCCCTGATCCTGGGGAATGATGAAAGCGTACGGCGGCGAATCGATGCCCTTGCGCCAGGAGTGATAGCTCTTCTCGTAGAAGTTGCGTAGCAGCGCGTGCGAATTCGCTGCCGTGTAGTCAAGCGCGGTGAGCGCGGCGGTCTCGTTGTAGTTGACATTGTCGCGCGCTGACCAGCGGAACGGTTCGGCCGGCGGCGGCAGCACGCGATACCACTCAGGAGTGACGTCCGCGGGGTCGAGCGTGCGCGCCATCGTTTCGGCGCTGCCGTTTCCAAACGTCTCGTAGCCGCGGCCGATCGCGTTGTGATTCATCGCGACCGAGTCGAGGTAGAGATGGGCAAATGCCTCGCCGAAGTTCCAAGTCGAAACGCCCGGCATGCCAAAGGCCGTGAGCGTCTCCACTTCATGAAAGCTTAGGGCCAGGAACTCGGTATAGGTGATCGGATCGATATTGGGGTTGTAGGGCCCGGTGCCGTTCCATGTCATGAGCAGCGGCACCGCCTCGTGCAGGTCGTGCACGATCGTCGGATGCCACTCGTGAAACATGCGGTGGACTGCCTTCGTCGTCTCGTGGGTTTGCTGATGAGTATCCCGATTGATATCGACGAAGGCGTATTTGGACCAGTACGGCGGCGACTGGCGCGGCAAGGTCGCGAAATCCGTCTTGCCCTTGAGAAAGCGGTAGAACCACTCGACCTGCTTGTCGCGACCGTCGGGGTTGGACACGGGATTGATGAGGACGACGAGGTTTTGCCGAATGCGCCTGATCATCGGCTGCTCCGAAGCGGCCAGGCGATAGGCGAGTTCCAGGACGGACTCCGTCGAGCCCGTCTCGTCGGAGTGGATCGCGGCGTTGAAATAGTAAATGACGCGCGAACTTGCGATGAGGCTATCGGCTGAGGCGGAGTCCGTCTTGCGCGGGTCGGCGAGCGCAGCAGTCGCCGCCTTCAGGCTTTCCAGGTGCGCGATTCCCTCCTCGTCGGCGATCGCGAGCAGGATGATGTCGCGGCCCTCCTCAGAACGCCCGATGGTAAATACCCGAACGCGTGGCGACGCGGCGGCGAGCGCACGACAGTACGCATAGGCTTTGGCCGAATCGACAAGCTCGCCCGGCGCGCCCGGGATACGACCGAAGAATGCGCGTGGCGAAGGTACGCTTGCGGAGGCGGGGAGATAGGAGACCCAAGGCGAACTGAAGCGCGGCTCGGTCGTGGCGTGCGCTATTTCTTCCGCAGACCCGGGTTCTGCGGTATCCGGTGCAATGGGTGACTGAGCAAGCGCGCCGGTCGATAACAGAATAGAAGAGACGACGAGAGAGCGAAGCGGGTTAAGCATGGGACTCCAAAGTGCATCGCGGCCGATCGCGGGCACGTGCGTGCTGCGCGGCGCGAGTGTACTAGCGAGCAGGAGGGGTGGGCAAAAGCGCGAGCGGCGAGAGCGCCCCTCGGTGACGTACTGCTAAGTGCCGCGAGCGCTAGACCTGATGAGTCGCGCGCTCGCCGCCGTGAACCGTGTTCGGCGGATGCCTGCTAGCTCGGGTACTTCGTGAAGATCGCGGCTACTGCCGACTTGATCTTGTTATCCGCCGCCGCTCCGGTCAGCCCGACGACATTCTGATCCACTGAGGCATGCCACAGCGGCTGCCGACTCTTGCCATCGTAGAGGTCGACGGCGACGATCCCCTCACGGTATGCGTAGGGTCCATCCCATCCCCAAGCGCCGTAGTATCCGCCGCGCCAACCCCAGCCCCAGCCCCAGCCGTAGGGATAGGGGTAGCCGCCTTCGACCACGGTCTGCACGCCGATTCCGTAGCCGACCAGGCAGTCGGCCTCGCCACTCGCCGGCTGAACGCCCTTCACCGCAAGGTTGGCGGCAATAGCGCTGCGCAGGCGGCTTTCATTCAACGGATTGGCGACGCTGCGCCCGCTGCCGTTGTTGTGGAACGCGCCCGCCCAGGCGAAGGTATGGCATTGCGATGCGCTTGCCCCGGAGGCGACGTCGGAAGTCACCCGTGCGGTGACACACGCGCTTAGCATAAGGGCAGTCGTGCAGGCGACGCTGCAGGTGCGAAAAATCCGATTGATCATGGGCTTGACCTCCGCCGCCGGCGTTTGTCCGTCCGCGGCGAGCGGGCATTTTAACGCACGAGCCGGGGTTTCGGTTGACGCTCGAGAATGAGGCCGATCCGTTCGGCGGGGAGGGCGAAATACTAGGTTATGCCATTAGCGGACCCCGTCGCCCCGCGGCATGAGCGGCGCGCCGGTCCCGAGCAATCGCCACCCGTGCCAGGACCGAAGGGCGCGGGCAGCGCGTTATGCCGCTAGGATTTGTTCAATTGGCTCTGCGCGTACTCGTAGTTCGCAAGCTTGTTGAGGAAGTTATCCACGAAGTCCGGCCGTAAGTTGCGAAAGTCGAGGTAGTAGGCGTGTTCCCACACGTCGAGCGTCAGCAATGCCTTTCCTTCCCCGGTTGCCAGAGGGTTCGCGGCATTGGACGTTTTGGTCACTTTCAGTTTGCCGTCGCTCGCGAGGACGAGCCACGCCCAGCCGGAGCCGAATTCGCTGACGGCGGCCTCTTTAAAAGTGCTCTTGAATTTCTCGACGCTGCCAAAGTCGGCAATGATTTTCTTCTCGAGCGCCCCGGGCATGGTGCCGCCGGACGGCGAGAGACACGGCCAGAAGAAACTGTGGTTCCAATGCTGCCCGGCATTGTTGAACACTGTCGTCAGGGTCTTGTCCGCGTGGGAGATCTTCACCAGTTCTTCCAGTGATTTGTTTTTCAGGGCGTCGTTCTTCTCCACGAGGCCATTGAGAGCGGTCACATATGCCTGCTGATGCTTGCCGTGATGCAGCTCGAGAGTCTCTTGCTTCATGCCGCGGGCGGCGAGCGCATCTGAGGCGTACGGTAATGCGGGAAGAGTAAATTTCATTGCGAGCGTCTCCTTCACGGCAGGCGGCCGAAGCGCGCTTGCAACCACTCGATGCGCTGCAAGACTCATGCGCCGCAAAAGCCGCCATATCAATCAAAACGCGCACGGGAGCAGCAAGTTCCGAGCGGCAGATAATCTCCTGCCTTCAGAACGCGCTCTTAACCACTCCACCATCCACCCGCAGCGCTGCCCCCGTCGTGGCCGCCGCGAGCGGGCTTGCCACGTATGCCACGAGCGACGCCACCTCCTCGGGCGTTGCGAATCGCTTGATGAGCGAGGTCGGGCGGATGTTCTTGAAGAAGTCCTTCTCCACCTGCGCCGGCGAGACGCCTTGAGCCTTCGAGAGCGCATCGAGGAAATCCACGACGCCGCGCGATCGAGTCGGGCCGGGAAGGATGCTGTTCACGGTGATGCCCGTGCCGGCAACGGCTTCGGCGAGGCCGCGCGCCACCGCCAGCTGCGCAGTCTTCGTCATGCCGTAATGGATCATCTCGATCGGGATCTGAACGGCACTTTCGCTGGAGATGAAAATGATCCGGCCCCAATCACGACGCCGCATGCCGGCAAGAAACAGACGCGCCAGGCGCACGCCGCTTAGAACATTGACTTCGAAGAGCCGCCGCCAGTCTGCATCGGGAATTTCCTCGAAAGGCTTCGCCTCGAAGATCCCGAGGTTATTGATAAGAATATCGACGTCCGGAAATTCCTGCGCGACAGTGAGCGCCGCCGTCTCGGTGCTCAAATCCCCCGCAAAGCCGCGTGCGGCTATTGCTGCAATCGGCGCAAGCTTCGCAAGCGCAGCATCGACGCCGCGTTGCGTGCGCCCGTTGATTATCACCCTGGCGCCTTCGCGAGCGAGCGCCGCAGCGATCGCATAGCCGATTCCCGCGGTGCTTCCCGTAACGAGGGCAACCTTGCCGCTGAGTTGCAGGTCCACTCGCGAACTATAGGCGATCGCGCCCCTCGGCAAGCGCATTCCCGTCGTCGCCGGCTTGCCCCTTTGCAGTGCATACGCCGCGTTTTGACTGCGCCACGAATTCGAGCAGCGTCTGTGCCGCCGTGCCGCCGAAGCTGGATCGCGCCTGCGTCAGGGCTGCGCGCAGGCCCACGCCGCTTGCGAACAGCGCGTGGTAGAGACGCTTTAGCTCCATGCGTTCGGTGGTGGTGAACCCCGCGCGCCGCAGACCGACGCTGTTCAACCCGCCGAGCGCATTTTCACCTCGGCGCGCCACGGTGAACGGCGGCAGATCCTTGCTGATGGCGGAGCCTCCCTGCATGAAGGACAGCGCGCCAAGGCGGCAAAACTGATGCACCACGCAGTTGCCGGAAATGAACGCCCGGTCCTGCACCGTCACATGACCCGCGAGCAGCGCGCCATTGGCGATGATGATGTGGTCGCCCAGGTGGCAATTGTGGGCGACGTGGCAATGTGCCATGAGAAAATTGTGCGCTCCGATGAGCGTATCCTCATCGGCGCTATTTGAGCGGTGCACGGTGACGTGCTCACGGAAAACATTGTGATCGCCGATGCGCAGCCGTGTGGGCGCGTTCTTGTATTTGAGATCCTGCGGCGAGTCGCCGAGGACGCAGCCTGCATGAAACTCATTGTGCGCGCCGATCGTCGTGACACCCGTGAGGTAGACGTGCGGCCCGACGATGCATTCGGGGCCTATGACGACGCTCTCGTCGATGACTGCATAGGGGCCGACTTTGACGGTCGAATCCAACTGCGCTCGCGGATGAACAACGGCGGTGGCATGGATCATGGCGCGGCATCCTCGCATGCCATCTGTGCGTTGTCATCGCAGCGGCGCATGCACGCGCGCCAGACGGAGAGGATAGCGCGGCAAGTGCGCTGCCTGAGCCGCCCCGAGGCACAAGGCGAGTACTCGCGCCATGTTAGACTCAAGCCTCTGCGGACCCGAGGAAGCGCGCTCCTATGCCGCCCGGATTTGAGCATTTGTGGGGCTCGGTGGTGATGGCCGCGCTCGTCCTCTTCATCATCTACCAACGCTTTCGGCGCAGTTTCGGCCGCCAGCTGCTGCGGCCGCGCAGCATGATGGTGCGCATGAGCATCCTCAGCATCGTGGGAGCATTGCTCTTGCCGGCTGCACTGCGTTCGAGTGCCGCCGCGCTCGCCATCAGCGTCGGCCTCGCGCTCGGAGTGGGTTTGGGAGTGTGGGGCGCGCGGCACACGCGATTCGAGTGGCACGAGGGTAAGCCGCATTACGTTCCGCACACCTATGCGGGCATGGTCGTGTCCGCATTGTTTCTGGGCCGTGTGCTGTATCGCGTCCTCGCGCTCTCGCACGGCGGCTACTCACCCGGCGTTGCGGGGCCTGGGGGTACAACGCCCGGCGGCGCGCTCGGCGGGGTTTACCAGAACCCGCTGACGCTGAGCGTGTTCTTCGTGCTCATTGGCTACTATGTGTGTTACTACAGCTATGTGCTGTGGAAGTTTAAACACGTCAAGCGCGAAACGGCGGGCACCGCGAGCGCCGACATCAGCTGATGCTCGGCACGTGGAGCGCGCGCAGGACCGGACTCATCTGGCGCCCGTGGATGGCATCAACGGATGCGCCTCCGCCCGCGGTGCCACCTGCGCTGTGCTCGAGCGCTTCGGACAAGTCGATGGCCGAGATCCGGGAACCAACGCAGGGCCAGCGCATCCTAAGCTTAAGGGCACCGGCCGACACTGCCGCGGAGGCACTTCATGCGTGTACTCACTCATCGACTGGCTCATGGACCGCTCGCTTCAGTCGTAGCGCTGGCTTTTCTTCTGTCTTCGGCCACCTGGGCGGACACGACCGATGGCGGGCAGTCCGCGGTTTGGGCGCAAAAGGAATTTAAGTTTATCTATCAAGGATTTACGACTAAATATTCATGTGACGGCCTGCACGACAAGATGCGCCGAATTTTGCTCGAGTTTGGCGCTCGCAAACAGGACCTGAAGATCGGCGAATGGGGCTGTTCGGGTAGAAGCGGAGTTCCCGATCCGTTTCCCGGTGTGATCGTCAAGATGAGCGTCCTGGTGCCCGCAGACGTCACGGCCGCGCCAGGGGCGCAGGCCCTGCCCAGTCATTGGAGAGCAGTCCAGCTGAAACTCGATAACTCGAGCCTTTCGGAGGCCGGCGAATGCGAGCTCATTGAGCAGGTGAAGCAACAGGTCCTGCCTCTCTTCACCACTCGCAACGTCGATCTAAAGAGCACCTGCGTTCCGCATCAGCTCACACCGGGCGGAACGCGACTTACCGCCGACGTGCTGGCGCCCGATCAGATGCCGGTGAGCGCTGCAAGCGCGCATTGATCGCTGAGTGGGCGGTGCGACGGTCTACGATTTAAGCGCTTCTAGAAGTCGGCCGGCATGCCGGCCGCTTCTACCGGGACGCTCGTTTGCGCATCGACGATCACGGCGTTGCCGTCGCGCTTGTAGACGACGCCGTCCTTCATCACGAAGCTCACGCGCTTCATCAGGCTGATGTCGTCGAGCGGGTTGCCCGGCACCGCAACGACATCGGCGAACCTGCCGGCGGACAGGCTTCCCAGGTCCTTGTCGTGCTTAAGAAGTTCCGCCGCGTGGGTCGTGGCGGCCTGCAGAGTGAACATGGGCGGCATGCCCGCCTGCACCATAAGCTCGAATTCATGTGCGTTCTGACCATGCGGATAAACCGATGCATCAGTGCCGAATGCAATCTTGACGCCCGCCCTATAGGCGCGGCCCGCGGTTCCGAGAATGAGGGGCCCGATGGCTGCGGCCTTAAGAGCGACCTGAGGCGGAAAATATCCCGGTACTTTCACCTTTGACGTCACAAATTCACCGGCAATGATCGTCGGCACGTACCAAGTGCCGTGCTCCTTCATGAGCTTCATATCCGCGTCATTCATGAACGTGCCGTGTTCGATTGAATCCACGCCGCCAAGCACTGCCCGACGGATCGCCTCGGCGCCGTGGGCGTGGGCGGCGACGGTAAATCCGTAGTCGTGCGCAGTTGCGACGATCGCGCGGATCTCATCAATGGTCAGCTGAGGATTGTCGCCGCTCGCACTTTCATCGAGGACGCCTCCTGAGGGCATGATTTTCACGAGGTCGTCGCCGTTTTTGTAGTGCAGACGCACGGCTTTCACGGCGTCATCGGTGTTGTTGATAATGCCTCCGAGTACGCCCGGATCACCGGCCAGTGCGGCGCTGTAGCCATTGGTGGGATCCGCATGGCCGCCCGTGGAGCCAATTGGGATGCCGGCGGTGAATATGCGCGGACCCGGGAGCATGCCCGCGTTGATGGCATTGCGCAGTGCGACGGATTCGTTCGCGTGATCGCCGACATTACGCACAGTGGTGAAACCCGCAAGCAGCGTGCGGCGTGCATACACCGGTGAGCGTACGGCGTAATCGGCGGTATTCCAGCGGACTCTATCGCTGTAGGTCGTCGCGCTTAACTCATCGGTCAAATGCGTATGAGCGTCGATGAGCCCCGGTAGGCAGGTCTCGTTCGAAAGGTCGATCTCCGTACTGCCTGGCGGGGCTTGGCGGCCACTTTGCAGCGCTTCGATCCGCTTGGCGCTGACGACGATGGTCGTCGCACCGAGAAGCTTGCCTGCCTGCGTGTCAATCAAATGCCCGCAGTGCAGGGCGATGACCACAGTGGAGGCCGCTTCGCCGGCAGCGCCCCACGCCGTAGTCGAAAGCAGCAGAGATCCCAAGCTGGCTGCTATGAAACGCGACATAAAACTGCTCCATGTGACCTGCGCTATTTTAGCGAAACCTGACGCACCGGGCCGTGCATCATCTGCCCGGCGCCCTGTGATCCGACTCGCACACCCTCAACCGGTCGGCAGAATGGCCTTGTGCTGACTGACGGCGCTGCCGTCGTCGCCACGCAACTCGCGGAACACGATCGCGGAGACGATGGTCAACGCGCCGAGAATCAGGAATGCCTCGTGGATGCCGTGAATCATTTGCAAGGCGCTGGTATGAAAGCGGTCGGGGATGAAAATCGCGGTCACCAACGAGGCCGATGCCACGCCAAAGCTGATCGACATCTGCTGCATGGTGCTCGCAATGGTGCTGGCACTGGCGGTCTGCGATTCATTGACGTCGGCGTACACCAGCGTGTTCATGCTCGTGTACTGCAGAGAGGTGAAAAACCCAAAGCTGAATGCCTGCGCTACGATGAGCCACACCGGAGTCCCCGCACCGATCGTCGCGAACAGCAGCATCAGCAGGCCCAACATCACGGTGTTGAAAATCAACACGCCGCGGTAGCCGAAGCGCGCGAGGATTGCAGGCATGGTCATTTTCAGGCTCATGGCGGCGAGGGCTTGCGGCATCATGAGAAGGCCGGACTGAATCGGGGTAAAGCCGAGGCCGACCTGGTAAAGGAGCGGAAACAGAAACGGTATCCCGCCGATGCCGAGTCGCGTGACGAAGCTACCGCCGACCGCCGCGCGAAAAGTACGGATGCGAAACAGCGTCAGCCGCAGCAGGGGGTGTGCGGTGTGCGTTGCATGCAGGCCGTAGCCGGCGAGGAGCGCGCCGCTGACGGCGAGAAGACCCAGAATCTCGCGGCCGCTTAAGGTGTGTTCGCCGAACACTTCAAGCACGTACGACAGGAGCGCGATGCCGGAGCTGAAGAGGATGAGCCCGATGATATCGAGCGGCGGAGTCGCCTTGTCACGGTAGTCCGGTAGATGCCGGTACACCAAATACAAGCCGGCGAGCCCGATGGGCACATTGACGAAGAAAATGACGCTCCAATGAAAGTAGCCGGTGATCAATCCCCCGGAGATCGGGCCCAGCATCGGGCCGATGAGTCCCGGAATGGCGACGAAGCTCATTGCCCGCACAAGCTCGGACTTGGCAAATGTGCGCACCATGGTCAGGCGCCCGACCGGCAGCATCATGGCTCCGCCTGCGCCCTGCAGGATCCGAAATGCGACCAGCCAGTGAATGTCGCGCGAGATCCCGCAGAGCACCGAGCCGAACGTGAAAACGCCAATCGCCGATGAGAACACACGGCGTGTGCCGAATCGATTGGCCATCCAGCCACTGACTGGAATGAAGACCGCGAGGCTCAATGTGTAGCTCGCGAGCACCGCTTTCATACTCAGTGGGGCTACGTTGAGCGCATGCGCAATAGTGGGCACGGCTGTGTTCAAGATGGTCGTATCGAGGGATTCCATGAAAAACGCCACCGCGATGAGCCACGGCAGGACCTTCTTGCGCGCATCGGTCGACGAAAGCGGCTGTGTTGCGGGCATTAGGAGTCAACCTTGACGCTTATTAAGAAAGTTAAAGCTGACAGACAGATGCCCGAGTGCAACCTACAATCGAGCTGCGCTTTATGTAATGAGCGCCAATCGAAGTAGGCAGGCCGGTAGGGCGAAGGCAGCGAAGGCAGGCTTTCGGCCTTAATCGAGTCGTGCGACAATCTGCATCACGCTCATGCGCCATTGATATTACGACACAATGCCGAGGCGCGGATCGGTCGGGAGGCCAAAGAAAATGAATCCGATAGGCTTCTTAGGCGCTGCTTTATTCGCCGTGGCGCTTGCCGTGGGCACCGCTGCAGCGCAGACACCACCCGCATGCCACCGGCATCTGTCGGTAGAACTCACTCCGGATGTCCCCAATCCGCGCGACCTCGCATTCCTAAGCTCGCTGCTGACGCAGCCGGGGTTTCAGCTCTCGTGGACCGGGCAGAACGGCAGCGTCGTCGAGCTCGAACTCACCGGCCCAGGCCCGGACGATCAGTGCCGGGCGGTGATCGCAGCCATGCGCAAGGACGGGCGCGTGCAATCGATCACTGTAACTCGGGATTGACCTCGTTTGTCGGGGGCGGCGTTGCCCGCCGCAGCTTCGGACCGGCGCAGCCCGCATTCGCGCATCGGCAGCGCCGCACCCGCGGCGCTACTCTGACGTCAGCGCTTTGAGGTAGCGGTAGAAGAACTCGTTACCGCGATAGAACGATTCGACGCCGACGCGCTCATCTTGGCCGTGCGCGCGCTCATCGCCGTGCTCCACCGCGATGCCCGTCAAATTATAGGTCGCCAATCCGGCAGCGCTCGTGTAGACGCCGTCCGACGCGCCGGCCGACATGGTCGGCACCACCGGGATGCCGGGCCAAAAGCTTGCCACCAGCCTCTCAAGCGGCCGCATCACTTCGGGGCGCAGCGGCGGGGGCGGATAACCGCGTCGGTCCGATGCGGTGTCGCGAATCGTCTTGCCGTCATCTTCGATGTACTGCACGGTGAGCTTCGCATCCGCCAGCACCTGTACGAGCACTTTGCGCACGTCCTCCGGAGAATGCCCGGGCAGGATGCGACAGTTCACCGTCGCTCGGGCGCGCTGCGGCAGCGCATTGTTGGCATGTCCGGCGGCGAGTCGCGTCGCGACGCAGGTGGTGTGCGTGATCGAGCGGTCGCTCGGATCTTGCGATAGGCGAGCGATGGCCGCGGGGTCCGCGGGCACCTTGAGCATCAACTGAATGTCATGCGCCTGCGCGCCGGTCTCGATCTTGGCCAGCTGTTCGAAGTACGCCCGCGTCACGTTGTTGAGCTCAAATGGAAATTCATACTTGGCAAGCCGCGCAAGGCCGTCGACGAGCTCGTAGATCGCGTTGTCGGGGCGCGGCAGGGAGCTGTGGCCGCCGCGATTCGCGGCGGTGATGAGATAGTCGGCATACACCTTTTCGGTTCCATCGAGCTCGAAGTACACAGGTTTGCCGTGCACCGTATCGATCGAGTAGCCGTCGTGATTGAGGACGAACTCGGCATCGACGAGATCGCGATGATTCTTCAGGAGCCACTCGACGCCATTTGCGGTGCCGGACTCCTCATCGGCGGTGAGCGCGAGAATAATGTCGCGGTTCGGCCGAAAGCCCTCTTTCTTGAGTCGCAGCAGCGTCGTGACCATGATGGCATCACCATCCTTCATGTCCTCCGTGCCGCGGCCATAAAAGTAGCCGTCCTTCTCGACGAATTTGAAGGGGTCGGTCGTCCAGTCTTCGCGGTTCGCCTCGACCACATCGAGATGTCCGATCAAGAGCACCGGCTTATGAGCTGCGGTGCCCTTCATCCGCACGACGAGATTGCGTTTGCGCTCATTTGGACCCAGTAGCTGCATGTCAGCGGCGGCGAAACCCCCTGCGCGCAGGCGCTTGGCCATGGCCTCTGCCGCCGTGGTGACGTTGCCGATCGAATCGGTCGTGTTGATGTCGATCAGCTCCTTGAACACATCGCGAGCGAGAGCATTGGCGGCTGCATCGCTCTCGGCGCGCGCGGCGGGGGCTGCCGCCACAAGCACTGCGGCGATCGTCAAAACGAGGGGGCGAATGCGCATCGGTTTTCCTTTTCGAGACACGCGGCGGCAGGCTACAGATCGCAGCGCATCGCCACAAGGTGCAACGGGCAGCGCCAAGCTTGGCCCTCACAGCGCCGGCGCGTGCGATAGTTACGGCGAGCGCTGCTCAGGCCTCAATGAGTGCCTCGCGGATCGCAATCAGCGTAAGTTCGGACTGGTTCGCGACCCGCAGCTTTTGTTTGATGTTGTAGAGATGAGTGCCGACGGTGGAAGGGGAGAGCTTCAAGTCATCGGCGATGCGCTGCACGCTCGCGCCGCGCGCCAGACGGATGAACACCTCGAACTCGCGTTCCGATAAGCGCTCGATGACCGACTTGCCGGCGCCGTCGATTTCATCTAGGGCGAGCTTCTGCGCGAGGCTGGGGTCGATGTAGCGCTGGCCTGCGGCGACCGCAGTCACCGCATCAATGAGCGCTTCGGGCGCGCTGCGCTTGGAGAGAAATCCGAGCGCGCCCTCGCGCAGTGCGCGCCGCGCGTGCATCGGATCATCCTGGGCCGAAAGGGTGAGCACCCGCGCCTGCGGATGGTGCGCGCGGATGCGGCGCAGCGCCTCGAGGCCCCCCATTCCCGGCATCGCCAGATCCATGACGACGATATCGGGCTGCAGCTCAAGATAGCGCTGGCAGGCGACTTCGCCCGATTCTGCTTCGGCGATCACGGACATCTCCGTCTGCGACTGCAGCAAGAGACGAAATCCCGTACGCACCACGGCGTGATCGTCCACCAGAAGAACTCGAATCATGCGCTCTGCGTCAACGGAATCTGCGCGCACAGGCGCACACCGTGCGGCTCGCACGCGCTCACGGCGAAATTCCCGCCCAAATGCGCGACGCGCTCGGCCAATCCGCGCAGCCCGAAATGACCCGGCTGTGAGCTCTGCGACCCCATGCCGATACCGTCGTCGGCGACGGTCACCACCACGCGCTGGGCATCGGACTCGACGTTGATCGCGACCCGCGCAGCCTGGGCGTGCCGCAGCGCGTTGATGAGGCCCTCCTGCACGACACGGTAGATGGCGAGCGTCACGCTGGGCCCAAGCGGTGCCGACAGATCATGCTCGAGCGACAAGCTGATCGCGGGATTGCGGCGCTGCCAATCTCTCACCAGATCCTCCAAGGTATCCGCAAGCCCCAACGTATCGAGCGACAGCGGCATCAGGCGCGGAATGAGGCCGTGCATGGCGTCGTAGAGGCGTGCCGCCTCATCCGAGATCAGCCGCGCCGCCTCACCGGTCGCCGGGTCGCGCGCGCCGCCTTGCGCCGCGATGGCCATGGCGAGACTGCGAATGGCCGTGACCGACTGGCCAAATTCGTCGTGCAGCTCGTGCGCGATGAGACGTCGCTCCTCTTCCACTCGCTGCTCGACGAGCAGCGCCATCTCGCGCCGTTCATCGAGCCGCGTTTCCGCTTCATGCGCTTTTTTCTCGGCCTGCACTTTATCCTGCACTGCCTGCGCCATGCGATTAAAGGCGGCGCCGATGGCGCACGCTTCGAATCCCCGTAACGGCGGCAGCCGAAACGCAAGATCACCCTGTTGCACGCGCTGCAATCCGTCGGTGATGACGGGAAAGGGTGCGAGCGCCCGTTCCACCGACCAGAAGGCGAGGGCGTTGAAGATGACCAGCATGGCCGATGCGAGAATAAGAAGATGCGTCAGGTCATCCCAGGCATCGAGTACGGCCCGGGAGGAATTTGCGGCAACGGTCAGTTCCACGCCCCCGGGAAGCGTGAACGCGTACTTGGCGGGAGCAGGTGACATAAGTCGCCTGAACCACGCGGGCGCTTCCTCGCCCGCCTTGTAAGTGGGGGGCGGCGAGCGGTACAGCACCTGCCCATCCACGCTGCGCAGCAGCAGATCATTGGCGCGCACGTGTCCCAGCTGCTGTAAGAAGGGCAGCACGAGCTCGGGGCCGCCTTCGCTCGAATAAATGAGTGCCAGACGGCCGAGGAGCTGCGAGGCGACGCGGTTGGCGGCCTCGATTTCCTCGCGAATGGATGAGCGAGCGGCCTGGATCTCAGCCGATATCAGCACGATCACGAAGGCGGCGGTCAAACCCGCCACCACGAGATTAAGTCGAGTGCGCAGCTTCATCGGTGACTGGGATGGTAACAGTGCCCATGGGCTTAGAGTGCAGCTCGGTCGGTCTCATGAAAATCATGAGGGGACTTTCATGATGATCCCCTTTGCCCCTCCCGTGCCGCAGGACAAGATGTGTCGTGGCGGAGGATCTTCAGCCGCCTTTGTTTACAGACGCTAAGGACATTTGTATGAAATGGGAAACCCCGCAAGCCGTTGATTTCCGGTTCGGCATGGAAATCACGATGTACATTGCCAATCGTTGATCGTCCGCAGGGTGGCGGCCCGCGCAGGCGGGCCGCGCCCGTTTCCATGTAAAGAGTCGACCGCGCGCCTGCGCCCGGGCAGATCGTGCGCGCCGTAGACATGAACACCATCTCCGCCACCGCCAAGCCCGCCATCGGCCGGGGCTTTCGGTTGCAGTGGGAGCCGGCGCAAAACGCGCACGTGCTGCTCTATCCCGAAGGCATGATCAAACTCAACGGCAGCGCCGGTGAGATCATGAAGCGCTGCGACGGTGTGCGCACGCTGACGGAAATCACGCAGGACCTGGAGCGCGCGTTTGCTGTCACCACGGGGCTTGGCGATGAGGTCGCCGCTTTCATCGCCATGGCGTTACAAAATAAATGGCTCGAGGTGCGCTCGTGACGGCGCCACATCCGCGACCCGGCCCACCGCTGTGGCTCCTGTGCGAGCTCACCTACCGTTGTCCGCTGCACTGCGTGTTCTGCTACAACCCGGTCGACTTCTCGCGCACCGGTATGGAACTCACCACCGATGAGTGGCTGCGGGTGCTGCGCGAGGCGCGCGCGGCGGGAGCTGTGCAATTGGGGCTTTCCGGCGGCGAGCCCCTGGTGCGTGATGACGTGGAGACCATCGTGGCGGCCGCGCATGAGCTTGGGTTTTACATCAATCTCATCACCTCCGGGGTCGGCCTCAATGAAGCACGCATTCAGGCGCTGAAGCGCGCGGGCCTTGACCACATCCAGCTGTCCTTTCAGGACAGCACGCGCCAGATGAATGATTTCCTGAGCAGCACCCGCACCTTCGAGCTCAAATCGAAGGTCGCAGCGCTCATCAAGAAGTACGACTATCCGATGGTGCTCAATGTGGTGCTGCATCGGCTCAACATCGATCATGTCGATGAGATCCTCGCCATGGCGAAGAGCATGCAGGCGGACTATGTCGAGCTCGCCAATACCCAGTATTACGGGTGGGCCTTCAAGAATCGCGAGCAGCTCTTGCCGAGCCGCGCGCAGCTGACGCGCGCGGAACAAGTCACGCAACGCTTTCGCCAAGATAACGCCGAGCACATGCGCGTTTTCTTCGTCGTGCCCGACTACTTCGAACGGCGCCCCAAGGCTTGCATGAACGGCCTGGGTTCGCTCTTCCTGACGATCGCGCCGGATGGCTGCGCGCTGCCCTGTCAGGCGGCGCGCATGCTGCCGGGACTGGAATTTCCCAACGTGCGCGACGCGAGCATCGAGTCCATCTGGTATGACTCGGCGGCCTTCAACCATTTTCGCGGCGATGCCTGGATGAAGGAGCCCTGCAGGAGCTGTCCGGAGAAGACCAAGGATTTCGGCGGCTGCCGTTGCCAGGCCTACCTCCTGACGGGCGATGCGGCCAATACCGACCCGGTGTGCGATCTCTCACCGCACCATCATCTCGTGACCGAGGCGGTGGCGCGCGCGGAGCGGCCGCACGTGACCGAAAAGCCGCTCGTGTTTCGCGATCACCGCTAGCGCATTTGCGCGGCGAGCGAGGCCGTCAAAATTCCAGAATGACTTTGCCGAAGTGGCCGCCGCGCTCGAAGTACTCGTGCGCTGCTTGCACCTGCGCAAAGGCAAATGTCCTGTCAATGATCACCTTGACCGCACCACTTTCGAGCAGCGGCCAAACGTTCGCCTTAAGCTCCTGCGCGATCATCGCCTTGTCCTCGATACTGCGTGGGCGCAGCGTCGAGCCCGTGACGACCAGGCGCTTCTGCATGATCTTGGCGAGGTTCAAGGTGACATTCGCTCCCTGCTGCACGGCGATCTGCACCAGCCGGCCACGCATGGCGAGACTGTTCACGTTCTGCTGCGCATAGTCGCCGGCGACCATATCGACGATCAGATCGACGCCGCGGCCGTCGGTGATGCGTTTGATCTCCTCGGCAAAATTCTGCGTCTTATAGTTGAAGGCGTAATCCGCGCCGAGCGCCACGCACTTTGCGCACTTTTCGTCCGTTCCGGCGGTGGTGAACACTTGCGCTCCACTCGCATGCGCCACTTGCAGGGCGGTCGTGCCGATGCCGCCTGCGCCGCCGTGCACCAGGAAGAGCTCGCCGCGCTGCAATCCGCCGATCTGAAAAACGTTCGCCCACACCGTGAAGAAAGTTTCGGGAATGCCGCCGGCCTGCAGCGCTGAAAGCCCGCGCGGAATGCTGAGACACTGCACGGCAGGAACCAGGCAGTATTCGGCGTAGCCGCCGCCGGGGACGAGTGCGCACACCGCATCTCCGAGGTTCAACGTGACGTCTTTGCCCTTGGCCGCGACGACGCCGGCGACTTCGAGACCGAGAACGGGCGAGGCGCCCGGCGGGGGAGGATACTTGCCCTGGCGCTGCAATATGTCGGGCCGGTTGATGCCGGCGGCAGCCACTTTGATGACGACCTCGTGCGCGAGCGGCACCGGCGTCGGCATCGTGCGAATCTCGAGGACCTCGGGTCCGCCGGGCTCGGTCAAGCCGACGAAACGCATCTTATCTGGCAACTCACCGGCCATGGATCATCCTCTTGCAATTTACGGCGCGCACCGCTTGCGTTCTCGCTATGGCGCCTCTCGCGGCAGTCGCGGTGACGGCTTTTGGTGCTCAATGCATTATTATTACACGGCGTTGACCAGAGGGGTCTTGGCGAGCCGGAGAAGAGTCATGGTCAAGTGGTTGGGGGTATTTGCAGTCGCGCTGTTGTCACTGACGGCCGTTGGCGCGCCGCTGCCCTATGATGAACACGCCGATGCGCGAGTGACTTTGCAGCAGGGCCTCGACGCCGCACGCGCCTCCGGCAAGCAGGTGCTGGTCGTCTTTGGAGCCAACTGGTGCCAGGACTGCCGTGAGCTTGACAAAGCCCTGCACGGACGCACGGCGAGCCTGATCGATGCGCGCTTCGTCGTCGTCAAAATCGATGTCGGCAACTTCGATAAGAATCTCGACGTCGCGAAGCGCTATGGCTATCCGATCGGCAAGGGCATCCCGGCCGCGGTCGTTCTGAGCGCCGACGACAAGGTCCTCTATGCCACGCGCGCCGGCGAACTGGCCGATGCGCGCCATATGGGCGACGACGGAATCTATGATTTTTTTGCCAAGGTCGTGCCCGCCCGTCGGTAAGACGAACCGGCCGCGCGCGCTCTGGCGCACTTCTAATTATTGAGGATAGCTGCATGCCGTACGAATACCGTCAGTTTTACATCGACGGGCGCTGGGTTGATCCCGTCAAGGCGCGCGAGTTTCAGGTCATCAATCCGGCGACGGAGGAGGTGGCGGGTGTCATCTCCATGGGTAGCGCCGCCGATGTCGACCGCGCCGTTGCGGCGGCAAGGCGCGCATTTGAGAGTTACTCGCGCACCACGGCGCAGGAGCGCCGCGCGCTCCTTGAGAAAATTCTCGCCGGCTATAAAAAGCGCTACGACGAGATTGCGACCGCCATCAGCGATGAAATGGGCGCGCCGATGAAGCTCGCGCGCGAATCGCAGGCGGCCGTCGGCGTCGGGCATTTGACGGCCATGATCGAGGTGCTGCAGCACTTCAAGTTCGAGGAAAAGCACGGCGTGGCGCGTTTGCTGCTCGAGCCGGTGGGCGTGTGTGCACTCATCACGCCGTGGAACTGGCCGATCAATCAGATCGCGGCAAAGGTCGTGCCGGCTCTGGCCGCCGGCTGCACGATGGTGCTCAAGCCCTCCGAGTTCTCACCGTTCAGCGCCATCATTTGGGCCGAGGTGCTGGATGAGGCGGGCGTGCCGGCGGGCGTGTTCAACCTCGTGAACGGCGATGGTCCGACGGTGGGAGCCGCGCTTGCGACCCATCCCGATGTCGACATGGTGTCTTTCACCGGCTCGACGCGCGCAGGCACCGAGGTCGCCAAGGGCGCGGCCGCGACCGTGAAGCGCGTGCATCAGGAACTTGGCGGCAAGTCCCCGAACGTGCTGCTCGACGACGTCGACTTCGAGCGCGCCGTCAAGGCGAGCGTGCTGCACGTCTTTCAGAATTCCGGCCAGTCGTGCAATGCGCCGACGCGCATGCTCGTACCCGCAGCGAAACTTGCGGCCGTGGAGGCGATCGCGAAGAAAGTGGCCGAGTCCGTCATCGTCGGCGATCCCAAGGCAGAAGGCACTGCCGTTGGGCCATTGGTGTCAAAGATCCAATTTGACCGCGTCGAAGGCTTCATCGCCAAAGGTATCGCCGAAGGCGCGAAGGTCGTCGTGGGCGGATCCGGGCGGCCGGCGGGCCTCAGTAAGGGCTACTTCGTCAAACCGACGATCTTCTCGAACGTCACGAACGACATGGAAATTGCCCGCGAAGAGATCTTTGGTCCGGTGCTGTGCATCCTGCCGTACGCGAGCGAAGAGGAGGCGATTCGAATCGCCAACGACACCCCGTACGGCCTCGCCGCGTACGTCTGGTCCAAGGATCCGGCGCGCGCGCGCCAGGTGGGCGGACGCATTCGCGCGGGGCAGGTCATCCTGAATGGGGCGCGCGGCGATATGAATACCCCGTTCGGCGGTTTCAAGCGCTCCGGCAACGGGCGCGAATGGGGCGAGCACGGGCTGCGCGACTTCCTCGAAATCAAGGCGATGGTGGGAGCGGACGCCGCCTAAAAGGGCCGCCGTCTTTAGCGATTCACCGTCGGGCGGTAGGTGTTGCGCGCCGTGCGCTGCAGTAGGTGATCGATTGATACGGGTCCCGCCCCGGCGATGGCGAGCCATAGGAAGAGCGCCAGATACTCAAACTCATCGAAGCCGAGAAGGGTTTCGAGCGAGTCCACGTCCGCCCATTTCGCCGAGCGAATGGCGACGATCATCGTGACTCCGAGCGCGCCTGCGGAAATGCGGGTGAGAAACCCTGCCAGTAGAAAGAGGCCGCCAAAGAACTCGATACCAGCAGTGAGCGGCGTCAGAACGTGGGGAAACGGGATACCCCAGCCGATGAATTTTTCCGTGATATCGGGCAGATGAGTGAGCTTGCCCCAGCCGCTCCAAAGGAATACCCAGCCGACGGTGATTCGGGCGAAGAGGGGCGCAAGCCAATCGAGGTGTCGAGCAACGCGTTGCGGCCAGCCAATGAGCCAATCGAGCAGAAGGCGCATGGTTTCCCCGCGGTGCAAAGGATGACGCAGCTATAAGTCACACGAAGCGGACGCGACGCGCAAGGCGCGCGGCCCGTCACAAGCCTACTCCTTGCGGAAGCTGGGCTGTAGATAAATCCTCTGGCCTGTAGCCTGGGGAAATCTATCCGCTTTTTAGCGAACGCTGTAGCCGCGTCCTTCCATGCACGCCGTCAGCGCGCGGTGGTAATCGCCCTGGCCCGCCGCCGTGCCGGCGCCGTTGCGAGTCGGATCGTAGCCGCTCTGGCTCACGGCCCACTGATGGCACTGATAGCGATCGCTCGCCTGCTGCTCATCCGTTTGACCGTTCTTCGGATAGTTGTACGTCTGGCCGGCGCTCGGGCCGTTCGCTGGCGGCGGGACCGCGTCGTTCGGATCGCCTTGCGGCTGCGGGACCGCGCCCGCGGGTGGATCGGTGGCAACATAGCCGTTGTAATCCGGGCTCCAGGTGTAATACGCGTCGTTGGCGTAGTAGTACGGAATGCCGCCGAACCAGTAAGTTGCGTAGAAGGCCGGCAGTATCGGCAGGTACCAGCCGAAGCCGGGTCCGTAGAAGCGCCCGCCGTACCAACCACCGTGGCCGTAGTAACCGCGCCCGTAGTAGCCGCCATTGCCGTAGTAACCGCCGTGCCCGTAGTAGGCACCACCGCGATAGCCACCATAGCCGCCGGCATAATGCGATCCGCCGTAGTAGCCGCCGGCATGGCCGCCCGCGGTGTAGTGCGAGTGCGCCCCGCCGCCACTGCTGCTGTGGCCGCCGCCGCCGTGCCCTTCTGCGAACGCAGGAGACAGCGCGCCAACCATGCAGGTCAGCGCTCCGAGAGCGATGATTCCAGCGAACTTACGAGAGGCGTTCATCAGTGATTCTCCATGCCCTGCTGCATACAAAGTGTTGCACATCTTTTAGACCTTTGTCGCACCATCGTGTTCCAGATTAAGTAACTTTAAAGCGCTTAAATAACAACCACTTGGAAGCTCGTCGATCACAGCACGCGCCGCAGCCAAGTCGCGACCTGTGCCAGTTCCTCAGGGGAGACGGAATGCGGGATCGGATAGCGGTGCCAAGTCACCGAATAGCCTGTCTCTTCGAGCATTCGCCGTGTCTCCTCGCCCAAGCGCACGTCCACCACCGGATCGCGCGTACCATGTGCAACGAAAATGGGAGTGGTTTGGTTGACTTCGCTGCGTTCTGCAGCAAGCGTCGAGCCCAAGAGCATGTAGCAGGAAAGCCCGATGATCCCAGCGAGCTTCTCGGTTGCCCGCGTCCCGATGAAGAGCGCCATCGCGCCACCTTGAGAGAAACCTGCGAGCACGATGCGCTCCGTCGGGACGCCACGTTCATTCTCGCGGCGCATGAGGCAGTGGATGGCGGCGGCCGAAGCGCGAATGCCACTCTCATCCTGCGCGGCGTGACGGTCAAAGCCGACGATGTCGTACCAGGCGCGCATGCTCATTCCGCCGTTGATGGTCACGGGCCGCATGGGCGCGTGCGGCAGGACAAAGCGCAAGGCACGCTCGCCGGGCCGCACCAGCTCCGGCACCACGGCCTCGAAGTCGTGACCATCGGCACCCAGGCCGTGCAGCCAGATGACCGTGCTCTTAGGCTCAGGCCCGGTTTCCACTTCAACGGTATCGAGCAGCTTCAACCTGAGTTCTCCTTGCGACACACGAGTAACACCTCGTCCACCGCCGCTGCTCCCAGCATGCCGTGAGTGAAAACGAGCTTGCTTTGAAAAAAAATGCCGAGGGGCATGATTACGCGGTTGTACCACCACATGGCCCAGGCGCGATGATGCGTCAGCCACCACATGCCAAGATCCAGCAGGCGCGAGGACTCCGGCTGCATGCCGTAGATCGCGCTCCTCGTCACGAGGAGCGCGTGCTCGGCCAGCCTTTGCTGCAGCTCCGCCGGCTCGTAGCGGCGCTTGTGGCCGACGAAATCGTCAAATGCCGTCCAGCGCGACGGATGCAGTGGTACCGACACGAGCACGACCGCGCCGGGCTTGGCGACACGCGCCACCTCCGACCAAGCTGCACGGTCGTCATCGACATGCTCGATGATATCGAGCGCGCACACCAGATCGAATGTGCAATCCGGATAGGGCAACGCCGTGACCGTGCCGCAAACGACTTGGCCGCCGCGCCGCCGCAGGAGCGCAAGTGCCGGCGCGCTGATGTCGATGAACTGGGTACCCGCGATCGGCAGTCGCGGCCTAAGTCCGGGTGCAATTTCGAGCCGCTGCGGCGCCTGCGGCAGGAGCGAGGCGACGAGCGGCCAGGTATTAAAGCGGCGCGCTTCGACCAGGCGCGCGCCCGACCACAGCGCGTCGTAGTAACGCCGGTTGGCCTCGAGGAGCTCGCGGGCGCTGCGCTGCGGCAAGGGCGCCGCGGTCACTTGAACCCCCAGAGGTCGTGCATTGTGGGATGTAAATTTGACACTTTTGTCGGTCGCGCCTCTTGGCGTGGTCGGGGCGCAACCGCCATGGTAAGGTTAACTTGCGGGCAAAAAATAATCAGCGGGGCGGCAAAAAACCGCATTGCCACGCACTCCGAAACGCCCCGTGATCAAGAGGATGCGCCATGTCACAGTTATCAGCTCTGTCTCTCAGCATTGGAATTCTAGGTGCCATCTGGGCCTATCTCGCCCTCGGCCCCTTGAGTGGCGATGTGCTGGTGTGGGCAGGATTTATCGCCTGGGGATGCTACTTCCACACCGGTGCCAATAGTAATGCCCTAACGAAGACCATCGTCGGCACGGCCTACGGTGCCTTCATCGGTTGGATCGCTCTGTTGGTCATCGTCAATGTTGCCATGCCCGCTTTGGGCACGGCATGGCCGGCGATCGTCGTCGGCGTGACCGTGTTCCTTCTCGTCATCGTGGCGTCGATCAATTTGTTGTCGGTGGTTCCTGCAAACGTGTATGGCTACGCTGCCATCGTCGCCTACTCGCTGCAGACCACTCCGCCGGCGCCAGCAACCGGTCCATTGCAGAATCTGACCTCAGGATCGCTTGCCAATCCGCTCATTCTGCTCATTGTGTCGATGGTGATCGGAGCGCTATTCGGCTGGGCCTCGAACAAGCTCTC